>Ga0307517_10000356_pt1 | contig 78488 bp, 72 predicted proteins | sample 23_EM_MG_FD_194515 | JGI IMG/M metagenome (GOLD analysis project Ga0307517, IMG submission 194515) | Populus trichocarpa ectomycorrhiza microbial communities from riparian zone in the Pacific Northwest, United States - 23_EM | ecosystem: Host-associated > Plants > Roots > Unclassified | place... | reverse complement strand
TTTTCAGAACAGACGCAACTCTTTCTCATCTTAGGCCTTCTCTCATAAATCTTAGATGGTTTCTTGTGATGCAGGCTCCGCGGGTTTATCCGACATGTTTTCCTAGCTTGGGTCAGGGCTTAATGATTCAAGAGAAGTAAGAAACGTTGCAATAAGAGGATGGTAGGTAGGTACGATTTCTGGATTAAGCGATATACCCAGTGCCCGGCCCTAGCGGTATATTATGGGATATATTCTACACCTATTTATCTCTACTAGATAGCCTCAGGTTTCTTTTAATCTTATTAGATGAATTTCTGTATTTGCTCGAGAAGGGTGTCATGAAATGCTGTTGATAGGATTCATAGCAGCCACCGGCAGTAACCTACAGTCATTCGCAGTCCCTGGTCGTCCCCCGCAGTCCCCTGCCGTCCCCTGCCGTCCCCTGCGATCCCCTGCGATCCCCCATGCTAAAAATGTCTTGCCTTGCAGGGCCCGCCGTCCGCCACAAAGACGGCCGTCCTGAGGTTTCCAAGACGGGTGTGGACCGCACCCCGCCGTCCCGTCCGGTCCAGGGCTCTTGGCAGTCCCCCCGTCGGGCCCTACGGGGGCCCCGGACCGTTGAGAACACTGCCCGCAACAAAACAACACTGGCTCAACACAACCATCTTCTGCATCACGCCATTTTCTGAACTCGCTGGTTTCTAGCACCCAGCCTCCAACGCCATCGACTCGGTCGGTTCGCACGCCTTGGTGCCGTTGCTGTGGCTCGAGTGGCGACAGCCACTACATAATTTGACGTCCCTCGGGGTCTGTTTCTGTGATGAAGTTGACAATATTATTGAACGAGTTAATATTGCCGGTGATCTGCTGGTGGCCCGACATCTGTGCTATAAACTATTATCTGAATTCCTTTTTTGTGAGAGATAGAGAGGGATTGTGTGCAATGGGGTTCTGCCTTCTCTCGGTGCTCGAGGAATCTCCAGGATCTGGAGAAAGAGGGGGTGGAAACTTATAAGGCAGTGTGTCGCACAAGCTTGCGTTAGCCCGAATATTATTCAGAGTGATTGGGATGAACTCGCTAGACGCCGGGCCGCAAAAGTATTTCCCCTGTATGAGTACCGTAGATCAGCCTTTGATTTTGGGGCGAAAAAGATAACCGACATCAAATGTTTGAGCGAAGGATACCGTTTACCCGCACTACACCCTGCACTCGCATTTCACAGTACTTTAGAGTACCGTATCAATTTTTCACGATGCCTGCACTGTAGCATACTGACTGTATTCTGTGAACACAATTATAGATACACAGGCCTCTTAACAAAGCTCGCTCCCTAAATATGTTTACATTCCTAAAGCGCTGCTAGCTTGAGCTTACCCAGTTTGGTTTGTATTATATGAACTTAGACTACCAGTTAAGACCAGAAATTGCTCTCGTTCCATTAGCTCATCAATCATTGACTTGACAGGGAGCCCGGGCGGTTTTCTAACTCCCGGCGCTTGTAAGGCCGTATAATAGGTAACGCACCCGCCAGGAAACTCAAGGAAGGAGGGAAAGAAGGAAAAACACCATGTCTTTTCGTTTCTTACCCCTCCTTTTTTTTTAAAGTTATACTCGCCTAGTCTCTATATCATAATAGAGATCACCATTACGGATTACACTCTAATACCCATGGGATGGTCTCTTTCCTGCAATCAAATATCCCGACCCCGTACCTTTCTGTTCTATATATGTACTGTCCGTCGTTATCAAAATTCGTTCCCAGTGTACGATTAGATGAGTGGATGGGATCTCTGATCTAATAAGCGGATGAGAAATATTTTCAACCTGAACTACCCACCGCGATGCCTACTTGCTTGCTGAGGGCGGAATGCAAGCAATCAGGGGGGGGAGAAAGGAAAAGAAAAAGAACAGAAAAGAAAAAAGACTTCACAAAACACTGGAACGAGCAGAAGGCTGTAGTGAGGTATCATAGTACACATGGGAGTAAGTAGAAAGGCTCGAGGTCTCGAGTAGTCGTATCGTGCGAGAGTAACAAGCGCATAAACCACTGTCTTAAACCACAGAATCTCTCATTAAACATCTAAGGAGTGAGAAACACCTCCGTTGAAATCTACCAGCCGCTGCGACTTGGGAGGAGACACACTACCCACCCATTAAAATCCCAAAATCGGGCTTCCAGTAGGATAAATATTAGTTCCCAAGTTGGCATTTGATGAAATACCTAGCTGGCGCAGTGGTTAACACTCCTGCGCAATTAGCGGGAGCCCAGGAGTTCAATCCATGCTGACAATCAGTTATTATTGAACGATCCGTCATGTAGGGCAGGAGAATTTAAAAAATCCTGCCCTATGGGAACTGGGAGATTGAAGAACTTAGCCCTTCATCAATAGGGCTGTGGGGTTTAACAATCCTGCTACGAGGAGGTAGAATCCGACTCTAGACCTTAAAGGTTGGCGATCGGCGGGTAGCAGAAGCGAATGGGAGGGGGGTTGGCAAAGAAGGAAATATAAAAAAAAGTAAGAATAGAAAAGAAAATAAATAAAATAAATAAAAATAAAAATCGTTTCTTTTACCATAGGAAGGCAGCTGCTGCCCCTCTCCCTATTTATTACCTTGTATACATAGCTTTTCTTTCTTAGTAAAGCGAGGTAGTGCTAGTTATGATATACTACAGTGTCTACGAAGCGTCTAGAGCGTGTATTAGATCATACCACCTCCGCCCCGAAAAAAGTGGGCGGGTGGCGAATACCATCTCATCTCAACATCCTCAAGTCCCAACGCACTTACTAAAACTAACCAAGAGGGAGGTCCGGGGGGGGGCACCGCAACCTGGCTATGATATCCCAAGTCGCATACCAGTATCACAGCCCGAAATCCCACTTATACATGAGAGCCCGACGATATGACACTTCCCGACCATTAACTTAATAAACAGCAGCCCTACTCTAACTTGACCCCTATAACAAATTTTACTAATCTGCGCAACACCTGTGGAATGGAAGAAAAAAAAGAGATCTTGATCCTGAATAGTAGTTCCAAAGTCTGCATGTCTATCACTAGCTTAACTAACTACCCAGCAGATGAATCTATATACTATGCAATCCAGACGCTACAGATCTACTACGTTGTTATCCTACTTCACGTGGCTGGGTAACTGTGGATGTTCTCGGTGAGATGTGGGATGCATAGGTTGTTCGTCACTAGTTTTGGGGTGGCCGGTTGGGTTACGATGTAGCCCTACAAGTCATGGAAGCATGTGCGGGGGTGGCGGGAGTAAGGATGGGCAAATGGTGTAGGTAGGTACGCTTCGGTGTCGAATAGGTTCAATTGACGGGATTGTTCTTTGGTACAGCGCAGTGCAGAGTGGGGTCACGCTAGGCACAATCGCATGACGGACAGGTCGGTGGAAATCAAGCACTACTTCGCTCAAACAAACAATCAAAGAAGAAAGAATGGGCAGAAGGGACCGTGGTTGACTTCACCCAGATAGGGAGGATAATTAAAAAAATATATATATACAACTGCTGTGGAACTCATAACCCAACCTACTTCCGCCCCTTAAACATTCTGACAACCACCCTCCACCCCCCAAGAAAGCACCAGGTGCTGAAAAATACGACACTGAAATTAAACCCAATATACGCCCATAAGATGCCAAAGCCACGCCAGTGGTCTTGGTAGTTGATACGGAAACTCGCCGCCTAAATCATTCATGCATGCATCCATCATTAGCCCCCTCCCCCTCCCCATCCCACGAAGCAAGAAGGGAAAAAAACTTACGTATTCATCCCCGTCCTTATATTGACAAAATTTACACACGCCATTCTCTTGCTCGACATAGCCACCCAAGCGCTGCACGAAAGCAAGCGTGTATTCGGTACAGTTAGCGACGTTAGGTGGTAGGTTGAATCTCGCTAATTCATTCTTCCCGCAGCGCACTGGGACGTCGTGAACTAGCACGCTCAAAAGTCCGGAAACCAAGTACTTGAAGGGCGAAATCCAATGCACGAAGCGCCAGAACTTTGGAATCCCAGCGTAGGGCACGAAGACGCCCCAGAACACCACGGCGGGTAAGAAGATGGGTACAAGCAACGACGCTAGTAGCTCGTTCGGTGCGAACGCCGAAATGGCCTTGCCGAAGGAAACATAGTAGAGCTCGAACAGTAACATTAGAAAATAGGCATACCCGACCGTGAACCAGTCCCTGGGAAAGCCGATGGGGTAGTACCACGCAACAAAGTACAACGTCCCCGCCACGATACTGAAAGGGATTTCTACCAGCATGGCGCCAATGAGGAAAGCGCTCGAGTGGTATATCTTGCTCGCATTCTCACGCGCCTGGAAGAGATTGCGGAAGTGAAGGAACTTAGGCTGAAGTTGTCGGATCAGAGGTGGGCAGATGTTCAGCGTCAAAATGATGCTGAACAAGCGGGACTGCATGTCGATGCTCGTGTGTGCCAACTTGTAGAAGGTGAAGCTGTTAAACAGGCCTATGAACATATCCAAGGCGAATTTTCCGATTGTGTGTTCGGGGGTGCGCCAGTAGCTGACGAATGTCCGCTACACCACCGCGCGCGGACTTGGGCCTGCCAGGGCATGGCGAATTCACGGCCGTCGGCTATTTGGTTTTCTGAGGTCTAGGAGAGGCGGGCGGTTATTTGTTGGTTGATCTCTTGGACACGATTGGTGTGGTTTGCCGAGTTTAACCAGAGCCCAGTCTTTGTCTTTACCAGTGTTCCCAACCGTCCAGTCCGTCCGTCTTCGGGGGAGGACGGGACGGACTCCGGCTCATAGTCCGTCTTTTTTGGGGTGCTAGGACGGACTACACCCGGGGAGGTGAGGACCGGGCGGACTATAGGGGACTATAGTCCCGGCTCTTGGACCTCCTGTACTATCCAAGCTGATCATACACCTCCAAACGAATTCTTTTCACATCATGAGACATCACTCTTGCAGTCCCCTGCCGTCCCCCGTAGTCCCCCGTCCCTAGCAGTCCTCACCCTTTCCCGGCCGTCCTCAATAGTCCCCTGCCGTCCCCCACCGTCTCTGGCCATCCCCTGCCGTCCCCTGCAGTCCCCCGCCGTCCACCCCCCTGCCCTGAACTAAAATGTCTCACCCTGTAGGGCCCGCCGTCCTGCACTTAGGACGCCCCGGACGGACTACAGATAGCCGTCCCGTCCCGTCCGGGGCTCTTGGCAGTCCCCCCGCGGGGCCCCGCCAGGCCCCCGGACTGTTGGGAACACTAGTCTTTACAGTTGAGGTCTCGGGCCCCGATCGGTTCCAACATGTACTCGGCTGGGTTCTTGTCCTTGGGACAGCGTGGGGCACCGTTCGATCCAAAGTATTTTATCATTGTATGCGAGTCATCTCCAAGTGGCCCGTGGTAGACCATCCGCCCTCCGCTTTTCAGGAGGATGAGGTTGTCAAAGTGCTCAAGGAGGACAGCGCTGGGTTGACGGATAGTGCAAGGAATTGCTTGGCCAGAGCCCGCGAGTTTACGGAGGAAGCGGACGACATTGAAAGCTGCGTTAGAATCCAGTCCTGATGTGGGATATTCGGAATGGCTTGAGCAAAATCTGCCGAGTGATGAGTTGTGAAGTACTTACCTCGTCGAGGAACTCTGGCTTACTCGCCAATTCGACACCGATGGTCAAACGCTTCCTCTGTTCTTGATTCAATCCATTCCCTTGACTACCAACCGTAGCGCCGGCAATGTCTTCCATCTCCAATAGCTTTATAATAGTCTCAACATATTCATACTTCTCTTCGAGCGGAACTTCCTTCGGCTGCCTTAACAAAGCCGAAACCCTAAGCCCCTCCTTAACAGTAGCCGTAGGCTCATGCACGTCCCGCTGCTCAGCAAATCCAGTGACGCGCTGAAAAAACTTCGGGAGCGGCCTCCCATCAACCAAGAAGTCGCCCGTAACCTCTCCGAAACTGATCCGCTGAGCAAGGGCATTCAAGAGTGTTGTCTTCCCAGCGCCGGATTCACCCATCAACGCCGTCAGTTTACCAGGTCTGACATATCCACTCACGTCATTCAACGACGCTTTAACTTTATGCCCTCCCTTGACTGGGATAGTATAAGTCAAGCCCTGCCATGTAAAGACAAATTCATTTCTAGCGACACCGTCCGTAGTTTCTTCGGGATTATGCTCATCGCTAATGACGGCCGGGTCCTTTTCACTAGTCTCAGCATCCTTCCCCTCCATCGCCCTGCGAACCACCGCCAGTGCCCGTCCCCTTTTAACTACGGTCACGGGAGACCGCTATTCGGTTTCTTAAGCTCAAGTCCTATCGCTGTCATGATAGCAAAGAACATCCAGAACCCAATGATAATCCCGACATTTCGCTAAAGGTGCGACCGCGAGTAAGAAAATTGCGTATGGATATAATTCTCTCCACGGACGACTATGGCCCCAAGCTGGCTTCCCTGCAGCGCACAGGACTGATACCGCGGATCCACACCCATAAATACGGGAACTAAAATTGGGCGGATGCACTGATACTGACTAGTTGGAAAGACACAGCCTTCGGAAGGGGTTAGGGAGAAAGGCACCCCCGGATCAAATGGGCGATGAACCTGCTGGGGGGGTCTCAGTGCTGGGAGATTCGACTGGTCCGCAAGTATCCTAGATAAACGTGGCCCAGATACCGATTCCGAGAGGAATTCCAGCCTCGGAGAGGAAAGGTACAAAAAGAAGCGTAAGAAGGGCCAAATCAAGGAAGATTTGATGAGAAATCTAGCCACGAGAGAACCACAATCCAATCCATGGCTGGTTTGGAATGTCTTCTCCTCAGAGACCCTAACGATTCCAAAATGTGCATCACGTACATGCCTTTCTAACTACAACCTAACGAAGTCGGGAAAGCTAGAGTTACGCTTAAGACTATCGCCCTTCGAGACAAGAAGGAAAATAAAAAACTTTTGGATTGCTATTTTAAACATGGAATCCATGCACAGAACCGATGAGACTCTCAAGAGGGCCTGCTAGCATAACGCGGCTCAAGGCATCCACGAGAAACCGGCTAGTATCCGTATTCAAACCTGCTATCCTGAGATATGATATTTCCCGATCAAAAGTCCTTGCCACAGATGCCTAACTCCATGACTCCAGAAAGCAGGCGACCTCTTCAAGGTGATCGAAAAATTCAGCCAAGATCATGGGGCCGGGTAAACTACGCCGATTTCTTTCTCAGCAGCACGCAAAACAGCGAAGCCGCCCATACACTCCTCCAAAGTACGACGCAAGCACCCCCGCAATACCAGCGCAAGACCTCATCTCCAGGTTTGCTAAACTATGATTTCGCAGTGGTGGCCCTGAGACAGGAGGAACGCTGCTTAATCTTACTCACCACTATCAAAAAGAAGAGCAACCTGTACAACATGTTCTTGAATATGGGGATCAAGTGCTGAAGCGAAGAGGATGACTGCAAGGAGGGCGTCAGAGCTTTATCCAATATGGCTCTCGCTGAGAAGACTTCAACTCCTCATGCTAAAGCTCTTTCCAAGAAGTAGTTAGGGATCGAGAAGAGCAATGGGGATGAGAAGAGTGTTAAAGCTAGACATGAAAAGCGAAGAAGGGGGGGTGAAGCGAACTGGGGTAGAGCATCCGGCACCGGTATTGTTAATCCTTCATGTAAATTAGACTATATCAGTACATATTATAGCCTACGTAATTGAGTTCAAAATCTCTCTTTATTAATATTGTCCGATATGGGAGTTAGCAGTAGGTATTAGTGGCTGGTGAGCCGGTGGGATGGTGACTTTTCGTGATCTTGGGCAACACAGGACAAATTAATATATCCAGATCCAGCACAGCAACACTTCACCCTCAAAAAGGCTACCCATCCAAGCCAATGGCCATGAGCAGACAATCATAAACGCGTTCAAACACGCTTAACAAGTAAAACTATGATACCTAGCGTACGAGCCCTATGCTAACTACCGGTGATGATTTCCTAAATGATTGGAGTCTGTTCTCATAATTTAACTACCTTTTTTCCCCCACCCCCATCGCCAATCTATATGACAAAACTTTCTAATAATAAAAGCGTGGTTAGAAGAGCTAGTCTTTTGAGGATGGGGTCCCAAGGGCTTTGGTGGACTTGCGGAACTCTCTTTTTTCCGCTATGGGGGCGTCGAGGAACTCTATCATTTCCGCCCTGAATTTTGCGTGGCGATCGGATATCAGCCCCTCTAGGCGTACTTCAAACTCTCTCTGCGCTTTCGGGTCAAGGTAGAAACACGTAATCAAAACCTGCAGAAGCATCAACACAAAGAACTTTGGGAAATGATTTCTGTGTAACATACCGTCCCGATAAAAGCCACACCCACAAATCTCACCCAAAAAAACGGTTGCCCCCACCATTTCACACCTTCCTCCCAGTTCATTTTCCACTTCGACCCTCCCGTTCTCTCCTTCAATTCCGGCTTCAACTCTTTCACACCCCTCTCGAGCTTCGAGATCCCTCCTACAATTGCTTGCTGTTGTACCGCTTGGAGGATGGCCACACGCTGGTTACCGATTAGCCTAACTTCATTTGTACCATAGTAGTTGAGGATAAAAGTGGCCTAACCTTGTGTATGTCACCAGGAATCTTAGCCTGAGGGTGGACGTCAGCCTTATCGTCTTCGCTAACCTCCTTGCGTGTGCCGGAGCTAACCTGCGAGGCCCTTGGGTAGGTGGCGCCCCCCGTCCCAAGAGCAGCTTTAGAAAATTCCGAGTGGAAACCCCTTTTACTAGCACAATAGGCCCATGGCTGTGAGATAGGGGGAGGACGAAGAGCTCTAGTCCTGAAGGGATGAAGAGCGCTAGTCCTGGAGGAACGAAGAGTTCTGTTGACGAGAAACATTTCAACTGTGATAACTTCCACTAAATCTACTGGGTTAGTTACCATTACTCTAGCAATTTGTATGAATATTAAGCAGACTCACGTTATCGTTTGTTTTTCTGTTTGTGTTTGATGGAGATGGAGAGTGTTGGTGGCAGGACAAAGCATAGAGACACCCCTACTTATACAAAACGTGAAAACTGTTGTACGGTGGAATGCGCTTAAGGACGGGTCCTCCTATCAAACAGGAATACCTTGGCAACCAATTCTAGTTGAGCTATTAGTTGCCAAGACATCCTGAGCAAAGTGAAATAATACATCTCCGGACAACAAGCAGCGTCGCAGTTGAAGCAGAAATCATTATAATCTACTTTATGTGAAACCACTGGCCTCTTCTCCTTTCAAATAGCTTCATCCCGGTGTTTTTTTTTGTTTCTTTTGTTTGTTTTGTTTGTTTTTTTCAAAAAATTCCTTGTTGTGGTTACCATAGAAACTTAAACAATCGAACCTTGTGCTATGTGGTTGGGATTTCCTCCTAACAAGGTCAAGAGATTATTATTCATTTTTTCTGTCTCGGGAAGGGGAAAGGTGGCTGCGTTTTTGCTGTGTTTTTTGCCCCCTATTCCAGAGAACGAAATTCTGGGCTGTATAGCACACTTCAATTATCCGAGTTCCCACCGTACCCCAAGATCGTGTTTGGCCCGTTCTGAGGATCTGGTTTATGTCACTTTGCATCGGTAGTCCTTGGGCAGTCCGAGGCGGTAAAATTCGTATCATAGCCAGACACACCCAGAATTGTCATTCATTGTGAATTAATGGTTGCCATTAACTTTATGCTGAGTCACTAAGACGTTAAACATCCAATTCCTATTTTCCAAAATAGCTAGGTCTTGACTGATTCGAACGTATGTGACTCAGCATCATGGCAGCCGTTACCGGTAATTCACAACGAATCTCAATTAGTATGAGTGTGCCTGGCTACGAATTTTACCGTCTCAGACCGCCCAAGGGATAGTACTTGAAAGCACCTTTGTCCAAACTCTACGTGCCCTGATAAGTCCTCCTCCTAAGCTTTTTTCGCCACAGCCGTTTCGTGTTCCCACAGAATACTTTGTGTTTCGCCAACTTCCCTCCTGCACCGCCAATTGTTTTTGTTTTTTTAGCTTGCCTACGGAGCTACTGTTGATCAGGAGGGCCAGGAGGTTGGTTTGACAAGAGTATTAGTGCGATTCTATCGTCTTTCTCCTAGATAAAGCTAGATGCTTTAGGGTGGGGTTTAGGGTGCTAGTTCTCTAATATACTAGTGTGGAATCGTGCGAAGGCGGAGAAGAGCCAACTGCTAAGACAAAGTAGTCATTAATGTGCAGGGAAGTTTATCTTACGGCCGGGATCTCATCGCAGCAAACCCGAGACTGACAGGACACTAAGACACAACTTTCCGACTGCGCTAGGGAGAGGGGTGCCCTGAGTGGGGCAACGGAGGAGTTGAGGAGGCGGTCTTCCAATGTATCCACATGCGAGATCAATTCGGGGGCAGATGAGGGCATTTCGTTTTTTTCGAAAATGGTTTAGCAAAACAATTCCGGTGGAGGGGAGGGGGTTCTAAATAATCCTGATCTACCGCCGATCCAGAGTCTAAGTGCGCCAGATACCACTTTTTATCTGAAGCAAAGTTGTGAGATCAAATTTCTTAGAATTCGCTTGGAGGTATCTTAATGCCTCCACACAACTTAACGAGATCTGCGCTCGGTTAGGAGGTAATCACCCCCACCTCCTTGGAACATAGAGATGATCAAACTCCCAACCACAGCCTCAGGCTCCCCCACCCTGCCCCCGGAGAGCCACTAACAGATTCTCCATCAAGATAAAAATCCTCCAGAAACTTCACAAGCACTATGATATCAAATCTTCGATAGTGCTCATGGCCCCAAATGAAATCCTGATAGCTCTGGTTGGTTCCCCATGCAAACCATCCTACCCATACCAACACCTATTCCCGGCGAGATAATTCCGCTAAATTTCCTAGGGATCGAGGCCAACCGACCTTTCGACACCGCCGGGATTACACATTCCCCTTTCCCGGACATGGATGCTCTTAATAAACGCAAACTCCCCCACCGCTGCATGTCCAACACGGTTCATCTGTGCATTGCGTATCGACATATACTATAAGGGCCTATATTACAGAAGAGGTGCACCCTCCCGCCGCATAGATCTGGCAAAGCTTACGGCCACTCCTATAGATAAGTTCACTCAGAAGTGAGTGAATAATATGGCGAGTGAGAATGCATGACGGCGGACATTATTAAAGCCGCTCATAATATTTCGTGGGTGAAAATAGCGGTATCCAAGCCGGCTATGGGTGGAAAGCCAAAATTCCGCCCCCCAGATGCGCCTAGACCAAATCTGCCTTCCATGCATGAGAGTTCTTGTTCCCACCTGCAACCACCGCATCAGTGGTTACGCTGTCAAAGTAGCGCCGAGACTGGAGTATGCCCGCTGTGTCTTTCCAGATGATTAGAGCTCCTAGATCTAGGTACCTAATCAGTTTGTAGAAACTTAGCGCTGTGGAGTCCAGCGCTGCTTGAGTATCGCTCAGATCAAGCCTGGAGGAAGCGACAAATGCTGCAGTATTGAGCAGGGAATACCATCAGCGCTGATTATCCCGCAGTCTCACGGTCCACTCTTTTAGTAGCCGTCCCCCGGAGGAGTTATGCTATTTCGGCTATGAAAACAGCCCTAGCGAACGCTCTTTACTTAGCCCCCCCCTTCAACCGAGCTCCGACCTCCGCGTCGGAAGAGCTCGCTCGCTAGTCCCCGCACTCCAATAAGGCTTATACCGGCATCCTATGATATCAGTACTATAAGCCGCCCTTTTGAGCCGTAAATCCTTCGAGAATTAGTTTTACTCCCGCAGTGGCATTCGAACAGAAAACAATGTCAAACTGCCCGGGCTCAGCCTAGAGCTGGCTGATCGCGCAGTGCCAGATGTGGTTTATTATTCGTTTGGTGCTTTTCCGAGATGAGGGTGACAGAGATTGGGGGTTGCCGTACAAGTTCGCGCAGAGGTCTTTGGAAGAAGAGCACATCAGCGATGTCGCCTAGAGTCGTTCTGACATGACCGAGATATGTTATTTCTCAACGGACATTCGAGCAATCAGCCCCGGAATGCCAGTACTCTACTCTACTTAGACGAGAACGGGTACTTCTTAGCTATAGATAACTGCTTGGCTCTTTATCCCTCCACTGACGGGTTATACCTGTTGGCGGCTCCCTTGAGAAGAGACTCCCGGCGCGTAGCCATGATGTGCACCACATACGCCTGTATCACGAAACAAGATTGGAAACCAACGGAACCCTACCACGAAAAGTGGGGGAAGGCGACGGGGTCTAGTTGATAAGCTCTGCCGGCGAGATAAATACGGGTAACACCCGAGCAACCCATCCAACCATCTGCTCTTCGCACTTCGGAAAAACATTGCGGCTCTACACAAAAATGTTGAAAGGCGTATCGGTAATTAGAAGACAGGACACGACGTTCATATAAGGTTTGACGTCGTGAGATCAGAGTCTCAGATGACTGCTACCGTTTCGTACGACGGTAATTTAGCGTTGGGGGACAAACACGGGAAACTGCATCGCTTCAGTCTATACCATACCCTCTAATATCTAACTGTCGGGTGCGTTTTTTTGAGAGCGGGAAAATGCATCGCAGCGTGAGCGGCTTAGGAGGAAAGTGAAATTTCGAGGCACAACAGGTACTCGGGTAGTGTCAAGACCACCGGTGCTGTACAATACCATTAGCGAACAGTGCTGCGAGCGGACAGGCAACTTGGGGAAGAGATACTTGCTGGCTGAGTACCCTACTTGAGAATACTGGGGCGTGACGCTGGAGGTCTGGAAGTTAGTAGGAGAGGCAATTCCGACGCCCGATCAGCTCCCTGGTGGCGGCAGTTTTAATGGCGCTAGTGCGATACGATAAACCGCTTTTGCTGGCCCTGGGCGCCTTAGAGGACTACGGAGAGAAGGGGTCTTGAACGGAAAGAGAGAGGGGCTAGGATCTGTGCTCAACCTTCATCAAGCTATGGCTTGTAAGGACGGCTGCTCGAAGGATGTATTACATGCTGATCGGATATCATGTTGCTACGCATTATTAAAACATTTGGTTCTGTTCCTGATCGCGGGGAAATTTTAAATTATTAATTAATGACCGAGAGTGCGGAAACCACACTGATGCGATAATGGATTGGGAATATGTACAGCACCACGGTCCCAACTTTTTAAGCTCCGAGAGCCTCTCCGGTGACATTCTGGGCTTGAGCGACCGTACATCCATCCCACCCGCAAACAACCTACCCCTTATAGTTCATCCCACATTTGCCTTACATTCAGGTTAACCCTTTTCCTCTTCATCCAGCCCCTCCTCTCCTCCGGCCACTCCTGTAGCCACTCGGGACATGTTCCACCAGCAATTGTGGGCACAGAATGCCAGGCCCACCTAGCCTCTCCGCTCATAATGATCGCATCCCCGCTCCTCACCCTAACTACAACTCCCTCTTCGTCCCCAACCCCCGCGACGAAAAGAGCCTCGCAACCCAGAGAAACACTAACCAACGGTGCAGAACTTGACTCGGAAATATCGCGATGAGGCGCCAGCGTATCCCCGGGTGAGTAAATATTGACTATAGCCGCCTGCGCTGTAATTCTGAAAAGCGAGCTCACGAGCTCCCGAATATCGGGCGGGAATTCCGGTAGCGAAGAGGAATCCACAGGGTACTTTTTCAGCGACCAATCGTACTGCCCACCGAGCGTTACCCATCGAAGTTTTTTATCGAGCATGCGGTCAACGGATAAGTCGTGTCCATTGGTATTAAGCGCCCGGAAGGCCGTCCCCGGAGGTGACTCGAAATACGAGCCTATATCGGGCGGCAGGGGTGGTAGGTGATAGTGCGCGTGCAGGTTTGTTTTGTGCCGCGGATCGGAAAGATCGCGGAATAGTAGTTTGCGCAGGAGGGCCTTCTGTATAGATGGAGGGATCAGGTTGGGTATTACCAGTAGTCCGGGAACCGGAGCGACTTTGTAGACGGGTACGTCGGACTCAACGCTCGTGGTGTCTTCGCTCCCATCGCTGAATGCGGAGAATGCGGCGGATGCGATGGAGGCGTTAATTCTTGAAGTGATTGTGACAGATGAGTTTGGCGTGAGGTTTTCAAAGTCAAGGACTGTAGGGGCCGTTAGAGCTGATTTTTGGTGGGATTTATGTAAGGCGCGGATGTGTGCCGGTGGAGCATGGTGGGCGTGGGAGATTGGTGGTGGTTGTGGTGCGGTGTTGACTTTCATTCTTCTCGTGTTTTGCAGCAGGAGCGGGAGTGGGGGTGGTGGGAAGTTTCTTTCTTGGCTCAATATTGTGCTACATTAAGAATGTGGGGGTGGGTTAGGGTTTCCGTTCTTGGCATTGGCTGCGAGTGAACCATGCTCAGGGTCGGTGGTGCACAAGCATGGTTCGACTAAGGCACCAGAAGACGAAACCACAAACTATTCTACCCGTATCTGTTATTCCAATGCCAGCACTGGCTTCGGCTAGGTGGATCTGCCTATCATACCAAATCCACTCCAGCACTTGTACAAGTATCTATCATAGTATGACCACCGTGGATCACGGTGCTGGTGTCGCGGTCTCTACAAGGAAAAAAACCCACGGTAGAAACGTCCGCTACTGCGCCAGTGACATTCGCAGAGACCAGAAACGCCTCCCCAGCTAACAGGAGAAATTTCGTGCAGTCGTGCAATCAGCACCCGGATACCAGGGTTGACATCTCAACATCCCCCACGGACTGTCCTTCCGGATATGTGGCATGGGCTATCGATCTTCAAGGGGAGAAATCCCGTGAATGCCGCACAATTTTTGTTTGCCAGAAAGGGCACCCACGGTAGCTTGACTGATGCGCCTGCATTGGGGGATTACGGTAGCCCCCACCTATGCAGATTTCTTCCTGTTGTGTTACCGAAAGGCTCTGCATACTTACCCATCAGTGGTTGCGAGATAAGCCACTATTTCTCGCACCATTTTTATTCCGTGTTGTCCCCATGCCGCCGATGGGACTATGACGCACCACTTGTCCTCAGCCAACTTCCCTGACCCAGGCAAGTACGGCACTGTACTCGTAGACACGCCATCAAGCTAGTACCGGTATCCGAAAATATAATATTGAGCCTAAATATATCCAGGAATCTACTAGTAAGGAAGAAGGAAAATTCACATCAACCGGTGATATCCTTGTAAGCAAAAATAACTATGGTCGGAAAACGGAAAGGGGGAGAGATTGGAGAGCCATTCAGGGCGCAGCTCACGGCGCAAGGCCGGTTGGAATCTAGCGGGAGGCCCAACTACCACTATGAGAGTGTACCGTACAGTATCAGTAATGTTACTGCTGGCGGAAATGGTGTCAGGCAGTGTCTACCCCATCCTCAAGATTTACTATGCTAACCAGCCTGACTATTATCATATGAGCGGCGCCCTGTACGGCAATTAACCTCTGGTAAAAGATAGCACAGGATGAAATTTAATGCTCGCCTATCAGAATATCGGTGATACTGGATGGTGCACCCTTCAAGTACTCGAGTACTCGTATGATACAGCGCCAGTAACCCAATCTACGACAAGACTGAACATTCTTCTCCCCCAACCACATTACGCAAGGCTTTTCTCTCGTACCAGCAAGCAATGTCTCAGGCTTTGCGACAACACTTAATGTGCCTAAATGTCTCAGGCTTCCGGGCTGACATTCATTGGACTAACCAATTGAAAGAAAGTGCATTTCCTTCCAAGGAGAAGTCAAAAGGTCTCTTCTCCCCCCTTTTTGATTTTCGAAGGTTTTGCTGATTGCTCGGTATATTTTTGCACTCTAGGAGCAGATTGCATAAAATCACGTGCACGGCTACTGATGGATCACGTGTAAGTTTTTTTTTTTTTTCTGCTAACCAGCGGAGCTCTGCGAAGGAATCGTGCGGGGAAGGATTCTGAGGCGGTTGCCCCCCCACCATTAAAGCCCTTGATTGGCGAAGCGAGTACGCCCCTTGCAGGCTACGAGTTCAGCTTAGTCTCATTTGACGGGTCCGGATACCCACAACCGCTACCACCAACACTTGGCGATCTACCACTCTATCCCGATGATAATGGCTTTTTCTCCGTCAACGGTCCGCTGGACCTTACAGCCTTTTCTCGCACAGCACTCGCACCCGTTAACCATATAAACCACTCTACGATCTGCCCCTTGACTACCGACACCCCTAGTTTCTCCTGTAAAAATTCGGATCCCACTCCCGACCATCAACAGTCCTACTTGAATGGCGATGCCATTAACAGGTTTGTTACTTCCCTTCCCACGCCATTACAAGTACCTCCTTGTCCCTCCCTAATCGTTCGGCAGTGGGCTGCAAGCACGTTCTGAGAGGCGGAGCCACCCCTGCCTTGAGCCAGGGTGCACCTGGCGATCCTCGTTTCCGACCAAGCAGGCGCTGGACCGCCACCACGATGTGAAGCACCTCAACAAGCGTGTGGATTGTCCGATTCCTGGGTGTGAGAAGGTCGGGGATAAGGGTATTAAAAGAAAGGATAACCTTCCCGCTCATATATTGAACAAACATGGGATCAGGTTGTCTCGTGAATCCTAGGGTAATTAAGCGAGGGTATCGTGGTCACGAGGTATCACTCGAGTTGATTTGTTTCAGTTTTTGATGTGTTTGAAATTGTGTTGTTCGTCGGAGTGGGATGTCTTCAGCAGGCCCAATTTACGATGTTTACGAGATATGCGCTTACATGTTTTCTGTTGATTTTTCCTATCTTTCTTGCTCCTTACTTAACTTTGAATCTTCAATTGAGTGCTCGTGCACTACCCCGGCTGAGATAAAATATCCACAGACTCCCACCAAACACGCGCTAAGAACAGATTCTACATGAATAGAACTGTAAGATCCGTCTAACGATTTTATTCAAGCCTCTTCAGCCCGTGAGAACCCCCGCTCCAGCCTGTAGTCTTTAGAGCTAGTGAAGGTGTTAGAGTGCGCTCTTATCGGTTACTGTTTGCGGGTATTTAATCCCACAGCAAATAAACACCGGTGTAATTAGGAATAAGTTTGGGGCCTGCATGATTTCCCCTTTGACTGGGTGGAGGAAACATGGTGAAATGATCCTCTTTCAGCTCTTAGTCGAGACGAATAGAAAGCAACACACAACATATATTGGGAGAGGCAACTCCAACGTTCTACTCAGATTCTTGGCTGTTCTAGTTCCTTGAGTGCCTGGATAACTGGCTGTTTTTGTTGGAATTGTGGGGCTGTAAAGCGAAGGTTGACAGATGGAGAGAGTAGCTGGTGGGCGTTTGTACCTAATTATTTTTCCTCTACCCATGGTCTGGAGGGACACTCGGTGGTGAAGAGGGCTAGCCAGATGTGCCGCATGCTGATTCCGAAATCACTTTTCACCTGCTTGTCAAAATATCTTATTCCTTTCCCAATCGTGGAGAAGGATTGAATTATCGATTAAAAACTAGGAGTGTGAAGGCCCTCGGACGCCATACTGGATTCGGAATATGTACAGTATCATACCATTGTCTCAATTTTACGCTCCTATAGCCTACCAAGTGATATTCTGTGCTTGGGTAATCATAACCTCACCTCGCTCGCAAAATATCCCACCCCTCGCACTTTAACCCACTTCTGCCTCACATTAAAATTGACCCTTGCCGCGCCGATCCAGCCCCTCCTCTACTCCGGCTATTCCAATAGCCACTCAGGACATAGCCCACGGGTAATTGTGGGCACAGAGTGCTAGGACCACCTCGCTTCCCCACTCATAATACCCGGGTCCCCACTCATCATCCTAAGTAGAGTCCCTTCTCCGCCGCCAACCCCCACAATGAAAAGCACCCGACAGCTCGGGTAAAGACTAACCAATGGTGCAGAACCCGACTCAGAAATATCCCGATGAAGCACCGGACTATCCCTCGCCAAGTAAATATCGACTACAGCAGCCTACGCCGTGATCCCGGACAGAGAGCCTACGCGCTCTCAAATACCTTGCGGGAATTCTGGCAGCGAGAAGAACTCAACTAGCACCATTTCAGCGACCAACCGTAATCCCTACTAAGAGCCCCATCGAGGTTCTTATCCAGCATTCGGTCAAGGGTTAAGTCAGATTCTCCAGCCCTCAGCGCCCGGAAGGTGGGTGGGGTGGCGGGGGAGGTAAGTGGTAGTGCGCGCGGGGGTCTGTTTTGTTCCGTAGATCAGAAGGATCGCGGAACAGCACCGCAGCTTGCGCAGGAGGACCTTTTGCACAGTTAGAGGAATAGAGTTAAGCATTACCAGTAGTCTGGGAACCGAAGCGACTTTCTGCTTCGGCAGGGGAGACTCAACGCTCGTGGTGTATTTATTCCCATCAGTGAATGTAGAGAATAGGACTGATGCAATATGGGTGCTAATTGCTGAAGTTATGGTCGCAGAAGCTGGTGAGGAGTTTGGCAGGAGGTTCTCAAACTCTAGAAGCCAGTTTGGTAAAAATGGTGAGGAGGCAACCGTTCCACTTTTGACCCGTAGAAACGATTGTTTCCGAATTTTGGAACGGAAGGGAACCGGCCATTTGTATGGGGTAACGGAACTAAACTGTTGGATCCAAACAGGCTCTAGGACTGTGGGCGGTTAGAGGCGATTTTTCTGTGCTTTATGCAAGGTGCAGAGGTGTACCGATGGAGCATGATGGGCACCAGAGACCGGTGGTGGTTGCTGTGCGGGTCTTGATTTCTATTCTGCCCGTGTTCTGCGAGAGGAACGCGAGTGGGGGTGGGGGAAGCTAGTTCATCCAGCCGATCAAAAGCGCGGGCGCGGGTTAGGGTTTCTGAATTGGAAAAAGGCTCAAGGAGGAGTCAAAAGTCCCGCTCTCCCCCCTTCTCATATTTCGAACTTTTTGCTAGTTACTCGCTACTGGATATTTTTGCACTCTTGTAGTAGATTACACAACCACACATGGATCACATGTAGGTGATTTTTTTATATCCCCGCTAATTAGCCACACTTCAGGCACCCCCGCAGCGTGGGGGGGGGATTGTGGCCCAGTGGCTACCGCACCGGTAAAGCCTTTGATTGGCGGAGCGAGTGCGCCTCCCGAAGGACACGAGCTCAACCTAGTCTCATTTGACAAGCCCGGATACCCACAACTACTCCTACAGGAACTTGGCGATTTACCACTCTATCTCGACAATGATGGCTTTTTCTCTGTTAATGGTTTGCTGGGCTTTACAGTCTTTTCTCCTCGCACAGCACTCGCACCTGTGACCTGTTAACCAGAATAACGACTCTACAATCCCGCCTCCCGGTTACTGGCATCACTGGTATCTCCTGTTAAAACTCGCACATCACTCCCGACCGTCACCAATGCCTCTTAAACGAGGATGCCATTAGCAGGTTTGTTTCTTCTCCGCCTCCCACGCCATTTATTCCTTATCCCTCCCTCCCTAGCGGCTCGGCAGTGGGCCGCAAGCGCGTCCCGAGAGGAGGAGTTGCCCCTGCGGTGAGCCAGGTTGTACCCGGCCATCCTCGTTTCCGACTAAGCAAGCGTTGGGCCGCTACCACGAAGTGAAGCCATTTCAACATCCTTGTAGACTGTCCAATTCCGGGCTGTGAGAGGGTTAGGAATAAGGGGATTAAATTAAAGGATACCCTTTCTGCTCAGATATTGAATAAACATGGGATCAGGTTGCCTCATCATTCCAGGGTAATTATGATGAGGAGGTGTGATCACGCAATATCACTCGTGTCCCACCTGTTGCAGCGAAATTGGGCCGCTCGCCAGAGGAAGATGTTTCCAAGAGCACCACCTTACAATGTTAGTGGGATAGTGTTTACATGGTTCATCCCCCGATTTATTTCCCTCCTTTGTTTATCGGCTCGCTTTCGGCCCCCAATTGACATTTGATTTCCCCCATGAACGCGTTGGGAAGCACTAGGAGTGAACCCCCGGAAGCGAGCGGTATCACAAGGTCCAAGAGGAGAGCAGCCTCCAACACAAGCGAACAACTTATATTGCTTACAGAACGAGAGAAGAAGATGATTCAGAGAGAAAAGTGCTGGATATCTTGGGTTGTTCGCCGAAGCTTAGTCATCCGGTTGACTTGGTTGCCACCAGTTATGGGGCCCACTCGGCTTCTTTGCGCCCTGTTTCGTTTCGCATCTCTTTTCCTCTCTCTACTCAATAAGTTCTTTCTACATAGCAAACTAAAACCAACGAAACTGCTCTTTACGCGACTCTCACTTTGACCTTGAATCTCTTTCTTGTTTTCACCCTCAGTAAAGTTCTGTCCGCACTATCTCTACCCATCAAGCGGTCTGCAAACACTTTATTCTCACCGCTTAAAGTACTCGGTCGACCACGGATCATTTCCAACAAAAAGCGAGAGAGGAGGAATGAGAGGAGGAAGGGGGGGGTGTAGAAGTGGGAGTTGGGACAGGAGGTGATGCAAACAGTCACGAGGTGTCACTCGTGACCTCAGGAAGAGAGAATATTTGAGCACGACCGTAAGCACAATTTCCAACAGACTGTCATCCCGGGCACAACTTATTACCGCTTGGAATATTTTTTCGAAGGCCAAAAAATCTCTTGGAAAATAAAAAAATAAGATGTCACTCTAGGCTTAGAAACAAAATATTGACTTTTGCCCACTATACCTTACAGATTGTGAGAGGATAGCTAATACCGGGCGCAGTATATAGAGTGGGCAGGCTAAAATAGGACTTTGGTAGGGAAGGGCATAGCGGAAACCTAATTTATTCCCGAGATCGGGGGCCTATGGTAAGATAGTCAGCCATAAATATCAGGCTTAATTGCGGAGAGCGAATGAGAGTGAACACAAGCTCAAAGCTACCCAGGCTCTGTAGTGGATGGTCACCTTGGTTGCGACAAAAAAATCTGCCCCCCACCAGCAGTTGACCCGCTCTGCCTGGCAGACAGATGGCAGACCGTAACCCCCCTCATTCACTCCACTATCAAAACCCCGCTGTTTCCTACCCCGCTTTACAGGATCGTAAAACCCATCGTATAGCAAAGGGCTTCGTCCGCACTTTGCGAGCACTTGCAAATCTGCTGGGCCAGGAGCATACGCATGGGGTTTGGCAATTCGCTCCATCGTGAGCCTGCGTACACAGGAAGGTGGAATTGAGTTCTCACTTACATAGGAAGACATCACTTTGAGAGCACGCACATACGTGGGCTCTTACCTAGGCCCTAATGTGCGAGCATACGAGTCGTGAGTTTTTTTTGCGCTGGCTTACACCTGCCCTCGTACCTACCCTCGTACCTACCTTCGTGACTCCGCTTCGTCAGCCTCCGCTTTCAAAGGGTATAAAAGGGCCCCCCCCTCCCCCTTTCCTTTCCCTTCTCTTCTTCTTTCTTCCTCACCAAAACTCCTTTGTCTCAAGAACACCATCCATTGGTAACGAGGCCAAACTTTTTTGACACCCTTCCTTCACCGAGTTTTACTTTGAACTATCAACCTCTTCATCAAAAATCGGTCTTTTCTCGTCGGATCCATAAAAAAATGACTAGTTCCGAAGCTTCCGAGGCTCCCGAGGCCCCCGAGGATCAGACACACCCTTTCTTTCCTCTCCCTTCTCAGGAGGGAGCGGGGTCCATTGGTTCATTAGCTCAAGCGGTTCGCTGGGCTGGGATACCCCTTGTTGTAAGTTTGCTTCCCTTCGTCCCTTCCATTATTTTTCTTTTTCTTTTTCCTTCCTCCCTTCCTTTTTATTCTTCCTTCATCTGTTCCTTGATAGCGATGTAGAGTTTTACCAGTTTTTTTTTTTTCCACTGTTTTATATTGTTTACCGCCATCACACTTTGTAAGTTGTTTGCTAATTTGATAGCGCAGCCGCTCTATATTGGTGTGGCCACCAGTAAGGTTGTTGGTAATACGGTTAGAATTGGTATCTCAATTCATGACGGCGTTTACTCGGTTGATTCCTGCATCAACGAACTCACCGCCACAGATGGCTACGATATCCATGACGCCATTAGGGCAGAAATCATTACCATTCTCAGAGATTATTCTATTCGGCACCGAGGTAAATTTGTGGGTGCTGGTGTTACACTTGGCCTCGAGAATATTTGCCCGGGAATTTGCGCGTCTCTGTGGCGAAATTTAGACGCCGTTGCCATTGTTCTGAATGTTAAGACCTCAGCCATTTGTGCATATGAAGACGCTAGGACAGTCACTGTCGATGTTGATGAACAGGCTGACTCTGCAGCACGAAAGTGTGTCATGCACTTTGGTCCTAACCACAACCCTGCTCTCGCAATAGCTTTCAGGAACCAAGTGATGCCGGACGCACAAGGGGCGTTGAAATTGGTTGAGGACTTGAGGGAGTACAAAGCTACCGTACATAAAGGCACTTGGAACACCGTTCTTAAGTATGCTTACGAGTTAAAGGGGTATAAAGATGGTCAAACCAAAGGAGACCCTCAGTGTCCGCCCACTAAAATAGCCTTTTTCTCAGCAACCCCCCAGGGCGGTGGTGTGGCATTGATGAGGCATGCTTTGGTTCGGTTTGGCGATAAATTGGGTGTTAAGTTGAATTGGTTTGTCTTCATCCCATCCATAGTGCGTAGTACCTATTTACTGATATGTGAGACAGGTATATTCCTAAGCCCAATCCGAGGGCTTTTAGAATTACAAAGACAAATCACAACATCCTCCAAGGAGTGGCAGGTCCTGAAGAAAGATTTGACGACGAGAAGCAGATTTTACTTGAGGACTGGATCGGGACGAATGCTAAGCGCTATTGGCTCTCACCCGGCGGTCCTCTTGCTCCTGGTGGAGCGGACGTCGTTATCATTGATGACCCTCAAATGCCTGCGCTCATTCCGATAATCAAAAGACTTCGCCCGAAGGTCAAAATTATCTACCGCTCTCATATCGAAATGCGCAGCGATCTTGTAGACAGGCCTGGGAGCCCTCAAGAACAGGTCTGGAAATGGATATGGAGATTTGTTAAACAGGCGGATGTCTTTATCAGTCATCCAGTGGACAGGTTTGTTCCGCATGATGTTCCGTTGGAGATGGTTGGGTTGATGCCTGCTTGCACTGATTGGTTTGTTTCCCCCTTTTTGATTTTTCTTCCTGCGCTGATAAATATAGGCTTGATGGGCTCAATAAATATTTGGGTGATTGGGATCTAAGGTTTTATCACCATGATCTACGCAATTCATGTATCGAGCTGGGGATGTAAGTCAAACTCGCAAACAAATTCTATTTCTTTGAGAGAAAATTACTGATTCTGTTACTCTCTCCCAGGAACCAGCTTCTCTATCCTGCAAGGGAGTATATCACTCAAATCGCAAGATTCGACCCTAGCAAAGGCATCCCGGACGTCATTGAATCTTACAGAAAATTGTGTGCTCGTCTCTTCAGGGACATGCCCGGAAAGGTCCCCCCACAGTTGTTGCTGTGAGTTGACCTCCATCTTGTCTTGAGCTACTCTTTGAATAACTTGACACTGACGGAATTCAGCTGCGGACATGGAGCCATTGATGATCCGGATGCATCGATAGTTTTTGCCCAGACTATGGAATTACTTGCTCAGCCGAGATATTCTGCCATTGCAAAAGATGTGGTGGTTATGAGAATTGGTCCAAGCGATCAAAGTAGGTTTCAACTCTGAGAAGATAGTTTGTGAATGCAAAACTGATGTTCATTCTAGTGTTGAATGCATTAATTACCACTGCGAAGATCGTGGTGCAGCTCTCGCTGCGTGAGGGATTCGAAGTTAAGGTGTCTGAGGCACTGCATCATGGAAAGCCTGTCGTTGCCACCAGAGCCGGCGGGATTCCATTGCAGATTCAACATGGGAAGACCGGATTCCTCGTCGATGTGGGGGACACGGAGGCTGTTGCAAATCACCTCTTCAATTTGTACACCGACGAGGATCTTTACAACCAGATGGGCGGCTACAATGCGCAGGCCAGTGTGAGCGATGAAGTTGGAACTGTTGGTAATGCTGCGTGTTGGCTTTACCTTGCGGCTAAACTTGCTCAAGGCCAAGACCTCAAGCCTAATGGGAGATGGATCACCGATATGGCGAGGGAGGAAGCCGGTCAGCCTCGTGGGGTTGACGAACCGATGCTCCCGCGCGGGGTAATCGATATTAGGGGCGGGAACTAAATTGGTGGAGTTTTCGGGTTGGATTGGGTCCTAGTTGGAAACAAGTTAAATATCTTTTCAATTCCCCCCTCTCAGCCCAGTTTTACTCACCCATTCAGTTTCGTTCATCTTTTCACTTTTTCTATGCAAAGTATCTGTTGGGGATTTTTTCGGTGGCTTGAAAAAAATTCATGTATTGTTCATGCATAGAGGCGTTGTTTTTAGAGATAGATCTATAGTTTCATCTCAATAAAAAATTTCTTCCAGAATATAGATTGCGTGCGGTTTGCGGCATCAAGAACGAGCCCGTGAAAATTACTGATAGTGGTGGCGATGATGATGGTAATTCTGAAAAATATTCACTGTATCGGTGCTAGTGCGCATGGATGCCTTTAAGTATTCCTCTAAAGTTACTTTCACCAATGGTGATAGCTCTACTTATTCCCTCAGCGGTTTAGATGACTGTTTTCGAGTCTGTCTTTGCCGGGGTATCGCAGAATCCATTACAATTTGTTGTCTAGAATACAGGGGAAAGAACGAGAGGACTAACGAAATGTTTCCAGGGGCTGTACATACTCCAAGAAATGCAGCGGCATGCAGATTCGTCGCTACCGCTCCCCCGCCCAGCAAAGTTTGTCTGTCGATATTCACCTGAATGTGAAGGCCTAAAGTCCCCGATATTCCGGGGTGTCGGGAGAAATTATGGCTACTATCTCCGCTGATCCATATAGATTTCCCTTCATGGGGAAAAATGGTTACTTACAGTGCCAATTTATTTTCCGATGTTTATGGACATACCGGATTGCAACTAACGATATACTAGTATCATACATGAACGACGATGCTATCAGAAACGTCTATCACCTCTCCCATAAACTCATCCCCTCCCTAATAATTTCACAGTACGCCGCAAGAGGGCTTTGAGGGAAGGATATATCTTTGCAGCGAGCCCAGGTTACACCTAGCAATCTTTGTTTCAGACTAAGCAGGCTCTGGACCGCAACTACGAGGCGCTGCATCTCAATATCCGCGTGGACTGGGGTTCGTTCGATTCCGGGGTGTGAGAGGGCTGCGGATAAGGAGGTTAAAAAATGGGGGGATAATCTTTGTGCCTATGTATTAAACAAACATGGTGCTGGATATCATGGGTTATTCGCTGCAGCTTAGTCAGAGGGTGGCTTGGTTGCCTTTGGTTGTGGACCTCGCTTGTCTTCTTTGCTCTCTCTTCTGTTTCCCTTTCTTCTCTCTCCTCTCTTCTTGACATGCGCTTTTCCACACAGTAAAACACGGCCGATAAAACCGGTTTTGGCGCGGCGACTCTTATTAAATTTTGATCTTTTAATTCCTCTCTTGTTCTCACATTCGTGTTCGACTCACTGCGGATCATTTCCAAGGTGTGTGATCAAGTTGCCTTGTCAATCCTGCTGGGATTAGGCGTGGTGGTATGATCACGATATATCACTCGTGTTGGTTTATTTTGGACTTGGGTTGGTTGAAATTGTGTTGGTGGTCAGAGTAGGATATTTTTGGCAGGGTCAATCTGCTATGTTTATGGGATATGCGTTTACATATTTTCTCTCCACTTCTCCTGTTTTACTTATTACCTAACCCTGGTCTTCAATCGAGTGTGAGTACGCTTGCTTGGGCCGAGGGAAAACGTCTATGGACTGCATCCAAACCCGCACTAATAACAGAGTCTACATGAATACAAGAACTATAGGATCCGTCTAATGATTTTATCCAGGTCTCTTCAGCCACGGAGAACCGTCTCTCTCTATTTTATAGTCTTTAGAGCAGATTACGGTGTTAGAGTGCACTCTAATCGGTCGGCAGCTCCAACATGCTGCTCGGGTGCTCGGTTGTTCTAGTTATTATGGTACCCGTATAACATGCCATTTTTTCTGGAATTGCGGCGACATAAATGGCTATACAGCGAAGGTTGTCAAGTGGAGAGAGTAAGTGGCGGTGGTTTATACCTAATCCTTTACCTGCCATGGCCTGGAGGGACCGCCACTAATGCAGAGAGCTAGCCAGATATACCACATGCTCATCCGGAAATCACTTTTCGGTTGTTTATCAAAATATCTTATTCCTTTCCCGATCGAGGGGTTTAAATTATCAATTAGTAACTGAGCGTGTGAGAGCGCTCGGACGCCCCACTGGATTCAGAATATATACAGTGCCACTGTCCCAATTCCCAAGCTCCTATAGTCTACCCAGTGATATTCTGTGTTCGGATAACCATACATTCATCCCGCTCGCGAAATAGCCTACTCCTCGCACTTAAACCTACATCTGCCTCACATTCAATTAGCCCTTGCCCGGCTGATCCAACCCCTCCTCTGCTCCGGCCACTCAGGACATATCCCGCCGGCAATTGTGGACAGAGTGCTAGGCCCACCTCGCCTTCCCGCTGATAACAACCGCATCCCCACTGATTCCCCAACCATAATCTTCCCTTCACCCCAACCCCCGCAATGAAAGCGCCTCACAACCCGGGGAAAGACTGACCAATGGCGCAGAACTCGACTCAGAAACATCCCGATGAGGCGCCATCCTATCCCCCAGCCAGTGGTTATTGGCTATTGTCTAGAGCCGCCTGCGCCGTGGTCCCGGATAGCGAAGTTTTTTATAGAGCATTCGGTCAAAAGATAAGTCACGTCGACCGGCATTAAGCGCCCGGATGATCGGGTGGCATGGGAGATAAGTGGTAGTGTGCGTCCAGGTTTGCTTCGCGCGGCGTGTCGGAGGTGTCGCGGAATAGTAGTTTGCGCAGGATGGCCTTCCGTACAGATAGAGGAATCGAGTTAAGTATCGTATTACCAGTAGTCCGGGAACCGAAGCGACTTTGTGGATGGGTAAGCCGGACTCAACATTCGCGGTGTGTCTTTATTTCCCATCGCTAAGTACGGGGGATGCGGCTGATGCGGGAGGCGCTAATTTTCGAAGCGATCGCGATAGAAGATGAGGAGCTCGGCAGGAGGTTTTCAAAGTCTAGAACCGTAGGGGGCCGTTAAAAGTGATTTTTGGTAGGCTTTATGTAAGGCGCGGATGTGTGTCGGTGGAGCGTGATGGCGTGGAAGATTGGTGATGGTTGTGGTGCGGTGTTGACTTTCGTTCTGCTCGTGTTTTGCAGAGGGAACGGGAGTGGGGGCGGTTGGAAGTTTACTCCTCTGGCTCAATATTGCCCTCGATTAAGAGTGTGGGGGTGGGTTAGGGTTTCTGTTGGCGTTGGACCAGGCTCGGGGTTAGTGGGCACAAGCATGGATCGGCTATCATGATACCAGTAGACGAAACCACAAGCTACTCAAGTACTATACCCGTATCTGCCATTCTAATGCTAGCACTAGCTTCGGCTATGTGGATCTATCATGCCGGCACCTTAAGTCCACTCTAGTATAGAAGCATGTCCCAACACCCGTCAATCGCGTTCACCAGGTAACTTATTATAGTATGACTATTATAAATCACCATACTGGTTTCACACTCCCCGCAAGAGAAAAAGGCGCACGGTAGAAGCTACGGTACAGGTATGGTTCCGGACACTGCCAATCGACACCTTAGCGAACCCCAAACTTGACCAACTTCAAACTCTTCTAAGTCGACAACAACAACCTATAAGCCCAAAAGCTTCTGTAAAAGGCTTTATTTGATGGTTGTCTAAAGAATTACAGAGGGGTTTAAGGAAATACAAACTTCCTGTGGTGCTAGAGCAGTTCAAAGATTTCAATTTTTGTATAGGGATGCGCCAAATTAACACACCCCAAGCTAACCCTATTAAGTAATTTCTTGGCAGAGCCATGCCTAATGCGGTGATAAATATTGCCGATCATTCCACCAAGCAAGATAACCTAGCCCAATTAGGAAGGTGATTGCTGCTTAATAAGCGACTGAGAATTAACACAGGTGTCGATTGGCAGTGTCCGGAACCATACCATACCACTCGCTAGGACCGGAAACACCTCTCCCAGCAAACAACAGAAATTTTGGGCATGCGTGTCCCAGATACCAGGGTTGGCATGCCAACATCCCCAGCGTCCTTCTCGATACGTGGCATGGGCTGTGCATTTCCAAAGGGCGAAATCCCGTGGACGCTCCGCGATTTTTATTCGACGTGAGTGCCCACCTGGGTGGCTATCTTGTACCCACCAACGGTTGCTATGCTATCAAGAGGCTCTGCACAGTGATTTCGAGATAAGCCACTATTTCTGGCATCATTTTTATTGCGTGTGGGCCCCGTGCGCGCAAAAGGTACGCGATGCACCACTCGCCTTCAGCCCACTCGCCTTCAGCCCACTCTCTAACCCAGAAAAATAGTCACAATACCAATATCAAACCGGTATCCGAAGATACAATACAAGCCTAGATACACACCAGGGAATCCATTAGCAAAGTATGTCAACTAGTCCGACAAACACTCGGTAAACAACATCACCGTTTTACAAAGACCCCGGATGGTATTTATTTACATTGTTGGAATACTCATAATCAAAAGAAGCAAACACCGGGTAGCTTCTTTATTCTAGGTTCTTTAATTCGTTTCTCTGCTTTAACTTAGCAACGCCAGATATGATATTCTTTCTTTATACGCTTAGATTGTAACTTGGTGGATTGAGGAAGAAAAAAATCACAGCAACCAAGGACGGGTACCGTAGTGAGGCGGTACATATCAAGTGTAAGATTAAGGTAGCCTTGTAAACCAAAAAATAATTATGGTCGAGAGACGGAAAAGGAGAAAGACTTCGGAGAGCCATTCACGCTGCATCCTTCTGCGCAAGGTCACTTGGAAGCCTGTGGGTTTGAGGAATCACCACCACAAGAGCGCAGGAGCGACGTTCCTGCTGGGGGAAACAGTGTCAGGCGGTGCCCATCCTAATGAGTTACTACTTCAACTGACCTGGTTGTTATCATATCGGTAGTCTCTCATGTAGAAATTAACTCTGGTCAAAGATAGCGCAGGATGAAATTTGATGTTTGTCCATCGGAATATAGCTGAGGGATCGTAGATACTGGACGGCTTATCCTTCAGGTAGAGTGCCTTTACTGTACCCCATAACCCATCGCCTGCGGCAGCATTCTTCTCCCCCAACCACACTTCCCAAGGCTTTTCCCTGGTAAGCAGTGTCTCAGGCTTTGTGAGGGCACTTCAGGCCGCCGGAGGTGGCTCGCTGGAAGGAGAAACTGCATGTCAGATGTCTCAGGCTTCCGGGCTGACATTGACTGCATTAACCAATTGAAAAAAAGTGCATTTCCTTCGAAGGAGAAGTCAAAAAGTCCCCTCTCCCCCCTCCTCATTTCTCGAAGGTTTTTTGCTGGTTGCTCCGTATTTTTGCACTCTTGGAGAAGATTACATAACAGCTGCAGATTGATCATGGATCACATGTAGGTTTTTTTTTTTGATCTCGCTAAAAAAAGAGGTGCGGCACGATGAAAGAAAACCCCACGACACGGCTGCCGCACCAATAAAGTCCTTGATTGGTGAAGCGAGTACGCCCCTTGCATGCGACGAGTTCATCCTAGTCTCATTTGACGCGTCCGGATACCCACAACCGCTACCACCAGGACTTGGCGATCTACCACTCTATCCCGACGATGATGGCTTTCTCACCGTTAACGGTCCGCTGGGCCTTAAAGTTACAGCCCCCTCTCTCCACACAGCGCTCGAACCTGTTCATCATGATAACCACTCTACGATCCGCCCCTCGGCTACCGACACCCCTTGCTTCTCCGGTGGAAACACGAACATCACCCCCCACCGTCACCAGCGCTACCTGAATGACGATGCGATTAACAGGTTTGTTACTTCTCCACCTTCCGATGCCATTAATTACGCATCCCTCTCTAACAGTTGAGCAGTGGGTTGCGAGCAAGCTCCGAGAGGAGGCGTTACCCTTGCCGTGAGCCAGGTTGCGCCTGGCCATCCCCGTTTCCGACTAAGCAGGCGTTGGACCGCCACCACGAAGTCAAGCACCTTAACAAGTGCGTGGATTGTCCAATCCCGGGGTGCGAGAGGGTTGGGGATAAGGGGGTCAAAAGAAAGGATAACCTTCCCGCTCATGTATGGAACAAACATGGGATCAGGTTGTCTCGTGAATCCCTGGGTAATTAAGCGAGGTGTGATCACGGTATATCACTCGCATTTCGATAGTTGTAGCTGTAGTGAAACCCTGGTGTGAATATCGACGAGTAAGAGAAAAATGGTAGATTTGAAAAGATTGCTTGCTTGCTTGGATAGTACCTAAAACATGTCTCTATATAATCCAATAACCCCTTATTTGGTTGTCCGAATTTGGAGCACCATCAACCTTCAAACATCGGCCCCTTACTAGTCCCCTGACGTAAGGGCCAAACATCTCCTAACTTAATGGTAGGTGTCTCCTAGCATTAAGACTAGTTTCATATCCGCATATTCCGATACATATTCCAACAGTAGCGAAATTGAGCCACTCGTGAGAGGAAGATGTTTTTGTTGGAAGGATAGTGCTTATGTGGTTCATTATTTTGGTTTCTTTTTCTGGAACCTTTTCTTATCAGTTAGTTTTCAGTCTTCAATTGACATTTGACTTCCATTTTGTCCTGGACATGACTTGTCTATGCTCGGAATTCTTCCGAAGCCTGAAAAATCTCTGCGAAAATAAAAATATGTGACATCTCTCTATGCTTGGAAACATAATACCGATCTTTACCCATTGCAGATCGAAGGATAACTAATGATAGCGCAGTATATAAATTGGCCAGACTAGAATAGGACTTTGGAAGGATGGGCATAGCGGGAACCTAATTTTTTCCCCGAGATCAAGGACCTCTAGTAGTTGGACGTAATTACCAAGCTCATTTGCGGAGGGTAAATGAGTGTGAATGTAAATGGAGAAAGATTCCCCCAGGGGGTAGATACGACCCAGGTATAAGACATCTGAAGGCGAATGCCACACCTCCAAGACCTATTACCGTAGACTCTCGAAAAAAGGATCAAGGCATTAAATATTCAAAATCCAAATTCAGGAGGGTGGGGGACGGGAGCCGCATGCTTTTCTAGTTATTATAGCAAACATTTTGTTAATGGATAGCTAGTATTATCGGACTCCCTACCCGGCCCGGTAGGGCCCCGTGGTGTTTTCCTATTACATCTCTTTGGCTGGTCTGCTTAGAAACTTTAAGCTCATGGTTTGATCTCGCTCATAGTATATGATCAGGAAAATATGTGCTATATGCCTAAACTAATAAGCAAGAATATACCTTCAAGAAAAAATAAAAAGGCCAAAAGTGTTTTCCGAATTAGAACTCAAAAACCACTAGCATGAATCTGAAAGGCAGCAAGCATATCCTCGCTGGAGAGGGTACCAACACTATCGCCGTCAGAGATTTCTGATTTTGGTTGCAGATATCCGGATCCGAGAGGAGTCAACCTAGGTTGCACCAGTTCTTTGGCTTTGTTGCGACATCACCACCGTGACTATCGTTAAAGCAAAATACTCATGGAAGTATTTAGAAGGGAGAATAAGGCTCGTAGCGGAATAATTGGTTCAGTCTTATCTTAACGCTTGGTGCTCTTGATGATCTAATTAACCCCCTTCTCTTTCTTGCAGGCTGTTAAAAATGATCCCTGGCGAGCATGGCCCTATTAAGCGGTGGCCCGAATGAAGGATTTACACTATCGCTTATTGACTACAGAAAGTATGGAAAGAGCTTTACTGAAGGCGAGAGCGTGAGAGAGATTAAAGGTCAAACAAGAGTTTTGTTGAGACGAGTTTCACTACCGCTCACCACATCTCGCGCCTTTGTTGCCCACCCGCCATCCCTCACACAGCAGCACGCGCCCCATTGTCAGCATGGGGTAGACCGGTGGCAGCACTCTCCCGCGACAAGGGCAGCAGGATATTTCGCAACGCCTCCGCCAGTGGAACAACACTACCGACAACAAGGATGGTTTAATGGATCGGCTGGTACTTTGTCCCCGGGTGTCTTTCCGGGTCTCTTCTTGTGTTTCCTTCTTTCCTGTCCTTCATGTCATTATCACGCAATATACATTCTTCTTTAGCTTTGAAAAATTGGGCGAGGTCTAATCACAAGATATCTCTCGGATGAATTGGTTTTTTTAGCCGAATTGCATCGCTTGTGGGGCGGCATACTTCTGGGAGGGTCAATTGGCAATGTTGGTAAGATATTCCGCTTGCATGCTATCTTCTTTCGATTTTTTCTTTATTCTTGCTTGTTGGTTAGCTTCGAGTCCTCAAATGGATAGTCTGAATCATATATGGCATAGCCGTCTGTGGTTGGGTTTTTTTTTTGAAAACGAATAAAAAATCTCCATGTTAAACGGAAAAATGAGGTCTTCCCTATCCATTGAGACGGGAGATTGACCCACACTCTTGGATTTTAGTAGGTCACTGTACCTTGTGGATATCTGCAAGTAATTATACAAGTAACCATGAGCCTACTCCAGTGCATCAGCAGCCGAGGGGAGAATAGGAATTTAACATTCTCGGCTCGAGATCGAGATTGATCATGGGAGTATCGGTGGGTTAGGGTTTCTGTTCCCAGGGTTGACTGTGCATGGACCACGCTCCGGACTACTAAAGGCCTCGGTGTTCATAAGCTGAAGCACGGATCGACTTCTATTGGTAGTATGATACCCGAGAACAGCACCGAGGAGACAAAATTACAAGCCACTCTACTCCAGTGCCTGTATCTATTATTCTAATACCACTACTGATTTTCTGCTATGTGAATCTGCCCATCATGCCATGTTAAATCTACCCGAGTACGAAAGCATGTGTCAACTACCTTAATCGTACTCAATAAGTACCCACTATAGGCACCATAAATTGTTAGACTAGTTTCACAGTCGCCGCAGGAGAAAAAAGGCATGGTGGGAATGCCCAATACAGTACAAGTAATCCATTCGCCCAGGCAGGAAGCACCTCCCCCAGTGAGTGGCTGAAATTTCGGGCAGTCATGCAAGTAGCACTTGAGAATACTAGGGTTGGCCTGTCTACATCCCCGGTCAATTACCTTCCAAAAATGTAGTATTAGCTATGGATCATCAAATGCAGAAATTCCACTAATCTTTTCTCATTTTTATTTATTAGAAGGGGTATCCGCAGTACTGTAGTTGGACTGATGCAATGGTATTGGGTGATTACTCGAGTACCGCAGTAACGTAGCACGCGAGCTCATCTGTGCCCCATAACCCATCGCCTGCGGCAGCATTCTTCTCCTCCAACCACATTTCCCAAGGCTTTTCCCTTGTAAGCAATGTCTCAGGCTTTGTGAGGGCACTTAAGGTGCTTGGATATGGCTCGCTGCAGGGAGACTGCATGTCAGATGTCTCAGGCTTCCGGGCTAACATTCATTGCATTAGCCAATTGGAAAATGGTGCATTTCCTTCCAACGAGAATTCAAAAAGTCCCCTCTCCCTCCTTCTCATTCCCTAAATGTTTTTCTAACTGCTTGCTACACTTCTGCACTCTTGCGGTAGATTACGTAACAGCGGCTGCAACATTATTCATGGATCACATGTAGGTTTTTTTTTTTTGCTGACCGTCGTTGTTGACAGGCGGGCTCCTCTCTGGGAGGAGAATTGCGACACGGTTGCTGCTGCGCCGGTGAAGCCCTTGATTGGCGGAGTGACAACATCCCTTGCAGGCCAGGAGTTCAGCCTAGTCTCATTTGACAAGTCCGGATACCCACAACCGCTACCACCTGGACTTGGCGATCTACCACTCTATTCCGATGATGACGGCTTTTTCTCCGTGAACGGTCCGCTAGACGTTGGAGTCTTTTCTCCCCACATAAAATTCGCACCTGTTAACCATGGTAACCACTCGACGATCCCGTCCTCAATCACCAGCATTACCGGCATCACCGGTGAATGCTCGCACATCGCTCCCGACGGTCACCCTTGCCTCTCAAATGATGATGCCATTAGCAGGTTTGTTACTTCTCCACCCCCTACGCCATTTATTCCGTATCCCTCCCTAATGGTTCAGTAGTGGGGCACAAGCGAGTTCTGAGAGGAGGAGTTATCCCTGCCGTGAGCCAGGTTGCACCTGGCGATACTCGTTTCCGACTAAGCAGGCATTAGACCGCCACTACGAAGTGAAGCACCTTAACAAGCGTGTGGATTGTCCAATCCCCGGGTGCGAGAAGGTTGGGGACAAGGGGATCAAAAGAAAGGATAACCTTCCCGCTCATGTATTGAACAAACATGGGATCAAGTTGTCTCGTGAATCCCAGGGTAATTAAGCGATATGTGATCACGGTATATCACTCCCGTTTCGTTAGTTGTAGCGAAATTTCCTCGCTCGTAAAAGGAAGATGTTTCTGTTGGTAGGATAGTGCTTATGTGGTTCATTCCTTTGATTTCTTTTTCTATCTCTTTTGCTTATCGGTTAGCCTTCAGTCTTCAATTGATATTTGACTTCCATTTTGTCCTGGGCATGGCTTATCGGTGCTCGGAATTTTCTTGAAAACTGAACAATCTCTGCGAAAATAAAACGATGCGACATCTCTCCATGCTTAGAAACAAAATATCGACCTTCGCCTAATATTCCTTGCAGATCGAAGGATAACTAATGATAGCACAATATATAGAGTGAGCAGACCAGAATAGGACTTCGGTAAGGAAGAGCATAGTGGGAACCTAATTTCTTCCCGAGATCAAGGCCCTATGGTAGTTAGACGTAGGTACCGAGCTCAATCGCGGAGAGTAAATGAGTGAACATAAATGCGCAAAGCGCCCTCCACGTGGTAAATATGACTCAGGTACAAGACATCTGAAGGCGAATGACACACCTCCAAGACCTATTACCGTAGACTCTCGACAAAAGGACCAAGATGTTAAGTGTTCAAACCCCAAATTTAGGAGGGTAGGGAAGGGGGGGAGCGGTATGCTTTTGGTATATGTCATCAAGTTAGTAAATATTTTGTTAATGGATAGCTAGCATTATCGGATGCCCAGCTATTTGCAGATATCTGAAGATAGCTACCGGTATCAGAAGACGCCCGCCGATGCCCGGAAATACGTGAACCCGTACACATCCTCAAGCTCCAGGAGATACCGTATAATCTGTCAAAAGTTGGATTGGAGTTAAAGCAAACCAAATTAAGGGACCCGACCCAACAAAAGGGCACGAAGAACTTCGACTTGGCATCAGCGCTCAGAACCGTCCTGTCCGCTCGGCTCGGCTTGGGGGTAGGACCGGACGGACCGCCGGTGGTAGTTCTTCTTTTTTTCGGTCCCACGGACGGACTGGGGGCAGATGGAGGTAGGACCGGACGCCCTACCGAGCCCGGTAGGCACTGTGGTGTTTTTCTAGATTCCCTCTCTTTGGCTGGTATGCTCAGAAAATTTAAGTTCATCATTTGATCTCGCTCTTGGTTCATGATCAGGCAAATATGTGCCATATGCCTAAACCAATAAGCAAGAATACATCTTTAAGAAATAAAGGAGCCAAAAGTGTTTTCCAAATTGGAACTCATCCTCCACCGGCGTGAATCTGCAGGGCAGCAAGCATATCCTCGCTAGAGAAGGTACTAGCACTGTCGCCGTCAGAAATTTCTGATTTTGGTTGCGGATATCCTGATCCGAGGGGGTCAATTGAGTTTCCCGGTAACTCCGCTGGGAAATCCCAGGCATTGTGCTGGGAGTCAAATTCGGTTGCATTAGTTCTTTCGCTTTGTTGCGACATCACCGTCACTATAGTTAAAGCAAAAGACTCGTGGAAGTATTTAAAAGGGAAAATAAGGCTCGTAGTGGAGTAATTGGCTCAGTCTTATCTTAACCCCATGCAACACTTGGTGGTCTATTTAACCCCCTTCTATTTCTTGCAGGCTGTTAAAAATGATCCCTGGCGAGCCGGAGCCTATAAGCGCCAGCTCGAATGAAGAGTTTACATGACCGCTTATTGAGTACAGGAAGTACGGAAAGAGCTTTACTGAGGCGAGAGCGAGAGAGATTACAGGTTAAACAAGAGTTTTGTTGAGACGAGTTTCATTGAATTCGTCTCTGGTTGGGGGAGAGAAAAGGAGAGGAAAGGAAAGAGAGTAAGAACGACAAGCGAGCCCCACAACCAATGACAACGAAGACGACCTTATGACAAAGCTTAGGCGAACGACCCATGATATCTAACATATCTAAGACAGGCTTATCGTTTATTCTATCGGTTACATCGCATCAACATATACCACTCATGATTTGATTCTGTGCTCTCGGCTCTTGAATTAGTTTCCCTATTTTAGCTCATGCCGCAGGTAACATCTTTATCTCGGATGCCTTGAGCAGCAACTAGGTGTGTTGCAGAAGAAGAAAAGGAATCGCCTCAACCGCTGGCACCAGTGGAGCAGTGAGTTAAACAGGATGTGAGCCTACCAATAAGGTTCCCCCGAAAACAAAAAAAACTACAGTCAAAGCGAGGGATGGTGAGGGGTTTGAGAGAGCCATTCGGGCTGTAGCCTGTATCCTCCTGCAGAAGACTACCAAGAAATTCAGACGGGGCTAAACTTCTGTTATGAAGCTCTAGCGATGGCTTTACCCTAGACGGAAAATTTCGTTGGTAGTGTCTATCCCCAAGATCTACCGTACTGGCTTTTGCTGCCTGCAATCAAATGGATAGTTTCTTATGAGACTTCTTGGTATTCATCGGAAATTGGACTGGATGGAATTTTTCACACCGTCCTATCCGGAAATAATTCTGGTAGAATGGCAGACACCCTAGCGCTGGACGACGTATTTTTCAACCTCATGGCCTATCACCTGGGATAATTTTCTTCTCTGCCAACCCGGCTACACAAGGCTTCCCTCTACCACACTAGACTAAGCAATGTCTCAGGCTTTGCTAGGGCACTTGAGCTACTCTATTACGGTTCGATGTTGGAAGACTCTGCATGGGATGTGTCTTAGGCTTCTTGCCGCAGTCTTACTGCATTAGCCAATTGAAAAAAGTGCAATTGCGCTCGCGAATAATTCAAAAACCCTAGCTCTCCCCCCTCGACCTTTACGAAAGTTTTGCTGTATCCTTGCACTCTTGGCAGATTACATAACTACAACAAGTGCAGATTCATCATGAATTGCCTGTAGGTTTTTTTTTTGCTTTTACTAATTTGAGAAGCACATCTACTCGTAGCAGTTGCTGCGCCGAGCCTGAGACGCATCCCGTTGTTGCCGCACCAGTTAGGCTAGCGATTACCCAAACGAGAACCCTCCTGGTACCACACGCGTTCAGCCTAGTCTCATCTGATAAGTTCGGAAATCCACTCCCGCTTCCAACAGGACTTGGCAATCTACCACTCTATCTTGATCATGATGGGTTTTACTCCGTCAATGGTCCACACGACCTTACCGTCAATCCTCCTTACGCAGAATTGGCCCCTGCCAACCATGATAACCACTTCATGATTTACCCTTTGCTTACCGACAGTCCTGGCTTCTCGGGTGAAAATGCGGAGGTCATACCCGACCACCGCCAGTACAGGAATGACAATGCTATTAGCAGGTCTGACACCTCTCCCATAAACTTAGGCCCTCCCTAATAATTCTGTAGTGGATCACGCACGCGTCCCATGAGCAGGACTTACCTTTGCCACGAGCTAGGTTGCACCTGGCAATCCTCATTTCCAACCAAGCAAGCGCTGGACCGCCACCACGAAGTGAAGCATCTCAATATCCGCGTGGACTGTCCGATTCCGGGTTGTGAGAGGGTTGGAGATAAGGGAATTAAAAGGAAGGATAACCTTCCTGCTCATGCATGGAACAAACATGGGATCAGGTTGCCTCGTCAATCCCAGGGTAATTAAGCGAGAGTTAATCACGAGATTTCACTCGCAAGGACCAGTTTTTTAGCGGAATTGCATTGTTTGTGGGGCAGCATGCTTCTGGGAGGGTCAATTCGCGATATTGGTGGGATATTCCGCTTGCATGATATGTTCTTTCGATTTTTCCTTTATCTTTGCTTGTTGGTTAGCTTTGAGTCCTCAAATGAATAGTCTGAATCGTATGTGGTATGGCTGTCCGTGATTAGGGTTTGTTTTTGAAAACGAATAAAAAATCTCCATGATAAAAGGAAAAATGGGGTCTTCTCTACTCATAGATGCGGGAGATTGGCCCACGCTCTTGAATTTCCGCATGTCGCTGTACATTGTGGACACCCACAAATACCTATGCCAGTAATTGTGAGCCTACCGGAGTGCATCAGCAGCTGAGGGGATAATCGGAATTTAACATCCCGGCTCGATATCGAGATCCATCAATGGAGTAAGGGTGAGTTAGGGTTTCTGTTCCCGGGGTTTGCTGTGCATGGACCACGCTCCGGACTGCCGAGAGCCTTGGTGTTCACAATCTGAAGCATGGATCGGGTTTACAGGAAGCCAGCTGATACGCTACCGATCAGATGGCGGGTTGGAACAACCCATTTCCAATTAGGCAAAGAGTTTCGGAGTATCGCTCAAAGGCACAAGCGTTGTCTCGGGGGTGGGTCGCTTGCATTCCCGGGAGTCATAGCTCACTACCCATACCGGTAGGCTAGGCTTCCTGGATGCCTAGCAGTACTAGCCGGCTTGCTTTTGGTATATGACATCTATCGAGTAAATATTTCGTTAATGCGTAGCTGGCATTGTCAGATGCCCCCAAATATATTTCAACAACAAGATTAGTAAGGTACGATAGATTCAGAGTTCTGATGCGGATATAGGCCAATTGATTGTGTATAGTAGATATCAAAGACAGCGACAAGGAGCTTATCGGAGGAGAGGACAATCGAAAAGTGATTAATAACAGTGAAGGATAATAAAAAACCAAGACGGATGAAAACAAAATGCGATGAGCTGATAATGAAGAAATAAAGGGAAGGACGCGGTGCCTTATATTTTTCTTGGGGCCGATCCTTCCTCCATGGTATGCTGCCTGCGCATGCCGAATCTCTCAGCAGTTTCTCCAACTCAGTCGTTTCTGCTCTTGCTTGTGCGAGCCACTTCAGAGGCGCGACCAGAATGCCCGAGAGTATATTTAAGCTGCCAGCCGCGGGTTGAGTATGTAGCCGAGGACGTAATGACTTGTTACGGTACTTACCAAGGCACTCGGGACACCTATCCATTAGCAATTTTGAGATAATCATCCATGTCTAGTAGAAATTTTCTCGGTTCATAAGCCTTTGTAACTCCACGTTGGGACCCAGGCTGGGCAAGAAGACACTTTGCTCTGTTACTCATTCTCGGCCAACTCTTCTGCATACACCCGCTACTAAGTTAGAGGGGAAATTAAATCTGGGCCTATGTCTGTCCATGCAGGGAATCCGTCAGTGAAGCAAAGTACGGCATTTTCTCGTTAAATCCGTCATCGGGAATCTCAATTGAGATTAATGTCTTAACACAATAGGCTTAGTAGAGTAGGTAAAGAAAATTGCGGATACCAGTTACCGTAGATTCTGGGTAAACTCGACCCGCCACCATTCCCGGTATGGCAGTTACTATCCCCGGAAGAGCGAATTCGCCACGGGGTTAGTCTTTGAGAGGAATAGTGGCTGCCTTAAGAAGCATGGCGGCGGGTCGAGTTTTCCCAGAATTTACGGTATTGGAATCCGCTTAGCTACCATAAGCTATGCTGTTTCTGGAGAGCAGTATCCCTTCGCGCGGCATTTTTTCTTGGCTTGCGAAGGTTGGGGGCCAGACCGCCTCTGTAGGGTGCCTTTGTAAGCGAGGATAACTGCAGCCAAAGTGGGTATGGTGAGGGGTTTGCGAGAGCCATCCTGTGAAAGACTACCAAGAATTTCTGACTGGGCTAAATATCTACTCGTATTATGAAAAAAGTAATGATTTTACTCCATGTCGGCAGCTGGCTAGGTAGTTTCCATCCTCAGGATCCCCACTGGCCGAGCTGCTTACCATCAAATCCACAGTTTTTTGTGAGATTGCTTGGCATTCATGGGAAATAGAAAGGTGTTAAACTAATCGCTTACTAAAAATAGGATAACAATCTAGTAAATTCCATGAAGACTTCCATGCTCGCCTATTCAGAAATAACTAAAGTAGAATGGGAGACCCCTAGCTCTCCACGCCATTTTTCTTAATCTCACAGCCTATCACACGGGATAACGTTCTTCTCTTCCAACTGGGCTACACAAGGCTTCCTCGACCATACTCAGCAATGTCTCAGGCTTCGGAGGAGCACTTAAGTTGCTCTATTACGGTTCGCTGTTGGGAAAAACTGCGTGAGATGTGTCTCAGGCTTCCGGCCGCACTCGCACTGCGCTAGCCAATAGAAAAAAGTGCAATTTCATTCACCGATAATTCAAAAACCCCAGCTTCCCCCTCCTCCCCTTTACGAAGTCTTGCTCGCTTGTATTTTTGCACTCTTGGCAGATTACATAACAATACAACAAGCGCTGATCCAGTATGGATCACGTGTAGGGGTTTTTTTTAAAAAAAATTTGCTAATAACGTAGGAAGAACTTAGATGTCAGGGGGGTGCAGATCTTACAGCACCAGTCCGTCCCGCGATTAGCGAAACGGGAACCCTCCCAGCACCACACCACTTCTGCCTCGTCTCATTTGATAAGCTTGGAAATCTAGATCCGCTTCCAGAAGGACTTGGCGATCTACCACTTTATCTCGATCATGATGGTTTTTTCTCCGTCATTGGTCCGCTGGATTTTACTGTCCCTTCTTGCACAGCAGTTACACCTGTCGACCATGATAGTCACCCTGCGGTTCAACCTTTGATCACTAACATTCCTGGCTTCTCCGGCGAAAATCCGCAGATCGCGCCTGACTATTGCCAGCCAATAAATGATGATGCCATTAGCAGGTCTGCTACCTCTCCCCCTAAAACTCATGCTCTCCTTAACAATTTTGTAGTAGATCACGAGCGCACTCTGCGAGAAGGACCTACCTTTGCCGCAAGCCAGGTTGCACCTGGCGATCCTCATTTCCAACTAAACAGGCGTTGGACCGCCACCACGAAGTGAAGCATCTCAATATCCGCGTGGATTGTCCGATTCCGGGTTGTGAGAGGGTTGGGGATAAGGGGATCAAAAGAAAGGATAACCTTCCTGCTCATGTATTGAACAAACATGGGATCAGGTTGTCTCGTCAATCCCGGGGTAATTAAGCGAGGTGTGATCACGGGATATCACTCGGGTTTTATTTGTTGCAGCGAAATTTTCCCTCGTGAGAGTGGGATGTTTCTGGAAGTGTCACTTTGCGATGTTGGTGGGACAGTGCTTACATGGTTCATTCTTTTGAATTATTTTCTTCTCTTTTGCTTATCAGTTAGCTTTCGGTCTTCAATTCATATTTTGCTTCTCTCGCATCCAGGTCACCCCGGGTACGATGTATCGGTGCTTGGAATTTTTTTGAAAACTAAAAAATTTCTGGGAAAATAAAAAGATGTGATGTCTCTTCATGCTTAGAAAAGAAATATCGACCTTTTCAACTATACCTTGCTGATTGTTGGGGGATGACTAATAGAGAGCGAGGTACTATAGAGAGTAGGCAAACTGGAATGGGACTTTAGTAGGGGGAGGCGTAGCGCAAATTCAATTTCTTTTTGACACCTGGGCCCTACTGTAGTCACCTGTTAATACCGATCTTAATTCCGGAGAGAGAATGCGTGTGATTATATATCTCCCACATTTCCCTTTGGACTTGGGCTCCGAAGACTCGATCGTGTTGTTAATCACCAGCGCTCACTCCTACTTCCATACTCTTACCTTACGCTGTGGGTACCCATCTTCGTTGTTAGAATATGCTGGAAGGATACCGGGGGGTCCACCATTGAGTTTAGTACTCGGTGAAAGGTCCGAAAAGCGCGGTAGATGGTCAGGTATTGCAGCGAAGAAAAGAAAAGCGGTGAAGAAAGAGGAGCACGAGGGGTAAGGATGGAAATGGAGTGATTTTGTTCGGAATACTCCCGGAAGAGTAGTTCTTATTTTTTATATTTAAGAGCCCCTCTTGTGGACATTTTTTGGAAGTATATGCTAGTGAATAGTCCCCATTTTACATACATCATTCGTTCTCCATACGAGCACCATCGGTTTATCATAAATTTATCATAGATAGCACTTGCACGCTGTACTGCCCGGTGATTGTGCCTCCACAGGGGCCCAAGCCTGGGCTCCACCTAATTCATGTATGCCTGCCCGCAGTTACCCAATGCATGGCAAGTATTATGGAAGAATGTGGGGCGCCCTAGGGGTGCCTCACAAGATATCACTCGGAGAACCCCAGGGTTCTGTTGTAAGGTACCGCAAGTTACAGTATGATACGATACGGTAAACTGATTAGGCGCCATCTACGGGCCATGGTGGAGTTTTAGATAATAAACAGAAACCCTGGTATGGTACTCATTGTTAAAAATGGTGCTGCTCGCCATACTCACGATACTTTGTTCAGACAGCTTCGAGGAGCACGCTTGTTTGTGGCTTCGGATATGCGCTTAGGATTGAGGCATATGGCTTCGGCTTTGGGCGTTTGGTTTGTACATTCTGGAAAGCATTGCGAATGGAAGAATGCGCGATAGTTTTGGGATCGTGCAGCTTTCGGGAAAGCCGGGAGAAAAGCCGGGAGAAAAGCGGAAGCACTCTAAGGCCAGCATGAAAGAGCTGGAAGCCCAGAGGTAAAGTGTTTGTTTTCTTTTAGTTAGCCGGGAGTGCTCACGGGGAGGGAGAGACTCACATGGAGTAGTGTGGTGCCTCATGTATGAATATGATAACTTTGTGATTGATATATACTCCTGTGATCGCCCTTAGTTAGAGGATAGAGCATCGAGCATCGCGGAGCTGTTGAGCGAGAGACTGTGGTCAAGTTAGTGAAGAGTTGTTCCCTGTTCCTGAGTGCGATCGTTTAGCTGTGAGTACCCTAGCGTTTTTCGTTTCGTTTCACCATCCGTCACTCGCCTTGGGTAGTTTCGCCATGAAGTCGAAAACTCATTTTTATTGCCCAGAATTACCGTTCTGTAACAGCCCGTTTTTCGTAGCAGTGGTCATCCTTTCATCCTTTGTTCACGGTTCTCTGCCATGTTTTCTTCCTGGGGGCAGATTCATAGAAGTATTCATGTGTAGAGAAATTATGAAGAAACATAAGCACTGAGGGCCTTTCTAAAATTGATAATGAGGAGGTAACTGAAAGGCGATGAGAGTTTATATGCAGTGGGGTAGTTAGATCGGGTTAGATTGCCGTACGTCGACTTAGAATAAATGCGTAGGTGCAAGACAAGATTAGTTGACATCGGAATTTAACATGGGAAATGCCGTTTTCCGGTATTTTACCCACTAATGTAATTTACGGTATTGGCCCCTTGGTCCCAGTGGTATAAGGAACTGGAATGCTCCATATTATTTAAACCCTGGGGTTATTGCTGGGATATTTCCGGTGCTATAAATATCGAGCTCAATCGTAAGGAGTGAATGTGTCAGAATATTATGCGTAGAGCGTTCTCTAAGGCCTAGGTGCAACCAGTGTTCCCAAGCGTCCAGTCCGTCCGTCTTTTGTCTAGGACGGGACGGACGCCAAATTGCAGCTCGTCGTAACCCATACCGGGGAGCAGTGTTCCCAACCGTCCAGTCCGTCCGTCTTCGGGGGAGGACGGGACGGACTACGGCTCATAGTCCGTCTTTTTGGGGGTACTAAGACGGACTACGCCCAGGAAGGTGACGACCGGACGGACTATAGGGGACCATAGTCCCAGCGCTTGGGCCTCCTGCACTAGCCAAGCCGAAATCATGTACCTCCAAACGAATTCTTTTCACATCATGAGACATCACTCTTGCAGTCCCCGGCGGTCCCCCGTAGTCCCCCACCGTCCCAGGCCGTCCTCATCCTTTTCCGGCCGTCCCCACCCGTCCCCCACCGTCTCCGGCCATCCCCTGCCGTCCCCTGCAGTCCCCGGCCGTCCACCCCCTGCCCTGAACTAAAATGTCTCACCCTGTAGGGCCCGCCGTCCTGCCCAAAGACGGCAGTCCTGCACTTAGGCCGCCCCGGACGGACTACAGATAGCCGTCCCGTCCCGTCCGGGGCTCTTAGCAGTCCCCCCCGGACGGTTGGGAACACTGCCGGGGAGGGGCGGCCGGGCCCTATAGGTGTCTCAGCTGAACTGCAATTTTTAAATATCCTGAGCAGGAAGTCTGTGTTTGAAGAAATGAAGCATCTTTATTCCAATGCTCTCAACATCATCCTCAGGTATTAGATATCAAATCTCCTCATTGAGCAACCAAGCTGTGCACTCATATCCGATCCCAGTTCTGGGCACCCCAAACCTGCCCCGGTTCCCTGACCAAATTTTACCGCTGTCTCCTCCGAATCCCTAAGCTGGGAGTTGTCAGTAAGGTACTGGGGCAAGACTTGTAAGATAGAATCCTGAGGACCAAGTGATCCCTGGCTCCTGTGAGAGGAGCGCGGTAATGCTTCTGACATAATAATAACAGTCAAGATAGAGGAATCAAAAAGCGCTAGGTATGAGAAAGTCAGTGCAATCGGGGCATATTCAACCTTGTCGCTGAGGCATATTGAATTGGAAATCCTCCCAGCTATTCTGTGTATTTAAGCATATTTTCTTCTCTTGTTAAATTTACGAAGCAACAGCTAAGCGGATAGAGCAACCACTGACTATGGATGTTTTTATGAAACACTTGTAGGTGACGGCCGTTCTTACTAAGGATGCAAGGTGACGCCCATCCATTCCGAAGACGGCCGGGCCTACCGGCAGTTCCCGTCCGCATAAAGACTGCAGGGCCCAGCCTTCAACCTACAGTCCTGCAGGGGATATTGAGGATGGATGCCCTCCCCGGCCGTCCTTACCCACCCTGCCCGGGACGGACGGGACTATTGGAGGCCAGGGCCCTGCAGTACGCCCGGGATTGGGAACACTTTCTGGGACAAGGTACTTCTCTTCCAACTCTGCTACACTAGGCTTTCCTCTACCGTACTAAGCAATATCTCAGGCTCCTCGAGGGCACTTGAGGTTCTCTACTACGGTTCGCTGTTGGGAGACTCTGCGTGGTGTGCGTCTCAGGCTTCTGGGCTGACATTAATTTCATTGGCCAATGGAAAGAAGGAATTCCGTTCGCGAATAATTCAAAAATCCCAGTTTCCCTCTCCTAACCTTTACCATGGTTCTGCGTCTTGCTCGCTGTATTTTTGCACTCCTGCAGATTACATAACCGTAACAAGCGCAGATTCATCATGAATCACGTGGAGGATTTTTTATTTTTTTTGCTTTGCTGATTGAATCCTGCATGGTTACTGCTAGTCCCGCAGCTGTAGAGCTTGTGATCAGCAAAACGAGTACTGAAACGATGACTTTGGTCCGGGCAGATAGTATTCTCTCGTGAGCGATACTAACCCCAAAGCAAAGCAAAGAACGAAACGAATTGAACGGGGAAATGATATCCCTATCAGGAAACGAAACAGTACCGCTGTGGGCAATCGCCGCTCGCACAATGGGTAGAGTTAAAGAAATCAATGACGATGATAAAAAGAACCCGTAAAGAAAGACATAGAACTATTCAGCAAACACAAGATCTGAGTCGTCTATGAACATGTCGTTGTTCCTCTTGCGCGCACTCCGTGTGTTCGGCGTTTAGTCTCCGTTGCCTCTCCTCTTCCTTTTCACCCCACGATCCTTGCCCCTCCTTAGTAATCACTTGCCCACTCCACCCGTCGAACTAACTAGCTATCTAAACTGCCCGCTACGACTATATAGAATACAAGAAACAATTTAGTGAAATTAAGCACGTCTAGTTTTAGCCCCACAGTACCCTCCCCGCACCATAAGAGTTTAGGCTAATCTCATATGATAAGTTAGGATCCACAACCGCTTCCGGGAGGGCTTGGAGTTCTACCACTCTATCTCGATCATGATGGCTTTTGTTCCATCAACGGTCGGCTGGACTTTACCTTCTTTCCTCGCATAGCAGTCACCCCTGTCACCCATTACAAACATTCTGCGATTCACCCTTTGATCACTAACATCCTGGCTTCTCCGGCGAAAATCCGCACGTCGCGCTCGACCATTGCCAGTACTAGCACAGTCCTGAGTCTTCAAAATAGGCTATAATCGGTAGAGAGTGTATTGGGGTTCTTGTCCGTTCTGTGCTGCCAGCAGCGTCCTATATATACACAAAAACTCTTCTACACGAAAACCTTTTTCCTTTGTCCATCGCTCAAGCCCATTCTTCCATGACCGTCTCTTTCTTTCCAAACCACACCATCAACTATCCAACACATCTCGTCCCTGAATCCCTTGACTTCGTCTGAACTACATACAGAGTTTTCCCTTCCTTAACGTTCCTAATACCGGTGCCTATTTCGCTAACATGATAGTGTGACACTTGCCTGTTCCAACTTTCAACTAACCTTAGTTCCAAACGTTTGACACCTCCTAGCGTAATTTCTCCATGTTCCCAAAACATCACCGCTGCAGCTCTAAAACAATCTCCAAACCAACGTTCTCCTCATCCATACATATGTTGTAGTAGCCGTGTCGTAGAAATGGAACCTTCGTGAATATTCTAACAAATATTATAACACTGAGTACTGAAAGAACGTTTTCCGCCCGGAGGAAGATAATCTCCGCCTGCAGTGAACAAGCAAACCAAGAAAACCAAACACCGAGAAATGATCAAACCGCTGGAAATACCTTATCAGAACCTAAGTGGGCAAACGCCGCTCGCACTTACAAGAACTGGTAAGGTATCGTCAATGTTGATCACGGAACACTGATAAATGGAAACCGGAACCGTGAAAACCCTTCTTTTTCCGTGTGTCTGTGTGTGTGAAGGTACAAAGCCGTCTCCGTCTCCGTCTCCGTCTACTTCGCCCCTTCTCCTTGCTAAAACCCCACGATACAACCCCCTGATTACAAATCACTCCCTCCCCGGGAGTCACAACACCTTTCACGCCTCAGTAAAACTAACTAAACAGCTCACTTGAGCCTCAGAATATAAAAGAAATACTATATCTGGCTAGCCACCCGTAGGCTCACTTTTTGCCCCACAGTACGTCTGATGTGGGGGTTGAGTGCTCGGGAGGGGTCATTGAAAATCGGAAACCGGAGGGTGGCAGTGTAGGGGTTATTTGGTCGGATGATGATTTGGTCTGGAAAGAAATAAAATGATATGGAAGTCGAAATAGACCGGTTTCTTTGAAAGTATACTTGAATGAGTAAGAATGAGCATTTATTTGGGGTCCCGTTTGTGAACCTAGCCAACTATAGCTCTTTGTCCCAACCGACATACCTATTTCTGGGTTTTAGCTTAGTTTGTAGACAATTGCGAGAACCGATTTTCACTTTTTCTCACTTTGAGGGCCGAGTTTGTTTTCCCTACCCAAGCCTTCCAATGGGCCAACCCGGGTCCAAAAAGGGCCAGCCCGACCCGGCCCAAGCCCAACCAAGGTTGAGCCCAACCCAGCCCAGCCCAAGAAACGAAAGCCCGGGTTAGCCCAATGGGCCCAGTGGGCCGGCCCATATAAGAAAAGGAATTAAATATTATATATTAACATTGGTGTGAAATTGGTATTAGAATACAAAATAGATGATAAGAAAGGTTAGATGGTAAAATAGAGATAATTCATGAAGAGAGGAAAGAGAGTGGAGACATGGGTGTGGGGGGTTTCAGTAGGAAAGGATGAGTTTAGTTAGGCGGGTGCCAACTTCGTAGACATTGGATTGCTTGAATTGTTGCGGGGGTGAGCGAGTGCCGTGAGTTGGATATTGTTCTCTTGGTTGCAGAAAATACTCGTTCTGGCTCTGACGACATTGCCGGGATTGATAGGACAGTTATGGCCCAGGCTGAAAGGATCGGGTACTCCTTTTGTTGACGATCTTCAAGCCACCAGCTATTATTGAACTATTAGTACTAATTGGTATTAGAATTAAATAGAGAGAGACTAAATATACTTAAGAGGATGATCGACAACTGATTCAGGCTCGCTGTTTGAGCAATATCGCTCATAGTCATCCTTGACTAATACTCCGGGGCTTCTGACATCCATCCAGGCCCAGAACCGATTCTCATCTTCGTCTTGGGGCAGGTCAGACTGACTTGACTGTCTATGAATACTGGCCCCAGGTTGATCATGATCTTGATTATGGAATATGGAGTTGCGCAGATTGTCTTCCTGCCCATTTGCTACATATTGTAACCAATATTGCTTTAGCCTTTGTTTTCCACCCCGTACCCAATCACGATCCCATTTGACTTCAAAATATCTCCACTTGAGTTTTGGGTTTAAAACAACAGCTGCCAGATATACTGGTGCCCGATTAGTAGCAGAAAAGTACTTATCTAATTTCTCCCAACCCATACGTATCATGGATGATAGAATTCGATTATCGGGATTGTCCTTTAGTGGCTCGCTATAGATGTGAAGAAGAAAATCAATTGATGGAAGCAGGTGTGTCAGGGTCGCCTGGTGTCCCTCCATCGCCTTTGTAGCCTGTTTGAAGGCGGATAGAATCTTTTGAACTTTGTCCAATAGCTTCCATTCGCCTCGCTCTAATCTATCATCTTCCAGTAAAGGGTTTTCATCGATATATATCTCAATAGCATGGCGTACATCTGGTCGGAGTAGGGTTTCGAGGAGATTATTCCAGGAATTCCAACGTGTCGCATTATCGCGTTTAAGTAAAATACCACCGCTCAGCTCCCGAAACTGCTTAATCCGTGCTGGAGTTTTCCGGGTATGCAAGGCAATGTTGTGTGCCTTTCCCAGAGGTCCTAGCCTTCTCCATTTCAATAGCTCCACCTGAAGCTCATCGGCAGTGAAATTGGACCAGTCCAGAGAATCGTGTAGGGCTGTATTGCTATTACCAAACAGGAAGTCTTGAACACTTAAATTAATAATATGTCCGATGCATCTGGTCAAATAAGATTAGCAATTCTGTTAACCTGTCAAATAGATGTTGTTCTTGCCAGTTCTGGAAATTCAATCTTGCCACAAGTATTGGTGAAAGAGAAAGATACAAGAATTAACATAAGAGAATAAGGGAAATTACCGTAGTCTTTGCTCGCTAGGATTAAACCGATAACCAATATCAAGCTGAGCACTTTCCAAATGGTCTATAAATGTATCATTATTGGAAGCATTGTCCAACATCATAAACCCAGTCTTGTGCTGAATTCCATACTCTTCTAGGACCGCCACAAATATTCGACATTGATTTTCTCCGCTATGCACACCCTCAATTTCTCTAAGAGCTAGGAGAGCACGATTTAAGCACCCAGTACTATCTACAAAATGGGCAACAATACCAAGAAGAGCAAGGTGATTGGGCGATGTCCACAAATCCATTGTAAAGTGAATAAGTGACCGGGCCCGGGGAAGTGATTTTTCAATTTCCTTTCTTTCCTTTTCATAGGACCTCATAATCCAACCATTAACCGTAGTGGATGACGCAGGAAGAAGTGCAGCGGCCTCGGGACGAATGGCATATAGGAGATCGTAAAACTCCTGCCATGTTGGGAAGGTAAACGGAAGGTCATGATGAGCAATAAGTCGTGTCTAAATAAACTCACCATTAAACCCTCACCAGATAGATATTGAAACTTGAACTTAGTTAAGATAACTTACATAGAGTATTTCTAAAGACTCTGGATAGAGGGGGGGGACTGCCTGGGCATTTTGTTCTTCAATCCACTGAAACTCCTTCTCCTGCTCTCTTTTTCTCCGTACATCTGCTGCCGTGGCCAGTTGCATTGACTTCTGAATTGACAGCTGAGCTTGCTTTAAACGTTTGGTCTTTGCTGGATCGTCTTCATGAATTGAATGAACGCGTACTAGGTGGGCAGCAGGGTTTCTGGTACCATGGGACTTTTGGTACTTCTGGGCACAGCGTATGCATTGCCAGTACCTAATTCATTTGATATAAAGTATTAGATATGACTTCATTAGCAGAATATTCCAGGGCTGAAGACTTACTCGATATTATCAACAATAACTAACTTTCCATTAGCTGACGCCAAAGGTCCCCATACCCAAGATGCGGGAAACTGATGCTTGCGTTTCTTTCTTGAAGCATGATTTGGTGGAACTAAGCGATTGGAGCCTAACTCGCTTTCTTCGACGCGTTCAGAGACAGGAACTTCAACATCTTCCAAGTCATATGGTGGAGAAACAAAGCGTAGACTGGGTGATCGTAGATTAGCCGGAGGGCCTGAAACCACACTACTGATATTAGAACAAAAGCTCATTATTTCGTGTTTGGTATATACTGAAAGGTAATGAGGAAAGCTAGGGAATTGAAAGAACGGAGGGGGGTCAGTCAAGTATATTGTAAAAAGAACCGACCTTGTATACTCTCAAGCAGAAGCTGCTCTATTTTCCATCAATCAAATGCCCAGAATGACTGACACGGACCATTGAAAAGCACTAATCATTTTTCCTTCTCGCTTTTCACTATTCAATCACAATTTGAACATGCGTCTGCTAGCACCTAGCTGCTAAAGGCAAATCCATTCCAAAATTTTGTGTGCTCAGATTCTGGTTTCCGTGGTGACAATGACTTGAAGGATCGTCAGGGTGAAAGTCAGGAATGCGAGACAAAACATTCACTAGGCCCGCCGGGTTACCCGGGCTGGGGACATCCGGGCCCGACCCGGCCCAAGCCCATCCAAAGTTGAGCCCAGCCCAATGGGCCCAGCCCGGCCCAACCAAGAGCCCGGGCTGGCCCAACGAAGCCCGGACCCATTGGAAGGCTTGTCCCTACCACTAGTTCTGCTCCCTGTTACTCATAAGCAGCTGGCATACCGGTGCCTTTAGATTTTCTTTGTTATGAGCTAGAGGGTACCTAGGTTCGGTAGCGGATGGTAACCTTAGTTGCAATAAATGAATTTCCGCTCCACGGGTAGCTGACCCGTTGGGCCTGGTAAGTAGATGGCTGACCGCAGCCCCCTCTCACTCACCCCACTATCGGAACATTTCTGTTTCCTCACCCCCTCCTGCATACAATTGTGAGATTCATCACATACCCCAGAGCTTCGTCCACACTTCGCGAGCAATTGCAAATCCGAGGGGCAAGGGGCATACGCATGAGGTTTAGCAATTCTCTCTTTAAACTCGAACTCAGCCATCGTGAGCCTGCGTGTGCAGGAAGGTGCAATTGAGTTCTCACCCATATACGGGGGCATCAATTTGAGAGCACGCACATACGCGGGCTCTTACCCAGGCCCTAACGTGCGTGCTTGCTCACCGTGGGTTTTTTTGCGCTGTCTTACAGGTGCCCTCCTACCTGCCCTAGTGCCTACCTTCATGGCTCCACTTCGTCAGCCTCCCCTTCAGAAAGGTAAAAAAGGGCTCCTCCTCCCCCTCTCCTCGTCTTTCTCTTCCTCTCCTTCCTCCCTCACCAAACCTACTTCGTCTCAAGCACGCCATCCATTGATAACGAAGTCAAACGTTCTTGACATTCCTTCCTTCACAGAGGTGACTTTACTTTGAATCCTCAACCTCTTCATCAAATATCGGGTTTTTCTCATCGGATCCATCAAAAATGGTTGATTCTGAGACTTCACGGGCTCCAACATACCCGTTGCACACTGTCCCTTCTCAGGAGAGAAGGAGGCCCATGAGCCCTCCAATTTAAGGGGTCTGCTGGGCAGGGATACCGATTGTTGTAAGCTTGCCTCCTTTCGTTCCTTTTGCTCATTTTGCTCCATTCGTTCTTTTCTATTTCTCTTTTCTTCTTCCTTCATCAGTTCCTCGACAGAAATTTAGAGTTTTGTCGGTTTTTTGAGTTGTTCTTGTACTGCTTACAGCTATCGCACTGTAAATTGTTTGCTAACTTGATAGCGCAGCCGCTCTATATTGGTGCCGCCGCCACTAAGGTTGATGATGAGACTGTTAGAATTGGCATCACAATTCATGACGGTGTTTACTCGGTTAACACCCGTATCAACCAACTCATCGCCCGCGATGGTCACAATATCCAACACCTCATTAAGGTAGATGTCAATAACGCCATCAACTACGAGGCTCAACATTAGGCCAAATTTGTAGGTGCTGGGGTCACACTTGGTCTCGAGAAAATTTGCCCCGGAATTTGCGCCTCTCTTTGGAATCATTTAGACATAGTCTCGATGGCGCTGACCGTTAGAACATCTGCCTGTGATGGATTTGAAGACGCTAGGGCAATCCCTGTCAATGTTGACGAGCAGTCGGACTCTGCCGCACGAAAGTGTGTCATGCACTTTGGCCCTAACCATAACCCGCAATAGCTTTCAGGAACCAGGTGATGCCGGATGCCCAGGGTGCCATAAAATTGTTTGAGGACTTGAGTGACTACCAAGCTACAGTATACCAGGGCACCTGGAACACCGTTCTTAAGTATGCTTATGAGTTAAGCGGGTATAAAGATGGCCAAACCGAGGGTGACCCTCAGTGTCCGCCCACTAAAATAGCCTTTTTCTCAGCAACCCCCCAGGGCGGTGGTGTGGCATTGATGAGGCATGCTTTGGTTCGGTTTTGCGATCAATTGGGTGTTAAGTTGAATTGGTTTGTCTTCATCCCATCTATAGTGCGTAGTACCTATTTACTGATATGTGAGACAGGTATATTCCTAAGCCTAATCCGAAGGCTTTCAGAATTACAAAGAAATCACAACATCTTCCAAGGAGTGGCAGGTCCTGAAGAAAGATTTGACGACGAGGAGCAGATTTTACTTGAGGAATGGATTGGGACAAATGCCTGCACTAATTCCGATAATCAAAAAACTTCGCCCGGAGGTCAAAATTATCTACCGCTCTCATATAGAAATCCGCAGCGATCTTGTAGACAGGCATGGGAGCCCTCAAGAACAGGTCCGGAAATGGATATGGAGATTTGTTAAACAGGCGGATGTCTTTATCAGTCATCCAATGGACAAGTTTGTTCCGCATGATGTTCCGCCGGCGATGGTTGGGTTTATGCCTGCTTGTACTGATTGGTTTGTTTCCCCCTTTTTGATTTTTCTTCCTTCCTGCGCTGATGAATGTAGGCTTGATGGGCTCAATAAATATTTGGGTGAGTGGGATTTAAGGTTTTATCACCATGATCTACGCAATTCATGCATCGAGCTGGGGATGTAAGTTAAACTCGCAAACAAATTCTATTTCTTTGAGAGAAAATTACTGATTCTGTTACTCTCTCCCAGGAACCAGCTTCTCTATCCTGCAAGGGAGTATATCACTCAAATCGCAAGATTCGACCCTAGCAAAGGCATCCCGGACGTCATTGAATCTTACAGAAAATTGTGTGCTCGTCTCGTCAGGGACATGCCCGAAAAGGATGCTTCGCAATTGTTGCTGTGAGTTGACATCTATTTTGTCCCGAGCTACTCTTTGAATAATCTGACACTGATGGAATTCAGCTGCGGGCATGGGGCTATTGATGATCCGGATGCAGCGATAGTTTTACCGAGACTATGGAATTACTTGCGCAGCCGAGATATTCTGCCATTGCAAAAGATGTGGTGGTTATGAGAATTGGTCCAAGCTATCAAAGTAAGTTTCACCTCTGAGAAGATAGTCTGTAAATGCAAGACTGATGTTTATTCTAGTGTTGAATGCATTGATGACTACTGCAAAGCTGGTGGTCCAGCTTTCGCTGCGTGAGGGATTCGAAGTCAAGGTGTCTGAGGCACTGCATCATGGAAAGCCTGTCGTTGCCACAAGAGCCGGTGGGATTCCATTGCAGATTCAACATGGGAAGACCGGATTCCTCGTCGATGTGGGGGACACTGAGGCTGTTGCAAATCATCTCTTCGATTTGTACACCGACAAATATCTTTACGCTAAGATGAGCCGCTATGCGAAAGCTAGTGTGAGAGATGAAGTTGGAACGGTTGGTAATGCTGCGTGTTGGCTTTACCTTGCAGCTAAACTTGCTCGAGGCCAAGTCCTCATGCCTAATGGGAGATGGATCACCGACATGGCGAGGGAGGAAGCCGGTCAGCCTCATAGGGGTGACGAACCGATACTCCCGCGCGGAGGAATCAATATTGAGGGTGAAAGCTAAATTGGTAGAGTTTTCAGGCTGGATTGGGTCCTAGTCGGAAACTAGTTAACAATCTTTTCAATTCCCCTCTCAGCTCCGTTTTACCCATTTTTTTTTCATTCATCTTTTCACTTTCTCTGCCCTTATTTGTTGGGGATAATTTCGGATTGAAAAAATTCATGTATTGTTCATGCATAGGGGCTTGTTTTTAGAGATAGACCTATAGATTCACCTCAATAAAGGGTTTCCTCCAGAACGTGGATTGGGACTCCTTTGGCCACACTAAGAAACTCGTGAAAATAACTGGAGGTCGTGGCCATGATGACGGTGGTAATTCTGAAAACGATTCATCGTACTGGTGTTAGTATGCATGGATGCTTTTAAATGTTCCTTTAACGTTACTTTCACCGATGGTGATAGTTCTACTTCCGCCCTCAGAGGTTTGGGTCACTGTTTTCAGGTGCTTATCTGCGCCGGTATTGCAGAATCTATCACACTTTGTTTTATAGAGTATGGGGAGCAGAAAGAGAGGACTAACAAAGTGTTTCCAAGGATGTACTATAATATTTGCACCAGCCCCCCTAGGGGCATCCAGATTCATTGCCGCCGCTCCGCCCTTCATAAAGTTTGTCTGTCGATGTTTATTTGAAATGGGAAGGTCTAAAGTCCTTGGTGTTCTGGGGTGTCAGGAAAAATTGTGGGGACTATTTGCGCTGACCGATACAGATCTCCATTTATGGAGAAACAATTACAGGCTTTTTTTCCCGATGTTTATAGACACCCGAATGCAGGTGACAATACACTAGTACATAGATGACAATGTCATTAGCGGGTTTGACACTTCTCCACCTTTCCATGCTACTCATTGAGTATCCCTTCATAATGGTTCGACAGTCAACCACAAGCACGTTCCGAGAGGAGAGGTTACCTCTTCCATGAACTAGGTTGCACCTAGCGATCCTAGTTTCTTTACTGTGGAGGCATTGGACTGCCTCCAAGTGTGGTGCCTCAACAAGCGCGTAGATTGCCTGATTCCAGGACCTGAGAAGGCTGGAGATAAAGGATCAAAAGAAGGGATATCCCCCTATCGAACAAACATGGGATTAAGTTGTCTCGCCAATCTCAGTGTAAGTAGACTCAAGCAACGTTATCACCAGAAATCACTCGGGTTAATAGGTTTTGGTTTTAATATATTTTAAATTGCTTCGGTGGTATAGGGCTGGATATTTCAATTTGCGATGCTGATTGGATATGTCTTTGCATGTTTTCCTTCGATTTTCTATTCCTTTTTGCTAATTCTTATATTACTGAACTGCAACAAAAGCTGGAATGTAGGTTAATAGAAGAGCTACGAGATCCTCTCTAATGATTTTATTTCGCTCTTGTCAGACCGGACGCTTGAGAACACTCTCATTTAGTTTTCAGTGCCTCTGACTGGGTTGGACTGCGCCCCTATAGCTTGTTGCTTAAGGGCGTTTACTCTCACGACAAGTTAATCGTGGGATAGTTTTGAATGACACTAGATCGTCCAGAATTATTCCTTTGGTTTAGGGAGGAAACACGGCGAAAATATTTCTGTTCAGCACTCAATTGCGAGGAATGGAGGGCAGCGCAGGGGATAAGTTACTGGGGGGGGGCAGCTCCGACGTGCTGCTCGGGTTCTTGGTTCTAGTTTTTTTGGTACCTGTATGACAAGGTATTTTTGTTGGAATCGTGGCGATTTAGGGACTGTGGATCAATGGGTTACTTTAGGAGAAAAGCGTGAGTGAGGGGGGTTTGTACACAAGCCCCGACTTGCCATAGCTTGGAGGAACGGTCATTAGCGCAGAAGGCCCGCCATCTGTAACACCGGATCTCGAAACCGCTTTGGGGCAGTTTGTCAAAATATCCTATTCCGTTCTCGGCCGTAGAGAGAGTTTAAATTATTAAGTAATGGCTAAATGTGTGGAGAGCTCTCGGGTGACATGCCGGACTCAGAATATGTGCAGTATCAGGGGCTCTTTTTGAGCTCCTATAGCATCCCGAGTGATATTCAGTGCCCCAGTAATAATACATCCATCTCCCGGTAAAATGACCTACTCCTAACAGCTAATGCCACATTACCTCGTATCCCAATTGGCCCCATCTCGCTAATCTAGCCCCTCCTCCCCTCATACCGCTCCTATAGCCACTCAGGATGCGTCCAGCTAGCAATTGTGGGCCCCGAGTCCCAGACCCCACTCATCACCATAACCGCAATTTTTTCTTCCTCCCCAACTCCCGTAGTGGGGGGCACCCATAACCCAAGGAAAGACTAACCAATGGCGGAGAACTTGCCTCAGAAATATCCCGATGAGGCACCAGAGTATCCCCCGGGGAGTAAATATTAACTACAGTCGCCTGCGCTGTGATCCGGAAGGGCGATCTTACGAGCTCGCAGATACCCAGCGGGAATTCTGATAGTGAGGAGAGGCCCAGGGGCACTTTTTAAGTGACCAATCGTACCGCCCACCAAGAGCCACCCATCGAGGTTGTTCACCCAATATTCGGTTAAAAGAGAAGTCACCTCCGTGGGCCCCGAGCGCCTGGAAAATCCGGTTCCAGTCGAAGTAAGTAGTAGTGCGTGTGGAGGTCTATCTTGTGCCGCGGATCGGGAAGATTACGGAATAGTGGTCTGCGCAGGAGGGTCTTTTGTACATATCAAGGGATCAAGTTGGGTATTACCAGTAGCCAGGGAACCGAAGCGACTTTGTACATGTAGATGGACAAGTTAAACTCAACGCTCGTGGTGTCTTTTTTATTTCCGTCACTGAATGTGGTGGTGCGATGTAGGCAATTTTTGCCAGAGTTATGGTGAGTGAATAAGATGAGGAGTTTGGCGGGAGGTTTTCCAAGATTAGCGCTGTAGGGGCGGCTAGAGATGATTTTTGGTGTGCTTTATGTAAGGCATGGATGTGTGTTGGTGGAGCATGGTGAGTGTGAGAGATTTGTGGTGGTTGAGGTGAGGTCTTGATTTCTATTCCGCTTGTGATTTGCAGCAGGAGCGGGTGTGGGGGTGGGCGGGCTGGCTGTCTTGGTTCGTCCTGATCGATTAAAAGTGTGGGGGTGGATTAGGGTTTCTGTTCTTGGTATCCGCTTGTCTGGGTGTGGGCATAAATTCCGGTCTCCCTTCTGCTCTGTATTTCGATCCATCCTTCGCTTTACCCTCTGATGGTTTCTGGCCATGCATGAGGATCCATGTACTTGTATGTTCGTTCTTCTTCTTGATTGATAATGACTGACAAATGGAACTAGTAATTGTTGTTAGACGGATATGCTTAAGTTTGTTACGGGAGTCGGAAGGATAATTCAGGAGATCAGCAGACGGACCAGATACTGAGAATGTTCTATAAAAGTCTTTATCCCCAATATTCGTCTCTTTGTTATCACGGGAGTGTACGGAGGAATAGGAACATGTGGCAAACACAGAGATAGGCGTGATCCCTAGGAGGATCAAGAAGTCGTATTATGCTTTACTTATACACCTGTCTCTACCGCTAGTTTGATTTTAGTTTAGAGGAGGGAAGAGCAGAGTTGGGAGCGAGAGCGAATGAACGTATTTATTACAGGCGGAAAACTTACGTTCCATATCCTTCCTCCAAAGTGCCTAAGTTCCAGGCGAAATCTCTTAGTCTATTGGCTACTTCCGTGCGACCCTCATTTCCCTACATTGACAGTAACAAAAGACTATCAAGATAGGAGAAGATACAAAGGAAACTCGCATTCGTGCGGAGTGACCACCCGTAATTTTCAACATAGACAGTAACTCATCAAATTGCTGAGGGGAAGGAAAATTACAGGGACAGTGCACCAGCGAGGCCAGGATATAGCAAGTCGATGTCTGGGGTATCCTTGTAAATAAACACAGCTAATAAAATAATGGGAACCGTAGGAGACTTGGGAGAGCCACTCACGTTGCATCTTGCGATACAAGATCGCTTAAAATTCAGCGGGCGAGCTCAGCTACCACTAGGAAAGTGTAGTAGTGAAGGTACTTGCATCATGTAGTGCCTATCCTGGAGGTTTATCATACAATCTTTCATCAGGTCCTAACGAATATCAGGGGATGACGAACAGGTATTCGACCAGTAAAAATTCCAGTAGGTTAACCAAAAATGCCTAATAATCCCTGGTCGTCATCCACTGATATTCGTCAAGACCTAATGAAAGACTATACTAAGCAGCCTTGTTATCCCAGTGACGGTCGCTTACACGGCAACTAACTCCTTATAAAAGATACCGCTGAATCAAATTTAATCCTCGTTTATTAAAATACCGGTATAGCAAAGTAGGATACCGGATGTGGTGTCATTCCAGTGCCGTGCCTCACAGCCTATCATTCGTAGTACCTGTGATAAAATGCTCCTCCAGCAACTAGGTTGCGCAAGTTTTCTCTAATAAAGAGTGTCTCAGGCTTCGTGAGGACACTTAACGTGCTCCATTCTGGTTCGCTGCCAAGAGACACTGCATGAAATATGTCTCAGGCTTTCAGGCGCAGCGTGGTTGCATTAACCAATTGAAGAAAGTGCATTTTCCCCCAAGGAGAAGTCAAAAGCACCTGTTTCCCCCCCTTCGCCTTTTTCGGGGGTTCTGCTAATTGCCCGCGATATTTTTGCACTCTTGGGATTACATAACATCAACACGTGCAAGATTCATCATGGATCAGGTGTAGGGTTTTTTTTTTTTACTTTTGCTAACATTCGAGACACTCGGAGTGATCAATAGCAGCACTGTTTCTGCCGCACCGGTAAAGCCCGTGATTGGCGGAGCGAGGAAGCCCCTTGCAGACCAGGATCTCACCCTTGTCTCATTTGACAAGTTCGGATACCCGGAGCCGCTACCACCAATACTTGGGGCTCTGCCACTCTACCCCGATGAGGATGGTTTTTTCTCTGTCAGCGGTCCCCTGAGCCTTGCAGCCTTTTCTGCCCGTACAGCACTCGCACCTGTTAACCATGATAACCACTCTATGATCCGCCCGTTGGTTGGCCACCTTCCCGGCACTCCCGGTGAAAACTCCCATATCACACCCGACCATTACCAGCACTACTTGAATGATGATGTCATTAGCAGGTTTGCTACCCCTCCACCTTCCCACTCCACTTATTACGCATCCCTTCCTAATTCTCCTGCAGCGAGCCACGATCACGTTCTGAGAGGAGGAGTTACCTCTGCCGCGAACCAGGTTGCACCTGGCAATCTTCGTTTCCGACTAAGCAGGCATTGGACCGCCACCACGAAGTGAAGCACCTCAACAAGCGCGTGGATTGTCCGATCCCCGGGTGCGAGAGGGTTGGGGATAAGGGGATCAAAAGAAAGGATAATCTTCCCGCTCATGTATTGAACAAACATGGGGTCAAATTATCTCGACAATCCTACCAGGATTAAGCGAGGGTGTCGTGATCACGGAATATCACTTGAGTTGATCGGTTTCTGATTTTGATGTGTTTGAAATTGTGTTGTTAGCTGGAGTGGGATGTTTCTGGCAGTGCCACTTTGCAATGTTGATGCGCTTACATGCTTTCTTTGAATTTTTTCTATCTTTGGTTAGCTTAGGTCTTTAATTGAGCACCGGTACCCTGCTTGGGCCGCGATCAAGTATCTGTGGAGCGTGACTGGCAACAGATTCTACCTGAATGGGAAACTACGAGATATATCCAGCAGTTTTATTCAGGTCTCTCCAGCCCGGGAGAACCCTTTCTCTCCATTTTATGGTCTTTAGAGCCGGTGACGGTGTTGGAGTTCGCTCTTATCGGTTCTTGTTTACGGGCGTCCAATCCCACCCCAAGTAAATACCGGAATAGTTAGCAGTGACACTAGGGCGCGCGGAGTTTGCCCCTTTGCGAAAGTAGAGGAAACACTGTGAAAGGATCCTCTTTCTGCTCAGAGTTGAGAGGAATAGAATGCAACACACGACATAACTTACTGAGAGAGGCGAATTCAACGTGATGTCCAGGTTGTCGGTTTTCTAACTTTTATGGTGCCTATATAGAAAACCATTTTTGTTGGAATCGTGGTGCTCTCGGTGGTTATGGGGCGAAAGTTGTCTTTCGACAGAAAGAATAGGTGAAGGGGGTTTGTACCCAACCCTCAACTCGCTAGGGTCTGGAGGAACGGTCATTGGTGCAGAGGGCTCGCCAGATGTGCGGCATGTGCCGCATACTGATTTGGAAATCACTTGACGGCAGTTTGTCAGAATACTTTATCCCTTTCCCGATCGTGGGGAAAGTTTAAGGACCTAGTTTGCACACCGTGACCCGAGATAACCGTGATCTGAAATCATGATTTCCAAATCATTATATGAAATCACGATTTGCAAACGGCCCTCTGCCAAGTGTGGCCGCAATTTTCAATTCTCAATGTCACGATTTAGGGCTAGCTCTATGAGGTGACCTTAAAGCTCACTAGCATTTACTAACAAAATACTTAAGAGGGCAAAAATAATAATCACACTGTGAAATTTTCCCGAATCATGATTAGAAAACCCGCCCAGACGAACACCATCAGTATTTCAAACCATGATTTGCGTCTGAATCAGGATTTGAGATAGCAGACAGCTCAAATCACACTGTGTCAAAACAGGACCTAAATTATCAATTGATGGCTGTGCGTCTGGAGGCCGCCTGGGTGCTACAGTTGGGTTCGGGATAACATGTGCGGTGCTACGGTCGCAATTTTGTAGCCTCGCTAGCGATATTCTATCCTTAAGCGATTATACTATCTATTCAAACCTCTATAAGTAGAAGTGTAAGGAATCAAAGCAGCTTTCATGGTTCATGATTTCATCAACTAATTAGTGTGAAAGTGACTTAGATTTTTGTATGCGGCTCCACACAAAAAAGCACATGGCAACCGATACCAGATACTTAAACGAGCTTTTCTCCACCACTTGGTAATATTTAAGGATTCTGTAAACTTCTTCATGTTATCTACAGGTTTGCTAATGCAAGAACAAATTTTCGCTGATTCTCATAGACATTACACAATAAGAGAGGGTGGTGAAGATGGGCACTTTTGGTGTAAAAAAGGCATCGGACTAAAAGCTTTGTCCTAGTACTTTACATCTGGTATGGAAATTTGTCATGGTACCAGCCAGGGTGCGAGAATTTTTGGAATAGGGCTGTACTTGTGCTTGAAAGATAGACTGCAGTATGATACACCATCCGGTATCCGTACCACTTTGGCTGCTTGCACATCTAACCGACAGGCATCAAACTTGATCCAACGCTCTCTCTTCTGAGGCCTCAATTGTCACATAAGAGACTACCGATACGCTCACAACTAGGTTGGTTAGCTTGGTAAATCTTGAGGTTAGGCACTGAGCTGCCGGACACCATTTTTACGCGTAGAATCATTATTACCATTGTTTTATAGCGATGGTCGCATAAGCCAGCTAAAATACAAGTGGTCATGCCCCATGAGATGCAGCGCAAACAGCTCTCACCCTTCCCATTTTTTTGTTCCGTTTATTTTTGTTTGCAAACCTGAAGATTCTTTAGTCACAGACTTTCTATGTCCGCCCCTTACCGAAAGCCTCAGGTGGATATGTTTTTTTTCCTTCTCTAGTAGTACGAGCTACAGCCCAAGGTGTAACGACAGAATATTATGTCTGACATTGACGTTCGGTTAAGTTAATGCGGAGAAACGCGGTGCTTCTGTTCTCAAGCATAAATCAACCACAACCAAAACTCGGGCAGATGAACCCACAAGCTACTCAATCTGTGTCTATTATCCCGGCACCGGTGTCAACTGAATGTATCTACTTCAATACGAAAGCATGCGCCAACCATCTTGATCATATTCATCATTAGCCAATAAGTTATGGATACCGTAAATTCCCATACAGGTATCCCAATCGCTGCGGGATAAAAAAAACTGCACGACGGAAATGCTAGCCTCTATGGGAGGAAACCATTTTGTGCACACCAAGGCGAAGATGCTGGTTCACTCACAAGATCAGAAACCCTACCCACCCCCACATTTTTACCCGACAAGGATGGTGCCAAGAAGGCTAACTTCCCACCGCCCCCACTCCCGCTACAAAACACAAGGAACGAAAATCTACACAGCACCTCAACCATCCGTCCTCTCACGCCCACCATGCTCCACCACTACCGCACGTCCGCGCCTTACACAAAACCTACCAAAAACCACCCCCAAAGGCCCTTACTCTACAGTCTTGGACTTTGAAAACCTCCCGCCAAACTCATCCTTTTCTGTCACCGTAACTTTGGTAGTCAACGCCTCCATCGCATCAGCCGCATTCTCCACATTCAGCGATGGGAATGAAGACACTGCGAATGTTGAGTCCAGCATGCGCATGTACAAATTCGCTTCGGTTCCAGGACTACTGGTAATACCCAACCAATCCCTCCATCTGTACAAATACCTCCTACGTAGGCTACTATTCCGCGATCTCTCCGATCCGCCGCACAACTTCCCGACCACCCGATCCTCCGGGCGCTCAGGCTAGATGAATCTGACTTGTCTTTTGAGCGAGTGCTAGGTGGAGAACCCCATAGAGGCTCTCAGCTGACAATACGGTCGGTCGTCGAAAAAGTACCGGTTGCTTCCTCCTCGCTACCAGAATTCCCGCAGGATAATTTTGAGAGCGCGTACGCTTCCTGTCCGAGATCACTGCGCGGGTGGCCGCAGTCAATACTCACTTAACGGGGGGATAGGCCGGCGTTTCATCGGGATATTTCTAAGTCGAGTTCTACACGATGGTTAATCACTCCCTGGATCGCGGGCTTTCCATCGTGAGGGAGTTGGGGACGAAGAGGGTATTGTGGTTACGGTGATGAGTGGGGGCGCGGTTGCTATCAGCGGGGAAGCCCACGATCGCTGGTGGGATATGTCCTGAGTGGCTACAGGAGTCGCCGAGCCAGAGGAGAGGCTGTATTAGCGGGGCAAGGGTCAATTTGAATGTGAGGCAGATGTGGGCTTAAGTGCGAGGAGTTGGGTATTTTGCGGGTGAGGCGAGGGTGATTCCCTAGCTGATAGAAAGATTTCAAGTGTTTTAAAAATGTCCATTTTTGGTGTAAAAAGGGCATCGGACGAAAAGTTTTGTCCCCGTGCTGTAATAGCCCTTCCTGTCACAGTGCCAGCCAGGGTGCGAGAACTTTTGGAACGAAGCTGTACTCTGCCCCATTGCCTATTCCCCGCAGCAATAATCTTCCCCGGCAACTGCCCAACAAGGATTTTCCCTAGTAAACAATGTCTCAGGCTTTATCAATGCCACATAACATGCTCGAAAGTGGTTCGCTGTGGGAAACGCCTAATGATAGTATGTCTCAGGCTTCCGGGCTGACATTCACTAATTAACTAATCGAAAAAAGTGCATTTCCGTTCAAGGTTAAAAACTCCCATCTCGCCGCGAGGAAATTTGTTAATTCTACAAGTAGCCTGTTGCAACAGCAACGAGTCACAGGTGAGGCTCAAATCTCATTGAAGAGAAGGGCCCAAGTCTCATTCAAGAGATAGCGTGCACTTAAGGTTCGGTTAAGCTAGTAGATCCCGAATTTTCCTGGTGAGATAGGCAGGGGTAGCCCACCCTAACCCATGTGGCAACAAGCAAACATCACAGCTAACCCTTCCCGAATGTGCGACGCTCTATTCTTCGGGTTCGCTTGTTCCAATAGTAAAAGTAGTTGCCCTGGGGATTGTGATCCCTAACTTTGCGTTGTCAAATCCCTCATGGATCACGTGTAAGTTGGGGTTTTTTTTACTCATCACATTCTCGCAGGGAGGAAATAAATCGGAAAAAGTGACCAGCAAGAGCACCACCTCGGGAGGTCGTAGAAAATGGAGAGTAGATTGGAAAAAAAAAAGGGCTTGGCAGACATCAGCAAGCCGAATGCTGATGGCGGGAAGAAAATACTCCACAGTTCCGTAAACTTGCCGCTTGGCCCTTTTTCTGTGCGCCCAGCTTAGATGGGTTCGACAAACATCATGAGTGCAGCCTGTATGAGGTGGCCGTATACCCGGGTTGAATAAATTGAGAATGGAGTGTGCCCAGTCAGCTGTCACCTCGTGCAACGACCAGGGTTTAAGATGTCCCACAACCGGATCACTTTTTACCCCCGGCCTCTTGCGACATCGATCATCCCCTTATTCTATGCTTTGCCCGGATTTCGGATTTTTTTTCATCTCTGCGCGAGCACAGTACTAATACTAACGGGTGGGGCTTCTCCGCCATAGGCTGAACCAAGTTGTCGACTTACCCGTAAATACCGTCATTGGCGGGGCGAGTGTGTCCCTTGCACTACCTGAGTTCCAGCTAGTCTCATTCGACCAGTGCGGATACCCACAACCGCTACCGCTAAGACTTGGTGGTCTACCACTCTATCCCGATGATGATGGTTTTTTCTCCGTCAACGGTTCGCTAGACTTTGCAATCTGCTCTCCTCGCACCCCACCCATACCTACCAACAATGGCAACTACCCTACGATTCACACCACAATTACCGACGTTCCAGGATCCTCCCGTGGGGACCCACATATTACTCCCAGCCGCCCCCAGCACTACTTGAATCATGATAACATTGACAGGTTTGCTACCTCTCCACTTTCCCACTCTACTTATTCCGCCCCACTAATTCTTCTGCAGTGAGCCACGAGCACGCTCTAAGAGAAGGAGTTACCTCTGCTGCGAGCCAGGCTGCACCTGGCGATCTTCGTTTTCGACTAAGCAGGCGTTGGATCGCCACCACGAAGCGAAACACCTCAACAAGCGGGTGGATTGTCCGATTCCGGGGTGCAAGAAGGTCGGGAATAGGGGGATCAAGAGAAAGGATAATCTTCCTGCTCATGTATTGAAAAAACATGGGATTAGATTGCCTCGTCAATCCCTGGGTAGTAAAGCGAGGGGTGGTGTAATCACACCACATCACTCATGTGTTATTAGCAGTAGCGGAATTGCTTCGGAGGTCACCGGGTGATGTTTTGGGGAGGCCTAATTTGCAGTGTTAGTGGGATAGTGCTTAAGTTACGTGGTTTCTTGTTTTTATTTTTTTCCTACATTTTGCTGGTAGTTAGTTTTGGGTTCTCGATCGAATGCCATTGGACTTCTCTCGCATCCAAGTTACATTGGGCATAGCGTATTAGGGTTCGGAATTCCTATGAAAAACACCAGATCTTGAGGAGAATAGAAATATGCTATTTACCTATGATGGGGAACTAAATATTGACCTTCTCTTAGGAATTTTGCTATGTCATTATTGGCTTGTGATCGATAAGGCTGGAACAGAAAATCACGCCGCAAAGGAAAGCCGCCATCGTAGGGAGAACCGCTGCGGGGCTGCCGGGAGAGGCCGAGAGGAAAGAGTGCGATAGGAAGCAGAGAGCTTTGTTCGCTGTTCGGTGTAAGTGCAGAGAAATTAAACTAACGTATCATAGAACTAAATACAATTTGTGATTGCCAACCTAGGTATCATGGTGGGCCTACTATTACACATCGTCGGAAATTAGTCTCACCACGGCACTAAACCTGGAGACAATCCTATCAGTATACCCTAACCTAGCATCCCACAATGCGATTGCGCCATCGCTCCTCACGGATATGATAACCGCCCCAGAAGCCGTGAGTCAACTTTATGTGGGGCGCTAAGAAAACTTGACGAATCGAAAATGTCTAGAATGCGTTGGCAAAAAACTGTGGCACTACCTAGTGACTACGTGTGCATAATACCTTCTCTTTCGCTTTTGCTTCTTTACTCCCCTTTTTTCTACTTCTTCATCTTTGTTCATATCTCGATTCCCGATCCTCACCCAGCTTGCCTTGTCGCCCCCCCTTCCCATCTTCACCATAATATGTAAGTTGAACTACAGCCCTTCCGCCTAATACCACCTCTGTACTAATGGCACTAGTAGGGTTCCCAATGGTCCGCGGAAGACTGGACTGGACTAGCTAGTCCGGTCGAAGCCCAGCCTACCGTAAAAACTGGAATAATCGAGAACGCCACTTTGACGTTGGACATGCCCCTCGTAGTAAGGTCTGTTGTCTCAGCTGAGGGCCGAAGGATCTTTTTCACTGTGTTTTCCCCCCTAATCCAAAGGGGGGGAATTCTGGACATCCTAGGGCAATTCTTAATTATTCAATTTCTTACGGTGGTCTAATGGCGGAAATTATACTGTAGAATCCCGGGAGAGTCAGAATGGAGATAGTGCCTCGCTTAGATTAGGGGCGGCGAAAAAAGGTTCGCGGGTATCAAAGTTTTTGGGCCCCGGGAGTGAGTGATATTACATGACCACTCAAGCTTCTATAGTATAAAGACTGGTCTGGGGCCGGCCCAGTCATTGACATCCATCAGGACTGACGAGGCTGGTCCTGCCTCCAAGACTTGACCGGTCGGACTATTGGGAATCCTGGGCACTAGAATCAATTTTTCTTTTTATAACCACTGCTATGGGATTTCGGGAAAACCGGTTTCCTCTGTAGCTTGAATATCGAGCCTTCCCGGTAAATCCTTTGGCTGGGATCACATGTTACTGTACGGGTATTTTGAGCCACGGAGATTACAGGAGGTCAAGCCTCGCAATTGGGCCCGGGTTGAGATCGGTTCCAGGTGGCAAGCCCGGGTAGCCCGAAAAAGCCTGAAACAAAGCCCGAAGAATTGTCACTCATGTTTTTCAAATCATATAATATCACTCATATATTCAGATTTTATACGGGGATGCTGTGAACCAGAGGACTGGCGTCACCCCCAAGCCAGTACTCTGCCGAGAAATTTTCAGCCTCACATTTTTAATTAACCCTTTTCATCCAAGTCGCGGATCCTGACTTTGATTCTTCACCAGTCATCTCGGTCTGGGAATATCCTTCGGCAAGATTTGGGAATATCGCAATCCTCTACACTCTACCGTCCTTCCTTGGTCAATTATGCTGGACCTTGAAGACGATATTAGCGAACTCTCCTCTCTTTCTTCCTATCCTAGATCTCCCAGAACTTCCTCTCAAATTCTACTTGATGACCGAAGTCACATTCCTCGTGTTAATATAGACAACGAGGATGATGGGGTGGACCGTTTTTTATCGTCACGAAGTCCTTCTCCGCTCCCGCTGCAAAAGCGAAAACAGTCGATACCGTGCTCTTCAGTATGGCAAACCGGAAGAGCCACTTGGGCTATTGGTAGAAATCCGTCTCGCAAGTACTAAAGTTAAAATAATTGACTTCTTTAAATAGAATTGGATTAATCCCTGCTCTTGAATGGTTTGGGCTGTTCGGGTGGCCCAGGCTTTGTTTTGGTCGGGTCGGGTTTAGGTTGGGCCTGCCATCATTTGGGCGGGGTTTGGGCCGGGCTTAAGAATTTACGGCCCGGGCCGGCCCATTGCGAGGCTTGCAGGAGGTCAGAATTGTTGAAAATCACCGGCGATCACTCCGCAACGGGCGAGTTTTCTTTGTATCTTTTCCCTATCTCGGTAGTCTGTTGTTACTAGTTTCATTTGTCAGTTATTATCAATCAAGAGGAGGAACGAACATATATGGATTCGCACACATGGTCGGAAACCATCGGAGGGTAAAGCGAAGGATGGATCGGAATACATAACGAAAGGGAGACCTGAACTCCTTTGTTGTGTGCCCATGTCTGGAATGATTTCCGCCGGGGGAGGGGAAAAGCTCCTTGTATTGTCTATATGAACCTTCTGTTCCGCCATAGATAGAACAAGTAAGAAAGATACGGCTCCGGAAAATATACAGTCGTTTCCTCCTCGACTTCACTTTATTTCCCTCTGACTTGTCCCACAATCGCCACCTCATAACAACAAGAATTTGTATGCATAAGCTTCGGGAAAGCTACCACGGTTGGTATAGGGGACGGGAAGGGCCGGCCATAGATGGGCACGATAGGATCATGATTGAGCTTTGTCTGGTTATAGTCTGCTCGATCACCTCGATCACGGTTGGGTCGAGCGGGGAATCCATGATCTGACTGATCAGCTTAATCATGGATATTTCTCGAGTATGCTCGACTATGATCGAGTGTCCTCGAGCATGCTGTATCATGACCAATTACCATACCAATCCAGGTGATACGGTAATGAGGTGAACAGGCATAAAAGGAGTCTACCCCGGTTCATGGCAATTGACCGGCTCTGGATAATTATCAATTTTATTCGGTACTGAGTAAGTTACTGGGAGTGGCTACCCATCCATGCATACGCACATCCACAGCATTCCAATCCCGCGGCAAGCCAACTCAACCCGCCTACCCCTCAGTAAATCTGGAAAGTACCACCGGTCTTCTACAGATTTCAGTGGTGCGCTGGGGACGATTAGGCAGGGTATTTATATTCTTGTTATAACATGAGTGTAAATGCTCATAGTCCATATTGAGTGAATTTTTCACCCCTGGTACGTGCGAAATCCCCTGGTGGCCGTCGCTGGCTCGGCAGGAGAGCCTCATCGGGCGAAAGAGTACTTTTCGGGGGCAGGGATAGGATCGGGGGCGGTGCCGAGAGAGTACCGGAGGATATGAACGAGGTGGGGATTGTCGAGGATCGGATGTTTTGTTGTGCAGCGGAAGATTGTTGATTAAGTTCTCTGGCTAGCCAGCGGAACATGAAGGGTATAAATATACCCTATCGTGATGAGGCAACCCATGATGTGGAATACGCACTTCCGCGTATGCTCCCCCATACGCAATAGTGAGCAGGAAGCCTCAAGCAAATCTCTCATACCACCGCCCGGACCATTTCTCAACAGGGATTGCCGGGATCGTATGAGTGATGTTTCATGATTCGGCTCTTCCCATCACTTCTCCGAAATCCAGTCAAATAAGTCGAATGAATTGACGGAGGTGGTGGCACAACCGCGTAGGCATGATGACAGGAGAAGAATGTTGTAGCGTCTACTCTTTATTGAGGAAGCCCAGCTAAAAATCACCTTATGTATGATAATATTATGATAGTGAAAACTCTACATGTATAATTCTAAACATCCGTTGGCGCCCTAGAACATTCACTCGTCCACACTTCGGTATTCCTCTATCGCATTTGCGCTTCTTGTTGCCTACGCTCCTCTCTGCTGTTGGAAATTGGGCTGCTCACCACATGCATATATTCCCATGCGTACCTGATGAGAAACGCAACTACTATCATCTGTTACACGCCGTTGCTTGAGGACTGTTCCACTACTATTAGCCGCATACCATCTCCGGCATTGATCCTGTAGACTCGATGCAACAAGATCAACCGCCAATCACGCGACACTGAAACAGGAACACTCACGATAACCGAACAACAGCTTTACCCGCGGTTTCACACACAACCTGCGGCTGGCCGCCTATCAATACCCTCGGGAATTCGGATCCAACCTCGGAACTGGTCCGGGAAAGAGGATGCCGCAAGTGCTGAGTGGGAGAAACCGAGAAGAGAGATTGTGCATGCGTGGGTAGCATGTCACGGAGGAAGGTTAGGATATAAGGGAGCCTGTTTCCCCCTTCATTTGTTCACTATCAGTTCATTGCATTTCGTTCCTGTCTGTCTTCGTTACTTTATTCTTCACTGCCGTTTGATCACTTTTCGATTGTCCGTCTTTTGATAATTTCTTTGTCCGAGTCGCACTCTTTTTATATCTGCGATATACAATCAGCTTGCGTCAATCCGTATCTGAACTCTGAATCCGCTGTGCCTGAACCTTGTTGTTGAAAATCTGCTCCTAATATAATGTTCTACTTCTGGGATTATTATACCATCATGAATGACCCCGGATGGAATCTCGAGGTTTAATTTGTGGACATGTCTTCTACTCGGCAATAGGTCTTCGGGTTGCGTTTGTCGCCTCAATTAATGACAAGTTTAGATGGATTCCATAATCCGGGAGAGCATTGCTGGGGTAGCAACTGCATCCCCAACGCGATAGGATATGAAACACCTACCGACGCGGGGCGCCCAAGTCAAATGTATTTACGAGCGATGGGCAAACTTGTATAAAGTGTGCGATGGTGTGAGGCACGTTTTAGTCGCAGAATATAAAGGACAGATGGGGGTGTGAGGGGCGGAGGATAATTGCCAGAGCTTGTCAAGTATGGAGCGCCCGGGCCCACAGTTAATTCGGGTCTTCTGTTGCCAGGGATGCGGGGTCCGCTGGTCCAGTGAATGGCGAAATATGGCTGCCGGTCTGTTCCGTATCACTTCGGAAAATAGACTGCGAGGCTGGGAACGTCGCCTGCCCGGGAACTGGGCTTGAGGCCTAGCCACTCGATGAGTGGAGCTGTTCGTCACTTGGTTTTGTTAAGGTGGGGGGATAGATTGCACTGTCCTGGGTGGTGGTGTGCTAGGATTTGCTTAAGACTTGGACACCTTGTAGGAAAGGGAGATTGGGGTGCCTTCTGCAACTTAGTTCGCACGCCTCTCTTTAGCCAAACTAACTGTACTAGCCTGGAGCAAAAAGTGATCGGAAAATCTTTGGTGTTGCATCAACCACTTTTTTTCCGATCACTTACCCTCACACCCAAGTACGAGTACTCAAGTAGTGACAGGTGTGTGAATGAAACACACAAAACGCGTCTTGGTCTTTCCGTGGATCGCTGCACCGATCTCTGTACCTCCCCGCATGCCTATACCCTCTTTGCTCTGATAGCAAAAAAAGGACGTGCCGGTAGAGTCTTCTCTGTAAACCGGTAAGTACCAGAACAATCCGTCACCCTCCGCTATATCCGCAATACTCCGGCGACTCTGGAATTTACCAGAACCACGAACATATTTCAGATCTACTGCCCCGAGAAGAAGTGGATACTATTTTAGGTTTCTTGTTTTTCTACTGCTTGCCCAAACTAACACGAAGTGGGGTATGATGCAACTGGCCCAGTTGATAAACAGCAGAAGCTGGTTTGAGCGCAGGCAGAAAATACCACGGAAAGCCTTCCCACAAACCCTAGGCGACACACCCAGCTCCCAGCAAAAACCTACCCCGTTGCTCACATTCCTCTTGACTTGGGCCTGTAGGATTCCGCAGCACTTATCATACACACTATCCCTTCGATTGATTGAGCCTCCACAAAAAACAAGCCTGGGCGCAACCTGGTGGCTGCTCCTGCCGGTGTACGGCGCGTATTCTGGTGGGGTGTGGGGCTTCCTTCCTCCATCGCAGAACCCGGGAACGGCCGAGTCGCACAAGGCTTTGCTAGAATGCATTTTCGGTGCTTGGAAATGCCTCAATCTTCCCGACTTCGCTGCCTAACTTGAATAGCTAGATATTGTTCGCCAGCGGGAGACCCCCGCGCCCGATGAGTTTCAGGCTTTGGAGCATTGTCCCCACTTGGGCAAGCGCAGTCACGAGCACCGGCACCTCAGTTTGGAGGCTTTATTAATTTCATATTCCCCCTTCTAGTTAGCGGTGTGCTTTTCTTGCTGCGTCTGGTGTTTCTCCGCGTTACCCGGCACCATTGCAAGCCTCAATTTGATGTTTAACGTGTTTCGCGTCAATAGGCGATCACACGGGCAAGTGATTCCTGGAACTAACCGACTTCAACACCCTGTAGGGTGGGGGCCGCAGTAGAGTGACGGCGCCCCACCAAGGAATGAAAGTTGGAACTCTTGGGGAATATTTGAGAGGGAAGAAAACTCCTTCGTAGCAAGAAGTTTGTGTCATTGTGTATTCCTTGTTTTCCTCAGGGGTTGCCTTGGGCATAACTGCCAAGGCTTAGGACTTCTGACGTCTGACTTCGATTTATGCATTGGGGCGCCGTCACTCTAATATCGAGCGACTCAAGGTTTGATGGATTATTATCTCTACTATTGGTACCTGTTTAAGAAAATCTTTTACCTATTTTTCATCTTTCCCCCCCTTATCAAGGTATAAACTTGAAGGGGAATCGGTACAGTAGTCAGCAGCTTTTTGTTCAAGAAAGTTACAATCTTAGGTGCATGGGCTAAACGTATTATTAGAACATTATTGGTCTAAAATGGGGGCAGTGAGGCTGGATGTAGTGAGCCTATCCCTAAGGTATTTATACCCTAGTAAACAAGATCACTGCAGTCAAAGAGGGAGATGGTGAGGATCTCCGGGAGCAATTCGCACCTTATCCCCCGGTGGAAGACTGCCAAGAATTTAGAAGACGGGCTAAGCTCCTATCATGAGGCTCTCTTCTAGTCGGCTGAGACAGTGGGAAAATTGGTCTCACGTATTGTTTTAGTTAACTGGCTATGTATGGATAAGCCCAACTTCGGAAGGTTAGCTTTAGTACAGGTGGTGGAATATACAACTATATGCTGGTGCATCTTTTCTGAGAAAGCCTCCGCGGCCCGAATATTTGGTGAGCGGGAGTCTTTCCCACAATTTTCTTTCTTTTTTCATCAGGTTCTAGAGAATTTTGTTTTTTCTTGTTATCGCAGGAGTAAGAGAAGGAATAGGGACATGTAGGGGAGGTGTGTGGGTGCGCATAGTGATTTAGGGAAAGATCGGGATAATCTTATGATGCTTCATATATTCCTGTCTTTACCGTTGGTTTGAAGCGTGTGAGAACAACGAGCTTGCGAGTTACCTCAGCCCGTTTCCATTTGGTACTGTATTCAATTCCACGCAACACCACTTTCCACTTTCATGCAAATTGTATATTGTTGTTGATTAGGGAAAAGCACACAAAAACCAAGCTCCATTGCACCATAACTTAGCTAAGCTAGCGGTGCGCAAGTAGCTTAAAAATGAGAAACAATTCGAGAAAGCAGTAGATGCCCCCCCTCCTCTGGATGCCTGTAGTAGATCTGAGACCGAGCGATAGGCGGCAGGGCTTATCGCGTGGCGGGGCCTTGAGCGCGGTGTGGGGAACTGCACTCCTGGCAAGAGGGTGTTGTGAGGAGGATAAAGTCTTCACCGTACTAACGACGAAACTGGGAGGGCGACGAAAAAAAGTAAATCGTCAAGGTTAGGGTTACAAAATTACCTGTGATTTATCCCTGTTCGTCGCCCGCCCGGATCCTCCTTGGGTACGGTGATGACTGTAGAGAGAACCGGGGGAAATTTTGACCTGTATTCCTACTAAGTGGAACAAGCACGGAATCAATCGTGCTCAGGTGCAGCTGCGCTACTAGATTCCGGGCTGGTATAAGGAGAAGGTTGGAGCTACTAAATACATTCTAAGTGAGTGGGGGTTAGAGATTTTTAATCTTCCATCAGGTCCGAAAACATGCAAAATCCGTAAAAGTGGGGTGCAATTTCTTTGTATCTTGCACAAATCTTGAGGAACTGTTAGGGACAACGAAGAGCCCGGTAGAGTGAGGTTCAGGACAACGGAGTGCTGTCGTAGTCGAGCATAGCAGTCTTTCATGAACAGTTAGCAAAGGCTGGAGAGGGCTTGCACGTGATTCGCGAATAATCTTTACGTGTTGTAGTTACGTAATCAAACCCGGGAGTGGAGCATACAACGAGCAGAGAGCACAAGGGCGGATCGAATTGTACTTTGTTTACTTCGTTAAAGTCAATGCAATTACCGTACGGTAGTGTCTGCCTGGGGGCCTGAGACATATCGCGTGCCCAGCCTGCCAATAGCAAAGCTCCGCAGGGCACGTTACAGTAAGTGCCATCCGGTAGTCAGAGACATCGCTGGGGGGGTAAAGGATAGCCTTGCGTAACGTTGATAGAGAAGATCATTACCTAGATTGTCTAATACGGTCGGCGACCGTATCGAATCGTTAAATCCACAATCCGGGATCGGATTCGGACGCCCCCCCGGCCAAGCATGGCATCCCGAGAAGGGATAGTGTTATTCAGACGGAGTATAGCTTGGGGAGGCTGAGTTAACCGGATCTCATTAACTGGTATTCGTCACCTCGTTGATCTACTCTGCTAGGCCTATTACAGTTTGGACAGCGATTCAGAGCGGATATACGGTGTGGGAGAGATAACTTCCCGGGCCACCCCGACACCCCCTCACCCTGACAGATGTTGATTGGTGGATTTTGGGTGGGGAAACAGGCGGGCAATCGGCACAGGAGCCGCAGTTCATCCAATCAAACCAAGAACAACTTCTTGAAGGGTTCTTATTTGGGTTTGGCTGTCCTGCTGAGGGGGGTGTCCGGGTGGCCAAGGAGGCCGTCGATTGGGGGAATATGCCGTGTGGCACGAGGGTATCTACCATCTCACTGTTGTGATATCGCGATAGGCGAGCATCAAATCTCACCTAGCGGAATTCCCTACAAAGGCTCAGTTGGCGCATGAGAGAGAAAAGTGGGTTTGATAACAAACAGCCCGGTTAATATGGTAGATCATGCGGATAGGCACTACCTACCACCTTTAGATCGAGAGTAAAGTTATTACTCGAATACTATCCCCTAGTCGGATGAGAATATGGTTTCATGCACCACTTCCGATTCCGATTACTAATATTCCAGTAATTTCAAAGAAATTATGCGCCTTTACCAAGAAGGCTTCCTCGGGCCGATACGTTGCTGGAGTCCTGGCCTCAGCTTTTTCTCGATATACCATAACACGCATGCATGCTCTACCATCGCCTCCACCGCATCCATGCAGTTACATTTGGCTCTCCGACGTTTACGCTTGTTTCGTTTTCTTGTATCCGGCATGAACACTGGTAGTCACGAGTCCGGCCGGTGCACCAACGAAGGCGTCGTATAACCCGAGCATGCGGAGTAGAGTCTAGAGACTTCCAACAAGCGGGGCTAAAAGTCTTCTGGGAAGCCCAGGTAGGCACACCCGGGCTAGAATGAAATCATATACTGTCGCTTATATTTCTCCTCGGGCCGGGGCTGGCAATCCCTGATCGTACTTGCACGCTATTTTGTCTATCAATTGAGCCTCTAGGAAAACACGATTCGAGACGCAACCCAATACATGAGCTCTCGTATGGGCCTGCCAACAGCACGGCGAAAGGCCTTGCGAGGTTTGGTGTCTGCTTCCTATTTGTCGTAGCCTTCTCTCGAATATTTTAGTCTAGCCAAGTCGCACAAGGCTTGGCTAGACTGCATGCTGGGTCCTTGGCAATGTCTTAGGCTTTTATTCCCTGCTTTGCTACCAACATGAGCCGTTGGATAGTTTGTCGGTGGGAGACCCCGCATCCGAGAAGTCTGAGACATCGGGGAAAAATTAACTGAATCCTTCGCATTTCGGCCAGTGGGTTGCTGGTATCGGCACAACACGGAGGGAATCTGGTCAGTCGTGTGCTCCCCCTTCCGGTTTATCGCAGTTTCCCCTTGCTGCTTGTGATATTTTTCCTGATTGGGTGAACACCCCACAAACCCCATTCGAAATGTGCCAGCACCACGTGCAGGATTTTTGTCTCACTGCTCATGGCATCTTGGTTTTTTGAAGACAAATGCTATTGCATATCACTAAAACCCGAGGCTCGGGCTAACCTTTTGGCCATATGCAATAGCGGTTGTGTTGGCGGAAGTCAGGACATTGTAATACGAGTAGTTAGCCTATTTTATCCTTGAACGCTAGTACTACACGATACATAGCATACTCGAATATGGTTCGTTGTAGGAGACTCTGCATGCGATATGCTTCTGGCTTCTCAAGTGACATCAGTTGCCTTAAGCAATTGGAAGAGTTGCAATTCCTTTTGAGGAGCAGTCAAAAACCCTCAACCCCCCCCCTTCGCCTGATGAAGGTTCTGTTCATGGCTCGCCCGATTTTTGTACGACAGGGACGGATTACGCAACTACAACAACACACACAAGACCCATCATGAATTACACGTAAGTTTTTTTTTCTCTTTAGTTTCACTGACAGCCCTACGGTTGGAAACTGCGGAGGAGTGAAAGCCCGCGACTGGCTGAGGAAGCCCTTGCGCCAGGCAAGAAGTACCCAAGCATTGAGAATTACACAGGACACTTCGGGGGTATTTCGGGGATATTTTGCATTTCCTCAACGCCGCGCTTACAAGTACTTCTTGCCTAGGACGAGTATGCCCCTTATACCACACGAGTATAGGTTACTGTCTGACCTGGGGAGTTTGGAATGCCAGAACCGCTACCAGCAGGACTTGGAAATTTACTACACCGCGGAGTGCTCGCAGCTTATGTGTCGTACATCAGGCATCACCTCTGGACGAGTCAATACAGTAACCGCTTTCAGGATAGTGGGCTGGCGCTATTGAGAATTTACTGGTACATGCGCAACCCTCGGGCGAATGACTATGGTTGGCAGCGGCGCAGGAAGGACCAACGGGGAACTACGCTTGAGGACCCAACACAAAATGAAATAACTGCTCGTCGTGGGGTTTCGGATCCACTGTGCAGAGAAGAGGCATCTATTATTTCCTTATGTTTCCTGTGTTTCTTCTTGCCTGTAGCTAACTTGAACTAGGTTATGGTGCATTGGGGTTGGAACAGGGTATGTTTTCGTTAATAAACAGCAAAACCTAATTCGCTCACCAGTAGAAAACAACGTTGAAGGTCTCCACCGAAGCCCGAGCAAGCACACCAAGCGTCGAGTGAAATCACCTACTGTTACTCATATTTCACTGTGGACTCGATGAAATCAGAAGTCACCCCTAAATAGAATCGTACTCGTTCGTCTTGTCGCACTTGCCCTTTCACTCTTTAGGCACCACCCATAACAGACTATGTATACGAACTTCCAAGTCCAGCGCAGCCATGAGGGTTTCATCCACTCCCACACCAGCCCTCATATCTTATGCGCCCACTGTTGTTCCCTCCCCAGCCATACATTCCACCATGCCAGCCACCATTTCTACAATTAGTGATCTCAAGCGGCCCTGTAGTCACCCACTGGACTCTAGCCTCAAGCATGTGTCTCAAACGATGGCACAAGAGCGCCCGTCCTTTGGGAAACACTACCCTCTAAGAGGGTGACGGTAGGTACTGCAGTCCTCTGCGGATCGGTAACTCCAGGACGGCACCTATAGTCCCCACCCGCCATCTGTGGTCCTCGCTAATTACTTGTAGGGCCAGCCAATTACCCGCAGGGCGCCCCTATCCTCTGGAGTGGCACGACCAATTCCGCCACCTGAGGCACCTGCGGCCCCTGCCCGCACATCCCTCCCAGGCCCGAGGATGGGCTGACTGGACGCTTGGGTCCAATGCCTGCGATACCGATCATTTTACATTCCAAGGAACCAGCGCACCACATTCCGGAAAACACAACCCTTAACTGGGCAGGGCGCATGCCTCAACTACACCTGCCGAGTGTAAATATTCCTGTGAAGTGGGGGATGAGCTAGGTCACCTCAAGGTTGAATATGGTTTGTTAGAGAAAGACCCCCACACCAGGTAAGTGGGAGCGACGGCGCAAAATCAGCTGCATTTTCCCAATTCGGGCATGCAGGCTGCTCGGTACCAGTATCTCAATGCGGGGAATTGGTTAGTCTCACCCTCCTTCTAGCCTACAGTAAGTTTCGCTTGTTAATCGTGGTACTCCCCTGGATCACCAAACGACACTAGAGCCACATCCGACGTGTGCTATAGGTAACCCCCCGTTCCACTAATAAGCTTATCCTTGCTCTTGGGTAAGGTACATAGCTAGCTCGGTCATGGCCCGTCGCAGGGATACTCCGCACACGATATATCTTAGACCCGTCGGTGGACATTCGTTACGTTAACTAATTGTAGGAGGTCCAGTTTGTCATAAGGGGAACCCCAGGAGCTCTGTCAACTCTTGGCCTTGACGGTACTTCCGAGCGCTTTACTGTACTATTTCTTTTATTTTGGCATTCTTGGAATAGATTACATAACTGCACTAGGCGCAAGATTGATTGCGAATCAGGCGTATAGTAGGTTTTTTTTTGCTGAAACAAAGTTTAGGCCAGCAGCTGTTGCCACACCGATAGGGCGCGCAACTAGCAGAACGAGTACCACCCTTGCACCGCCCGAGTTCAAACTAGTCTCATTCGACAAGCTCGGGAACCGACAACCGCTACCACTAGGGCTTGGCGATCTACCACTCCACCCCGATGATGATGGTTTCTCCTCCGTCAATGGTCCGCCAGTTCGCCTACTAGTGGCTCATATCGCCCGCGATAACCACTCTGCTATTTACCCCTCGATTGCTGAGCCTCCCGGCTCCTCGGGCGAAAATCTATGCGTCACTCCTAACCGTCGCCAGTACAACTCGAACAATGACGCTATTAGCAGGTTCTTTTATACTTCTCCCTCAAACCCACACCCTCCCACTCTTCCTCTCGTGCGCTCCCCCTAACAATTCTATAGTGGGCCACGAACGCTTTCCCAGAGGAAGAGTTACCCTTGCATGGAACCAGGTTGCACCTGGCCATCTTCCTTTTCGACCAAGCAGGCATTGAACCGCCACCGCGATGCGAAGCATCTCAACATACGCGTGGACTGCCCAATTCCGGGGTGTAAAAAGACTGGGGATAAGGGGATTAAAAGGAAGGATAACCTACCAACTCATATACGGAAAAAACATGGAGGAAAGTTGCCTCGTCAATCACCTGGTAATATGCAAGCTTGACAAGGTCATGGGATATCACTCATGTTGATTGACTTTTGGTTTGGATATGAATGGAGCGTTGGTGGTGGAAATGCGGGGCGTTTCCGGGGGGGGGGGGGGGGCAATTTGGTTGTTTTTTTT
>Ga0307517_10000355_pt1 | contig 78668 bp, 111 predicted proteins | sample 23_EM_MG_FD_194515 | JGI IMG/M metagenome (GOLD analysis project Ga0307517, IMG submission 194515) | Populus trichocarpa ectomycorrhiza microbial communities from riparian zone in the Pacific Northwest, United States - 23_EM | ecosystem: Host-associated > Plants > Roots > Unclassified | place... | reverse complement strand
GGCGGTCGGACCCTTTAGGGTTACTAACAGGCGGTCCCGCGCCTCGTTTTTCACAGAGGTTAAAAACAGTTATTAACCGTGTTAAAAACCCACTGTTAGAAACTCCGGTCTTTTTCACTGCACCCTAGTTCCCACCCCGCCTCGGCCGCACTCAACTCCATCTTGTTCGATTTGCAAGTTTTAATCGAATCCAGAGCCGCCGTATCGCATGTGCCGGCTGGCAAGTTCTAGGAGACAGTTCTCCTCCTAGTAACCTCGCTCTCATCTCTTCAACGTGCCAGCCACCAGCCTAGGCGTCTGCCGCCATTCTCTCCTCCCCTCCTCGTTGCGATTCCTCACAAAACTCTCAACACTCCCCCGGCCTTGGTGTGACCCTCCACCCCTGTGTGCATCACCAGCAACCGAACGCAGACCCACGTTTTCGCCATGCGGCAGTACCTTCCACCACTCCACTGCCGGGGGACCCAGGTCGCTGATCACAACGCAGATCTTCTCCCAGCATTTACCAGGCGCCGACGCAGAGCACACCGCCATCCTCCCAGAATTCAGAGTCGACACCCAAATGGCCGCCGTTGGCCTCATGCAAGCAACGACCGTCACCGCGTTCATGAACTAAGCGTACAAAGTCAAGAGGGGCGATACAACTCTCATCCACACCATTACCAGGGGGGCCATTCTCATTGCCGCCCAGTATCCTAAAGCGCCACCATCGTTGGCACGACGTAGACGGATGCCAAGACGGAGCTTGCGAAGATCGATGGTGGAGACTACATTTTTTACACAAAGGAAGATACCATCGAATGCGTGTTGGATATCACGAATGGTGTTGGTGCTGATGCCGCATTTACCGGAGTTGGAAAGAGTACGTACATTCCCTGTTACAGAGTCATTCTGTGGATGGTTTACTGACCTCCGTGTCCAGGTTTGACAATAACTTCAAACCCCTGAGGAAAGGAATGTTCATTTCTTTCGGAAATGCCCCCAACGCTGTCCGCTGTCCCACTGCTCTCGCCCCTCGGATTTGCAAGGAGGACGTCAAGCTCCTGCGTCCGGGAGTGATGAACTACATGGTCACTCCCGAGGGCACCCATCACTCCAAACTCCCCCCACCCCCCGATGCCATGAGCAAGGGCACCGTGAAGGTCAGCATCCCACGGATACCCCCTTATAGCTGAGAGCGTGCAACAGGCTCGGATCAATTCGCCCCACGAAAAGTCGACGGGCAAGTTGATCGTCAAGACCGGCGGTTAAACGCATGGGGACATAGAAAGTACGCACGAAACGGCTTATGTAGGTTTCAACGTATTGATCAGCGGGTCGGTGCAGTAAAACGCGGACTGCCTTTTACCTAGAACCCCTTTCGACCGCAAGAGAATGGTGATGTCGTCTGTTCAGTCATGTCCAGACGGGGGGCTGATTTCCAGCCTGGTCACGGTAAGCTGTGGCCAACTTCGTTGCCGAACTGTGCAGGTTGGGCATGGGGGCTCTCGATGAGGGCCGTCCACCAAGAAATTCTTGACCAAGAGTGAGGAGGCGTTCCTCGAGGACGGACGTTCAGGCGTGGCCGGTTTTAGGTTCCAATGTGACTCACCCCGTCACTTGGACATTTTGAAGCTGGGTGTCTACTTACGGAGGTGCAGTTGGGCGAACATTGAGTTATTGTCAGAAAATACATGTTTTTAAATCACTTGGGATTTTCGTAGTGGAAATGTACATTCAATCCAACTAAATAACCACTCAATAACTGCTGTTCCAGTCATTCCGGGTCAATGATTGAACTTTAACAGAAAATGATCGTTTCGGGTTTTTCCTGATGCATGATGAAATCCGCCCCAAGTATTTTATCCATTGCTGCTCCCCGGTAAGACCTTGCCTGAATCGTCCGGCCCTTACATCCCTCTCAGTGGTTTATAATCAATTTTGGCGGATTACGCTGATACATAAGTAAACCCCCATTTTCCCGATGTCATCAGGGAATTCTATAGTACACGGGCTACACATCGTAAGTACAACGAAAGAAATTACATTTCTCTCAGGACTCACTTCATCAAATACATGGTACCTGTGTCCACGCTGTCCTTGACCATAATACACGTCAGGGAACCACTAGGATTGGGTGAACAGCTTGTTGGGACCACAAAAGAGAAGGACGAACGTGCTCCTTTGGAAGTAACTCCCGAGTGATGCGTGGGTACAGCGCTTCTGTGGTATGGTTCGTGACGATGACCCCACCTTCCGGGATGACAAATTGCCCAATTTGAAGTTCAGTGTCGGTGATTGTATCGCGCGAAACCCGAACATAGGCGGTACGGTAAAGACCACGGAAGAAGATGTACTCACACCTGTTCAATCAGGCCACAGTAACTTAAGGGTGACGGGCTTGCTCACCACCTATCTGTGTCGTCTTTGTCGATATCAAACACTTTTCCATCCTCAGTGATGATCTCATATGGAGCGGCTGCGAGAGGTGTGACGTCTAGGGGGGGTGACCGGAACCGAGAGAACACTCACGCCGTGGGGCGTGTGGTTTTGTAACCACGTAGCCGAGGTATATCACAGGTTTAGGAAAAGAAGCAGCCATGATCCTTGCGAGTTCCTTGCTTTGTAACTCGCGGTCGAGTGGCGTTTCCTCTGTTGGTAGTCAAGAAGACGGTGGAACTACATCCGTTGGAAGTCATACCCTGTCCATTATGCGCGACAATAACCACAACCTCAGTCCCGTACATATTGACGATAGCCTCGATCGCGGGAGCCAATTCACCATCAGGGGAGGGAAGGAGATGGTGGGTTGACTTGACGATTGGGAACTAGGAATGTGGACAATAAAATCCTTGGTGCACAACGATACTTTAACTGAAACTCACTTTCGATAGCAAAACTGCGCCCCAGGTGTGAGAGTTAGGGCCGGGTCCAACGTCTATGTACTACCACAGGCCACAGATTAGTATACAGCTGTCGACAATGGTTGCGGTACTCACATAGCCCATTTCTTCCCCTATCACTCGTGTGCTTGCCCAGCTTGAGAAAGAAGATGCGGAACGGAGGGTCGCCGTGACTTACACGTCTCTATTTCCGTATACAACCCGCTTGCGAGTGGTCAGCAGGTTCCTCTTCCCAAGTTAGGAAACCGACTGTACATGTAGATCAGTCTCTAGCAGTCCAAGTATATCCAAGTCCATGTCCCTGTAAGGAGAATTAGGGTCAAATCTACAACAATACTCATCACGCCCCACCGGATTAGGTCCCTCATTCGCCTCTGGCTGTCTCGGCCTGCATTATCAAACCCAAAGTGAACTGTCCAGATCCCCGCATTTGCAATCCTCCGACCAGACTTGAGGAGAATGGGAGGAGATGGCCACCTATAGATCGTTGCAAGGAGGGAAGTAATGATCGTGAGAAAAACCGTTGTTCGGACACGGCGCGAGTTTTCCGAACGCTTGTAGTCCGCGAAAAACCTAGGTATAACGGCCAGTGGAGGGGAAATTCTGAACACGGGTGATAACAGAGCCATCTGAGCGAATAAAACTCTGTGTTCCAGGAGCTAAATGGTGCGATCTGACTTGAAACCTGACAGGGAAACTCACAGATCAGTCCTTTCACGAAGGTAGACACCACCGGGAACGAATGCATATGCAACCGTCCACACACTCGCAAGGTAAAAGAGGCAGGTAACAAAGAATGCTAGGGTATATGTCCTCGCCACACGACCGTCGGATGATTCTGCAGCCAGGGAGAGCACCATGGGAAGCACGGACATGGAAAATACTGCGAGGTTGAGCCCTCCGAAATACCCTACCCAATCGCGGTGGCGATACATAACATATGTGCTGACTGCTCCATAGGCAAACCATAGAGGGTGACAAAGGACGTTGATCTGATCGGACGGCAACAGCGTTGGGATCGCCAACCCGAGACACTGGGCTATGATAGTCAGATACCCGTGCAAATGGGGCACAGGTCCTCGAATAGGGTATCCGGTCCATGACCAGGCAATGAGTGTAGAGGAATCTGCAAGAAGGTTGTGCAAAGAAAAGATGAGGGAACCAAGTGCTAGTCCGGATCCTATCCACGACCTGGAAACAGAGCCCTTTTTCATTGGTGTAGACACCCCTGGTGAGGGTCGAAGAGACAACTCCATGACGGCCAGAAGGGCGAGTAAGATTCCAGCCTGATTATACCCGCCGGTATTCTCGTTCATAAATGGCCATACTGATCAGCGCGTGAGTGGCGGGAAAACGAAACAACCGAAAAAGAATGATACCAGGGTTATTAGAATGATTGGCGAGCTTGGCGACAGAGGATAATATGAAGCCAAAGCCTAATGCTGTCGTGCATTTGGTCAGTCCGCTATTTGGATGGGCCAAGGGGATTGACTCACTAATTCCTCGGTAAAAGGAATCTGCACCCGACCACTCTACAGCTGCCAAGGCACACGCGAAGATGTTCGCGATGTTTACGAGCCATAACCGGTATAACGGATCATCGAAGCGGTAGGCTGCCAGCCCAACAAGACAGAGTAGATGAGACGTGATACGACCCCGCTTGCTTGTTAAGAAGAGATGAACCGAAGGAATCCCCAGTAGAATGGGGGACAATGTGCAGAGGAGGGATGCTTCTGGACCAGCGAGGGCCAATTTCCAAATGGAGAAATAGAAGAGAGTCGGAGCAAGGGAGGTAAAGACGGACCAGAATATGTATGCTGGTGCAGGGATTAGAAACTGCAGTTGGGAGATTCCCGGAGACTCACAAAGATACAGGTCAGATAAAAAACTGGAGAGTCGGATTGGTTGCTCGCCGCGCGCAATGGCAGCTTCTGCATCCACCTTCGATGGATGAGGAGGCGACTTCACGACGTCACTGACGAACGGTGATATTCAGCTCAGAAATTACATTCAAAAACCGGTATGGTGATACATTTCTGCCATAGATTTATCCTGCGTAACGAGCAACTTCATGGTATTTTAGTTAGAGAGCGTGTGGAAGGATACACGACGTACCCGCAGCCCAGATTCGCGCAAATCTGTCGCAAGGATGGAGTCAAAGGTTATGTCAAGGAATATCAGGCCCCATTCAAAGAAACTGTATCTCGTATAGGCTGAACAGCGAGGTGTGAGATTCAGCTCGCCATGAGGACAGTTGGCATACTCACCCCCCGGTCTCTTGTGGACCTTGTGTTGGACGAAGAAATAGATCATAGGAACAATAGAGATAAAGAATCTGGAATGGGCCGTCAGAGGCTTGCTGCAGATTGTGAACGAGCTGACAAACGCTGTAGCGACATATTTTCTGCTTGATGTGAGTGGGGTTGTTGCGGCAAACGTGAGTCACAAACCTTTGCCGTTTCGTGACAAACCCCATCGAGGGGGTGTAGTGAATGGAACCAAACATCCAAGGCACGTTGCAGATGATGTAAGAGGCCATGAGCACGTCGTGCGCGTCATGATGGTCGGTCGAGGTGATGTAGACCCAGCCGCCACAGGACAATGATCTGACGACGCCGATGATGAGAAGGATGAAGGGCCACGAAGACTTGCTGACTTGGGATTGCAGATAGTACTGGAGAAACACAAGGGCAAAACGAGGCCCAGAAGTCAAGGCGATGAGAATCTGGAAGAAACTTCTCTCCGGATACCAGTCACCAATGCTAACCGGGAGTGATTGTAATCAGGAAGAGCATGAAAGGTGAATAAGGGGAGCATACGTCGCAGAAACGCTAGGGAACCACTCCTGCGGATAACCGGCAACCCCGTTCTTGACTATCTTCTTGTAATGGAGACCAGTGCCGATGGCGAGGGCAGTAAGAAAGGCGAGAGAAGCCAAGGCTGTGTGAGCAACGACAACCCAGCTGGCGGGGAACGAGACGGCAGAAAACTTGCGACTTGCGTTGTCCGGCATATACAAGAGGGCAGAGAGCAAGAGAGTGATTCCCCAACTCCGACAGGAATCTGTGATCATGAAACGTCCCGTTACCCGACCGGATCGGTTCAACGGTTGTCCCCTCCAGGCCCTTCAGGTTCAATGGTTCCCCCGGTATCCACGGTTCTATGGTGCACATCCACACACAGTCGTTTACCGCATGAAACGTGCAAGAGTATCACATTCTTGATTGCAGACCTTCACCGAAATCGGAAGATAATACTGCGAGATGTCCCCACCCCGAGTATCGCAGTCGCAGACGTATCCGAACGCGCTGTCGACATCCCACCGCCTAAACCTCCGGCCGGTACGACCATGGAGCAGACATCGCTCTGGGTATTGAAGGCCCTCTTGCCCTCTCCGAATCCCTACGCTAAGCATACGCTATTAACCACCACCGCCCTCGGACACACCCCAGGCAACGTCACCAACTCGGAATTTGTCCATTCTGCTGTCGGATGCACATTTCTCCCATCCCAGTTCACGCCGATCACTAGAGAGGAAGTATATTGTATGGGTTGGATGAGTGGGATGGTCAGTCTAGTTCGTGTCAGTTGAATTATCCTCAAATTGTCCCATCTTCGTCTACTCAGAATTCCTTAGAACTTGTGCCCGGCTGCTGGGACTCAATACGAGGCTTATCTCCCACGCTTGATAAGACCCGATACTAGCATCCCGGGGGCGAGGAAATGCCAATTGACTGTTTTTTGTCGAGTGTCTGGATACCGTGCGGTGAATGAACGTTGAAATATGAAATTTTGAAACGTTGACACCCGGCCGTCGCGGGAACCTGTGTTGGCCACCGGCTGCCCACCAATCTATATGAGGTCCTGGAGATTCGAGCGGGTACAACGTCTGAACCAAGTATGTTTCCATACTTCTTTTACTATTTTCCCTCTCGCAAGCTTGTCTTCAGCCCAAAAAGTACACAAGAGACGAGCACTGCAGACACCCCACCCGATTTAACACCCCACCATCATTAGAACTCATCCTCAATATGCCTCGGTACAATGGACGACCTACGAGTCACTTTCCCTTCTTCGTCCATCATGTCTGACTTTCTGACTGGAGGCATATGGGAAGTTTATTTCACAATTTACGGCCATTTCTTGATGTATCCTTCTGTATCGATATAGGGTCTCTCCAACCCCAATGGACTCGGGGTGGGTTCGAGCTCCTCGGGTTGTCCTCGCCGTTCTCGACCAGAGAAGTCCGACTACGTCAGCACGATTTTACGCGACATTGGCCGATGTCAGTACATGCAGGCGCATCGTGCTTGACTGTTTTCCTCGTGGTTGATCTCGACATAGGAGGCGCAGTCGTTGAACTCTACGACACCGATCCCCGGGCACCCGACCACCACCACCCTATCGATAGCTTAGTCTTCCGTTTCTGCTGTAACGAAGGAGGAGCCACCGAGCGAACCGGGCCAAGCTGGAATCGTAGTAGTAGTTGGTATCGGGGTACAGCATGCCACTGCGGTTTAATGACGCTACGCGGTCCCATCCGAAGCCTCACATGCTAAAAGAAAAAGCACTGCGTACACTTTTTCGGAAACCAGCCATCGAATTGGGGCAACCGGGATGACATCCATGAAACTGTTACACTCCAAAGAGTAAACTACGCCCTTCCGAAAAGCAACGAATCTGTTCAGCTGTATCCAAATCTAACAATACTTCATAATCAGCCCCCAATGATAGATCCCTGGCCAGGGGATCATTACCCTCAGAACTCGCTGGTTCGGTGAACGAGACGCCAAAAGTCTGCGTATCGTTCCGTTCGGTCATCATGTCCTGGTAAACTTCGCCTACTCTAGTCAGATCCGCCACCCCAAAGACAGCGTATATACGTACCGGGACGGACGGCACAACCACCGCCAAAGAATGAGTCAGCCTCCTGATTCGAGCTGCGATCCCATCCAGCATCTGGACAATGACAATCAACAACGTCGCCCAAGCTTGACACCTCAGGTTCCCTATCTGGATGATCCTCCCAGTCGATGGTTGGCGTACGAGGGGAAGGTCTATCTTCGTAGAGACCGAAACCAGGCACACACTTCGAAAAAAATCTCGACGCGACCCGAGGAGAGGAACAAGAGCATTCGTCCGGACCCCGAGCCACAACGGATCGTGGTTTGTCGCAGGAATCCGTGACGGTCTGAAGGGATTGTTGCATTCCGTCTTGGTGATTCCAAATATTCCCGGCATCTATCACGACAGTTGTCCCCCAGGCAAACGACGAAGAATCGCTCGGGAGAATACCATCTTCGAGTTCGATATCCCAGGTTGTGGAGTGATCAAGAGTCCCCTCGATCTGCTCTGACTGCGGTGTGGCAACCTCTGCAATTTTCCCTGTGGACTTGAGCGTGCGCTGTTGCTTTCCGAGACAAGCGGGTTCACTGTGATCGGGTATATTGTTTGATGGGGTTGAAGGCGGTTGTGTCATGACGAATTTAGACTCCCCTTGGGATGAGGGTCGCACTTGGAATAAAAGATATTAGCAATTGCAGCAGCGTCGGACGAAACTAAACCTACCGGTCGGGTCCAGAAGAGATATGCCAACTGAAGTCGATGATATCCTTCCTTTTCCAAAAACACCCTTTTCTCCGGCCGGTATCTAGAGATGATCGGCATTCGGTTTTCAAAGGGTGTTGAGACGACTCACCGTCAGTCTTGATGGTCCAACATTTTTTGGAGCAAAACCGTAGAGAAATGAAAGACCGGTGGGAAACTTTGGCTTTTCACGACGTCGCTTTCTCTCCTTCTTCGTTGGTGTATACTCCTTTGCGGACTTGTTCAAAGAATCAGGGTCAGGCGTTTCTCGAGCGTCTCTATTAAGTTTCAACGGCCGCTTCCGTTCTCCGGCCCTCAGATGCTTCACCAGTCGTTTCTTTTGGATTTCGGCAGGCCTCTCTCCCAACACAGAACCCACCTGGGTTGGGCTTCCTCTCGAGCCTTGAACTCCAAGACGTGCGGAAGCGGAGGGAAGTGCGGGTCCCGGTTGGACGGTCACGAGAGGATTGCGGGCAGTCAAGACGGGAGTTTGCAGACCTAAAGCCGAGTCACCAGGATCGAGGAGATCTGCCGAGTAGAAGGGAACGAAAGCGAGCTGAGCGTGGACGTAAGAGCGGACACGACTCGCCTTGTCAATGTCCATTGATGATCAGGCGTGGGAAAGCGAGGGACGGAACAAATCGCGGTCGGACGCGCCGCACCTGGTCCATCTCTTTTCTCCCTCTTCCACCTTTCTAGAACCCCAAAAATGCTCACCAGATACACCACTCGCACCCTCTCTGTCCACGGCCGTTGGTTCTCCTCGTCTGTCGCCCGTCATACCAAGGTTGCTGTCCTTGGCGCGGGTGGAGGAATCGGACAGCCTCTCTCTCTCTTGCTCAAAGCTGATCCTCTCGTTACTTCCTTGAGCCTGTACGACATTCGTGGCGCCCCCGGAGTCGCTGCCGATGTCAGCCATATTGACGCACCAGGAGAGGTAGGCATTCCCCCCTCGTCCCACCCGGACCCTCTGAATGACGTGGTGCCAGGTCAACGGTTTCCCCGCAGACAAACTCGACGAAGCTCTTGACGGTGTCAAGGTTGTCGTAATCCCCGCTGGTGTTCCCCGAAAGGTACGGTTACATCTTTCTGAGGAGCGTGTTTACTGACTCACTGTTTTTCACCTTAGCCTGGTGTAAGTTCACATTGTTGGTCTCTCTACGAAGATGGACTTCTCAATCCCTTCCCTCCTCCATATTAGATGACTCGCGACGACTTGTTCAACGTACGTTCAGGTTTTTCTCGGTCACTCAGACATTGTCTTACAAAGGACTATGGTAGACCAATGCTTCCATCGTCCGCGACCTTGCTGCTGCAGTCGCTCGCGTCTCCCCAGAGGCTCACGTCCTCGTGATCTCCAACCCTGTCAACTCGACCGTTCCAATTGTCTCTGCCGTATTCGAGAAGGCCGGTGTTTATGATCCACGACGAATCTTCGGCGTGACAACACTTGATGTTGTTCGTGCTGCTCGTTTCGTGTCTGGGGTTGTGGGAACAAACCCCGTCGATACCCCAATCACTGTCATCGGTGGACACAGTGGCGCAACCATCGTCCCTCTTCTTTCACAATCGTCTTTCGGAAAAGGCATCTCCGGAGAAGCCTACAACAAGGTCGTGAACCGTGTCCAGTATGGCGGTGACGAAGTTGTCAAGGCCAAGGATGGTGCTGGAAGTGCTACCCTATCCATGGCTTACGCTGGTGCCAAATTCACCAACGCCTTGCTTCGCGGTCTGGCGGGGGAGAAGGGTGTGATCACTCCCACTTTCGTCAAGAGCCCGTTGTTCGCTGACCAGGGAATTGACTTTTTCTCATCTAATGTCGAGCTCGGTGTAAGCGCAGAAGATCCTTATCCAAGCGACCTTGCTAACGTGATGTCCTCCCAGCCGAACGGTGTTGAAAAGATCCATCCCATTGGAAACTTGACTGCGGAGGAAGGGAAGCTTTTGGAAGCGTGCTTGCCTGAGCTGAAGAAGAACATCGAAAAGGGCAAGGCCTTCGTCGAGTCCTCTCCTTGACTTTAGCGCTTCCTGCGCACGTTTGAAGATGCGATTAGACTGAGAGTAGCATGATATAATGAATCATACCTAACGGTGTTTGGAGTACCTCCCCTTGACCGTTGTGAAACCATCTGTATCCATCTCTGGAGCTTGAAGGTCTGGTGCGTGGTCCGAGCCACACCCAGCTTCAACTTCATCGTCCGACTCCCAATCACCCTCTTCCTCATCACTATCTGTGTCCAACTCCCCAGGAGGACCGGCTTGTGCGATTATGGGTCTGTTGGAAATTGCGTTGGCCTGTTGTTCCAAATCGTGTAGGCCGGCTAGATCACCCAGATGGATGTCCCTCCACAGTTTTGTGATGTCTTTTGCCACGGGCTCTGCACTTTCGTCCTCTATAACTGTCTCGAATTCATCGTCCATGATCTGAAGGAGTATCTCTTCGATGTATTCTGCGTCGGGAGGCGTGGGATGCTCTTCAAACGTGTCTACGATGACTGATGCCATCCATGTCCGCTTCTCGGTTGAATCTGGGCCGCCCCAACCATTTTGTACCGCGATCCGCAGTGCTGGCCACAACGCGAGACGAGCGATGACGCCTTTAGCGAAAGAGAGGGAGGTGGAGGAAGGAGGAGACGGATTAGACATGTCTTGGTGTGGTCGATGGTTGAAATTATTTCTCGTTCGATCTCTCCCATCATCGATTCATCTCCTACCAACGGTGACCGCGACGGCGACGAGGGATGGTCTCCTCATCGCCTGTAGAGCCCGAGTCCATAGAGACCACCCGACCGCCTGCGGTCAGCAGCCTCAAGTCCCATTTCGAACAGATTGCCAACACCAATTCTCAAATCCCAGCCAGCAAGAAGCCTACGGTTTCTGGCCTCGGCTTCCCCACAAGCACCAGTGGTCTCTTGACCGCAGACCGTAGAGTCAATCCCCGCCAGAGAACATCTTCTGGCGATGTTCATCCCCAAGCTGACGACTACGACGATGAGTACCGTCCTGCAGTTCACCTCAGGTCATCCTCCTCCTCGTCAGACCTTCGGTTTTCCAAACGGCCCCCCCCTCCTCCTCCTCCAACCCGCTCCTCTAAGCCAGCCTCTCCAAGCGCGTCTCCCCGTTTGTACCCAGTCACAATGTCCTCCCTTCCCAACCAGTCCACCAGTCCAACCAAACGTCCCCCTCCGCCAATACCCCCGTCCCCCATTACCAAATCAGACCTACCCCTCCCGCAGGCCGGAAATGTAGCTTCCATACGAGAGAAGCTCTCAAGGTGTGGACTGTTCGGTATTGCATTGTGGCTATGGCTAACTCGCGTGCGCAAATACAGCGGCGATCCCCATCAACCTCAACTCACGCATCCACGATCTAAAGGGGTGGATACCACTTATCAATCTGAGACCACGGACGGTTTGCAGCTCTGGAACGGAAATAATCTCCCCTCTCCTCCTCCTCCGCTACCCGTGAGAAAAAATGGGAATCCCCTGGCTTCTGATGACAACAAACCGATCGCTGGGGGGAGTCCCACACTCCAGATATACTCGTTGCATGATCCCAAACCTTCTCGTACTCTTCCCCCACGTCCTCCACCACGCTCCAAATACGCAGTCCCTTCGCCACAACCAGCTTCCCCATTCAACAGCCCACACACCCCTCCGCCACTACCAGCTAGAAAGACCGCCTCTTTCGTTTATGAGGACATCCCCCCTTCGCGCACCCTCGCCTTGCCCATCCCAGAAAATACAACGTCGTCCTCAGAGATCATCCCAGTGCCCTCCCCAACTACCACTGAACGGAAAATGTTTGGAAGTCTGCCCCCTCCTCCAAAACGGCAGATCGGCTTAAAGGATGACCTCCCAGCGTTCAAACGCCAACAACAATTCTCTGACTCTTCGGAGGAAGAGGAGGAGGAAGAATCTAAAACCAGGGTCGACCTTCCGGACTCCAGCCGCTCGTCACGGAAACCCCCTTACGCCGATTTCTATCCATACTCGGAATCACACATTTCTATCCCTCATAACGGAGTCTTCGCCGTGGCCGGCAGTGTTGTTGCAGTCGTTTCATCTCACACCGTCAGGTTGTTTGATCTTACCATCTCGGAGTCGCCTTTGTATGTCTTGGACTTGAAGGACATCTCCCCTGACCACCGTTCAAGAAAGCCCACGAGTCTCGCATTCAGAAACTCTCGTGCCCATGGTGAAGAGGCCACGCTACTCTGGGTAGGGACAAAGGACGGTCATCTTTTTGAAGTGGATGTCCTATCCGCAGCCCTCGTGTCCTCTAAGATGGCTGCCCATGCGCAGGCTGTCACCCATATCTTCTCCGCTGGTCATATGATGGTCACCATGGACGATAACGGAAAGGCTCTCATCTTCGTTCCGGACGATTCTCAAGATTTTGTTTTGTCTAGTGCTCAAGCACGGGTGGTGCGGGTTGCTGATAAACAAGATTTTGTGAAGCTCATCGCGGGAAGGCTGTGGACATCCGCCCGGGAATCGTCCTCCGGAACCACAACCTCCTCCCGTGGGCCGATCGTGCGTGTGTACGACATTCTTACGTTGGGAAGTTCAGGGAGGTCTCTCTTGCCCACCGAACACGTCGGGACGGTAACATGCGGAACAATGCTCCCCTCTAACCCTGGCTATGTTTACCTCGGGCACGAAGGCGGCACTATCACAATATGGACGCTAGAAGGGGGACACGGCGCACCCGAATGTATCGACGTGGTCAAGGTATCGATGTCTGATATCCTCTGCTTGGCTGGAGTGAACGACAGGCTGTGGAGTGCTTCCAGAGCTGGACACATTTCCGCTTACGACACTTCGCAGAAACCATGGGTGACAACCAACTCCTGGGTCGCCCACAAAGACGTCCCAGTTACCCACTTGTCTGTAGATCCCCGGAGTATATCGCTGGTCGGGAAGCTATGCGCAGTCAGCGTTGGCAGGGATGAGAAGATGAGGTTCTGGGATGGCCTATTGGCAGTGAGTTGGATAGGTCGGTGCCAGTATTTATCGGTGACTCAGCAGCCCGCTTATATTTTCCTTTACGGTAGATCACGAATTAATGACCCGCGAAGACGAATATAGCTCTTACCGTAATCTGAGCGCGCTCATCGTTTCCTGGAATGTCGACGCAAACAAGCCAGACGCGTTGACCGGCGACTCGAACAACATCGACTTTCTGCAGGACGTTCTCACCAGTGCAAACTCCCCGGACATCATTTCTATCGGTTTTCAAGAGGTGGTCGATCTCGAGAATCGAAAAGTGACAGCAAAGTCCGTTCTTCTTGGTAACAAAACCAAGGCACACGACGGAACGATGTCACAGAAAGTATCAACCTCTTATAAGAAGTGGTATGACCATCTTGTTCTCTCCGTTCGCCTCGCACATCCCAGTGCACCATACCACGTAGTCCATTCGGAAAACCTTGTTGGGCTGTTCAGTTGTATATTCGTCAAAGCATCTGAACGGGCTGCGATCAAAGATACGCATCTCAACGTCATCAAACGCGGTATGAGAGGCAATTTTGGGAATAAGGTAAGAAGATCTTCGCCTCCATGGATTTGATTTTACGTCCCACCAGGGTGCTATCGTCTGTCGACTCATCATCGACGACTCTTCCCTGTGTTTTATCAACTGCCACTTGGCGGCTGGTCAACATCAGGTTCGACAGCGGGGAAGGGATGTCGCTGCGATCCTGGAAGAACGCGCCTTGTTTCCCGAACAAAGTAACTTCGATCCCTGTGCCTTTGTCAACGGAGGAGACGGAACAATGGTCCTCGACCACGAGATCGTCTTCGTGAGTATCCATTCACGTTTCAGTTTCTCATGTTCTGAATGCCATTCAGTTTAGTGGAGATATGAACTACCGCATCGAAGCCCGTAGGGAAGTGGTTATCGCTTCCATACGTTCTGGGGAACATCAAACCCTTCAAGTTCATGACCAGCTTCTGAAAGAGATGAAATTCAACCGTGGGTTTCGCCTCCGCTCGTTCCAAGAAGGACCGATCAGCTTCATCCCCACATACAAGTATGACCCCAGGACAGAAGAGTTTGACACGTCCCCAAAGAAACGTATCCCTGCATGGTGCGACCGTATCCTGTGGAGAGTACTTAACAGCTCTAGGGTCGTGCAAACTCAGTATTGCCGTTGGGAGGCGAATATATCCGACCATCGACCCATATCTGCCGTGTTCGACTTGACCGTCAAATCCATAAATCCTGCCTCAAAAGCCAATGTCAAGAGCGACGTAGAAAAGGAGTGGATGGGCCTTCAGCAACGACTTTTATTGGACCTTCAGAGGTTTTACGTTGATTGGGGAATTCTTTAAAATACTCAAGTACCTGTTTTCGCACTTCATACACACCCATCTTCTATCATATCCCACGTCTCATCTGTATAACACCCCCAAGAACACTACTTATCACCATTGTAATCCCACACCACGGACTCCTTTTGTTGTTAACTACTCACTGTATCCTAATCTACTCCGTGTTGATCCAAGTTTCCGCCATCGTCGCTGCTCGAGGACTCCGAAACCTCGGGAGCTATGCCACCTAGGAAGCGGTTGATTACACCGCGCAGGATCCTTACCGGGAGCGGCTATCGTGAGGGGGGGGATGCAGGCCTCAGGAAAATGGTCATTGGACTAGTCTACTTCACACACCTCGATATCTCCCTCGTCTTCACTGTCATCTTCTTCTGCAACGGGTGCACGGTCCGCGACATCTTGCTCGATGTCGAGCACCCCCATTTCGCCTTGTAGTTGACCTGGCATGCCCCTGTCGAGATTCGGCGCGCCGATGCCGTTTGCTTCGGCGATCATCAGGTCCTCCAGTGCATCTTCAGGCAACTGTGCTGCCAACTGTGCAAATTGAATAATGCCACCTGGAAATCGCTCGGCAAAGTTGGGGTGCGCTACGAAAAAGTCCTACAAAGTCATGGGTCCTCGAGTGCGGTGAGATCGGGTAAGGCATACCAACCTGTAATTGTCTGCGGAATACGCCATCCGGTATCAGCCTCTCCAAAACGCGTTCTTCTTCCCTGGAATTTCGTCTCCGGGGGCGATGCCCTAACACATCTTCGACGCCCCGGAAGAATTCTGCATTGTACTCGCTGACCTTCAGGTATGGCGGCAGAGGGTCACATGCAAGCTGTCTGGAATTGAGTATTTCTTTTGGAACAAAAGAGAATAAGGATCGGCATGTTTTTTCAAGGACGATGACATGTCGGTAAATCGAAGTTTGGGCCGTTGTTGCGGCTAGAACCGTGGACCGATCCTCGTTTGTGCTCGTTGGAGCTGAACTCAGGGGTGGAAGCAATTTGACACACTCCGTCAACCAGGAAGAATGACTATCCCCCAGCCATAAGTCCCCCCATCTCTGTACATAGAGGTGGCAAAGGAGCTGTACGACTGCCTCCGTCGGGCTCGAAAGGGAGCTTAGAGTGACGTCAGATTGGTAGGTTCCATTCGACAATAGGGTGTCTCACGATGAGTCGACGTGCGATCTGAAAGCGGATCCGGATCGAAATTCCGTAGGTAGTGTTATACCCGCCTTGTCTGCGAGCAGCGGAAGAAGGGAAGGAAAACGCGACACTGCAGCGGCAAACGCCTGTGTACTCGGTGCGTGGCCCTAAGGTTCCGAAGATGTCAAGGGTTTGGTAAGAGGGTAAGCGATCCCACTTGCCTGCAGCCTCGAAGTATCTTCGTGTATTTTCATCGCCAGCGCCCTGGTATACCACCACCCAGGCAGAAGCGTTGGAGTGAACCTGTCTACGAGATTGTCTTGATTTTGTTCGAAGTACTCCCAGACGTCTAATATCCAATCAGGCATTCCCGCCTTTACTGCGAGGCCGTCCAAATGCAGCAAAGATCCATGTGGGTCGGTCCACGGGTCAAGGGAATACAACAACTTGGCAAACTCGAACGCCGTTCGGATGCAACCACGTCGATGGAGGTCACTGTCAATTGTCAGGTTGTGGTATGGTACGATATGAGTGCTGCCGTGACCCACACCAGTTGCCGGTGGAGAGCCAAAAAGAAGGGCCGGTTTTCGACACGGTCGAAATCTAGCCGGTGACACCCGCCCATGAAGTTGAACGCTCCTACGAAGGCTCGCTCGTAACTGAAAAGGGCCCTGTCGATAAAGTCAGAGGCGGCACTGTATTCTGATGTGCATCAGATAAAGGAAAGGGCAAAAAGCCGGGTGTAACACCTTCTCGATGACTGTATACCTCCGCTAGCTGAAGCAAGGTATCGGCGTGATAAGGCAGGGCGCGTAAGAGGTAATTGAACCCCTCAGGATCTGTGACTATCAGATTGGGTTGAAGGATCAGTCATACTACCACCTACCCCCAGACATGACAGTTTGAATGAACGCCATAGTGATTGCCCGATACTTCTTTCCGTACTCCACAGTCCACCACATCTCTCCCGGTCGATCTGACCACCCGTGGCGAAAAATTTTGTCCTCGTATTCATCGGGAGTTAGCTGGCGAATGGACAATCCTTCGCGCAATTGGGCTGGCCACCAGCTTGGTTTAGGTTTTGTTAATGTCGATCGATGGGCCGCGTTCACCCGTTTCGAAGCTGCGCGAGGGGTAGCCTTCGAGGACAATACCTTGGATCCGAAGAATTTACGCATCTCGAGTTCACCATCGAGATATTGTGGGGAGATGGACAACAGAGCCATGAAGCGTTTGTGAGGCGATGGGCCAGGGTCCGAGGCACCCCCGGCAACTAGCTGGAGTCCGTACGGCTCCAGGGATAGCTCAGCCAGAACTTTGTCGAAATCTTGATCATCATTGGGTTGCCCGGCTTTAACTTTCTGCCTTTTGGACTTCTTGGAAGCGTTGGATCGGGGTAGATTTTGAGCGATTGGGCCGACCACAGACTGCTTCTTTTTCTTCTTCCCCTTTCTCACCTTGTCAGTGTGACTCTCGGTCGATGAGCGATTACGGAACTACGTACTTTCTTAGGCCTCGAAGACGCGTCAACCGGCTCCTCTTCCTCGAGATCTTCGACCACCAGCGTGCCAAACTGTCGATGTTTCATTTAGCCCCCGAGTCATACAATCACCGGTACAAAACGCACCATTGTTGGTTTGTCCACACCAGGTGTCTCTTCGTTATCGATGTTGGGCCCATCATCAGCAGTCTGCAGGGCGGAAAGTTCCTCCTGTTCTCTAAGTTGCCTTTTGTTCAACCGCGGAGGCATGGTGATGGTGCGCCGAAGGTGATCGATAGAGTCAGTGATCGGCCGGGCCCACTCTGGCAAGTGGATCATGAATGGATTGTAATCACAGGGGTAACGACTGTTACAGACTCTCGATGTACATTAAACTCAACTTGCCTACTCAGTGTTCGTGGTTATAAGCTCGTGCCCTCAAATCCAAGCTGGGGACAACACCGTTCTCAACATTGTCACGGCCAACTTCTTCCACGAGCCATTTCTCATTTACTTTATTGTTCAGCTTGCTGGTGATCGAAGGGATATCTAGTTGTAGTTCGTTGGTGATGAATAGTCCGACCTCTGGAACGAAGTGAGCGTAATTCAATTCGCAGGAATGGATAGATAGATATATTACCGGTGTTGTCGTGGTTGCCTCTGATTTTCTCCAGGTTGGCGAAGGCTCGCCTAGTGGCATAGCCAATGAGGTTCACATCGACGGCCGAGTGGCCGAGCTATGGAGTTGTTAGGCCGTTTAAGGGCAATTCCAATGATGTACTGTACGTACAGTTGCCCACTTGGTCAACGCTCTGCGGTTCATGGACTGGCCGAAGTGGATCCCGACGCTAGGGGCGGAGGACTTGAGCGCATTCGCAACGGAAATTTCTGTAGAGCTATGTACACAGGCTTTAGCAGACAAAAAAAAGAGAGGGATTTACGAACTTTGCATCCGTGATTCCATACTGAGCAAAGACCTCCAATAGGAAGCCCTGAGGATCAGAGCCATTGTACTTGTTCCATAGGCTCCCCAGATAGTCAGAGGTGTGCTTTGCAGCGGCAACAGCCTCAACATTGTATCTGTCGTTGGACGGTTACTAGACATCAATCATAAAAACTTGGGAGACTTGCTGGTATTCGCCGGTGCTAACAATTCCTCCAAGACTAAGGCCACCACACTCATGATCAGCTGTGCCGAGAAGCAAGGTCTCATCTGAGGCGGAATCGATGTATTCTTTCAGGTAATCGACGACTTTGTTATACTGGAACACCGAATGTTAGGATGGTACCAGAAGTTGGGCAGTAACTCACCATCAATATCTCGTGCAAGTGCCCAGCAAGGTCATTTCCGTGACCAGCGTGGTCGATTCGCTAGATAGGATTCAGTGTTATGTTGTTTTCGCGGCTCCACTGCAACGCACCGAAGCTTCAACCATCTAATATCACGTGAGCGGGGCGGGAAATCCCAAGAAAAGAACTCTCTCACCAAGAAGAATCCCTTGTTTGAGTTTCGGGTAGCACGTTCCAAAGACCTGATCGCAGTCTTGGTCATTTCCAGCAGGCTCGGTTCCTTGGAACCGTCCCGGTCCAACTGCAACAAAGTCAGACCGTATGTGAAAGTGAATGGAAGTGCGACCCGCCTCGTAGCTCATGTGATCGGCAGTAAACAGACCGAGGTAGGGCTTGGTAGCGTGGTTCGCATTACCACCTTGAAGGTTGTCGAACTCGGTGCGGTTGGTGAAGGTATAGTATCCGTTCTTAGCCGCAAGAGTGAAGATGTCGGTGTCATCAGGTCGGCTGGAACCTGTAGTAGTGTTCGGGAGGAAGAACCTCGCACCGCCTCCAAGGAGGATATCAACGACTGGCCCGAGTGGAGTTTCACCGACAAGGTGTTTGGCGATGATCGCCTCATCATCACGATTATACACGTGGGATGCGAAGGCTGCAGGGGTTGCATGCTGGCCAAAGTTTCAATAGATGAAATCGAACGTTTTACAAAAACCAACCGTGATCCTAGATGTGACAACAAGACCAGTGTGGTATCCTGCGGCTTTTGCGGCCTCTAGAACGGTACCGCAAGGGTTCCCGTCCTCATCAACGGCAATGGCACCATTATAAGTCTTGAGAGGTAGGATGAGAAACTGATCAAGCCCGAGTCTACACAAGTAGGCACCTTAATCGCGCAAGAGTAAGCGGTTGCAGAGGCTGCAGAGTCAGTAACCCAGGAGTCGGAAGACCTGGTTCGTATAGAACCAATTTGGATGGTGTCAGATCCAAGGACATTGTTCCAGCCGTTGTGACTATTGCTCCACTGGTTATAGTCCCTCGCGAAGACCTCGGAAGCGGGACCAAAACCATCAGGGATGATCAAAATCAGCTGACCGTTGAAGCTAAGAGTCAGACCACGAAGTGACAAACGGGAGCGAGAATGGGAGACGCACATTTCTCAACTTAGCTGGGCCATGGGGGCCACCTTTCTTGGGTTGACCGTTCCAGATCTTTCCCTGGGGGACGCTGGGAGCGCCAAAGTCACGACCACCATTACCAATGGCGGGATTGAAGGGCCAAGACGTCTGGAGAGGTGGGGCAGGACAGGTTGCGCTCTGAGCAGAGACAAAGCCGGAGAGGAGGGTGGCGGCGACGAAGGCGGCGAGAGAACGCATCCTTACCGGTCAGTGACAGGGGGGATGATGCGCAAAGGAAGTAGAAGTATATAAAGCTCCGGTTTTCCAGCAAAGAAGCGCACGGGGCGCATCGCAAACGTGTCTCGGGAGAATGCAAGCCGGCCTGGGTTCTTCGGCAGGAGGGCAATTGACAAGCCTCTGCAATAGATTTCAACCCCGGGCGTTGGTGTTTCCCTTCAAAGCCCGCTAGTACCTGACACGGTGCAGAGGTCGGCGCGTGGTACATTTCAAACTCAACTACACATCGTATGCGACCCTGGCCGACGTCCATGCGTACTGGTAACCGCGTTGGTAGAAATTCCGTAACGTTCTCCTCCCAGCCAGTCGCGGCGGGGTTGCGTACGAGCCTCCGAGCTGTGTGGACCGGAGTCAGTACGTGCACGCAACAAAACGGGTCTTGGCACTTACGACAACGTGATGCTTCCGATCAAAGAAATCTGATGAGTACCCCGGAAAGATTGCCGTCCCCATGAAGCCGTCGTGGGCGTCAAACACAGTTGAGGTCCACTCCCATACTCCCCCATTTGATCCTCGCCCGCCGTCGATAGGTCCCCCGGCGGTGGCTCTGGTCGGCGATCAGTAAAGACAAACGTGCGTAACACAGCCCGAAACACCTACGGGCACGGGTGCCAGTTCCTGAATCCCACGTTTGCTCCTCCTTCATACCCAACGTTGAACCTGTCCAAGAACAGACGGAGCTCGTACTCGGTTGGGATCCTGCCCCCTTTCGATTCAGCGTATGCCGACAACTCGTCGAACGATCCAATCATCGGCCAATTCTCCGCGATCCTCATCGGTACCGGGCCGTAGACCGTGCGGACCTACAAACCAACCCATCATTCCCTTCGCCAAATGAAGAGATGCTCGAACCATGCAAACCTTGATTTCACCCCTGTCCTCGACCCAATTAGAGGGCACGCTGTTCGATATCTTTTCATCGGTACCGTCCACCCAAAACTCGTAGAACGCTTTGATAGTGATAGGCCGGAAATCGACTCTGAATCTCCCAACCTCCACCTGCCGACGAGGATTTTCGTTGTCCCACCCAAAATTGTGCAGTTTCATGTCCGTGTTCTCGTCTGCAACATAGTCATCTGTTTCACGGTCATCCCTCCCAACCAAGATTGTCTCGGGACCCAGCTCTACACTCGACTGCAGCGGTGCCGGAATCGTGCTCCATTGTTTCACCAGTTCGTCCCATAATGGTGCATGGATTCCTGGAGGCGGCAGAGTTCCCGAACCATCTGAATCTGCCCTCTGAATGAGCATATACAAGAGTGTCTAGACCAAAGTTAGAATTAGTTCTGGGATAGTGTTGGTAATTTCTCACCTCAATGTGGAAGGCATCGTGCTCCAGGACCATAGCGAGAGTACGTGCCAATCGCCAGGTGAGTACCCGTTTTCCATGTTCCAGTTCTTGATAAAGGTCAAGCACGCGTTCCCTGACTCGATCGCGATACCTGACCACCTCCGAGAGGGATGGCCAGTCCTCGTCCCGCTCTGGTACTTCGGAATGACTCTAGAATCCTTTAAGCGATGCAAGTGAGTACTGGGAGGCGAGCACTGACGTGACAGTGGTCCGGATCATCGACGTGGGGATCAATTCCGCGCTACAAAGTCGTGTGAGGGTGACAACGCCTGTAGGCCATGCAGGGGACTAACCTCAAAGATGGTGGTGAATTTCCGCGGCTCAACGTACGGTTGTTGAAGAAGTTTGCTGAGGAGTATATTGTAGAATCTGCCGTTCAATGAAGAAACGCGTTACATAAAACAACCCTCGTGGAAGAAAGGTGTACTTGCGTTGGAATGTGACCGAGATAGAACAGGCACTTGTGTCGCAAGTCGATTGGTCTGGTGTGAAGCAGGTGAGACGGTATCATGCCGAGTGTAACAAGGTCCCAAGCCTTCCACATCTCACGGAACTCTTCAATGGTGGGTACACCGAAGTGTGGTCCCGGTTTCGACGACAAGGTCGTAAAGCTGAAGCTCGGGCGCTCAACGATGTGCAGAACGATGTCCCCTCGTTTGAGGGCTAGCAGAGAGCGAAGTCCACAGATGGCAAACAGGTTCAGGGTGTTTGCAGATGAGTACTGACTGAGATGAGTAAAACAACCGAGACCGGGGAGGTAGGAAAGCACCTTGGATTCGGAGACGTCGATGAGAGAAAGCCGGATCTCATCTACGGCAATGCTACGAAGCGATGCGCAGTGCGGATCCGAACCTAAACCAAGGGTACTGAGTGGTCGAGAGGCGCCGTTAAGGAACTGCCCCGCCATACCGTCGCTGTGGAGCACTCTCCAAGTACGATGACAATCATCGACGGAAATATCCAAACCCTCCTGTGCGTACACCAGCAAAGCGCCGAGATCTGCGGTAGAGCCCTGACCGAACACTACAAAGAATGGATCCGAAGATCCGTCTGCGGGTGGTACGGCGTTGAGAGTATCGACATTTGGGTTTATGACCACAAGACGCGACCCGTTGGACGGGGGGAGGGCGAATGAGGACTTCATTGCGGAAGACAGCGTCGGCGGCAACTGAATATCGGGGACTGAGAGCGACTGCTGGAGAGGGAAGAAAATAGGTGGAATTTATAGCCAACGAGTAATTACATGGGAGTACGGACGGGCGAACAAAAGAAGAGAACCCCAAAAACTACGCGTGCAGACCGGACCTTGCGTTGTTCCGCTTATCTCGAGATCTCGGATTTGTACGTGAAAGGGGGGGATATGATACGTCCAAGTTCACGTGTCCAGACAGGTTGCCAGGGTGGTCAAGGGTGGAGGAGAAATAAGGACGCCCGGGACCCAGGAGCGGCAAACAAATTGTGACAAGGGTTATCGGGGTCCCACTGTCACGCGCTGGCCAGCCGAGACACAGAGATGGGGCCGACCGCTCTGCTGCACCAGCTGGAGGACGACGGCGGGCGAGAGGCCAAGATCCGCCGGAGAAACACGAATAAGACAGCTGCTTTACCCATGCGCGTGAACAATGAGAAGGGAAACACGGGGGTGACACCACCAGCGGTCGACAACCAGGAAGAGGACTCTACTCGAGAGGACGACTTGCAGCTGAGGTTGGAGGGGATGGACGAAGTAGATCTTGCGTATTGTTTGGAATGCAAAGTATATATACGTTTCAATCCCAATGTCGCAATCGTAGCATAGGATGGCGCAATCGAGGTCATGTGACTATGAGTAGTAATTTACAACAGGACGTGCCCCGGATCTTGTATATGTAAAATTGGCTGCATTTCCGCAGGCATCCGCAACCCGTGAAGTCATTTACTGATCACGGAATCCGAAACACCTAGCTGACGTTGCAGAACTGAAACACTCTCATCTGCTAATCGTGTCCCCGTTGGATCGATTGAGTACATGCTAAGGTGCCTCGGAGAGATCAAATGGGACTCACCCGAAATGATATGATTGGCGGGGGGCGGCCCAAGAGATCCCATTACTGGCTCGTCCACATCCGACATATCCCCAATTTCAACGCCTCCCGTGATTGAGACATCGTTTACCTGATAATCCGGAGAATGGACACTCGTTTGTGCAAGGCCTCCGCCAACGTCCAAATTCCTCGTTGCCATCATCTGTAGGCCGGTGGCATAGTGCATATCGTGCATCATCGCATGTCTCTGGGGAGCCTCCGAGTCCTCGCTTTCCGCGGCGGTCGTCCCATCCGGTTTTCTTCTCCCTTCCACCTGCTTCACGAAATTTCCCCAAACAGCTCTTTCATCGGTCCCCATGCTTTCAAATGCTGTCTTGACTCCGTCGTCGGCCCTCCTCCAGACGCTTCGATGCCGGCAAACTGTACTCTTGACGTATCGACAGCCAAACACTTTCTCAAACGCGCATTTTTGGGTAAGCGTGGGTTGTTGAGTGACCAACGAATCCATCTGCTTGAATCCATCTGAGACCTCAGAGACGGTGTAATCGTTCGGCCATCGCTTCAGAGGAGGGTGGGGATGGTGAGGGAATGCAACAGACGAAGAACCGCTGGATGAAGAGCCGCTTTGTAGTGGCTCCTTAGGGGCAGGGGTGTACGCAAATACTTGGTCCGTTGCAGCTCGTTTGGAAACGAGAGGGGAAGAGAATGGCGGAGGACTGGGATATGCTTGATTGGAGGTCGATGACGGGGAGGGATATGGTTGGGCATCAGCAGAAGGGACGATGTAGTTGTTTCCTGGAACGGTTGCAGGAGAAAACGTGACCCGATCGACCCGATAGTATTTGGCAGAATGGCCGCCCTCGTCGACACTGTCAGGAGCCGAGCGTTTGACGGCGGTAGTGGGAGTGAGAACAGGATTATACGATACAGTTTGGTGAAGTGGCCTCGGTTGGAGGGTGATCTCCTCCCTCAGCCCTGGACATTCGTCATCAGAGAGTCCCTCGAGGAAACTTTTCCGGACCCTGTATAGGACACGTTGCTCGCTTTCTACGGTCCTGACGGTGGAGACGGCGTGTTGTTCCCAGTGACCCGAAACGGGATTGTAGCAATCAACGAAGCATGCGGGATTCAATCCCAGGTCCGAGACTAGTTGTGAGAAGTGGGAGAGTTGGAAAAGGGGAAAGGTTGCTATTTCCTGGGTAAGACGGATCGGATCGTAGTGTGGCTGACGTGTGAGGTTAGAGGGATGGGCGGAGGGATCAAAAGCGTCAGGCTCAAACCTTGTACCAGAAGACGAGGGTGATGGACCGTCTGAGAGACTCTTCGAGAGCCTGTCTGTCGAGGGTGTGCAACTGGACTTGCGGGGCCTGGAGATGTTGCTGATACGCCGTCTGCTGGGCGAGTGACATTGCGGCTGGCGAAACATTGAGTGTGTTGTGCAGGGACGAGAGTCGATCAGATAAGATACCTGTGTGGAATGGAGAGACTGTGGAACCTTGTTCGTCCTCGTCCAGGGACCTCTTTCCTGGATTACTTAAGCCGGTCTACCGGACCTCTCTCCCATCCCCGATCACTGGACTCCGGGATCACGTGCATCTCCTCCACTCTGCTTTAAATTACCGCGCCGCAACGCCGAACGCCGTCTCCGATCCTCATTTCTCATCATGCGGATGTTTAAAGATTCGATTCATGGCTACAGTGCGCTTTCCTGCTCCGCTCTGACCACCCGACTGACTATTTCCGTGTGCACAGTGCCCTTTCCGCAAAAAATATGCTTATTCATCGATACGCAAGTCGCCGCTCCTCCGTGTCCTTCATTGATCTGTTTATCTGTCTTTACAGCGCCCACTTTCAACGACTGAGGCTCGTCAAGCAACTTGGCACGAGCTACAGAGTCTGGCCTGGCGCTGCCCACAACCGGTTCGAGCACTGTTTAGGTGCCGATTCCACACAGACATACCACGTGTTCCCCACTCGCTCAATAGCTCCTGCAGGTGTTGCCCACCTGGCCCGTTGTATGGTTGAACACCTTAAGGACCAACAACCAGAACTTGGCATCACAGACAGAGATGTCGAGTGTGTTCAACTTGCCGGTCTGTGCCATGACCTCGGGCATGGCCCTTTTTCCCATGTGTGGGACGGCCGGTTCATCCCAGTTGCTCTGTGTGTTACGTCACATATGCTATTCCCGATACCCCGTTTCTCTGACACATTGGCTTAGCCCTGGAAAGGATTGGAAGCATGAAGATGCGTCCGAGATGATGTTTGATGATCTTGTCACCAAGAACAGCATCAATCTGCCCGAGAACGACATTCGATTCATTAAAGCGTTGATAGCGGGTGACCCCAGCAGTTGCTTGTGTGTATTCCGGGGGTGTCACCCCTTCCGTGATTTTCATATACCATTCACAGGGGCAGCAATCCCCCGGAGAAACCCTTTTTGTTTGAAATCGTCGCAAACAAGAGGAATGGGATTGACGTCGACAAGTGGGAATCTCACGCACTTTCACATCATTCATCATTGACCTTTCTTCCAGATTTGATTACATTGCCCGTGATACAAAGGTCACGAGCGACATTGCATCGTCGATCTGTACAGATCGGTATGTTGTTGGGAAATGTTACCCACGACCGCCGCTGATGAATGGTCCAAGACTCATAAACTGTGCTCGAGTCATCGAGGACCAGATCTGTTATGATATCAAAGATGCAAACATGCTCTTTGAATTATGTCACACACGGTACAGTCTTCACAAATTGATCTACTCTCATAAGACAGGTAAAGCTCAAGAGTAAATTTGCATTTGTCCCTTTCTCATTACCCGTTCAAGCCCGGGCGATAGAGTACATGGTGGTAGACGCGCTCCTTGCCGCCGAACCCATAATGCATTTTGCAGACTATGTTACAAAACCAGAGAGGTATCTACACCTCACCGACAGCATCATTGAGTTGATTCAAATGTCCGAGGATCAAGTGAGCCCCATCCCACCCTTTTCTTGGTTTGGGCTGACCGTTCCCAGAACCTCATTGAAGCACAGGCGATCTTGAACCGTATTACTTCAAGGGATTTGTACAAAACAGTCGATTATAAAGTCTTTGCATGGGACTGGAAGGGGCACCTCCGCAGATTCTTCAACCCCAAGACGATTGTATCAGCTGCCAAATTGCACAAACCTGAGAATGATGAAGAACGGGCTGCCCTCGAGGAGCTATCCACCCAGCATGTCATCATTGACGAAGCGGTCCTTCACTATGGCATGGGGAACGACAACCCTATCGACAAAATTCGGTTCTATTCCAAGAGAAAACCACAGGGTGTGTGTACACAGTCCCTCCTTCCAAACAGATTTAGCTAAGCACAGACCCTAGAGTGTTCCAAAGCTGAACCTGGGGACATATCGTCGTTGATGCCCGCAACATTTGGCGAGGTTCTGCTCAGGATATACACCCGCGATGTCAGGTTCTTTGGGTTAATCCAGCATGGATACCGCCTCATTCTTCAAGGCTTGCCTTCATTGCCAGAGGATGAACTCTCAACTTCTGGTTCCGACCAGCCTTCAACACCCACAAGAACTGAGACCGCGTCCCCAGCCCGGTCTTCCGGTGGACGGGTGTTCTCAAACAATTCATTCACGACTGTGAAACCAGGGTATACACCCCTCTCGCCAACCACGGAACATGTAAAAAGAAGGCGAGAACATGGTGGAGTTCCGTCGCCCCGCAAAAAGCTACGTTCCGGATGATGCCGCTACGATCCTTATGACCATACAGACTATCTCCCATTCACATCACATCCATCGATAATGACCATGTACTCGATATACTAATAAACTACAAGCTTTCGTTTCCGCGTTCATGAAGAACAAACACATCATAACCTTACCCCAACCCTCTGCTCAGTTCCGCGCTTCTCAAGGTCATTTACTCCGGCACCACTGCTTCCTTCCCCAACGCCGAAGGTGGGCGAGCTCACTTGTGGTTCTGGCGGTACCTTTCTGGACAGCCCCCTACCTCTGGCCGCAGAGGATGGCCTATCCCCTTCGGGAGTTTGGTGCGGGTCAGGGACCTCTATGAACGATTCGCTATTCTTGCCGTACTTTTTAAATGTCCTTAGAGTCATCAGAAAGTTGAGCAGTCCAAGGACCACAAAGGCAGTGATTGCGAGGCGAGGTCCGAGGGCTTGAGTCGGTGTGAGACGAGGCCAATCACCGTTCTCTGGGTCGTTTGTAGCCCCAGTTCTCCACACGTATGAAAGTATCGAAACGAGGATCGCGATTACCGACCAGGCCAACCATACCGAGGGAGTTGCTAATAGGACCCATACATTCCACAGGGTCGATGTCCGCGTCTTTTGTGCCTCCTATTACGGAATTCAGCGACGTGTTCACTCGTTGCCTTCGCAAGACTCACTTCTGCCCAGGTTGAAGCACGATACATACTCCTCATTGTGCCAAACCGGATGATGAAGAGACAGCCGAAAGCAAGGCTCATCAGTGCGCACACCAGGGACATGAGTGCGGCAGTTCGCGTGATCGGGTCGTATGCCATTTCTGGGACTTGGAACATGGTTATGATCGCACTTCAACGTAAAGCGTCAGTACAGCAGTAGGACTTATCGAACGAAGAGACGACGAACGAGCAGATGAGGGCAGAGACAAGGTTGAGTGTTTTCCACTCTCTGAGGAGTGAATCTATGAACTCTTCCCAGGAGCTCTTGAATCTTGCCAGGGCGGGAGACACAGCGGGGGGTGTCCAATCTTCCGGGAATGGAAGCACTGACGGTACTCCATTGTTTGCTGCACGGCGACTTGCAGTCGATAGTCTACTGGGCCGATTGGACTCGATGATCCGTTGCATGTCGTTCTTGCTGACTTCAGCATCCTCAAAGATACGAGCCACGCGGGAGAAGTATACTGCGGGGAGACGGAGAAGAAGGCAAAGGTACAGTTGGCGTGGCAGCGTATCGGATAACAGGCCTCGGTCATCCGTAACCGGTGTTATGTGGATACAGCAAGTGAGTGGGAGTAATTGTTCGTCGGTACTTCTTGGGGAACAGACTCGGAAATGCCATTTGAACGGGTCAATAGGGACGAAGGGCTCGTCTCGCGAGTGTGTCCGTTGGAGTGCCCATTGCTGTAAAAACCGTAGCGGAGAGGCTGCGCGCGAAGCGGACCGACTGGGTGTTAGCGAGCCAGGTGTATCACTTCGGGGACTAGCGGGGTAGTTGTCTCCTGCCGGCTTCGCAGGGCTATGATTTCGTGAGGTATTTCCTGTGCGCTTTGCAGGACTGAGACTCCGCGGGGTGTTTCCTACGTTCCCTGAGGCTTGGGAGAGAGGGGGGTGAGTGGAAAAGGCGGTCCCTTGAAGGTAGGGTACATACTTGGGTGTGCGCCACGGGTGGTACTCCCAATGCAAGGGTCACTTTCAAAGGAGACCCGTGGTTGTTTGGGAGAGTGTTCTTTCCCTGCAAGGGCGCTGTCCGACATACTCCCTTGAAAGAGGTGGGTACCAGGAACAGTAGGGTCGGAACGATGATGAGGGACGGGAAAGGATTGCATGTCGGCGTTATTGGACGTGGCCTCGTGCTGTCTTGAAGCGGCCATTGGAAGAGATGATGCAAGTGACTTGGCTGTTCTGAGAGACGAGGAATGCTGGTATCTGGATGAACAGGGTTCGGTAACTGGGCGGGCAATTGGTGACCGACCAGTCAAATCTATGGGGATCTTCTTCTGGAAGAGGTTTAGGTATTCGTCTGGAAGGAAAGTGGGAGAGGCGGGGCCAGGGAGTGTTGCAAGGACGCGGCGGGTGCGCTAGTTCAACAGTGGACGCCAGATAAGGGCGGCCACAGAACAGGTGGCACAGCTTGTTCAGGCCGGTGGCCCTCGCCGACTGTTCCGACCACCGACGAGGTGACTTCGTGGGCGCAGCTTCCCCTGGGCCACAGGATCCCCCACCGAGGTCCCTCTCAAGTCGTGGGGATTGAGTCGGGTTGACAATCCGCACGTGACCGACGCGTCTTCCTTCGCCAACCGCGATGTCCCCCATCCCGGCGATCGTCCACTTGGATGAACAGGATTCAATATCGGAATCTGTGGCTGCGAGACTGACTGTAGCCGCCATTCAGCACGTCCTGTTCCTGAAGAATCAGATCCCCTTGTAAGCCAACCCACAACTCTTCCACTCGCTGTGCTAACACTCGCCATAGTCCGGTCGCACAGCTCGGTAGACTGCCAATCCCACCCAATTCCAAATCCTCCAAGAAACGCACCGATCTGCTGGATGCTGTTGACACATTGTCTTGTCACCTATACTCGACGTTTTCCGCTCTCTCTTCCTCCCTCGCCCTCAATTCACTCAGATATCCCCACAAATCTGGGCATGCCCAAGTACACCTCCTTATTCACTTAGGACCCAGCCTCTTTGGACCACGATCTCGTGTTCTCCTTACAATAGATGGCCTAAAAATTCAAGCGTGGAACCACGGCTCCGATGGAGAGGCCTTGGCCCATTGCAAGGACGAGAACCAATGTCGCGGAGGGAACACTGGTAGCAGGCTGAATCACATGCAGAGATTGGACCAGGTCCGCTCACCCCTCTCTTCCTTACTGCCCCCCGTGACCAGTGCTCTGCATGAAAATGATCCCATCAATCCTGGACGCACGGAGCACCGTGCATCGTCAGATTCGACAAATTCATCTGAATCTTTCTCCCCTTCAGATGAATCCCTCACCGGTTATCGGGGAGAACAGAAAGCTCTCTCTGCTGCAGAACGGTTGCTTTCCCGGTCACTGGCAATGGCTTGCGCTGAAGACGGGGTCACACTCAACGCAGAACTAGGTCCAAACTATTCCCTCCATCTCGAGCCCAAATGCTGACCTTGTGCTAGAACCCACTCACACGCACGTCTTTTTACAGGCCCCGCGCAGATTTCATCACCCGTCTTGGATACCTAGACAGAATATGTCATCTGGGCTGGACTCTGTCCTACACGGGCTACGACTCGGAGGCCACGAGGAGACTGCTAAGAAGGGATGTGCAAGCGTCAAAACGGACGAGATTGTCATCCGTTGTGGCTATGCGAAGGTTTCGGCGGCTACAGGCGATAACCCGGAGAATGTCGAAGCTGATGACTTGATATGGTGGAGCTGGGATGGGAAGATCGTCGGGTTTGGCGATTTGTAGGCTAACCTGTCGTTCGGGGTGTTTGTGCTTTTGTTTATTTCTTTCTACCCTGTATAATCATCCATCCATCCCATGTATTACCACTGCATGACATTTAATTAATGTGTGTGACAGATGAGTGACGGGTGGTGAGTGAGGGGAGGACGCATTCTTGGACAAAATAAGCATGGAAACGATCATCCCTGGTCAGCTCTGGATGAAAGCTGGTAAAGAGGTGATCGCCCTGTCGGAAAGCAACGATTGTCCGAGGGTTCAAGGGCTCGGTAAGATCCCGACTTTCTGTGATTAGATGTTCTGCGTCTGGAAGAAGCTCGGCAGGCAAGCGAGCAATGACTTGCAAGGGAGGATCCTCAGGAGTCGGGTCAACGGAGAGCACAACCTAAGAATAGGCGTTAGCTTATGGACTAGGCTAACGGAGATGAGGGTAGTACTGGGGCACGGATAAACACCCCTTGAAATGGTCTGTCCGGTTGGGGCAGTGATTGCACAATGAGTGGGGCCTCAAAGGATTCCACCTGAACGAATCTCGTAAACGATGGCGGCGCAGTGAGCCTGAAACAGTCGTCCCACCTGAGATCCCCATCCATTTCTGGCAGTGGTGATGGAAAGACCACCGAGGAGGTCCTGGCCACCCTTCTTGGTATTTGTGACATTGCGAGACATGAGGACTGCACCAGCACATGAGCCCCAGACGGGTTTGGTCTTTAGGAACTCCCGGAGAGGGTCGAGGAGACCGGAGAGTTTGGCCAGGAGAGCAATCGTCGTCGATTCTGCAAGGTGAAAACTGAGTGGAGACGAGGGCTAGAGCGAGACGAGTGCCATACCCCCTCCGGGAATGATGAGGGCATCGCATATCTGAAGGTCTTGGGCGCTCCGAACAAGATTCACAGAGATCTCTGCCTGGAGATTCAGCTTTTGTAACATGGCCTGGTGCTCGACGAATGCACCCTGAAGGGCTTATTGAACGATAAAATGAGAATGATGATGATGATTAAGAAACCAAATCGCACCAAGAATTCCAATGACCGTGGACTTGAATCCATTTTCCATGGGTTCGTTCATCGGCACAGTTTGTCTCGGTCTGCAGGGCAAAGTGCAGGAACGATCTGACTCGTCGCATCATCACACGAGTGAGCACAGCCACCCACACGATCCTTCCCACCTTTGCGGGCAGAGGAACACTGGGAATCGCAGAGAGGGCTGAGTTTGGATCTGGGCGGTCTGGGCAGTATGAAGAGCGTGCGGGAATATCTCCAAGGGTGCACAACTTATCCCCTGGCGTTCAGAAATTTCCGATCAAATCCGGGACGGTCTTAGGAGGTCACGTAACCCGTCACGCCGTCACTCCTCCCTTGTTTCTTTCCACCACCAGACACATTCTCCATCCCTTCCGCCATGGCTGAACTCGACACCGACCTCTATGGTGGTTAGTCTCCTGTCCTTTCTTTTTCTCTTGTGTGGCCGGCTGACACGACAAAGACCTCTACGGCGCCGACGACAACGACTTCGCCAGCGCGACTGAAACTGCCCAGGATCTGTCCAAGCTCGACTCCCAGGAGCCAGGCGGCAGCGAAGAGCCCCCTAGCCCCCCAAAACTAGTTGAATCTACGTCAAAAGCTCCGCTAAAGTTGGAACCGGTTCAAGACTCTTCAACTGCTCCGAAACTGGAGCCCTCTCCACCTCCCACCCAACAAATTCCTACCTACCAACAACAGACCCCGGACTACAATCAAGTTCCAGCGCCTCGAGCCGACGACTATCAGAATATGAATAGACCCGTTCGGCCCTCAGAGATGAAGGAGGAAGGGTAAGTCTCTTAATTTGTCTCCCCTGCTGATTCCTCCCCCACGGTAAGACTACCCGGTGGCCATCCGCCGAAGTAGTCATGGGTCGTAGTGGCAAGCAGCGCACGTAGCACATGCGTCGTCCGTAGTTCTGTCGTCGTCGTCGTCATCACTGCTCGCCTATCAGTCTAGCTAGACCTAGGATATCACCGTGGCTCCGTCTACGTCTAGGCTACTCTACGCTACAAATCACTCGGTCGCACTCCTGTGTGTACGGGACCCCTCGTTCCCAACATCTGTCCCATCTATCTGTCTTCCTCCTTCTGCCTTTGCCTACAACATCAATTACTAATAACAATTCTCGTTCTCTCCCCGGCCATCTCTCCCGCACTCTAGCAAAATGTTTATCGGCGGACTTAATTGGGATACAACAGATGGTATTTTAGTTTATACTGTTTGTCAACCCACACACCAGGGAGCTAAAGTCGCGATTTCAGAGGGATTAAGGAACTACTTTTCCCAGTTCGGTAAAGTCGAAGCTTGTACGATCATGCGCGACGCTGGTGGACGGTCTCGCTGCTTCGCCTTTTTGACCTTTGAAGATCCTGCGTCGGTAAACGCCGTCATGGTCCGCGAACATTTCCTCGACGGAAAGATAGTGAGCAATACCGATCGTCTCAGTCACTCCCACTCTTTCTCACTTCAGTGCTTCCTCAGATCGACCCCAAGCGAGCGATCCCCAGGCAAGAACACCAACGCGCAACAAAACTATTCATCGGCGGACTCGCCGGTAGCGTCACCTCGGAGTCCATGCGGGAGTTCTTTTCCCAATTCGGTAGAGTTGTCGATTCGACAGTCATGTTGGATAGGGAAACCGGCCGCAGCAAAGGATTTGGGTTCGTTTCCCTTGAGAATGCAGACATTGATTCTATCCTCGGCTTTGGAAAACTTGAGATTGATGGAAAACTTGCAAGCCCTTTCCGCAGTGTCCTCATAAGTTCTTGTACTGACTGAATGGTATCACAGATCGACGTCAAACTCGCTCAGCCTAGATCAGCCAGAGATGGAACGTCCAACCCGGGTGCTGATGGTGGCAACACTGGTTTCTCTGGCAACACGGGGGGATTCGGTGGTCAAGGGCAGTTTGGCAACGTGGGTACCATGCAAAGCGCCACGGGAGGTGGCAACACCCCCTTCGATGCCAATGCCCTGGCCTCGTTGTGGACCCGCATGTTCCAGCAAATGGGTGGGATGAACCCAATGATGGGTGGCGGTGCAATGAACCCTATGATGACTGCGGGAATGGGTGCAGGCAATATGGGCATGGGTATGGGTATGGGCAACATGGGTGGGATGGGACGTGGGGGACCGATGCAAGGGATAGGAAATATGGGGATGCAGGGACCTAACGCCGCCACCCTGGCGGCGATGGGACGTGGGATGAATCCAAACATTCCTCGAGGGCCCCGTGGAGCGCCTGGACCCGGTACTGGTTCGGGGACAGGGGTTGGACCGCAGAGGACTGGTCAGCGAAGCCAGCACGGTTACCACCCGTATTCTCGCTAGGTAGCTTTCCCGGATCAGGCGTTTGCTGTTTTTAAGTACTACTTATTATGTATTTTCACAACGTTCGACTTGGCGTAAAGTACCACTCCCCTTAGTTCTGGTTTTAATGTAACATCTACTGTCACCTACCGATTCGAGACTGTTGAGCGGTTTGCTGCGCTGGATCGGGTTCGTATTGTGCAGGGTGCTGTACCCACGCGTTGGAACTTCTCAAAAAAAAAAAAAAAAAAAAAAGTCTACGGCGACCAATTTTATACGGATAAAGACATGGAATGACATGAATGAATCACAGTCTGCAGATGTGTCACCGAGTGTTCAGAATGGCGGAGGTTTTCGCGTCATAGAAAAGCTCGTCTAATTCGGATACGTCCTCGAGCTCGATTTGGGCGCGGCCAGCAAGAGATGCGAGGATAGAAGCGGGGGTGAGGAGCTGCAGGACGTAACGTAGGGATCGAGCATCTCCTTCCTGAATGAGACGTTCGATAACACCAGTACCGAGCCTGAGACCTTCAATATTTGCCCGGAGCTGCAAGACCTTGGCGATCTGATTCGGGTCGTAACCGTCTGTCTTGACAATCAAGCAGCTGCGGCAGATGACAATGGTCAGGATGGGTCGCAGGGAACGACTCATAAATTAACATACCGATCCAGGAGGTCGATAGGGATTCCGTGTGGTGCAACGATATCGGACGTTCCACGGACAAGGGTTTTGCCTCTGTTGGTGGCCAACACCACGGTAGGAGCCATGGGAGATTCGAGGAGGGAGTTGAGGTAGGTGAAACACTCGATATCGAGCATGTGAACCTCGTCAATGAAGACGACTCCTGGAATGACCTCTGCAACACCCTGGTCAACATAGCCCTTGACGACCTTATTGACCTCTCTGCGAAGTTTATCGGTGATCTCTGTTCTGCCACTCTTGACGAGACTACCCATGACGCTCATAATGTCTTGGCCACCCTGCGGTCGAGCATTTGCGGCATCAAGGTCACCAAGGGTGACATCCTGAACAAGCTCCTTTCGTTTGTGGACATCGCCCTTGGGCAGAGGGACATAGGTTTCGGACTCTAGGTCATATGAAGATGCATAGGCGTCCGAACGACCGACACGTTTGACGGCACCAGTGTTTGCCTCGATATAGATGATGTCGCCAACCACGATTTTTTCCTTGAGGATGGCCTCGTAGATACTGGGGTCTAGCCGAAGCTGTTTCGTGCCTTTTGCGGTCTTGAGACCGACGATAACGTGAGAGACGGTTTTTCCGTAGCCGCTGAGAGGGTTTTCGGACTCGGTTGGGGTCAGTTCCGTGACTTCACCCTCATAGACCTCTTTTGTTTCTTTGATTCGAAGGCCTTGAGGAAGATGTCATTGATAAGGAAGCAGATGACGGGTGGGGGGCACGCACCAATCGCTCGTCGGAAAGCTTCGGCGAGGACTTCAGTCTTCTTCACCTCTGTGCTGTAGACCTCTGAACCGACCATAGGGCAGAAGGGGACTTTTGAGCCGAGCTCTTGCGAGATGGCCAGGGCCAGGGCTGTTTTTCCGGTTCCTGGAGCGCCGACGAGGAGAAGGGCACGACCAGAAAATTTACGCGACTTGATAAGGTCTACGACGACGCCACAGGCCTAGGAGGGGATCCTGACGATTGGTTTTCATCCTGGACGAGATGGGAGAGGATTAATCGTACCTCTCGGGCGTTGGACTGGCCGATGAAGCCAGCAGCATCGGAGGCGGCAAAACCGTCCTGGGAGAGACCGAGGCCTTTTATGTGGGAATGGACGGATATGCGGGATGAGCGCGCGACGGTTGTGGAGGAGGGCGGAGGGAGGGCGTTGTGGGCGACGGTTGTGGTCTGCTGCTGCATGGTCGGTGGTCGGTAGGTGTCGAAACCGAAACACGTGTCCCGACGACGGCGACGACTCTGGCGTGGGCGGACGGCAGGCGGAAGCTTCTGGTGAGGTGCGGCGGGTGGACGGAGTCGACGTTGGGCTGAAGCTGTCCGGACGGATTGCGGTGCACGGATGATCTGACTGTCGTCCACAGCCTTGGCCACTCATCCTCTCTCCGTTTCTGACAGAAGGCTAGCGGACGACGAGTCACGCACGCTGTGCCATCCGATGCACCAGCGACCTTGCTCTCGCTCTGCTCTGTTTCTGTGGCCCGGCTGTGCTGCTGCCACTGGGGCGACCCATCTCTGCTGCTTGTCTCTGGCTTTCTCCCGTCGCCTCTCTCTCTGGCTGTGTCGCTCCTGGCCTGTCCACCGGCGCCCAGCGGCCCCGGCACACGTCTGCTTCGTTAATCCCTCCCTCCGCTCTCCGGCTTCATGTCCGCCTATCCTCATGCCGTTCATCCGGTGCTCCGCTCGGCTCAACTCTCCTCTTATACCTCATATCCTTCTTGCTCGCTGCCTCTCTTTGATGAATTCGCTTCGTAGATCCACACCTCACGACACCGCCAGCAACTGATATATATGCCTCTTTCTCCCCACTTTATCCTCCCCACCCCTTGTACATTTATGACTTCTCGTCTCCCCGGTGTCCGTGAGCTCTTCCCAGGTTCGTACGCCCCTGCTACCACCCCATCGTTCGCTGACATAGGTACCCCACAGACCTTTTTCATCCACGACCCACGCCTACTCTCCAGAACTCACCTCTGTCTGCGATTCACGACCCGCAACCACGCAACGCTTACGACGTGAGTTCTATTTTTCTCGTGCATTTATCTACCTCGTCTCAAACCAGTCGCAGATGACGAACCCGCCATCCACACCAACCTCCCGCCACCCCCAACCTCCACCCTTCAACTGGCCCACTGCCCAGGACACCGCAATCCGCACCACCGACCGTCCATATCCATGTACTCGTCCAAACCATCCGCCACCTCTTTATTCCCACGCGCAACCTGACACACAGCGGTGGCCCAACCAGGACCCTGGTCCCAGCACATTCTCCACCCGCATGTTCCCAGGATCCACCTCTCCAGAAGTCTCCTCCCCTCACCCCCGATTTCACCCCCAACAAGTCGAGCGTGGAGGGATTGGTCCATCCAGTCTCACTGACAATGAACAGACCAGCTCTCCTATGACGCCATCGCCGCACGCGGCGCCCAATCTGGCCGAATTTGCGTCGCAGCCCACTCCTTTTGAGCGAAAGTCGGTCGAACCCTATTCCGGCAAAAAGCGGCACAAATGCAACGTCTGCGGTTCGCATTGGGGGCGACCCAGTTCCCTGAAAATACACATGGTCAGTCATACGGGAGTAAAAGGTGCGGACCTACACCATCCTTCTCGTTTGCAGCCACGCTGATGTCAGCTTCCCAGAATTCATGTGTTCCATCTGTAAGCAAGATTTTGGGGTCAAATCCAATTACACTAGACACATTCGGGTCCACCACAAGGACTCGAATGAAGGGCTCCAGACCCGGGCCGGCAGCCGCCGCCGGCGTGGGTCACGACGGAATCAGGACGTCGGACCCGTACGATTCGTAGACGAAGGGCCCAAGTTCCAAGGACAGTGACACGACATACCACTTCCTAGGCTTGACGGTGTTTTGAGGTCGTCGACTGCTTTACTTATTCGCTTTCCGTCCTTTTGCTATCGTGCATCAGTTGGCTCTTGATAATTGCATTTATAGACGGTCTTGGCGGTGTCGCAATATTATTGATGTAGCCTATCGTACAGAATGTAGTATTTATAATCTATGTATGTGTATGTACTCGGTGTAAGTTGCGAACAACCATCGACTCTGGGAAAGAAATTTTTTGATCAAGGTCATCTCAGTCCGATACCTCGAGATTGCTGGTAAGAATGTCATCCCCGTCTAACGACGGTAAGTGGACTCCCAGTGAATGGTTGGGTGTCGTGTTCAAGACGTTTGGTCTCAGTGCTCGTCGGTGTCATCGGAGGCAGCGGGCTCTATCACCTCGACAATCTCACTCCCGTGTAGGTCGCGGTCACTCTCATCCAGATCCCTGACATCGTCTGATACTTTGTAGTGAGACCGTCTACCCGGAGACGGTACGCGGTATTTTGCTAGATCTACCCCCCATCATCCCATCGTGTTTTCTTTCTTCTATTATAGCCTTGGGGCTTTCCTAGCTCCCCGATAACCATTTGTTCCTTGCCATCTGGGACAAAGATCGCCTTCCTAGCCCGCCACGGAAAAGGCCATACCATCTCCCCAACCGACGTCCCGTCCAGGGCAAATATCTCGGCTCTAAAGTCGCTCGGTGTGAAGGCGATCCTTGCTTTCTCCGCAGTTGGTTCGCTCCGCGAAGAAATTGCTCCCGGGCATTTCATTCTCCCGTCCCAAGTCATCGACCGTACCAAGGGCGTCCGTCCTGTGAGCTTCTTTGAGGGCACGAGCATTGTTGCCCATGCCGCATTTGGGGACCCCTTCAGCACCAAACTCGTTGCTTGGTTGGAGAGTCGAGTTAGGCAGGTGCTGGGAGAGGAGGGTGGGGGCGTAAAACTCCACACCGGCAAGACCATCATCTGTATGGAAGGACCTCAATTCTCAACCCGTGCGGAGAGCGTCATGTACCGGACCTGGGGTGCCGATTTGATCAATATGAGCGTATTGCCCGAATCCAAGCTGGCCAGAGAAGCAGAATTGGGGTATGGTTGCCTATCCCAAGTCCTTTCTTTGCTCTCGCTGACTCTTCCTCCCATTACCAAGGTACGCTCTCATCGCTACCGCGACAGACTATGACTCGTGGCGGCCGAACACGGAGGCGGTCACTGCGGCTGAGATATTCAAAACCCTCCAGTCGAACGCAGACACTTCGAGGCACGTCGCTGCAAGGATCCTTGAGGATCTGCACGATGCCGCGAGCAAGGGTGATATTCTAACTGAGGAGGTTGGGTCTATGAGATTCTCGATAATGCCCCGGAGCGAAGGGCAAAAGGAGGAAGATATTCGCAAACTTAGTTATGTCCTCCCTGAGTACTTCCAACCTGTGTAGCACGTGACTCCATAACCGTAGCCCTCTTTCTCTCCCACACACACCTCACTCATCTCGGTCCATGGCGTCCGTCCTGGACTCGACCACAACGACGACAAATAACCTTATAGGTAGCCCAGGTCAGGTGAACGACTGAACGCAAACATAACCTTTAAGCTAAAGTCTGATTAAACAGAGCCACCCCGTTTGTCTCTTGTGATTGATAAACCACCGTCGTCTTCACCCTTTCCCTCCCCGTCTTCTTCGTTTTTACCTCCACCCAGGCCCGGTGCTCACGAATTTGCAAGCAAACCGCCCGTTTCCGCCAAATTCAACCGGAAGAAGAGTATTTTGAAAGAGGGCATCCTCGACAACCAGCCCACGCAGGACCAGCAACCACAAAGAGAGACAATGACAGACAAAAATGCCAATGAGCCCCGTACCTCCATAGCACCCACCCCCACTCTTGATTCAACACTTGTGTCGTCGAGACCCGCCCCACCTTCCCCTGCGATTTCTCGTCGAACATCGACCGCGCTTTCACAACGGTCTACCTCGTCCGGGTCAGAGATCGCTCGCATACCCTCCTCCTCGAACCCCAAGCGACTTTCGAGACTTAATCAGGAAATCAAGCTCGAAACCTCCTCCACTGAACCGCAGCAGACGAGCACTGGGCCACAGCGATCACTATTGGTCAAGATCCGTGATTTTGCGTTTTCTACAACCGACGCCCGGTTCAGCGGTCGGGGTCCGGATGTACCTCGGGCCAATAGGCATAACGGGACCGGATCTGACGCGTCCTCAGACGATGACAGCGATTCCGATGGGAGACGCGATAGCGGATGGACAGGTTTCTCGTGGTCTGGATTCACAAACCGACTAAGTTGGTCTTCATTCGGCGGTGGGAGGCATCAGTCGTCAGAGGGTGCAGAACTTCCATCAAAGATGGATTTCGCCCGCAATTTTGACGTTTCTTCCCCCACAGAGGAAAAAGGTCCATTCTCGTGCGATGGGGCTGATGACGATGAAGATGACGACGACGGAAACTACGATGGGGAAGAAGACGAAGACGGGGGCCCCCTGGTCCCTGGCAGATACCGCGCGCTGTATGCTTTCGAACCTGAGGGGACTGCAGAGATGGCATTGGAGGAGGACCAGCTGGTGAACGTTATCGGTCGGGGTGGTGGTGTCGGTTGGGCTGTGGTAGAGAAGGAGGACGGGGGTCATGCACTCGTTCCGGAGAGCTATCTTGAACTTATTGATGCCTCTCGAGAACACTAATTTGCTTTGTTTCATCCCTGCTATCTTTCCTTGTTGTTGACGCTAAGGTATTCCCGGGACGTTTACGTCCGGGGTCTTAGGGACTTTTATTCCTCAAACCTTAATTTTCCGGTGCGAGTACGCTGTCCTTGTTTGGCCCGGCACGTGCCCTCGTGCTTTGTCACCCTCCTCTCGCAACGTACCCAACGCGAACGAAGATCAAGATGCTCATTAGAGTTGTGTTCCCTCTTCTACCGCATCCACAGCGGTTTCTATGCATTGCTCCGCTATCACCGGTCTCGAGCGTAACTACGCTCGCATGTCCGTTCAAATGTGACTGCGACAGACCTGGATTTGTGATCCCACAACCGTTGGAGTCCCGAGCTCTGCCGCCTGTCGGCCTTAGGCCTTATGATATACTGTTATTATCAGCGTGTGAAACATTCTACGACCCTTAAATTTCATCTCGTGTTGTCTCTTCCCCCTTGCTCCCGAACGTCCACCAGCCATGGCCAGACAGAGATTCGATGATGTGTTCCCTCACATTAGATCTGAGCTGATCGACCATTTCGCTGCCCAAGGCATGCCCAAGGAGGCCATCCAGTGGTATGCCGATGTACGTGTCGCCACCAACTTGCGGTGTTCCAGCGTGTGCTTATCTTGCGCAGAACCTCAACTACAACGTGCCAGGCGGAAAGCTAAACAGAGGCATATCCGTTGTAGACTCTCTCCAAGTCCTCAAGGGCACGACCTTGACTGAGGATGAATATCGGAAATCTGCTATCCTTGGCTGGTGTGTAGAATTTGTAAGTTTCGTTTCATCACCACCTAGATGGGTCCTTCCCTCCTGATGACCGCTTAGTTGCAAGCGTTCTTCCTCGTCTCCGACGATGTCATGGATTCTTCCATCACCCGCCGGGGACAGCCATGTTGGTACAAGAACCCTGAAGTCGGGCTCATCGCTATCAACGACTCGTTCATGCTCGAGGCCGCGATTTACCACCTCATCAAGAGTCACTTTAGACAAGAGAGCTATTATGTCGACCTTCTCGAACTCTTCCATGAGACGACTTATCAGACGGAGATGGGTCAACTCATCGACTTGATTACTGCGCCAGAAGATCACGTGGATCTTTCGAAATTCAATTTGACAAAGTACGTCAACCGTCACAGTTGATGGTGTGGTCTGACCTGCGTATAGGCATCGGTTGATTGTGGTTTACAAGACTGCCTTCTATTCATTCTACCTCCCGGTGGCTCTCGCCATGCATATGGCCAGGATTCCGGCCTCGTATCCGAACCCAGTTTCCCCCAACGAGACCGTCAAGCCCTTCGACATCGCTCTTTCCATCCTGTTGCAGATCGGAGAATACTTCCAGATCCAGGACGACTTCTTGGACTACCACACTCCCCCTGAGTTGTTGGGTAAGGTCGGTACAGGTACGAAAACCAATCTCGGATGCGGGTCAGCGATAGCTAACTCGAGACCAAGATATTTTGGACAACAAGTGCTCTTGGGTGATCAACACCGCCCTTGCGGTCCTGGACACCACGGGGGCCTCTGCGTCTACGACACCTCCATCATACGCGTTGCAAGGTAACGCGGCATTCAACAAGACGAGGGAGACTCTTTCTGCAACACGTAAAGCGGAGATTCGTGCGATCCTGGACGAGAACTACGGACGAAAGGACGGGGAGAAAGAGGCCAGGGTGAAGGTGGTGTTGAAGGAGCTGAACATTGCTGAGATCTACAACGAATACGAAGAAAGCGTATACATCAAGTTGAAGGGGGAGATTGAGCAGGTACCAGAGGGGCCGGGGCTTGGGCTTCGGCGGGATGTGTTTACCAAGTTCTTGGACAAGATCTACAAGAGACAGAAGTAGATTACCTAATACTAGCAATCAATCTCGTTCCCTCCAACGACCATCCCCCGCTGCCTCAAGCGGCCAAGCGGCCATCCCCCGCCACCGTCACCGTTGTCGCCCCCACCGACGCCCTCTCAGTCCCCGCCTTCGGCGACGGCAATGATGGTCTCCGACATGTCTTTGGGTTTCCTCCCCGGCACAAATGCCAACTTCTTGTCTCCAGACGAATCCACGAGCGTTTCTCCTCCGCAGGATGCCACAATCGCTCCGTGGATTTCTGCTCAGGACGATGAACCAGTCAGTCTTCTGCCCCCTCTCGTTACCCCCGTGCATTCATCCTCTTCCTAGCCCACACCGCCACCCAAACCCAACCAACGGCTCATACCCAGCAAAACATCACTATCTTCTCTTGTTTCTGGTGGATCCAGCCGTTCAGGGAGCCTTGTTAACCTCCCCTACGTTCACCATCGCCCCGGCAGACTCAGTGATGCCCACAGCTTCGACTCATCTGTCGCTGAATCGTTCAACTCCTCTTCCAGTCTTCCTCATATCGACTCTCGCGCAGAACTACGGAAACCAAAGTCTTCTATCAACTTGCTTGCCAACATGATGAAGAAACGTTCCAGTAGCAAACTAAGAGACGACTCTTCTTCCTTCCGCTCTTTACCCCATCCCCCAGTCCCACTCTTACCCCTGCAAACCACAAGGAAGGATAGACCAAGCAAAGGCAAGAAGAAGGCCACTTGGGACTCCCGTTCCGACTCTACCATTTCTCTCAACAATCCCACTACCTCCTCTGAGACTGTTTTCAGGCTCGATACCGACCTGGACAAGATGGAAGGAATCGTCAATATGAATCACCACCATGATAGCAGTTCCCTCAGCAGTGGCATCGACAGTCAGCTTTCTGATGTCAGTTTCCGCCACGTTCCATACACCTCCCCCCCGACATTCAGTGACCCCTTCCTACCTTCATCCTCCGTCGTCAGGCGAAAACACTACGACAATCGGAAAATCTCCCCAAACACCGTTCTACCAGACATCAATATCTTTAAGGTAGATGACGATGCTTCCACCTCTTGGACAGCTCCCGAGAGCTGGGCAGTCGAGAAGGAGGGTGGGACGAAACCAGAAGAATATGGGTCAAGTTCTGAAGAGGATGCTTCCGCAGTCGCCTCCCCAACTCCCGGTCCCCCGACATCCACTGCCATGAAACGTAAATCACGCCGCAAGGCCCAATCTTCACGACAAAACGGGGGGAGGCCTGGTTCGTCGCATGGCAAACCGTACAAGATACGAATATACAGGGCAAGCAACACGTATCACGTCGTGTCCATTGGTCTCACCGCCACAGTTGCCGATGTTACGTCCCAGCTTATAAAAAAGTTGCTCGATCCCGACCGTGAGGTTCATCGACTTTATTTAAAGGAGAGGAACAGGGAGCGCGTCCTTGCTATGACAGAACGTCCCGCAGACATCATGCGACGGAGGCTTGAGCAAGCCGGTTACAGTGCTGCCGACGGACTCGACATGCTTGGCGCTGACGACATGCGTTTCCTGTTGACGTTTGTCTACAAAAGCACCCTCCTTGGACCTGCGGTAATATACTCATTTCGTTCTTCTGTGCCTCTCACTCACGCGGTCTCATCTAGGAAGAAGAGTTGACTTTTGATGATTTTGAATACGTTGACCTCACTGGAAGAAGTCTCAAGACTGTACCCGTGGTTCTGCATAAACACGCTGACACGATCAGCGTCCTCAATCTCTCGCGGAATCCTATGCTCGAAATCCCACTCGACTTCATTCAAGGGTGCACAACTCTCCGTGATCTGCGGCTATCCTACATGGCCATGAAGAAGGTTCCCCAGAGCGTCCGGCATTGCGCCACCCTCCAAGGTCTTGACCTATCCTGCAATAGGATCGTTGATCTCGAGGATGCCGCTTTAGACCGCTTATCAGGGTTGACGACATTGAAAGTTCAGAACAACAGGATGGAACGGCTTCCGTGGTATTTTCCGCGTCTGCGGTCTCTCAAGTTCCTCAACATCTCGAACAACAAGTTCAAGACGTTCCCAGAGGCGGTCACACAAATGGAGGGTCTCGTGGATCTGGATCTCTCCTTCAACATGATCTCTGAACTTCCTGACGGTCTGGGACGTCTGCGGTCGTTGGAGAAATTGGTCATGGTTGGAAATCAAGTTTCGAGGGTACCTGATGACTGCAGCCACCTGTCAAACCTTCGTATTCTCGACTGCAGGAGAAACAACATGGTCGACCTCACGGCCATTTGTCTACTCCCGAGATTGGAGACCTTGCACGCCGATCACAACTCCGTTCATACGCTAGAACTGTCCCTGGGGCCCTCAGTCACAGAGGTGGACGCATCTCACAATGACATCACTCAGTTAACGTTGGTTCCCGGTCCAATTGGGCAACCCTACGCACTTTCCACCCTCGACGTATCCTACGCAAAGTTGTCCACCCTCGATAACTTCGCTCTCTCAAACCTCAGTTCCCTCAGGTACCTGCGACTGGATCATAATCGCATCCGTTATATTCCAGATTGCGTCGGAGATCTCCATTCCTTAATCTCCCTGTCCTGTTCGAACAACCAGCTCATAACTCTTCCGTCAAACCTCGGGCGATTACAGAAGTTGGAAATGCTCGATGCCCACAACAACAGCATAGAAGACATCCCTGTAACGATCTGGAAATGCGCGTCTTTAACCCACATCAATTTCACTTCGAACCTCATTCACACATGGCACGAGCCCTCTGCAGGGTCCCCTCTCTCCGAATCGTTACCTTCGTTACGATCAGGTAGCATCACTTCAATCAGAAAGGCGTCGACCACCGGTTCGGTCTTGAACGAACTCTCATCCCCTTATCGTCCCCCCCTGGCCTACTCATTGGAACGACTGTTCCTAGGGGAGAACAAATTTGGCGATGAGACTCTCGGTTTACTTGGATTCTTCGCGGAACTCCGTGTCCTGAACCTCTCGTTCAACGAAATCCAGGAATTGCCCCCATCATTCTTCAGGAACCTCACCAAACTGGAGGAACTATACCTGAGTGGGAATAGCCTATCTACCATTCCAACGGAGGAACTCCATCGGTTGACGCGACTCCAAGTCCTATTCCTTAACGGAAACAAGCTGCAGACTCTCCCGCAGGAACTGGGTAAAATCCAGAGTCTTGCTGCGCTAGATGTTGGAAGTAATATGCTCAAATACAATATCAACAACTGGGAGTTTGACTGGAACTGGTGAGTGAAACGAATCGATACCACCGAACCGCACAAACCGTTATGTCAGGAATTTCAACCAAAACCTCCGGTACCTCAACCTTTCCGGCAACAAACGTCTCGAGATCAAACCGGATACAAGCCCAAAACTGTCTAGGGACCAAAACCAGCGGAAAGTGCTTGCAGATTTCTCTAGCCTACTTCAACTGCGGGTCCTAGGTCTCATGGACGTGACCACAATATTCGTCCCCACTATCCCTGACGAACACGAGGACAGGCGCGTCCGAACATCGTCATCGGAAGTCAACCAGATGGCCTACGGGATCGCCGACACTCTTGGAAAGACCGATCACGTTACCATGTTCGACCTGGTCCAACCCCAATTCCGCCAAAGCAGTAACGAAGCTGTCTTCGCGCTCTTTGGAAGAGCACAGCCGATTTCGAGCAATAACCGGTTCTCGAAGTATATTCGCGACAACTTCCTCCCCGTCTTCTCCAAACAACTGGAGGACCTCAATAAAGACGGCACGGTGCCAGATGCTCTCCGCCGGACTTTCCTACGACTCAATAAAATGGGTTACGACTACCTGTATTCGAGTACATACAACCAACGCAAAACCTCACACGCCAGCGTTTCCACAACCTACTATCCCGAGAAGTCGAGCGGACGCAGCGGTGCTTCAGGGATCGTCGTCTACATTTCCGACAAGACTCTCTACGTCGCCAATTCCGGAAATGCTCTTGCGGTCATTTCCCGACACGGACAGGCGGCCATGTTGTCTCGAAAACACGACCCGTTCGAGGAGATCGGGAGAATTCGCACCGCCGAAGGGTGGGTATCACCGAAAGGGCTGGTCAACGACGAGATCGATGTCTCTCGATCCTTTGGCTTCTTCCACCTGCTACCTGTCGTTAACGCCTGTCCGGATATCTACACATGGCCCATAACCGAAGTTGACGAGTTCGTCATTGTCGGGAACAGGGGGCTCTGGGATTTCGTCTCCCCGCAAACCGCAGTCGATATTGCCAGACAAGAGCGGGATGACCCGATGATTGCTGCTCAAAAGCTACGCGACTTTGCGATCAGCTACGGAGCAGACGGCAGCACGATGATTATGGTCATTAAAGTTTCCGACATATTCAACCCTGGGCCGCGGGAGCTGACGAGGCGGAAAAAAAAGGACGATATCTCCAGTCGCGCGATACGTCGATTGGACGACGAGGTTGACGCTCCTAAGGGACACATCGCGTTGGCCTTCACCGACATACGCAATTCGACCAGGTTATGGGAGACGAACGCTGGGATGCCAGCCGCTATGAGCCTACATGGCGACATTCTTCGCCGGCAACTACGGATTTGTGGGGGATACGAGGTGAAGACCGAGGGAGACGCTTTCATGTGTTCCTTCCACACTGTCCTTTCCGCCCTTTTGTGGTGCTTATCGGTCCAGATCGATCTCCTCAAGGCGGATTGGCCAGCTGATATCCTGGAGAGTGATGAGGGGAGAGAGATTAGGGATCAGAGTGGCGAACTGGTTGCGAGGGGGCTGTCCGTGCGCATGGGTATCCATTGTGGCTATCCGGTGTGCGAACCGGACCCTGTAACGCACAGGATGGATTATTTTGGCCCAATGGTCAACAGGTCCTCAAGGATCAGTGGCAGCGCGGCCGGGGGCCAGATCATGTGCAGCGCGGACGTGGTTCGGGAAATCAACGCCAAAATCCTTGAGGCAGGTCCAGAAACCGAGTTCTCTTACCTACAGCCCCCTGCGGTGGTGGAGGCAATCCGAGCCATCGGGGTGGTCGTGGAGCCAGTTGGGGAAGTCAAGTTGAAAGGGCTGGAAGTTCCTGAGCTGTTGTCTATCGTCTTCCCACGGGAGCTCGAGGGGCGCAAGAACATGGAACAGCACGAGGCGATGAGTGCTCTCACCCGGAACCCCAAGGTCCAGTTCACGGCAGAGCAGGTTCGGGCGTTGGGGATGTTGTGTTTGCGATTTGAGAGTCTGACTGTGGCTCGGGTGTTTAACTCTTTACCCGACCGGAAGGGGAGTGCGCCCGGGTTGTCGGATGACGTTGGGCAGAGCGGACTAGTTCGGTTTGCTGGCAACCCGAACCACCTGTTACCCTCATTCGAGAAGCTGGCAGATGATGAGCTGCTGTCTGCTCTTGGCTCGTTCACGGTGCGGATAGAGAACGCCGTAAAGATGTTACTGCTTCAGCACCACGCTGAGCAAGGAATTTTTGGTCGTAGTGGACAGTTGAGTTCGATGGATTCGAGCGAAAGGACTTTGGAACAGTTAATATCAGTACTCTGTTTGTAATGCGCCCTCCCCTTCCCCTCCGTGTATTTTTCTTGTAATTCCATGCGAGGTTTGCTTGTTTGGGTCGAACGTTAGACAATCACGCCACACTCGCGTCTGTATCTTTTTCTTTCATCCCACGCATTGTAATACTGTAGGTACCGTCGCACGAAGTCAAGACGATTTGTATCGTTCACATTCACCCCCAGTCTCTCTCATGCCCCTCGACGACGACCTTACGGCTTCCGAGGTTCCCGACGTCGATCGAGATAATCCGGATGACTGCCTGGACAGGGACCGATTTCTCTCGTGGAGAACCCAAGGGGCCTACCAGCATCCACAAATACGATCACTGATCGCTAAACACTGCGAACAGCTTTCTAGCGGACTCGTGGACATATTCAGAACCGAAGTCGAGAGAGAGGTGAAACAACGGGTGTCTGAGGTCATTGTTTCGGAGGCTACCGCCTGCTGCGAACAGTTGAGGTCGAGAGACGAAGCTATCCTAGCCGCAGAGACCAGATGCAGGGATTTACAAGGGCAGCTAGAACTCAGCGATCAAATGTGTCGCCAACTCCAAGAGAGAGTCGGACAGCTGGAGGCCACGGAGGCGGAATTGAGGGCTGCCTTGAACGAGGGGCTTGAATTTCAAGTCAGATCGTTTCAAAACCCTTCAGATCATGCTTTCCATTCACCCGCTTCTCTTGTAGCAGCAGGCAGGGGTCATCCCACCCGCATTGGACAACAGGCATCTCGCAGTTGTCTATGAAAGGAGAGAGAACAGGATGCTATGTCGATTATGCGTGTAGGTTACTCCCGTATCTGTCCGAGAGCCATTAAACTATCTGTCTGGACCCAGGGATGGTCGCTCCAAAGATGAGACCCTACCAGTGGTTTCGTTCAAAGAGGACGTGAAGCTGTCCACATTGGTGTGGCACATCCAACGACAACATTCACAGGATTACAATGTGCTGCTCAACATGGCAGAGGAGGAGTTAAACGAGGTTGTTAAAGAAATGAGCCGAGTAGGAGACTGAGTACTGAACTCCCTCAGTTTACTCTGATCACGAATTCGTATTAGCACGGAATTATGTATATTAAAAGTCTAGGTTAGATCCTGTAGCAAAGTCCCCTGTGTCCCTCTACTGCTTCTTTTGTTTTCCATATGCCTCCACCTCAGCCTCAGCCCGAAGACCTTCAGCCTCAGCCTCGCTTGCCAACCTCTTCTCCAGAGCCTTTAGTTCTTCAGGGTTCTTGGCAGCCTTCTTGGCGGCCTTTACCCGCTTGGCGTAGTCGTGATACTTGTCGTCGGTACCCATAATGTAGTCACACCAACGGAAGGAAGTGGAGAAATTGTTCACGAAAGCCATATGATGGAAATCGTGGTGATCAGCACCGGCCCAGAAGGGGAAGATATGTTGGAGCGACCAAGGGAAGTCGTATCCGCTGTGAGCATCGATGGCCTGGAAGAGACGAAGGACGATCCAGATGTACATGGTGAATATGTGGAAGTTGCCAGTGCAAAGGACGTAGAAAATCGGGCCAGTGATCGTCCCAGCACCGAGAATGAAGACTTCGGCTGGATGGGCGTACTCAGCAGCAAGGCCGAAGGGAGCCGAATATTTGTGGTGAATTTTATGGATGTGCTTGTACATGGGACCCCAATGGAGGAACTGATGGGCTGTCGAACGCGCGAATGTGAGCCCCTCTTTCCCCACGAGGAAAAAAAAGAAACGAGTGCTTGCGTACCGAAGAAGTGGAACATGTCTTCATAAACGAAGAAAAACGCGACCTGAAGTACGATGCTCTTCCAAGCGGGGAAGGGCACTTCCCAGGTACTCATTCCGAGACCCTCGGCAATTGGGTGAAACAACCAAATCTTGAGCAATGTCAGAGTGTGAAAAATACGGGCCGAATTTTACAACATACCAGGGGAAGCTGTACGGTAAAGTGGGAAAAAAGCACACCCTTTGTGCACTCCCACTGATCCTTAGCTGTAGGGATCTTGTCTGGCTGAAGCTTCCACTGACGAAAGTAAGGAATGGCGTCGACGATGATCCACGGGACGCAACGTCCAAAGTAGACGATCTGTGGGGCAGCCGTCGGTGAGAATATTGGCGGTGGATGTGAAACGCGTGCAGACCTCATGGAGGAGGAAGCTAGCAAGACCGGTGGCGATGACGGGGTCACCGATCAGGAGGTACCAGTTGACCCACTGTCGCTCGGCCCAGTTGAGAGAGGCGAAGTCGGTGCCAGCGTAGAGCTCCTGTGCGGAATATTTGTGGAAAATGGAGGAAGTTGCGTTAAGGGACATGACCGAGGGGAGAAGGGAACGAGACAGAGAATTCGGGTAACAACCCGCCTTCTTGTACTCTCACCAGACCTTTAAAAATCGGACCACTTTATTCTTCCCACGATTGCTACGCCTCTCGACGGCGATCGCGGCCAAGGCCATAGCCAGGTCTTTAATTATTATTATCGTATCAGTAGTATGATCTAAAATGGCCTGAGTCCCAGACTACCCTGGCACGCCCCCTCGATGTCTGCAATCTGTTTCCTCCTTCAGCTTAGGTTCGTCATAGTCCAGCAACGTGCTTACCTCCTTCGGGGCGTTCACACTCAGGATCGTAGGTCCATTTGAACCGATCAGTATATCGTCCTGTGGTGGTGAAATGGCGTTATAGATGATACCACTTGATGGAGTGGTCCACAAACCTCAATCCGAATCCCAATATTGTGGAATTCCTTGGGGAAACGGGGAGACGGGGGCACGTATATCCCTGGATAGGTCAATTTCACAGAGCTCCACGTCTTTCATGGGAAGCTTACCGGGTTCAATCGTAACGACCATACCCTCGCGAAGCCTTGTACAAATTAGAAAGGAGCGTTTGGCAGAGACGAAGGAAGGCGATCTTACTGCTCGTTTCGATCCAAATGATTGGATTCGTGTAGGTCTGTCATGTGTAAATGTTGGCTGAAGTGCGTCCGGGAAGAGCCCACGAACCAATTCCAATATGATGCCCAACAAAATGCGGGTAGAGTTCCCTTTCCACCATACTCTGGGTCAGCTGGAATCCAGTGCTGATTTGTTTCAGTTCCACGGTCAGGAGCTCGGCCGACTTCCGGTGAAGATCCATCAAGCTAACACATGCAACCTCAGAGCACATTTTTATGAGATCCTTTTGCGCATTCAGGACCGCTGTGTAAAGATCCCGTTGGGCAGGAGAGTATGTACCAGATACAGGGTACGTTCGTGCTGTGTAAAAAAAAAAAAAAGAGTCAACTCGGACCTGAAACGGACCACACGCATACACACTGATGTCTGAGGCATATCCGCTGCATAAAATGGATGGAGATATCAGCAGATACTTTCTGGTGTAGGGGGGCGAGATCTCACTTGAATTCGCAACCAGCATCAATTAATATCAACTCCCCTTGGTGAGCGATCTGGTTGTTTGAAGTGTAGTGAATAATTAAAGCGTTGGGGCTTGATGAGTGCCATTAGTAGACAAACCGGAAAGATTGGATTACAGCATACCCGGAAGCAACGACAGGCACATAGGCTGGTCTCTGCGAACCAGCCACCGCACATAAGTATTCAAAATGGGACGCGATGGCATGTTCCGACATGCCGGGCCGGGTGAATCGCATTGTCTGCGGGCATGAATTCAGCGTCACGTTGGGTTTTGGAGGGGGTAAAGGATAGATTGACCTTGGCAAAAGCGGTGCCACTGATACCTGCAGCCGCCCGCATGACCGCTTGTTCAGCAGGGCTTTTGATGGATCGTAGTTTGGCCACCATGGGGGCGAGAGGTCTTCGCCTTGAACTGTTGAGGGCTTCCATGATGATGTCGTATTCAGATCTGGGTTCTGAAGAAGGAGATAAATATTTCAGGATTGATCTTGGAGAGGACCTTCGAGAGGAAGGGTTGAGAATGTCGACATAGATGTTGTCGTAAGCGGGAAGAAGCGAACGCAGCGTTCTCGGTAAGGTGTGGAAGGGAAGAGATTCGTCGAACGCAAAGTGTGCCTTGGCATCCGCGAATGTTGTACTGGCTGTGGATTGTGGACGTGGACAGGTGGTGGGAGAGGAGAGCCACCGACCTTGCACCATCCCACTTTTCCTTCTCCGGGCTCGAGCCGGACGAGAAGAGTGACATTCTGTACCCTCGTTGGGAGCTGGTCTTTTCTGATCGGGCGGGTGTTGAGTGGAGGCGGGGTGTAGGAGGGAGGTGAAGAGACAGACCGAGTATGACCGCTGCATCAGGCTCGTCGAAACCGGTTAGATACCAGAAGTCAGATGCTTGACGGAACTTGTAACTTGGCGGGGTTAACGACCACGGCGGAGGTAGAACAGCACGACGTACAATATCTCTGGCCACGACTCGGTGAGGATGAAGAGGGATTAGCAATGGGTAGGGGACGTACGGTTGCTCATGTATTTGACCTTGCCACCCACGAGGACGACGACAGAGTTGTCCGGGAGAGTTTGGATAAGTCTCTGTCGCCTGGACTCGTACTCGCGGGCAGAGATGCCTGGCGTGAGTTCATCACCCTTGACTGGGAGAACAAGTCAGAATGTGCTGGGAAGGGGAGAGGATTGACGAACTGAGATGGGGATGAGAAGCAAAGACTGGTTGGCCAAACCTTGCGGGCTTGGTCGCCGTCGTCGACCATCTCCGGATGACGGTGGGGAACATGCGAGGATGAGTTGGTTGCGACCTTCATCTGGCTTCCACCTCTCCTTCCTCTCGTGTCTCCCCCTTCCCTCTCTCCCCTCCTCCTGCTCTCTCCATGCCCTCTACTCTCTCCCACCCCGCCTCTTCGTCGACCCAAACGAACTGACCAATGACCACGACCTCCGCACCCCCGTCGACCTCGAAGCACCCGTCTTCAGCCTCGACCAGCGTCCAACTCACATTCTCTACAACATCACCGAAAACACGGCCCACTTCCACCCCAACGGCACCGTCTGTTTTGGCCTCCCCATCCATGCGCGTTATGGGACACCGTCCGCCTCTGACCCTCATCCCTTGTCCATCGACTGCCCCCAAGTCTTCTCCTCTTGCCCCCGACCATGTATGTCCTTCCTCTCCTCCGCGTCACATGCTAACCAGCGACGCTATTAGACCGCTCTCAAGCCGTATTGGACGTGGGTGAGATTGCCAAATTTCTGCGCACAGAAGATATCACCGTGCAGGTTCTTCAGCAATCAACCGACTGCGCTCTGCCACTCCTTTTGCCTGTTGGTGACCCCGGCGCCTTGAAAGATGTCCAGCTCGGCACCACTGTTGTTCTCCTGTTGGCAGCCTTCTATTGCCTATCTGCATTCATCAGGACCTTTCGCCGACTAAGAGCACAAAGAGTAGTATACAAGGAAGATTAGTGGTTACGACCAGTCGAGCCACACTTACGCCCACAACAAAGGGTCACTGGTCAGGTATAACTGTGGGGATATGTAGTAGATGATGGTCATGCAACAATACACGCTCGTTTTTTGCCAATCTTGCCCCATTTGCCCCGCATGCTCTCCCGGAGCGCAAGATGAAAGACCTCTTGGACGCCCACTCCAGTCTTCGCTGAACATTCGATATACTTTGCCCCAATCTCTTTTGCCACCTCGGCTCCCTGTTCAGACGAGACTGGGGTTTGACCCTGAGCCCCAAGCATCCGCCGCGTTTGTTCGTCGCGCCGGAGATCCGTCTTGGTCCCAACCAAGATTAGCGGTGTACCTTCGCAGAAATGAGCAACCTCTGGATACCACTGCAAGCGACCGGTGAGGGGGCGCGTTCTATCGTGTGTTGAGAGACCGTCGTACCTTGTCTTGAACATTCGCCAGACTTGTCGGAAAGTCTACGGAGAAAACTATGAGGATAACATTGCTCTCCGGATAGCTTAGCGGTCGCAGTCGATCGTATTCCTCCTGACCAGCGGTATCCCAGAGCGCGAGCTCGACAGTCTTGCCATCGAACTGGACGAGGGTCACATAGTTCTCGAACACTGTCGGCACGTATGACTGTGTCGTGGGGGTTTCAGCAGAGAAGACGCGGATAGGATTTTTCGCTAGCGAACCTCGGGGAACCTGTTCTCCGCATACACAATCAACAGACAAGTCTTTCCACAGCCACCTTTGCGTCCCGGGCGGTCAACGCTCGGTCACGAGTCGAGAGAGGAACGGACAGACCATCGCCAACGACGACCAGTTTTCGTTTCAGGTCTGGCCTTTTAGAGGTATCCATAGAGAGAGAGTGGCAATCAGTTGTGGTCAAAGGCAGGGTTGTAGTAGTAATGTCCCTGCACCGGTACACTCTCCCGCATCTTCCCACGAATGCTCGTCCTATCCTCATTCCACAAACGCACGATATACCTCCGTCTTCCCCTCCTTCCCCACAATTCTCAACTCCGTCTCTGCGGCCACGAAAAATACCTCCCCTGTCGTCGCTTCCAGTTCTCCCCCCGACCATCCAACCTTGCAGCTACCTCCAGTAACTATCGCAATGCTCGGTCCCTTGAGCTTTCGGTGTATCTCCTCACTTCCAGAACCGAGCTCTACCTGTAACACAGAGAACTCCGGGATAGGAGGGTCAAACAGCCGCGTATGGGAACAAGACTCGAACGCCACTGCCTTCATCCCGTGCTTGCTCGCACCCGCAGCCTCGTATGTCAGACTGGAGACAAGGTTTGGGATATCTCGCAACTTTGGAGTCAGCCCAGCACGAATAACGTTATCGGATGCTGCCATGCATTCCATTATATCTGAAAATATTTGATCAGACCACCTCCCTTCCATTCTACCTTTAATCCCTACCTCCAGACACGTAGGCGTGTGGCTCGCCAGCCCCTAGAAATATCGCTTCACCCTTCTCGAGCTCCACGTAGTTGAGCACGAATGGGCAGAAGACCCCAATGTCTCCCGGGAATTGGTCGTGCAACCGTATCACCAAGTCCGCCAATCCCTTTTCCGTTCCCTCCACTTTACCCTTTCTGTACCGTTCAACCAACGCCTCCAACGCCGGAACAAATCGACTTTCCTCGGCAGTCATGAGTGATGTAAACAATTCCCTTAGTACCCTCCTTGTTTCCGTGGAGGAGGCAGCGGGGGAGGAGGCTGAAGCGATGAACGCTTGCCGAACCGTGGTCGGGATCAATCCCGCAAACTCCGGAACCACCTCCAAATACGATACGATGCGGTCAGTAGGGAGGAATCCACAGAGAGCTGAAAATGGTGTCAGAGCGATTGCCATCTCTGGCTTGTGGTTTCCATCTGTATGCTACGTCAGCGAGTGAAACGAGAACCGTTCACTTGCGCGCACCCCTGTAGATGTGAGGTTGCTCGGCGTGTAATTTCACCGCAGTGGCCTTGTCGGGATGTGTCTGTATGCTCAGCGCCTTTTCGATAGACAAAACTTTGAACAGGAAAGGCAGGACTCCGTCTGGCGCGTCGAACCTATTGGCAATCTGTGCGCCAATATCATCCTGGTTTTGTTTGAGATAGTCCGAGAGTAGATCGCCAGATGTCGCAACCCTAGAAGGGGAAGAAACATGGGTTCCCATCCAAAGCTAATGCTCCGCCTTCAGCCCCGGCTAACACAGATATGAGACCAAAATCACCTCGGCATATGTTGCGTTCTCATCAAGTTGGAAATGGGGGAGTTTCGAAGCTACAGCTAGCTGCGCAACCTTGGACTTACTCCCCTGCTTGCCCCAGTCATATCCCTGTATAGTGGGAACGATTCTAAAGACAGATGGCATTGAGAGAGGTTGGCGTCGATGTTTGAGATCTTGATCAAGTACAGTGATCGATTGCGCCACATGGTCCCAGTCATAGTATAGGATAATGGTAATTTACGCTCGAGCACCCTAAATGATTCTCACAGAGCACCCTCGAATAAAAGCTTCCGTGGTTTCCGTATCGCAGGCGGAGGCGTGAATAGTGCAGGTCTGTCCCACCTTGATCAGCCATGTATGAAATACTGACAGAAAAACGCTCACAGTGATGTCCCACAACTCGAGGCTGGATTTCCTATGATAATGCTTTCGGAAACTCCGGAGATCCCATCGGTCTTCCCCACTGCAGAAGCGTCGAAGAGGTGATCGGTTGTTTTTTCAAACGATGCTAGCATCAGCACACTGTCTTTCATCTTGGCCACGCCAAACCTGGTGATTCCCAGTACCTCTCCCTGGGACAAGCGTGAGTAGGATCCTGAGCCACCGTGACGTCACATTACTCGCCTTATATGTCATGACATCACCCAACAACATCACATGCCGTGGGTCGATGCTCATTCCGTGCGATTTCATAGTGTACTGTATCTCGTTAATGATTGTCTGCCGTGCGGCTTCGATTCCAAGGACTTGAGCAACTTCAATCACATGGTTGGAAGTAGTGTTCTCTCCGACGATTCCTACGGAAACTGAGATACTGGGGATTTCGAACGAGAAAGTGGACGTTACCTTCCGTTATCATAACCCTCTGCAGACCATAACCCTCTACCAAGAGTTCCTTATCTCCTTTCTTCCCACGGAGATCATCCTCTTCCTTGATATTAATAATCGCTCTGTGGATACTCGGGACTCCCTAGCAGGGACGTTGGGTCATCAACGATAATCCGATGTCTTTCACCGTTGCTCACTTTGACAACCACTTCTGGTAGCGTACGACGAAGTTCCCGCAGCTTGTAATATTTGTCTGGACCGTCGATATAAATTCGGAGGCGATTCCTTCTGGGGATAACCGTTATCCACTGTAGGAAAAGTGAGAGACGAAAACAACACTGCCAACCAACACCTACCTCATGCTTGATCTTGAGTTTCTTGGAAGCTACGATAGCCCATTTGATTTCATCTAGTGTCAGTTCAAGCTAGAAGTAATAAGCATGGAAGCCGGTGGAGTCACAAATTTTCGCACTTGGAGCTTCCGGATGCTGTCTGCATCAACTATAATACCGATGTATGTATACTCGGGTGCCCAAGCTTCTTCAAGTACGGATGCAATCTGTAGGGTATCTTAGGGCAGCTGATGAACAAAGAAGAGGGATTCTCACATCCCCGAGGTGCGTTTTCTCCAGCCGACCCTTGACAATTCGTGCGGATGCTTCGCTGTCGTTTGTCACAAGTTTACAACTAATGATGGGAGTGCTGATGACTTTGGCAGCATTAATGATCTCCTTGATTCGTGGGACGCCGAGAGTCACATTCATAGACGCCACCCCAGCAAAGTGGAACGTTTTCAAAGTCATCTGTGTTCCTGGTTCTCCAATCGACTGCGCCCCGACTGCTCCTACGGTAGACCCTGACGATGAGAATTATGTCAGTGGAGTGCTGCAACCGGGCTAGCAGGAAAGTACCAGGCTCAATCTTTGCCTTGACGAACTTCGCCCGACAGGCTCCCAAGAAGTTTCGTACCTGTTCCTCGGCGACTCTCGCGGTATTATCGAACACTACCATCGACGCAACCGGTTCAGTATAAGATGGGGTTGTGTACAAGAAGTTGGACCTACCTAGGTTGTGGTCGTCTAGGTCACGTCGCACACCCCTTTCCAGTCCATCTGGGAGGCCACGCAGTTTCCGGATAATCACCAAAGGTGTGATTATGTGTTGTTCCACGAACGTGCGGATTGTGGAAATGTAGGCGTTCGAGCATTCTGCACCGAAATTCGGGTGGGATAGCTCACGATCCGTCAAGTCTGCGATCTCGTGTGGTAAGAGCCCGGGAGTCTTCTGTGAACTAATGGACTGTGGTCACATCACGTCAACCTTGTGTGATAACAACAGTTATGTCAGTTTCCCCACCTGTGCATGGCTCCATGCGCGGACGAACTCGACTGGTTGCGCATCACCCTCTAAACATCCTGGATCGAGTCCATCGTCCCCATATGTGAACTGTACTATCCCCCCGACTGCATTCCTCACGGACGAGTCATAGTGAGTAACTAGGTCCTCCAGTGCCTTCATGAGACGCCGCTGCATATACCCTGTTTCTGCTGTCTTCACCGCTGTGTCAACAAGGCCCTCTCGCCCAGATATTGCATGGAACAAAAATTCCGTTGGCGAGAGCCCAGTATAGAAGCTGTTGCGAACAAAGCCCTTGGATGGTGGTTCCCTCGACTTCTTCGGGAAATGGGGGAGAGACCTATCCTGGAAACCATCCGGTACCCGATGACCCGCAATAATTTGTTGTCCAACACATGCGACCATTTGAGACACGTTGATGACAGAGCCTGCAAAATGCTCCAGATTATCATATCCACGGACACTTTCTAGGAACGTGCTAACCCTTTGAACCACAAGTGGCCATGATCAATGGTGCGTTGTGCCTCGAGAGCTCCCGCATACAAATTTCGCCTAAGATAAATCAGAATGGCGGTATCAGTCGAGTTGAATGCCATGCTTACCAACTTTGTCTCGAACCTGCGACAACACAGAAGATATCATGGCTTCCAGTGTCTGTTCCTGGTTACACCCCGGCTTGTTCTCTAGTTTCCCTTTTTTTGCGAGGGCAATCAAGTCAAGGCAGTCGGAATACGCCCTTTGTACGAGCGATTCTTTCTTCTCTGAGAGGATGGGGCCCGGGATGACATCGTTGATCCCCAAGGAGAACCCTATGTTCGCTGTTCAGATGTGAGAAATCGAGGTTCCACGAACAACATTCCGGAACAAACCGAGCCAGCGGGCGCAGACTTTGGCAAGCCTGTTCATAGCAGCAGCAGCCTGGTGGGGACCATAATCACGCATTATAACACCAAAAATTGACTTCTTCTTTCCGCCAACCGTGGCCTTATCCATAACTCCGCACATAATCTCACTATTGACGACTACCAGCCTGCCGTCGTTAGGTGAGAGATCTGGAGCAAGGTTCTCGATCCTGGGGTAGTAGGCGGGATTGGGCTTTTCTTCCTTGTTACACTTGCATTCTACGTTGACCATGACATTAGAGCTGCGGTTGGGGCGCATGAGGACGTTGAATATCTGCTTGCCCGTCCATAGGCACTGCGGTTTCCATATCGTCGGAGGTGGGGTGTCTATGTGTAGGTCGGCATCTGCAAAGTAGGAGCATATTTGGGTAAATTGACTGCGATCGAAGAACCTGTCCTTGGAGGACAAGAGCCATGAGGCAGTAATGAAATCTTGGATGGCTGCGATGACTGGCTCTCCATTTCTTGGCGTTACCATATTGTGCTTCACATTCATTAGTTCGAGGGCCTCAGTTCTTGCCTCCTCCGTTTGGGGGACATCTGATGATACATTTATCGCAAACCCATGCGGTATGCCAAGATTAGAACTTACGAAGGTTCATCTCATCTCCGTCAAAATCGGCATTGTAAGGGTTGCAGACGCACTCATTCAATCTGAACGATCGCCACGGCCGGATTTTCGCCTGATACACGCGTATAACTCAGGCACGGGGACGGGTGAGATGTGGACATACCTGATGGCACATGATCGAGAGCTAATGACCCGTCAGCGCAGTTCATGAAGCGAGGATGATATTGAACCCACCCGATGCAAGCTTGGCTGTCGGTTGAACAACACAATATCCCCATCGATTATGTGTCTCTCAACCGTGTCACCGATTCGCAGACCGTCTGCGACTGCCTTCCTGTTCCCAAATTTGAGGTACTTCTTGAACCCGCTCGAACCGGTTGTCACGTAGTTCGCACCCGGGTGTACGTCGCAACCATTCCTGACGGCGGATCTGAGGACTTCGATGTTATGCTCGGTGACCCTTTCGGGGTATGTGAGGACCTTTGCTACTCGTTCTGGGACGGCAACTTCGTCGATACGGAGATTGGGGTCGGGAGAAATCACCGTGCGACCAGAAAAGTCGACACGTTTTCCAGAAAGGTTTCCCCTGAATCGACCTTGCTTTCCCTTGAGTCTCTGGCAGAAACCCCGCATTGGTTTCTGACCCATTTGGGGAGGAACACCGGGTAGTTCGGAATTGATATACATCGCAACGGATACCTGAAGAAATTCCCATTGTTCCTAACCAAGGTCGTCAGCGGGACAAACCTGTGACGAGGGTAAGGACGTACCATGAACTGGGAGATTGGGGCCCCTTTGGTTATGCCCTGTTTTATGAGTGCATTCGTGAAAACTATCTCTGTGAGTTTGACAGTGATGTCATCTTCGTTTGATGCTCCATCCTGAGCCACGGAAGGACGAATGCAAACAGGAGGAACGGATATGTATTGCCAGATGTATTGTTCCGGTCTCCCGAATTCCGAACGTAACCCCAGGAGTTCACAGTCCTGAGGTGAATTGAGACACCCGCTAAGAAATATATTTGATCTGCGTTGGCTGACCTCATCTGAAATCCGCTTGAATAGACTGAGAACCTTTGCGGGGTTGAGGTCTTCGTGTACGGCCTTGCTCAGATACGAGCCGAGCTCTTTCTGACTCTCAACAGCACGAGCGAAAGTTAACTTCCATCGTTCCTTGTCGTCTGCGGTCTTTTTGGCTCGGAACTTGTCATGGATAATCTTGAGAGCACCTGCTTTCTTTACGGTTCCATTGATAGAACCACAGTGAGGACAGTCTACTGCTTTTCGGGCAAGGGCGTTGATCGACTTTGTGAGAGACTGGCGGGTTAAGTTCTCGAGGTTGGGGCGGCGGAAGCGAGCAAGGTAATCTCGTCTATCCTTCTCTCCAAGCAGGACTTTTGCACATGTCTAAAAGGAAGGGGTCAAACAAGAGATCTGGTTCAACGACGCGGTGCGTGGACCTTGCATATGCACTGGAGGATTGATATCGTATGCTTGAAGTATCCGATATGGAATACCGGGACAACGAGCTTTATATACGCGTAATGGCCAACGCAGTCGACAGAATTAAGGCCACAGGTCTCACAAAACGCGCTTTTGTCGGTTGTTCCCTAGACGGATGATCAACGGCGGGGGGGTGAGCGAGACGAGGGAGAAAAATCACCAGACGCCTGTCGAGGACGCCGTCCTTGACGGGGAGACGGTCTGCGGCTGTGTACAGTTCGCGATGGGTGACTTGAAACTCTGAAAGCTTGACTACATCCTGGGGGTTGAGGAGAGAAAACTGGAGTTTTTTTATCACTTTCGGGTGGTGATGGCTGACAGTCTCCTTCATCCGGCGGTGGCGGTGATCGAGAGAGATTGCGCGTCCTGATCCAGAACCATGTCCAGGACTTCATACGATAGGCAAACTCTCCCTCGCCATCTCTGCCTCTCCTTGCTGACATCTCCCAAGGTACCTCACTGTTTTTTCTCCAGAGGGCCGGCTATACCAAGTTGGTTAGTCCCCCGTTTCAAACGACACCCGTATCATCCACCAATACCCCCCAGAGTATGCCTTCAAGGCAATCTCAGGCTCAGGCCACACCGCGATCTCTGTCCGTGGGAAGGACACTGCAGTCGTTATCACCCAGAAAAAAGTTCCGGTTGGTCCCAGTGATCGTTATCCGTGCGAACAGCGCGTCCTTATTCCCTTGAAAGGACAAACTTCTGAACGCAGATACGGTCACCCATCTCTTCAGTATAACACCAACCATAGGTTGTGTCATGACTGGTCTGATCGGTCGGTGTTCGTCCACTCTGATCTCCGTCCAGCCCACTCATTCCCTTTCAAGCCGATGCGAGGAATCAAGTTGCACGCGCGCGCTCAGAGGCCGCTGATTTCAGGTATAAGTACGGATATGAGATTACCCCAGACGCTCTCGCAAGGCGGTTAGCAAACATCAACCAAGTGTACACACAGAGGGCTGCTATGCGACCACTTGGCATTGGTTAGTCCCCATTGCCGTCAGTTCGCCCACGTGCTACATCATCACGCTAGCCATGATCCTCATCGGCATCGATTCCGAATTTGGACCTCAATGCTTCAAGCTCGATCCTGCTGGCTATTTTGTCGGATTCCATGCAACGGCCGCTGGGCAGAAGCAACAAGAAGCCATGAATCACCTTGAAAAAAAGTGGAAGAAGCTCAACAATGGGGGCGGTGCCGAGGATGCCGCAGCCGCTGGGAAGACGCTGACCAAGGACCAAGTAATTGAGGTGGGTTTAAATCCCCCTCGGGTTCGGTTAGATATCTCACGGTTTTGAACTCCAGATGGCCATTGAAGCGATTTCGACGGTGCATGCTACAGATTTCAAGCCTGGAGAAGTTGAGATCGGGATCGTTTCGGATAGCGAGGATGAGGCGACCGAACATAGCGGGCAGTGGCGAGTGATGGACGAAGCCGAGGTGGAGAGACATTTACTCGCATACGCGGAAAAGGATTGAAGAATGTGTATCATACTGTTGTCTGCGCAAACTGGATGTGTAATCTAATGCAATGTCGCCCCTCCGCTCTGGAAAGGAACCGTGAGCATGAAAATGGTGCAGACTCTGGTAGACACCAACCAGGACCGCGTCGATTTCCTCCTCCGAGATCGTTTTCATCCGACTGTTCCAATACTTGGAGGGCGCCTCCCAGTACTCTTGGTAGACGTATGCGCCAGAGCTTGACCTGTCGCCATTTGCTTTCACCGGAGACTGAAATTTCTTGAGGAATTCCTCGAATGACTTCTTGAATTCTTCGGGTGCAGCGGGGTGCGCGTGTTGCACGTCGGGTGCTATCGATCCGTCAGTTCAACAAGCTACACTCAGACCTGGTCTATGCGTACTGGATGGCCAGGACCGCTTGCCGAGGAAACGGATGAGAGGACGGTGCGCAGCGGCCAGCCTCAGGGACGGGTGCATGTTGTAAGGATAGTTGTTTACGTCTGTTTACAAAGTCTACCAATCCTCGACCTCGTCATTACTGCCTCCGTCTCCCAACGGGGGCCAGAGCGGAATGGGATCTTCTCCCACTTGTATCCCTCGCTCTCTTCGCAGATCACCAAGCGTGCGGACAGATGCTCGAAACATCTCTTCCGCAACGACCGCGGCGGAATCTGCACACTCCGAGACCAGCGTTGTTACTGACGGCACCACCCATCGGTCTTCGCATGTGGAAGGCAAACCGTATTCCAGCTGTGTATAGAACAGGGAAAATAATGGTTCAATCGGTTGGTCCCCATTGGTCAGAGTCAAAGCGGCTTCAAGATACGGTTGAAGAATGGTCTCAGGCGAAACCCTGGAATTGTCTAAGGGGATTGACAAGTACAGGATCCCTGTACAAGTTGTTAGAGCGAACGTGATTGGACCAGTCCTCACACAGGGAAGACGTACAATTCCCCTTTGGTGCAGACATACTCCCCTCACCGGTCAAAAAAACGTGGGCCGCCGTGGTTTCCGACCCACTAGGGAGCACGGATGGTGGGAAGATTAGCAACGCCGTGTCCACCGCGGCCGTGGGTTGTGGAGATTCCTCAAGAGGTGTCTCAGCCTCTGATGGCACAAAATACAGAGGGTTGTTGATGATGGCGATACACCGGGCTACTGCAGTTGTTACATCGGCGCTTCTTGGATTAGGGGGCTCGATGGAAGATATAAGCAAGTCACAGTCGATCGTTTCACCCAGGCCGTTGAGCGAGAGGGAATAGCGGCGGGACGCCGGCGATCCTGTCGGGGTCGGGGACATGCTGTGGCTCAGAACGTAGGTACTTCCGTTGACGGCTGAGACACGACAAAATCCTTGTGCAAGCTCCCCCAAACCTCCATAATGGCCGACGAGGAAAGGGGAGGGCCCATAGCGGCCGCTGGAATGAAGGTAATGACGCACTCGTCTCAAGGCCGGCAGCGTCGGCTCTATTTACATAAGCACCTGGAATGCGGTAGATGAGGTGGCCACAGACAGACCTTGAAGGGACGCGCAAAACGCGAGGGCGAACACGATTGTCTCCCCAATGGTTCTCTCTAGCGTAAAGGTCGAGGTCAAAAAGTCGACGAAAGGTATGGATTCTTTGCCGCGTAGCTCTGGTTTGTCCTCGAAATCACCAGAGGCGAAAGTGAAGAAGCGCATGAGCCGACGCTTCTCAATGAGGGAAATTTGTCTGTTCTTGAACACATCCTCCTTTGTGTTCGGGACGTTTTTAACACGACCGGGAGAAGAGTAGAGAGCAATCTTCTCGAGGAGCTTGAATCCGCCGTACCTAGACACACCGGAGTCGATCAGGGTGGAGATTAAGGGCCCAACCGAAGGGATGATGGAAGGCAAGAGCGATAACGAATACTGTCTGGAGGCCGAAGGCGAAGATCCGTGATAGGATACAGAGACAAATCTGCTTCGCTGGCCTGCTAGATATTCGTTTGTCCTCTCGCTCTCGACGGGAGAGGAACGGAGGTTGGCCCAGGAGATGATCTCGTCGACATTGAGGGTGGCGTGATCACCGCCATAGTAGTCGTTTGGATCGACATGGATGACCCTGTACCCCGCCTTTGCCAACGCACTTGTGGAGGTGAGCACAGGCAAAAATCCGAAGAGATAAAGGACGGACGCAGCGAGGATTGAAGACGGAAGGTCGGTTCCAAGGAGGACGACGTCCGAGTCCATGATCAGCGATCAGGTCGATCGGCGTGACCCCTGTGACCAAATTTTCTTTCCTCTCCCAAATGCCCAAGCCGGCCAACGCAAAAAAATCCGACCAAAAACCGTCGAAAAAGCGGCTTTCTACCAAGCAGGAGAAGCCGCTGAACGACATCAAGGTCAAGCATGCTCCTCCAGTCTCCTCCAAGGACATCATCGCAAAGGCCGAAGCAAACGTCCGGGTAATTCGCAGCTTCCTCCCCCTCCCCGCTCACCAACCCCTCCTCCATAGGCTGCCAAACCCCAAAAACCAAAGCCTGCACTAAAGCCGGCTGTAAAGAAGCCCATTTCCGATTCGTCCTCTTCAGAGGATTCCTCCGATTCAGAGTCAGAACCAGATCCCCAGCCTCCAAAGGCAGCTACCCGTGAAACCAAGACCAATGGAAAGGTTAGATCCTCTATACTTCCCATGTAATCTGTATATTTACCCCACCCTCTTTCAAGTCCGCTCCTTCCAAGAAAATTTCCTCCACAAAACCTCCCACGCCGACGAAGAATAAGAAGGTTCAGAATTATTGCCCTAGCCAAACCATATCTCATCCATTATGCAGGCCCAGAGGGCATCTCCCAGTGACTCTTCGAGCGATAGTGGCTCTTCCAGTGATGATTCCTCGAGTGAAGATGGAGCGCCCGCGAAGCTCGCCCCCCTCCCCAAGACTAACGGAACAGTAAGGAAATCGATCTCTCTCTTCGCTGCTTCCAGGTTTATTAACAAATCATTTGCCTACACTCAGCCTAAGCCTGCCAAATCAGGAAACGGCGAGGAGGGTACCAGCGAGGACGACTCTTCTGAGGACGAGAAGCCGAAGGCCCAACAGATTAAGACTGTGCCCAAACCATCAGCTGGTTCACCAGATGAAGAGTCGAGCTCCAGTTCTGAAGACTCCGACTCCGACTCTGGCTCTGGCTCTGATACCCCTCCGAAGCCCTCCGTCCACACATCAAAAAAAGCCCAGCCGGCTAAAGTCTCATCATCTGATAGTGACTCGTCCTCTGACGAGGAGAGTTCCGGCAGTGACAGCGACGAGGATGTCGAAATGCAGGATCCTACCCCTGCTGTGGTTACGACAGGTAGATTCGTGATTTCCGATCCCCCTAAAACAGACGCTCACGTTGTGCGTTAGGGAAACGAAAGGCGGAGGACAGCCCCGCTTTCCCAACCAAAAAAACAAAAACAGACGAGTCTACAGCCATTGCCAAACACGAGGACGGTTCGACAAAAACCATATTCGTTGGTAACCTCTCTTGGACCGTCGATAACGATCGTTTGTCTCAGGAATTCGCGGACTGCGGCGAGGTAGTATCCGCTCGTGTGCAACTGGACCGAAACACCGGGAGGTCTCGAGGGTTCGGCTACGTCACCTTTGCTGCAACAGAGGCCGCCGACGCCGCCATTGCTCTCAATGGCACCAAGGAAATTGACGGCCGGACACTCAACCTCGACAAGAGTACCGACGTCGGCCCCAACCGTGAAAAGAGGGCACAAGCGTTTGGGGACAACCGCGGCGCGCCCTCAAAGGTCCTTTTTGTGGGCAATCTGAGTTGGAATACCGTAGAAGACACGCTTTGGGACGCGTTCAGCGAATATGGTGAGGTCAGCAGCGTCAGGCTTCCTACCGACAGGGAGTCTGGCAAACCCAAAGGCTACGGTTACATAGAGTTTAGTATCGTGGACTCCGCACAAAAGGCTATTGACGCGATGAACGGCAAAGAACTCGATGGCCGTCCAATCAGACTTGACTTTTCACAACCCCGGGATGCCAACAGTGTAGGGCGAGGCCGGGGAGCGAGCTTCGGAGGAGGTATGGGGAGAGGCGGTTTTGGTGGTGGGAGAGGGAGAGGTGGTAGTCGCGTACGTCACTTCACGTTATCCCAAACTCTCCCCCTGATAACCTTTCTCCCGCAGGGTCGTGGTGGCGACCGCGGTCGCGGTAGGGGTGGTGCCAGGGGTGGAATGCGAACCGGCGCCATTGCCACCTCTGAAGGCAAAAAAATTACGTTCTGACATCGCCCCGCGTCTCCGTCCATACCTGTAGCTTCTGCGCCGTAATACATTCAAATCATGGGCTGCGGGCGAGGATTTACGTGACGACAATGATTACAATTATACAAGTGGAAGGTGTATTGTAAGTTATTGTGGATATATGGGCCGTTGTAAGGGGAAATCAGTCCACCAACACCACACTCAACCCAACTTACCCTGTTCCACCGCCTTTCTGATCGGGTTTTGGTCAGGTTGGATAGCACCGCTTTTCTCGAGCCTGTCGAATAAGACAAAGAGTTTCTCAGCCTCCCTCTCCTTCTCTTCATCCGTCATGTCCGGCACATTAGCCGGTTGTTGAACAATTCCCGTGATAGGGTTGATCGGCGCTCCTGTACTTGAGGTTGAAGGCCCATGCGTGGCGTTTGATATAGTGGACGATTGTGGCGGAGGACTCATAACGCCTTTACTGAACAAAAATCCTGCGACGTTTCCATAGCCCACCTGAGATGCAAGGATAGAAGCTGTTCACCAATCACGTCTGATTAGCAGTGACGTTGCTCTACTATTTCCATACTTACCATCAGAATCGCACATCGCGTACAGCATTTCCCCTGCGGCCTTCTTGAGGTTGGTGTGGTAGACACTCCCCAACACTCTTAAACACCTCCCAAGGGTATTTGGGCGGGACTCTAGCGGGCTCGTGCGATCCAGATTGGACGGTATGAGCCAGTCGCGTAACCTTGCCCGTGACGCTTCGTCGCCAATACAGAGCCGAGTGACGAGCAAAACCAACGGAGTGACAAGTTCATCCAGGGTGTTGTCTTCGCGCTTACACTTGTCCCTTACAGATGCGTCGTCGGGGTCCAGCGCTTCCGGGAGATAGTATGCCAACGTAACATCCAGGATATTATAGGAATGTAGGAGTGTGTCTGTGGGACCAGGAGAATTCGGGGATGGTGATCGTGACGGCCGTGAACAAACGGACAGCATGGAGAGTGCTCGATCAATCTTCCCCGTCTTGACCTCCTTTGACAATGGGTCCGGTGCGAACATTGGGGGAAGCGTAGGGCTCCCTTTCGAGCCAGGGGAGGTTGTATACGAAGGCTTGGACGTGTGCGGGGAGGACGATGGAGCCGATGGGGGGAACCACGTTTGGCGAAGGGGCGCGGAAACGGGTATCATTATGAGGCTGTGGATGAGCTGAGTCATGGGGGGTGTCATTGGTGAAGGCGATGTGAGTGGTAAAGAATTAAACGTTCGTAACAATGACGGCAGGAAACTGTGGACGCATGAGGTGAATAAAGGCCCCCTAATGTACAGCGGGGGACATACCCTTCCAGTCGATGCGGCCAGGCCCCGTGTGTGTCGGTGCTATCCCAGTCGTCTCTTGATTCTTGGACACCGACGATCTACAGGGGCTGTTGAATAACCGGAGGGTGATGGTAGAGGTGGGGAAAGTACCCTCGGATAAAAGCACAACACGTTAAACCCGAACTTGAGCATTTCCGACATCGCTTCGCGGGCCATCGGGGTTCCTACCATTATTGAGGACAGAAGGGTATCCAATTTCGGAGCGAGGATATCAACAACGTTTTGGCCGTCCTTTGAAACTCTGCCTTCCACCAAATCTTTGATAAAATTGCCTGCAGTAGCGGAGGAAGCAGTTGAGAGAAACAGTAATCTTGATGTTACAAATATGAGGTCGGGCGAAGTTGCCCTCTAGCGATGGGATTGAGTATCATGAAGGTTAAGTGGCCAGGGTTACCCTTACCTCGAGTATTCCCAAGACAGCCGGACCGCCGCCTACCCCTTTGGTCACGAATGTGGAACGGGAATCCGGAATGAGAAGCAACCCGTTGGCGATACAACGAAGGACTTCGTTGGTGGCATTTGGCGTATCCTTGAGTGCCTCCGCGGCGGAAATCAGAGTGGACAAGGTAGATGGCCGTGTGATCAAACCAGAGCCAGCAGGGTTGCGGCCGAGCATCTTGAGAGCGAGCACGGCCTGGGCTACATCTATCGGTTGGGTCGAATTCAAGATAACAACACGAGCGAAACGACGAAAACGGAACCTTTAGCTGAGATCTTCAATTCGTTGGACCCGATATTTCGCGTGCAGGCGTCGATGTCCTTCAACAAAAGATCGATGAGAGATACCCGGGTTCTACTGTTGAAGACCTCCGGCCCAGCTGTGGGTGGGTATGAGGATGCAGGGGACGGATCGGGACGGAGATGGGCTTGTTTACCGCTAATTATCCTTCCCAACACCGCATCGATGGCTGGAGGGTCTGAGGAAGGAGAAAGAGAGGAATATTGCTCGAGAATGTCCGCCATCTCTCTGGGAGGGAGGAGGGAGGAGAAGAGAGAACAAGGTTTCAGATCCCCAGACACGGGTTGTCATGATCACCCATCACGGACCTCCGACGCCCTCCTCTTCCACCCCCGTGCCTGCAGTGCCTGCGCCATCGACGTCAACGCCGGCCCCAGACTCACCCAGACTGTCTCAAACTCCCCCTCCGACTGGCTTGCATGGCGATCTAGAGGCCGAGTTGCTTGGTCTTGCGAACGCACTCTACAATCTCGGTACAACGGTTATAAGCGACCTCTCAAGAGAGAAGGACAGGCCAGGTGTTGGTAAACAGGTCGGACTCCGTGTGTAAGTGACAGAGAAGCATTTGGTATGCTACTCACGCTCTCACAATCGTCTAGGAACCAGGTGGTGGACCACCTTGCCGCGTTGGATCACAGTTCGCAAAACATCCAGACAATGATCCCAATGCAGGTCCTCATCGACATTGACAACGCCAAAAACCCAATGTTGCTCACGAAAGATAGGCTGGAGCGAGCGGCAACGGAAAACCAATTCATGAACGGGAAGATAGCAGCAATCGAGGTCTCTCCACCTCGTCCAGGATACTGATCCGCTCGCTTACACCCGTGCAGTCCTACAGATCCTATCTCAACGAAGCTCTCGTTCAAAACTTTCCAGAGCTGGGGCCGCATCTAGCAGGGTGCGACGTGACAGAGGTCAAATTAGAATCAGCCCTGGATGTACCGTAATTGGAAAGACAGGTCGAGAGAATATATGTTGCGTCTACCTCAGAGTCGCGACCTGGCATGAATTTAGGGGATAAAAGATACACGAGACAGCATACAATCTGTATACCGCGAAACTCCATCACGAACGGCCAGCACCTGGCACGTTTTTCCTCTCGCGCCTTTGTGCCCTCTCTGGAACCGCGCTGGTGGGGACGACCACGTTCACAGGAACGCTGTCAAAGTTAAGGGCTCGAAGGAGTTCCTGAGCGAGGTCAGTTACGTGTTGGTACTTGAACGGGGGCTCGGAGCACGTACCTTAGTGTCAGGATCGACGTCAAGGCCGGTAGCTGAGGTATCCAGGGCAGAGGTTTCAGGGACGTAATTGTCCTTCCTCTCACGTTCTTCCTCCTGCAGCTTGAAGGAGATACCTCTCACGGGTCCCTTTTGGATTCGCTTCATGAGATGGGTCGTAAACCCTGCGATTTTGTTGCGCAGACGCTTCGAGGGTACGACAGCCTGGAGGAATCTTTGATGTACCAACCTAAGAGAAAGAGCGAACTATTTGGGCTTACAACTTCATCGATAATGCGCTTGTTCGTGTGGAAATCGAGGGTCAAACGGGGATAGCTATTCAAGTGATGATCAGTGGGCGATGGAGGAGGAGAGGATAGGATGCACTATTTCTCGATTAGAACCCGAGAGGCCCTCTTTGTCGTCTTTGTGCGAACGCGACCCTGGAAACAACTCCTCAGGGGGACGCGCAGGGATAGAATCACAGGGATCTGCTCACCATTGTTGTTTGTGTGGTGGATGTAGGTCTCTCGTCGTGGCCAGGTTCGATGGGGGTGCCTTGATCGGGAAAGGACTGTATAGTTAATCAGCCACAATCTGCACCCGCCTTCTGTGGGCGCGACGGGGGTGCAAGCCACCACCATTCGACCGCCGACGTCTTCACCATCGTCGCCAGCCGCCCAAAATCCTCAAGGTGAATCAGATATCCGTTGATCCTTGACCCAACATGGTTCGCGTATCTGTTCTGGTTCGTCTCTCGTTTTCGTGTTTTTCCCCAGATCTAAAACTCTCTCGCAGAACGACTGCCTTGTTAGTTTGTTTCCGGCTTCAATCTTCCTCTGATTAACAACCCGCCCAACTAACAGAACAACATTGTCAACGCTGAACGGCGCGGCAAGCGGCAGGTCCTAATCCGCCCCTCTTCCAAGGTCGTTGTCAAGTTTCTGAGCGTTATGCAGCGACACGGTAAGCTCACTCTGGCATTTTTCTTTCTCCGGGCGATAACTACGGTTGGCGAGGATGATCTCACTTGTCATTCGTTTTAAACGGCCGGTACATCGACCTTATTGTCTCTTTCCTTCCAAACAACCCTCGTACCCTTTCTCCCTTCGTGGACGCTCTGGGTTCACTCTGGAGACTACAAAATTTACTCACATCTCGCCCGGCAACCTTGTTTTCCAGGTTACATTGGAGAGTTCGAGATCGTCGATGACCATCGGTCTGGAAAGATCGTCGTTCAACTGAATGGTCGACTGAACAAAACTGGGGTCATATCACCCCGTTACAACGTCCAGGTCAATCAAATTGAGAACTGGGTAAACTTACTGCTCCCAGCTCGTGGCTTCGGAATTATCATCCTGGTAGGTCGTCGGTTGAAGACGTTTCCGGTAAGATGAGCTAATTTGTCAACACCAGACGACCTCCTCGGGTATCTTGGACCACGACGAGGCTCGACGAAAGAATGTTGGAGGCAAACTACTGGGATATGTGTACTAGATTCTGCTTTCGGTGACAATGTAGTACTTTAAAAGTTGCATTACCAAAACACCACCACTGCCCGCACTTGCACCTGCGCAGCCACGAACCGCCCATCCGCCTCGTCATCAACATCACCCCGGACACGGCCACGTCCCATCCTGTTCACGACCACCCTTGTAGCTTCCAGGCAAGCGCATTAAGATACCCTTACCTAGATGACGCTCCCCGCCAACGACGCCTTCACGCTCGGCCTCGCCCACGACGACACTAGAAGACGACCCCACCAATCCCGCTCCCGCTCTTTGCCTCGTTCTCCTTCCCCCAAAATATCATTCTCATCGTCCAAGTCCACAATTACGGCCACGCATACATCCAGGGTCGAGCGCGGCCTTTCTAGAAGGGCAAGCAAGCGCACTTCTCCAAACCAGCACAATGATGGTTCGGGAGCCGTTGGCGACGGTCTCCCCAACTCCCTTACAAAGGCTGCCCAGCCCCCTTTGCAAGAGATAGAGGAGAAACGGGAAGATAGTCCGACTCCCTCCCCGAGGACTCCTATTCAGAAGGTGGATTGGGAGATCCCTCGAAAGATCCTTCATTCGTCCATCGGTACGAGCCAACGCAACTTCTCACTTGCAGTCTTAGCTCACGCACGCCCTCTCCAGGATTTCTCACTTTGTACTTGTATTATTCGAACGGGTCCCCCAGACCTGTCGTTGTCGGTCTTGGATCCGCGCTCGTCGCCGTAATTGCACCAGCGGATGCCATTCGCCTACGTTCTCCGCGATTTGAGAGGGTTTATGAAAAGTGCCTGGGATTTTTAATGCGAGAGAGCGAAAAGGTATGCCTCGGTTGTTCAGGTTTTTCGCGCTTCTGCTGACTTGATCCCTCGAGAAAACTACGAACGGCGTGATCTGGTATGTCCTTGGGGTTATGTTCGTATTGGTTCTCTTTCCCTTAGACATCGCAGTGGTGTCCATTCTTATGTAAACATTTCCTCGGTTGATTTGGAAATGCTCACCACTGACACTTGGGGTAGACTGTCTTGGGCAGACACCAATGCTTCTACATTCGGACGTCTTTGGGGGAGGAAGACGAGGGCACTTCCCCGTAGTTTTTTGGGCCTGCCATTTGCCCCTCGCAAGTCTCTCGCGGGGTTCGTCGCTGCCTCCCTCACAGGCGCTCTAACTGCTGTTGCGTTCTGGGGTTGGTTTGCTCCATCAGTGAATCGTCCCGAAGTTTCATGGACCTGGGTGGATGGTTTCTCAGCTTCATCCCCAGCTGGAGATTTTATCCTCGACAACGTCAAACCAGGACAGGGACCGTCGCATTTCGGTGGGTGGATAGGCCTTGGAATCATTGGCACCTTTGCGGGGTTGGTATCTGGCGTTGCAGAGGCATTAGGTGATTGGCTTTTTTGCATCCTCTCTCGCCTCTCCCTGACCCGTTGTTCAAAGACTTGGGGTCTGTTGACGACAATCTCAGTCTACCAGTTATTTCGGGAACCTGCCTTTGTGGATTGTTCAAACTATTCGGTTACATATCATCGTGAAGGCGGGAGATGATTCAGCGTTTGGTCGTCGTATTAGTTACCATATATTACCTTGATCCCGCCTGCGATGTAATACCCCTACCTAAGTCCAGCAGGCACAGTTCCTCTGCGCGTAATCCATCCTTCAGCTCCCGCCTGGAAATTTTATGTTGCGCTCACGGGAGCGATAAGTCTACAGTGTCACCGTCTGTCCTGGGGTGTGGGCCTAACAGGCCCTTTGGTGTCTATTCTAACATATTCGTTCTCTTCTCTTCTTTCTTCGTCCTCCTTTCTGACCGACATATAGGCCTCCCCGATGATCTGAAGGGCAATGGCGCGAAGATTCGCCTTCGCAGGTGTGATTGAAGGGTCCTCCAAGACTTTATCGCAAGTTTCCCGCAAGACAGATTCGATTTCCAGCTTGGCGCCCTGTGAGGTTTGCGTGAGTGGAGTTGGAAAAAAGGGGGGGTATTACTAACCTTGAACAAGGCCTGCAGTCCCTTCTCTGCGGCTTGTTCCTCGAGTTTGCGTTTTTCCTCAGGGCTGAGGTTTCCGTCTCTTTCTGCAGCTTGAATTTGGTCGAAGACCGCCTTCAATTCCATTGCAGACCGTACGGTTGAAACCCTGCGCAGCGAAAGTGAATACCGATGGATGCGTTGGTGTGTGAGGGGCGTACGTCTCGCTGAAAACGTGGTATTTTCCTTGCACGTTATGCAGCCATCCTCCGACTCCAAAGAACGTTTGGTGGGTTGCCAGATGGTGTTTTGCTTTGGCCATATATACGAAGCCAATTGCCTTGGAGATCAACGGTGAGTAAAGAATGAGGCGACAGCCCGAGACTGTAGTACATGCAACAGGTCTACCCCATAGCTCTCCGTCTTCAATTCCCTGGATGCCATGAGACATTTGAATACATAGAACTAGAAATGGTGGTAGACGACGTACTGCGCTTCGAGGCAGCATATAGCCCGCCAACTGGTTGTGACTTGAGGATCATCTGGGCCGTTGGCACTTTCGGTGAATATGCTTAACTTGCGTTCAAGGACTTCCACAAGTTTGTCAATGCGTTGTTTCCTCGCGGCGGCTTTCTGTACGGGGATTAGGTTGAGCTGGTGGAAACTGCGAAGAGAAGGTTAGTTAAGTACCTCCACCGCGACTCTCTTCGACTTCTCTTCTCGCTTGGCCTTCTCCTCTAGGGAAAGGATTTCCCGACCTTTGGCGTCACGAGGAACGTCCTCGCTATTGTCTTCGTCCTGGAGAGCGGACTTCATGTCCTTGGCAAGGCTTATCTCACCGATGATTGGGATGAAACGTTCTCCGCCAAAAATCGCTCCGAAGACTTCTTCCGGGTCAACGTACCCGCCCTCTGGGGCACTTTCTTTAGGGCCAAATTCGTTGTACTTCTTGCGGAGTACGGGATCAGTGAGTGTCTGGTAGGCGATCGCAATTTCCTTGAATCGGTCCTCGGCGTGTGGATCATCTTTGTTTTTATCTGGATGGAACTTGATAGCGAGCCGGCCTTGACGAATCGAACATGAAGGAGAGTGGGAGGGGCAGGGGTCTGGAGGATGACTTACGATACGCCTTTTTGATATCGTCCGCCGTTGCGTCCACGGGGACGCCGAGCAGGTCGTAGTAGCCCGTTTCGAGGGGCCGCTCATCCGTGCCAATCTTCCTACTCCTTCTACTTGGCCCGGATGTCGAGGGCTTACTCGGCCCAGGAACGGCAAAGTTTGGGGGAAGTTGACCGGGATAGAAGGCATGGTCGAAGACACCCTGACATTGAAAACACCTGACCTGGAGGAGAGTGGACGGCGGAGGGGTTGGGTTTGGGACAGGGAATTCGAGAAGGAGGTTGCACTTGTCGCAACTTGTCCTGATGTGCGGGATCACAGGCCTAGATGAAAGGATCGGAGACATCGCGGTCACGGTCCAACCGGAACAACGACGAACGATATGACCCTCGAGACCAAAGACGACCTCGAAAAAATCACCATCGCCCTTAACCAGGCAGCCCTTGACCCTCCAATCCACAGTCCACCACCTGCAGCATTTGGGGCGGGTGGTCCTATGTATTGTCCTCATTCGTGTCTCCGGCGACCGTCCGCTCAATCCCAATCTAGGCTAAAGCAATTCGACCAATCGAGTGCCTCTAGCAGAGGCGGATATTCTACCCCCAAGTCTGTTGTAGGAATTGGTGGCAAAGGTGCGCTACTGTCGTCGTCCCAATCCCGCCAAACTTACCCGGTTATCGAGTCGCCAAACCGGACTATTCTGAGGCCAAGATCGTAATCGCAATGGTGGGCCTACCTGCCCGTGGAAAGTCTTACCTGAGCAACAAGCTCATGCGGTATTTGAAGGTGTGCACCCTCTGGCGTCCCTCACGGTCCATCCAACGATCCGTTACAGTGGCTCGAGTATGATGTTAAGGTATCTGGAAGTTGCCTTGTTGAAGGTGCAGAGGCTTGATTTCCACTCCAGGTGTTCAATGTCGGGCAGTTGAGAAGGTCCAGGGCGAGGCAGAAAGCACAAGAGTACTTGAATTTGCTTATTCGTGATGCTTTTCAGCCAATTAACCTCCTCAGATCCGGGATCTGCGAGGATCATACCGCCTCCTATTTTAGCCACGAAAATGTCGAAGCCACTAAATTGAGAGAGAAACTAGCATCGGATAGTTTGGAGATGTTGATTCAGTGGTTGAAGGACGGGGGGAATGTCGGGATTCTTGGTGCGACACCAAACTATCCACTGTGGCTCCTGTAACTCTGTACTCATGCTGTGATCCTAGATGCTACGAATAGCACGCGGAACCGTAGGTAAGTGCCTGACACCGTGGGGGCGCTAACTTCTGACTGGTGCTCGAATGACCAGAGCTTCCATTGAAGCGAGGGTGGCTCGCGAGCGGGGAATAGTGACAGTGTTTATTGAATCTGCGTGCGATGACCCCGTTGTCATCGCCGCGAATGTTGCGCTTAAAGTCAGTTCCGGGGACCCAGACTACGCGAACACTTTTCCAGAAGAGGCCAAACTCGACTTCCTTCGCCGCATAAGAGAATACGAGGCTGTTTACCAGACGATTTCCGAGTCCCACCTCTCTTATCTCAAGATAATCAATGTCGGGAGTCAAGTTATTCTGAACCGCATCAATGGTTACCTCCAGAGTCGCATTGCCTTCTACCTGATGAACTTGCATCTCAAACCCCGCAGCATCTTCTTCTCCAGGCATGGAGAAAGCCAGTTCAACGTAGAGGGAAAAATAGGCGGGGACTCTGCATTATCGAGCCGGGGGATGAGATATGCGCGCGCTCTGCCTGACCTTATTACGGATAATATTGGAAATGCTCCCCTAACTGTCAGTGTGCACGCTGCTATCCATCCATTTTGGTCCATTATACTAACAAGGTCGTGTTTGAGAAGGTTTGGACCTCAACGCTCCAGCGAACAATCCAAACCGGGCAGTTTCTTCCATATAACAAGTTGACGTGGAAATCGTTGGATGAACTGGATGCTGGCGTGTGTGATGGGATGACATACGAGGAAATCGAGGTTTTTGAATTTCTCACTTAGGTGTGATAGCGACTGAGACATTTCCGGGAGTATAGAAGGCATATCCGGAGGATTTTGCAAACCGCGATGAAGATAAATTCAACTACCGGTACAGAGGTGATTTCACCTGAGACTCGAGATATCATCTACGTCACGTTGACTTACCGTTACATTTGTAGGGGGAGAATCATACCGGGATGTGGTTGTTCGGCTTGAGCCCGTCATCATGGAGCTTGAGAGACAGGACAATATATTAATTATTGGGCATCAGGTCCGTTTGTCTCTCAGTCCCCGGATAAATGGTGTGCTAATCTTGATTTAACAGGCCATATTGCGTTGCTTGTTTGTCTAGCACCCAGCCATCGTATTACCAGTATGACCAACGGTTCTGATTAGATATGCATACTTTCACAACCTCGGCCAGGCGGACCTACCATATATCAAGATACCCCTACATACTGTCATAAAGTTGACCCCGAAGGCATATGGTTGTGATGAGGAAAGGTACTTCACAAAATTCTACTGATTTTTCCACTACTAAAAAAAGTCAGATATGCACTTCCAATTGGAGCTGTTGACACTCATAGGCCAAAACCTGGAACTTTGTCAAATGATTACCTTACCCAGCCCAGTGGGAATTCTGGAAGAGAATACCTCTCAGGTAACCAATAGTGGGGAGTCCTTTACCACTGGCTGCCAAGGGTCAAATGGGTGGTGTGTGGGTAGTATGGTGCAGGTGGGATGGGTAGACAGTTGTCTAGTTAGGTAGTCCTTCAGTTGGCAACCAAATATATATTTGACTCAATTCCCTAGCTCAGTTTATCCTTGGGTGATAAGCTAATGTCTAGTATAACAATGGTCCTTATTGAAATTTTAAACATCTTGTGGGCTTTGTCATCACGTACAATTTTCGGACTCCTTTTCTTTCATATTGTTGAAACTTTATGTGTCAAGCTCGGAGTCGAATACGCGACTCCCAGAACCGGTATCGGTTGACGCTATATAGCCGTCCCGGACCGGTGCTCCATGTCCGGAGTTACGATATCACGATGTGTAATCGGCCCGGACTATAGATTGCGCACTTTGATCATTAGGATCAAACACGACCAAACATGGTCTGTGCGCACCATCATATTAGTATATATACCTGTCCCTAGACAACCTAATATGATATCACTTCTTGTTCTCTCCCCACCACCATCAACGCTCTTCAAGCTTATTCCTCCTACAACAAGGTAAGGTAGAGTACAATGTATATATAGAATATATATTTGCTCAACACATATCTCATCAGAATTGTTGGCAACAACTGTTCCCCACCTTTTTCCAATCTTTTTGTAAGAAAAGGGGGTAAGAAGGGAAAAGTATGTACTTCTAGAAGCTATGTCATGATCCTGGAAAAGCTGAGACCCAAAAATAGTAATAAAGTGTCAGAAAAGTGGGGGAAAGTGGGGGAAAGTACACATCAAGAATAAAGTCAACAGGCATTTTCCTGATGGCCTCTACTTTTAGACTCTTATTCTCATAACCCCACACTCTTTATTCATATTCACAATTCACACCTCATGACACAACACAAGAACTACTATTGGAACACTCATTTAGGAAGATTAGGATAGACAAGATGGGTATCTACAAGGGTATCAACCAACTCCTCCATCTCAGCCTCCAGACGAGACACCTCTCGGAACTCAGCATATGAGGACCATTGGAGAGTGTCATAGCCCAGCCACCGCCCCTCTACCTCAAACCTGCTGGGAGGACCTTGAGCTGGAACATCCCCCAGATGTCCCAGACTCTCCATCCTTGGAGGAGCCACTGGTGGGTGGTCCTCTTGATGTCCCTGGTCAACTATCCTCTGATGATGATGATCGCTGCTGAGAGAACAAACCACCTGGTACCATGTACCCAATCAGTGGCTGACAATGACCACAATGGAGGGCACACTGACCAGCACGAACTGGGCAAATCTCAGCCATCACTGGCAAAGGCTCAGGAGAGGGCACAGATGAAGACTCCCCAGAACACCCAGAACATCCAACTATGTCCAACCCCATCACAGGTTGCTCCTCGACCATAGAAGGATAGGAGGTATACTCCAGCTCGTCATCCAGGATCTAGGGAACACGTCAAACACCAACTCCTCAGCAAAGAGAAGACAGCATTGGATGTACCTCAATGGGAACTCCTTCACTTCCAGGCAGTCCACATTTGCAGACACAATCCTAAGAACACTCATTATCTTAAGGACACTACATCCCCAAAGAAACAAACAGACCTGTAATGACTCTATCCTTCCATGAAGCTCTGCACTAAACCGCTCCTGTTCCAACCACATCACCTCCATTTGCTCCAGACGACCCCCAAGCTCCCTGTTCTGATGAACAGTGTCTTCCAGGTCCAAGGCTTGTCACTTGAAAGCCTCTTCTGTTTCCTTGCGCTCCTTGTGCTCTTGTCGCACCTAGAAGAAGGGGGTTAGATTGATGCTTAATTGCGCCAATTACCCGCCCACCTCTTTCCCCATAATCTCAATGCAACAAAGCAACCTGTTGCCAATCACTGGGGGCAAGGGGTGATGTACTGACACAGTACATTGTGAGTATATCATAAGTTCTGGGGCTAAAGAACTAATCCTGTACCAAGCCAGCACATGCATAGCATATTCAAAGTATACCAGACAGAT
>Ga0307517_10000354_pt1 | contig 78766 bp, 84 predicted proteins | sample 23_EM_MG_FD_194515 | JGI IMG/M metagenome (GOLD analysis project Ga0307517, IMG submission 194515) | Populus trichocarpa ectomycorrhiza microbial communities from riparian zone in the Pacific Northwest, United States - 23_EM | ecosystem: Host-associated > Plants > Roots > Unclassified | place... | reverse complement strand
TGAAAAAACTTTCTCTCATGTTTCGTCTTGATACTTCGTATTAAGCTAGTACTTAGTGAAGTTAGTTTACTGCTATAATCCCTGCTAGTGGGACATCCCTGCTAGTGGAATATTCAAAACTTAGGTGTTGTACCTTCGTAAGTTAGCGCCAAGCCAGGGTCCGCAGTTCTGGAAACTTTTGCAGTGCGCAAGTAGTTCTCAGGAAGCTCTTTGTGAATTGACAGCGGCAAAGGAAGTACGGAAGTGAATCCCTTGGTTACGCCAAGCGCCTGGTGCTCGGATTGTATGATACTTCAGAGTGTAGGTGTTACGGACACCGGTTACTCATACTGACACTTTTTCTCGCGCTCTACTCATCCCGGGCAATGGGTAACCGGACATTTAGAGAGGGAAAGAGGGGTACTCCAAGGATGTTTCAGAGATATTTCGCTTTTCCTCAGCCTGGCGTTTACTCCCCTTGTGTCCGAGTGCCTTCTTGTCTGGGACGAGCACTGCATTCAGGTAACTGTGCCAAGCCACGGTTACGTGACCAGGCTTCCTGCCCTCCTGGCGTTATTCCTGCCGGATTATGATAATTAATATCTTTATCTTTGAAGGTATTGAACTGCTGAGTCCCAAACCCCTGTCCCTCCCTTCACCAGCCTTGGTACCCCAGTAACGGTGGACAAGAGCCGGGGTGAACCTTTTCAATACCATGATCTTGGCGTGAAACCCTTCCGGATACCATTGACCGAGAAATATACCATCGAAAAAGTGAAACCATTGCATGGAACCATCACTCTCTTCGGCACCATTAAACAACAAAGAAAAATTAACAAATAAAGTGAAAAAGGAGTAAATGTGGCCAATGTCTTGCATTTATTTTTCCAACCTCAGAATGGCTTTCTGTGGGATGGTTTTTTAAGCCAAGAACCCCTAGAAAATTGCTAAAAAAAATTGTAAGGAGGGTCTAGAAAAATGCTAGGAAGGTTGAAATAGTTCTTTGTTTTTTCTGGCATTTTTTTCAATTTCCCTGTATTGTTTAAGGGATAAAAAGATACCGGTATGCTAGAGTGTGTAAAAGTCTTCGTTGTTCGTTCCAATTGGGGCTGCCCCTGTGAAGGTTTCACTTTCTTGATGGTATATTTCCCAGTCGATGGTATCCGAAAGGATTGACCGCCAAGCGCATGGTATTCAAAAGGTTTTCTCCAAGAGCCGGCATCGCTTTGAGAGAAAGTTTAGGAAAGTCCTTGAATTCCGGCCGGTGTTTGAGTCTTCTCACAAGCTTGGCCTATGTGTCATCCGCACTCACTGACTGGGTTGGACCCCGTTTGCTTGTGCCAAGCATGTGTGGTAGAAAGCGGGAATCCACTCGCCTCGTCCCCGGCCGGTATGAAAAACCCATCGAATGGGGAATTTTGGCACAGCCGTTAAATCGCACCTTCTGTTAGAGATTTCGGACCAACCAAGAGAGAAGTGCCCTTAGGACCCATCCAACAGCCAATGAGGGCCTCGAAGGTGAGGGGCTAATAACCGCTGATCTCCACTCGGCAATTGATAAAGAGTCCGGATCCCTTGGCATCAGAATTCTTGTGTAAGTACACTATCAGATCATCAGCCGTAATCAGCCCGTCTGACCAGGATAGGCTCACAAGTCGGCTGGCAAGACACAGAATTGCGGATGCCGGTTAGACTGGGGGAGCCTTGGGCGAGACAACACCCTCAAGGCTTGGCACGGATTTTCGCCAAAGTTCAGTGCAAATCAACCAAAACTACTTGCCACAATTTGCCAAGCCTCGCCGTGGGCTCTCCCAATCCAATGAGATCCAACACACCTCCATGGGCTGTCCTAGCGTGACAGGAAGCAGCTGGATCAGACCACACAATTCAATATATTTATCCTAGTCAAACCCGGCCGGGCTTCTCTAATACGAATCATTTAGCACTCGAGTGCCGGTAGTAGGCCTCGCAGTACGCGTACAGTTTCGACAAGTCCAATTCATCCACCGCGCGTAAAGTACCATCTCGTATACGGTACAGCAGAGCTCTCGCTTACCACAACCCTAGAGCAAGCCTCATTCGCGCGTCGCGTTGTTTACCTGAAGCACAGTAGCTACCCGGGACTGTGGACACCAATCCATTATCATTGGCCAATCGGGGTGGCCGGCTTGTTTTTTCTTCTTCTTTATTTCTTTATTCCGTCTGAGCCATCCTTGATATGAAGGGGCTTTGAGCCCAACGTTGCCTTCGGGCTCAAGCGCTTGGGAAGGCAGTCGGGTTTAAACGGGTAGGCAATGGACATAAGCCTTGGATAGAGTGGGGCTTGGATGGACGGGAAAGAGAAACACAATGGGTCACTTTTCGTTCCCTTTGGGGGTTACACGGGATTGATTCGTTCGGGTTTTGGTTGTGAGTGGATGAGTCAAGAGAGGTCTTGAGCTTTACGTTTTTGGACAGGTGATGGCGTATTCGTGTTTCTTGATCTTTCTTTTTCTTTCTCTTCCTTCCAGATTTGCGGCGCTGTACGAGTACCGGCAAAGGCTTTTGAAGTGTTCTTCTGTCAAGAAATGGAGAAAGGGATAATTATCCCTCTTCGGAATTCTTTTACTTACGATGACGTTGAAATACAGGTATGACTCCCTAACCACTTTCATCTGATCTCCTCTCCTCTCTGCTCGTGTGTGCATGTGCAGTGGAGAATTAACTCACCCCAGCCAAACCTTCCTGCACTCCAGAGAATACTCGAATAGTCGTCGGGTCAAGCTTTTTATCTTTATGTTTACTATCCTTCTGTTTAAGCATTCCAATAAGCTTCACTTGCCGAACAATTGATCACCGGCCGAGAGACTGGTTGACGACAGGTTTTTGTGCCTTTCCTGGTACCATACTACCGTACTCGAGTAGTATCTTTCTGGATTGGGGTTTCCTCGCGTGGGAAACGGTGTGTGGTGCGGGACACGGAACCAGGCATAGCCGGAGGTGGCCGGGGCGTCTTTCGTCCGAGGGGACCATCCCACAAGGGCCAGGGGGGGGAGGCTCTGATGTTCGGGAAAGGGGAAAAAGAAAAAAAAAGTACAGGCACGATGGAAGGCGCAAAAAGGGTTTTTTATTTGTTTGCTTTCAAGATATCATAATATTATTATTGCCTTTTTTTCGATTGATATACAAGTGTAGGTGCTGGATTGCGAATACTTGTACCCTCTTGGATCGGTGTAAGAAGCATGGTAATGTACAGTACATAGGGTCCTGATATACAGTAATACCTTTTTTTTCCCCTCCCTTTTTCTAATCAATTAAAGTTTTTTTCTTTATAGTACCGTACTCCTCACATTCCTGCCACACCGTAGGCTCAGAAATGGTGGGGTTTCTTTTCAGAGCTTTATTCTGTGACAAGGTCTCAAGGTCCAAACAAACGTTCCATCTGCTAAGATTGCGTATGGGGTTGTGGTGGGGTAAGAAAAGGCTTGGTTGGTTAAGGAGGTAATATGGCAGAGTAAGAACTTATCCGCACATGCCCTAGAGAGATGGTTTGGCCCCCAACCAACCTTCCGGCTCAGGCAATGATATTGGCTTGGTTCGTAGAACACGAGAACCTTAGTGAAATTTGACCTGCCTGCTTAGACCCACTCACGCGAGCCCCCAATTCTTTTCTCTCTTCCTCACGGCTGTAGGATAAATATCAACCCTTACGCCCCACAATCCTTACCTGTATACTTTTTTCCCTATCTCCACCATCATAGTCTTTCCTTCCTAATTCTCAAACAACGGTTTGTTCTTCCTCTATCAGATCCTCAAGAGAGAGAGAAACATCCGACACAAACACTCAGCACATACTCATTACTTACCTCATGGGCAGGTCTTTATCGACCAGCTTAAGCCCTCCCCAGCCAACCTTGAAAGACAACCACTCAACTGCCACTATGGCTACCACTACCGATTCCTCTACTCTTGCTCCTAGTGTGAACAACGAGGTGGGGGGTTCCGGAGAGAAGGGCTATTTGGATAATTCTCGACCAGTTTCGCCAAACCTGGATTCTGAGAAACGGCCTATTACACCAACAACAGAGGGGGAGAGGGCCATGAACACAGATGCTGGGTCGGAAGGGGGAAGTGAAGGGAGTGAGGATGAGACTCAATATCCGGGCCCTATTGCACTTACGTTGATTACGATTGCTTTATCCTTAGCCGTGTTCTTGGTTGCTTTGGTAGGTTTCGTGATACGACACACCACTTTTTCTTCGGTCTTGCCCGAATGCGGTGAGAGCTAACATGCGCTTCCAACACAGGATCAAACCATTATTGCCACTGCTATTCCTAAAATTACGGATCAGTTTGGGGCTTTGAATGATGTCGGTTGGTACGGGTCTGCATATATGTTGACGGTTGGTTGATCTTAACCTCCGCCTCGGCTGTTAGATGTCGTTCGACTAATGGAACCATCAGATCTGTTCTTTTCAATTGGTTTACGGGAAAATATATACATTCTTCAGCTTGAAATGGGTATTTTTGGCCGCTATCGGAATATTTGAACTTGGATCTTTGGTTTGTGGTGTTTCGCCTACTTCGAAGGCTCTCATTGTTGGACGCGCAATCGCTGGTTTGGGATGTGCGGGTATCTTCTCTGGTGCTTTGATCATTCTTGCACACTCGGTGCCACTGCGGAAGCGACCAATGTATACCGGTTTCATTGGAGCCATGTATGGAATTGCGAGTGTTGCTGGACCATTGATGGGTGGAGCTGTAAGTTATGGTGCTTGGGATTTGAGGGGAGCTTCACTGACAATCATTCGTTTAGTTTACTGATCATGCTACCTGGAGATGGTGTTTCTACATCAATCTTCCCATCGGTGCTTTCACGGTTGCTATAGTAGGTTACTGGGATGATGGTGTTTGTGATTTGAGTTTTTGCTAACAAACCCATAGATAGCTCTTTATTTCACTCCCCCGAAGCGCGCTAAAGCCGACAAATTGACTCTCACCGAGAAGCTGAAGCAGATTGATTTTGTTGGGTAAGATTGGAAAAAAAAACTTTCTCGGGTGAAATGCTGATCTCGTTTTGCAGGACTGGCCTTCTTCTTCCTGGTGTTGTTTCTCTATTACTAGCTCTGCAATGGGGTGGCACGACTTACAAATGGGGATCCGGCCGTATTATCGGTCTTTTGGTCACCGCCTTCGTTCTTCTAGTTGGGTTCATCATTACCCAGTTCTGGCGCCAGGAGCAGGCCACTATTCCTCCCCGTATCCTCAAGCAGCGTAGTATTGCCTTCTCTTCCATGCTCGCATTCTCCATTGGTTCTGCATTCATGTTGCTCGTCTTCTACATTCCCATCTGGCTCCAGGCCATCAAAAGCGTCTCCGCTACCAAGTCTGGAATCATGAATCTTCCTTTGATCTTGGGAGTTGTTGTCCTCTCCATCCTTGCAGGTATCCTCATCACCATTTGCGGTTACTACACGCCTTTTATGATCGCCGGTGCCGCCATCTGTGCCATTGGTGCGGGCCTTCTTACAACCTTCGAAGTCGACACTGGTCATGCCAAATGGATCGGTTACCAATTCATTTGTGGAGCGGGTATCGGCCTTTGCATGCAACAGCCTATGATTGCAGCGCAAACCGTTCTCAAGCTGGATGACGTGCCAACTGGAACCGCCGTCATCGTCTTCTTCCAAACCCTTGGAGGAGCTCTCTTCATCTCAGTCGGCCAGAACGTCTTCTCTAACAAGCTTGTCGAAGGGATCGCCAAAACTCTCCCTAATATTGACCCGGCTTCTGTCCTCAACGCTGGGGCTACCAGTCTCAAGTCCACCTTCCCGGCAGACATGCATCCGGCCATTATCAAGGCTTATAATCATGCCCTCGTCGAGTGCTTTTATCCCTCCGTCGCAATGGCTGTCATTGGAGTGATTGCCAGTCTCGGCGTCGAGTGGGCCTCCGTCAAGGGAAAGAAAGTTGAAGCAGTCGCTGGAGCGTAAATGCATGCCCTTTTCACTTTCATCGAAAGCTCTCTTGAATTTTTTAGATACGGTTATTATGGATCAATCATGGACTGGGAACGGCGTTTTTTGCTTGATTTTCTGTTAAAAATATCTACAACGCAGCGCACCAACCTAATGTTTACATCTTGGTCTGAGGTATTGTTTTTACGGGGGTGTGATCGTTGGCCTTTCTTACTGTCGACGATCAAGACACGAACACGAAGGTTTGTTTATCATGGCTTGTAATTCTTTACATTTTCATTTCACAATTTTGATCTTGCCTCCTAAGACACTTCTCTACTCCCTTCATATCATAACTTTTTACTATTACTGCTAGTCGAGTGATATATATATATGTACCATAGCATGACTAAATGGAGAATTTAAACGTCACCATGCCACCCATCTGATTCCATCGTGATTGACCCATAATAATATTATGATAGTGAAGAGAGGGCCACACTCGGGAGTAATTTACGCCGACTCTTTCAGAGGCACAATCTCCAACAGGGACCGGATGAAAACCACCGGGTAGGCCGCAAGTAGAGATTAGCCATAGGCATGCTCTGCTGCCTTGCCGGAAGAGCTCGAATGGCTACCGCCAGACAATGTGCGAGGCATCATGTATTAAATCTATAAAAACTCAAATAATAGAACCATGCGCTATGTAGTTGAGAATTCCCTACTTTAGAATAAGGGGGCGAAAAGCCATAGCAAAAAAGGAGCTCCCTAGCCCCTTTGAAAGCCGTGGAAAAACAAAAAGGGCGCCAGACCTTACCAGAGGAGGATGCGACTCCAACAACATATCATATCATAGGACACGGTTCAATTATTTGAGTTTTTGCGGTATTGTTCTAGCGGCCTTTCGAGAGGTGATAGCTTATGTAATAATATCATCACAAGTATTGACGGGTTCACAGATCCGAAGCTTAAGTTAGGCACCATGGTATAATACCTTACCTTACTCGTGCCCGAGCATTTGGAGGGGGAGATGGGGATGTTTCTGGGGATAGTTGGCCTCTCCTCAACGCAGCGTTTTACCTCACACTTGTGTTTGGGTATTGCCAGCACAGTACTTCATCTTCTTGTCTGGGATGAGCACTTTTTTGAATCATTTTTACTCACTAGCGATACATACAGCCCCCGGTGGAAAAAATCGGGAAACGGTGATCGGGCCTCTGGGGCTTTGATTGGAGTATTGGGTGTGCTCGAGCCAATCGAGCAACCGTGTTTCTGACTTCTAATTTCCACAACTCCCGATCTTTTCGACCGGAGGCTGTAATATATATGATATAAAAACAAAGCAAGCAGGGCAAGCAGGGCAAGCAAAAACGCCAGACCTTATTAAGAGACGCACCTCCAGCCTCCCGGCAAACTGTTCAATTCTTCGAATTCTCAGTGTGCCTTGAAGAATCCCCCCCTCTCCTCTCGTCAAATACGATACCCGATTGTCCGCTCCCGTCCGCTCGTTCGTCACCAGCCGGTTTTTTCTTTTTCTTTTTCTTTTTCCCTCGCTGCTCCAACTTACGGAGTGTGCTCGAGACCTAAGTAAGACACGGGTAACTTATCCTCCTTTTCCGAAACCAGAGCGGGACGCGCACTGACTGGGGACGTGCGTAGTACTGTATCCGTAACCGTCTTTTCGTTTCTTTTTTTATTTATATCATACCCCTTGTTCTTGCGCTGGTTTGATATGGTATGTATCATATCGGTACAGTCTTTCATCAGGTCTTGACGAATATCAGCGGATGACGAACAGGGGTATTCGGTCAGTAAAAAATCTAGTAAGGTAACAAAAAATGCCTGCTAATCCCTGTTCGTCACCCGCTGATATTCGTCAAGACCTGATGAAAGACTGTATCTCGTTACTGGTGAGTCGGGTCGGAGATATGGTGGCCCGGGCCAACCGGATGGGGGCGGAGACTGTTCGGATTGTCATACGTATAGGCTAATGCGGTACTATATCATGCTCTACCGTAGTAGCGGAAAGGGGATTGGGCGGGGGAGGGATTTGGGGTTATCTGGCTATTCGGAGGGGGGAGGAGAGGGAGCGGTGCGGTTGGTGGGGTTTTGGGAGTCTTGTTGGGTTGGTAGGTTTCGATGCAGGGGGTTTTCATAGAGCGTGGGTGATTTTCTGTGAAGAGTGGCTGGCGTTGCTCGGGCACGATTCTGTTTTTCTTGCGGGCGGATGAGTTGGGTATGACTCATCAAGGGGAATGATCTATGGACGCCTTAGTAAGGGGTGGTCTGTGTAAGGGTACATAAAATAGAGGACAGATTAATTTCTCTTCGTTTAAAAGAGGGATACAATATTTGGTGGTATCGGTTCGGTTATCGCTTTATCGTAAGAGTAGATGTCTAGATGCAGACATTTTCAAGTTGTGAGGTTGAGTTTGTTGGGGGGGGGGGTTTTTTTTTGGTGTGCTTGGAGAGAACGATTTGAGGTTATGCCCTTGGTATTATCAGCTTCGCTTTTTGTATCGAATAGCCTTGCCTACCGTATATGCCACGCTGTTTTCCTTATTTTCATGCTTGGGTATTGTAGATAAAGTGGTGGTAGAGTACAAGCCATAGTTCTTTTATCCAGTGATAGGCCCTTTTCACATGTCTATTAAACTCCAAGCTCAGTCTCCTATGATAGAATCCTAATTATTTGTTTTCCCAATATCTTCCAAGTTGGGGGAGTAAGAAGTAGGACCAGGATAAGAGAGGGTGGAAGCTTATATGTCAATCTGCTAACTCTGCGGTAGACTGATAAATATGATCCACATTAATCAGAAAACACCCCTGACCCTTATATAAGGGTTTATATTTTGCAATGCCAGTTGCCTGCATTATAGGCAACCGCCCTCATACCACAATCTTCCACCTACCAGTTGTCGTGTTCCCTATGGATCCTTGCCCGAGTAGGCTGGGCTGGCTTGCACCATCGACGAAGTTATCGTTTTACATGTCGCAATCCGTGAGATCATAGCTTGGGAGTTGAAGAGGGAGTTGGGGTGGAAGGTGCTAGGGGGTTCTACCAGCGATGCAGTTTTAGTTTCTCGGGCTGGGAATCATAGAGCATATTTATCGCCCAGTCCGACGGAACCTCTCTCTGGCGATGTTCTGCAAACACCCTTCCCATATAGGGCTTCCTACATTTTCATACCATTTCTCCGCGAATGGCATCACCATTTAGGAGAGTAGCTTTGCACTTCCGATCTCAAAATAACCTACACCCGGCACGCTACATATCTCAAAAATCGGAGAAGAGCCCAGCACCGAGGATTTGGTCCAATGGATGCCTTGTTTTCCCAGGTTGGCGTTCTGGGGTACCCGGTTCTTGGTCCCGGTGCGGGGGTGGAGGCCGTAAGGCCGAACCTTCCCGCCCCTTAGGGAGACTGAGAGTGGTATTCCGTCGACTTAGTTTTGCCCTTTGTATGTGCGATGCGCTCTTATTAAAATTTAATGGAAATTCTTGTAAGACTTACCTCGTGAAGGATTTTGCAGGGCCGGGAGTGTTTTGACCTTGTGGAAAGAAAAAGTTTATATGGGGACTGATACTATCGTATAGTGGAAATCCGCTATGCCCCTCACATTATTATGTGCGAAGGGAGCACGTGTGGAAGCCTAGAGCGAGCTTGCGATGTAATGTGTGAGAGGGCTTCCGGGAGTCGATATAATTTTAGATGGAAGTTCTTGAGATATTGTGTTGGCGGAGGAGTAAATGGACTTCAGTAGACCTCTGAGCTTGAAAAAATAGGAAATTTCCGATACTGGTCTTGAGGATAGCGAAAAATAGTACACCATGTGACCCTCCCGTGGCCGGGCATTGGAACAAAGCAAGTGTTTTTATCGGCATAGTGTCTTGAGCCGGGTTATGGGAAGTTCCGATCTCTGAATTCGCATCGGGTATGCCTGAATCTTTGGTCAATGGAGAAGTGTGTGCTAGAGCGGACGCATGCATGGGCGCGCCGTAAACTTGAGCTCCCATAATAGGGGGTTTTCCCATTGGATCAATACATGGGGTGCTGTTAACGGGAACTATTAGGCCACACCTTTCTGGGAAGTCGAAAGTTCGTAGACTGGGGATTATCCATTAGAGATGGGCGAGCACTGTCAGTGGTGGGCTCACTCTCGGTTCATGTGCAGATATTTCGGTTGTGATGGGCCTAGCCGATAGGCCTCATATTGAATTTTTCTACTGGCAGGAGGGGGCAATATCATTACTCCGGATGGCTGTATCACTGCTCGGGTAGCAAGCAGAAATTTAGGCTCTCAGGTGAGTGCCCGTATGTGCAGTGGCTACAGAAGACCCACTGGTGGCCTAATGTCGGGGCATAATTTGTGCACTTTCTTCTCCCAGTCGAATCAGATCCCGGACCTGGAGCTTTGGTAGCTCTTATTCGACACATGAGCCCCTTGTAAAATTTCCTTGGCAGGGAAATGATAGCGCTACCCCTGTGAAACGTCAATGCCATATATAATCCTCATCTCCTTGACTTCAGGCCCAGGAATTTCAACAACCCTCCCGACACCCCTCCAGGCTTCACACGATACTGGGATACCCCAAAGAAGATCTTAGCACCCGGATGGCAGCGCTAATACCAATACTTTTTGTCCAACGGTGACTATACAATGGCCGATGATACGACGCCACAAGTTTTGAAGTGGCTATCATCGCTGGAGCCCTACGCGCGGCACCAGGCCGTGTGCGCCGATCGGATTGATGGCATAGGGAGTTGGGTTTTACAGACGAAGGAGTTTCGGGAATGGAGTAGCGGCGGTGGCGGGCCGGATAGGGGTGTGCTCTTCTGCTATGGCGAACCAGGAGTGGGGAAAACGTACCTCAGGTAAGAAAAGCAGATCTACGAAAGGGGTAGGGTTTCTAACTAGTATGGAAATTAGCTCCCTGGTTCTGGACGATTTGAGCATTCAATGTCATGGGAAAGATGTCGTTCTCACTGGTTTATACTATGATTTCGCGGCTCAGAAAGAACAATCTCCGGAAAACATGTTAGGAGTGATCCTCAAGCAAGTCATCGATGCAGGAGACGCCCGAGAGTATATAAGTCATGGCTTCCATCAGAGGACTTTTGGGCTCCCGGATCTTGCAAGAATGCTCAAAAAGGCCCTCTCATCATGGAAGAGAGCTTTTATTTGCATTGATGGGTTAGATGAATGTCTGCCCGAGAATAGAGCCCTCTTTCTGGAGTCGCTACGAGAGATCCGGTATTTGCAGGGAGTCCGGCTATTCATCACAGGGAGACGCGGCGTTCGTGACGAAATTGAGAAGCACCTCGGCGATGTGGACGCTTTGCCCATCCAGCCCAGCATCAGCGACCTTATGAATTTTGCGAAAACCAAATTAGACAAAGATAAAAAGTATCGCGCAATGGATAATCACCTGAAAGAAGATATTTTGAGGGATATTCCTGGAAAAATATCGGAAACGTGTGTGGAAGCCCCTCCATTACTTAGAAGTAAAGTTGGGGTTATCGGCTGACAGTGCGAAGTTTCTTGGGCGTTTCTCTGGTCATAGATTTAATCTTAGCAGAGCAAACAATCCCTTATAGAAGAAAGAAGCTTAAAGAGATGACGGAAGCCCAGAGTTTGGACGAAGCGTATGCCGCAGCACTGGAACATATGAGGGCGGAAAGGGGGAGCAATGCAGGAGTTGGCATAGAAATCCTCATGTTCGTCTCTCATTCAGAGCGGCCGCTGCAGGTTGGCGAGCTATGTCATGCTGTGAAGGTAAATACAGGTCGGAATGGTCAGGCCTTTCATATCCTCATACAAAAGCTACTCGAATGCTCTCTGGGGCTCGTGGATGTCGGGGGCCCGTCATCAACCGTCCGCCTGGTCCATCACACCCTCCGAGAGTACCTTCTCCATCATCCTAGTGTGTTCATGAAACCCCATTTGAATATGGCGCGGGGTTGCCTTGAGTATTTAACCCACCGGTGTACCAATAGAAACTTATCACCGACTGCCATCGTGAGGGCACCCGCATTTGCAAATTACGCTTCCCGCTACTGGGGGATTCATGCTTCAAAGGGAAATATTGAAGACGTCAAACCCCTTGCTTTCAGGCTCCTCAACCGATATGATACCCACATATCTCCCAGGCTTCTATTGATGGGGAGTGATTACTGGCCACGTTATGCACAATTAGGCGATCCGTTCAAGGGGTTCTCCGCGCTGCACTGCGTTGCGTTCTTTGGCATTGCTGCGCTCATAGTGGCCTTGAGAAAGGAGAGGCGTGGTAATGTGAACGAAAGAGACGCCTTTGGGGCCACACCCCTACTCTGGGCCGCAAGAATGGGGAATCTAGAGGGGATAAGGGCTTTGCTGGAATGGGTAGGGGTTGATCCCAATCTGGCAGACTGCGAGGGCAAAACACCGTTATCGGAAGCGGTCGTGAATGGGCATGATGAAATAGTAAAGCTCTTACTATCTCGGGACGACGTCGACCCTAGCGGAGCGAGCGAGGGATTTTGTTGGGTTCCTCTTGTGTTGGCTGCATCAAGGGGACATGAGGCAATAGCCAAGGCCCTTCTAGCTCGTGGAGACGTCAACCCCAACCAGCCGGAGGCAGTTCTTGGCCGAGCACCGCTTTCAACAGCTGCCGAAGATGGCCACGAGGGAATAGTGAGACTCCTGTTAGCCCGGGGGGACATCGATCCAAATTGTCTAGAGAAAGGTTGTGGCCAGGCACCTCTCTTGTTAGCTACGGCGAGTGGACATCGAGGAGTAGTGGAGCTTTTGCTAGCCCGAGGAGATCTTAACCTTGGGATCGCCCAGGAGGCCCTCAAACAGGCAGCCGAGCATGGACATGAGGGGATAGTAAACCTCTTGCTCGCCCGGGAGGATGTCAACCCGAACGCAACAGACACCTCCGGCCGGACCCCACTTTCCTGGGCTGCGGAAAAAGGGCATGCGGGAGTAGTGAAACTCTTGTTAGATCGGGGGGACGTCAATCCGGATGTCCCAGAGAAAGATTGTAGCCAGGCACCCCTCTCACTAGCTGCGGCGAGTGGGCATCAAGGAGTAGTGGAGCTTTTACTAGCTCGAAGAGATCTCAGCCCCGGGCTCACCCAGGAAGCTTTCAAACAGGCTGTTGAGCATGGGCATGAGGAGATAGTCAACCTCTTGCTCGCCCGGGAGGATGTCAACCCTAACGCAACAAACACCTCCGGCCGGACCCCCCTTTCCTGGGCCGCCGGAAAGGGGCATGAAGGGGTCGTAAGGCTTTTGGCCGCCCGGGATGAGGTCGATCCCGATTTAGCAGACCTCAGCGGCCGAACTCCCCTCTCCTGGGCCGCGCGGGGGGGGCACGAGGGGACAGTAGAGCTCCTACTCACCTTAAATGATGTCGATCCTCACGCAGTAGACATCATGGGTTGTTCACCGCTCTTCTGCGCAGCCGGAAATGCACAGGAGCAGATTGTGAAGCTCCTACTTTCCCGGGCGGGCGTCTGGCCATGCCTGGTGAGCGACTGGAGCAGATTGATTATCCAACGGGTCTCGTTGGAGGAGCGTGAGAGCCAAAAGAGCTCTTAGCGCCATGTCAAGGCGTCAGTCTCTGCAGCAGTATCGTTACCATTTTTGGGCTGGAAATCGTCCCGACTTGATATTTATGATTAGCTCGCTGGGACTCAAAATGCCAGTTAATAGAAAGCAGACCGGCAGCTGATATCAATACCAACGAAACGAGCGCCCTTCGCTGAGCCATCTCTCGCATCTAGCACCGGGCGTGATAGGTGCACCTCCACCTACCCGCTTTACACTAGCATAGAGTGCATTTTCTGGGCTACTCCGCACTTTCCGCTCACAATCTCGAGCACAAATCCAGTCAATGCCGATCCGGGAAAAGTTTTTTTGAGGTTAAAGAGCTCGCTCTCTCAACTAAGATTTTCCTCTAAGCTACAGAGATACTAGGGCTGGACCAGCGTATTTGCCAATGTCAATATTAGCGTACGAGATCCACAGTCGGTGTGAACTGGTGATCGAAAGCCTTTCTTTCCTTTCCTTTCCTTTCCTTTCCCTTTCTTTTTTGTAAAGCATTATTATAATTTCCAGCTGTCAGTATACGCTTTCCTTCCTTTTTCTTTTCTCTCCTTCACTCTTAGTGAGCGTGCGTGTGTGCAGTAGTTTCTAAATTGAATTGAATCAGTAATTTATATCGCGACAATATCATAGTATAAAAACCCCCGGAAGCCCGAAAAATATATCGCCCGCCTAAAGGCATTATATCCGATCCTACTCGGAAGCGGGCGCTAGTCTACATAAGCACACCACAGCACATTCGCTCTTCTTCACCTTGGAAACGGCAGGCGTGCTCAAGCTGTACCCTCCCTCCCTCCCTCCCTCCCTCCCTCCCTTCCTCCCTTCCTCCCTCCCTTCCTTCCTTCCTCGCCGCACTATACAAAGCACTTGCTGCATGTCAAGCCGAACAAGATATACCTACCCCCCTCTGGCTTCACCGCCCAATTTAGAAAACTCACCTACTAACACAGTTTTACAATATAAACACGAGCGGGAAACCCCTCGTTAGCACTATAACAAGAATTTTCCGTTTATCGAGCGGGATAATCTTCATTAGAGTCAGTGGCGACAAGGCAGCGGGGCCTGTTTCCAATGCCTAGGCCTCTTACACCTAGAGGCCGGGTCCTAGGGATATATGCTTTGTTGTACTTGATAAGTGGTCGCTGGGATGGGGAGGGGGGAAGTATCATACCACCTTTGCTTGCACGATTCTATGAGGACAGGATAGCATTGCATACCACGAGGGTTTATGTGTTCGGGATGTCGCATTGGAAAAAAAATACAAGGACTTTCTTCCTTTTGCTAAATTACCTATCATGGATCGAAGTATATTTTTAGTTCAAGATCTAGTGCTTCCGCTGTGGAGAATCTATGTCACATACTCCTACGACGACTGAAACCCCATATACGCAGTGCAGTATGGCAGAAGTACCCTCGACCTTGCTAGATCCTGTTTTAGGATTGCCCGCTTAGGAATTGTTAGAGAAGTACCGAATAGCCAGTGGTAGACTTGAAGAAAATTGAGAAATTAATAACCCCAGGTTTTGAATAGTGAGAAATGAGATATGTAGAAGCGGGGGATATCTAGTGATAATTTAGAGCGGAATGGCGAGTACGTCTATCTGCTTGAGGTCTAGTTACGTTCATGAGAAGAGAAAATGCAGAATGCAAGATGGGATATGATATAGAAAACTCTTGGGATAACTAGAAAAAGGGGTAACCTAGAGGGATTGCCGAATAGGCCCGAATTCCCTGGACTCGGGGTGCTTGTGCAATAGGCGCAAAGGAGAGGAAGACCGCCCCAAAGTGCGTAAAGGTAGAAAAAGGAGTCCTATGTTCTCCGCCCATGGGAATCTAACTCAAGATGTACCACATTAGGCACGGTTCCCGGGAATGGTTATTAATGACGCCCCCCCATCTCCGAGATACTGGTTGCGTAATAAGCTTCGCAGAAGCAACGATACCGGAATAGCCATTATATGCCAGGCATCAATTCATGAGGAGCAGAAGGCCGTGATCTAGGGGAATCGAACGGAGCCCGAGGGATTTGCTGGCTCGCCTGCAGCCAGGCTAGCAGTATCTCTACTACTTTTGTGTGCCCACGTCTATAGGCTAACGAGAGCGGCCCCCGGCCAGAGTTGTCTAACGGGTAGGGGTTAACATCAGCTCGGGTTAATAGGATCCTAACCACCCCCTCATGCCCGGACTCAGCCGCCCACGATAGTGGTGTTTGGCCATCGTTATCCGCCAAGTTGGGGTCGACATCGGGGTGGCCTAGCAGTAGTTTCACAACCCCTTCATGTCCCTTCTCAGCTGCCCATGAGATGGGCGTTTGATTGTCCAAATCCGGTAAATTTGGGTTGATGTCGGTTCTGCTCAATAAGACAGTCACAACCCCCTCCTGGCCAGTCGCAGCTGCCCACAATAGCGGTGTTTGTCTATCATTATCTGCGAAGTTAGGGTCAACATCGGGGTGATTTAGTAGTAGCTCCACTACTAGCTCGTGTCCAAAGTTGGCAGCTCGAATGAGTGGTGTCCGGTTCACCACGTCCCCACAGTTGGGGTTGACGGCAGGTTGGTCTAGGAATAACTTTACTACTCCCTCTCTGCCTTTCTCAGCGGCCCAAGAGAGGGGTGTTCGGCCACGCCAATCTAGTGAGTTGGGGTTGACATCGGCCCGGTTCAACAGCGTCTTCACAACCCCTTCGTGCCCCTTCTCAGCCGCCCAAGACAGCGGTGTTTGCTTATACAAATCCGATAGATCCGGTTCGAGATTGGGTTGGGCTAATAGTACCTCCATTGCGCCCTCATTCCCGTATCTAGCAGCCAAAGAGAGCGGTGTGTAGCCACACCAATCTGCTAGGTTTGGGTCGACACCACTAAGATCAAATAACACTTTCAAGAATGCCCCATGCCCATTCTTAGCAGCCCATATCAAAGGCGTACGGCCTCATGGATCTCGTTCGGCCGGTTTATAATTTGTCATAATAAGCATTCCCATTACAAGCTCGTGGAGACCGAAAGATGCAGCATAGTGCAATCCGGTAAACCCCGCAGAGGAACGCCCGCATCCCCATATGCCTCTTTCATTCAATATGAAAAGGTTTGCAGCGATATGTTCGGGGAACTGGAGTAGAATCCCAAGTGCGAGTGTTTTTATATATACTGTTAGTTCCTTCCGTGCATGCATTCCCCAGCAGCAAGAGGCATAGCCGACAAGCGGGAATGTTGGCGGTGCAGACGTGTAGGCAGTTGAAAGCTTCCGGACAGGTTGAAAATTGAGATACGTTAAGCACACCTCGGCAATAGTGACATGAGGGCGGTGGAAAAGATCAGGATGCGCGCGAAAATATTCTTGCAAAGTTGCGTGAATGAGACGGACAGTGGCTGTTTCACGGTCGACAGTGACAAGTCCAAGACAGCACCCTAAGATAGTCTCTATCGATGGAATCTTCCCCCTATCAATGTCCATGGACCCTGTTTCCACAGCTAAGGCATGACATAACTCATTGACTAGCAATGGCCGCTCTGCCATGGAAATCCACATCAGCGCTGCAACGCCTAATATCGCTCTGGATCCTCGCTGCTGCTTTATTCTTCCCATGGTCACACTGTACGCATCGCTCAGGCCATTGGCCATTTGATAAAGCTTTTGCCTCCTTCCTCCAATTGTCACCTCTCCCAGAATCGCTTCGATATGTAAGGCAACTGACAGAAACCTAAATTCATAATCACCTTTAATTAGTTAATCGGCTGTAGCATATTGATACCATACTCACACATCGGAATGCCCCCTAGCGATGTTTTCCATGATCTCTTGCCGTAGGTAATCATCCATTGCATCGGGCTCAGGATCGTTATTCAGCTTGTTGGTCAGATATCTTGTTATATCGCCGGGACTAGGCTGAATCTTTAAAACGCTCCCGGGCCTCAGGAAATGCTTGTCTAGTTCAACCAGGAGATATGGTCTGCCCGTCAGAAAGAAGCGGGTATTGGGCGATTTTTCTGCGATATATTTCAGACATTTGAGAAACTCAGCCCGGTGTTCCACGGGAAACTCGTCCAACGCATCGATACATACGAACGTTTCGTGAAACGACGCAAGCACCCGAGGGAGCATTTCGAGGATCCTATCTTGCTGGAGAGCTCGTCCCCCGAGTTGCCCACTCGACGTCCGGAAAGCTTTGGCGAACTCTTCGGGTATGTATGGTAGTCCGGCCACAAACTGCCTCAGGAGGCTAGCGATCATACCCACCAGGACCTATCCCTTCTGCCCGGTAATCGCAGTAGAGACATGCAATTCCGGCGTTTGACCTCGCGGCGCTGTCACATAAAGTGTCAACAATAAGAGAACTACGAAGGCATCCGATTAGTGACAGTGGCGGTTGGTATGGAAGGCAAGCTATACCGAACAAAAGTCTTTCCCGCTCCAGGAATCCCTTGACAGAACAAAGTCTTATACGCGGATCCTAGGTTCCTCCTGTACAACCACATTTGGTACTCTGGGGTCCCTAAAACCCAGTCTCCCACTCCCTTGACGGGGGTGGTTGATATATCATGGTGCCTCCTCCAAGACTCTAGGGGGGATATCCACTCAAGAATCTGTGACCTCTCCTCCGCGGCCGTCGTAAAATTTGTGATGCTGTTGTTACTATTGATAGAAAGGTTGAAGCTGTTGACATTCTCGCTAAAATATCGGCCAAAGTTTCGATTCATGTTTTCAGTCATTAAAAAGACTCCGTCCAGCTTGTTTCGACAGAAGAGCAACAGGGCTGGCTTCCAGGTTGACCAGTTTTGGCCCCTTAAGCTTGGCGTGACTACACGAGTACTAGGGTCTATCATGAATTCATGGTACAGAGCCGGGGTGGTCATTCTCCAGTGCAACGGTAATTTTGGAACACAGAAAAACTTGGGTGTTCGAACTTAGGGTCAGGTGCGACAAGGACTGAATGCTAATTAGTGGATAGGGAATGGTGTTGGCTATTCTTGCTTAAACCAACACGAGCGAAGTGCAGGTTTAGCGAGTAAACCAACACGAGTAAAGTGCAGGTTTAGAGAGTAAAGTCACGATACTCACATTTATGAGATCGCTGAAGAGAATCATGAGAGTAATAGCTGTCTTAATTATCCGAAAGATACCGTCAAAAATAAGGAGATGGTGTAGTCGTAAAGGTGCTCGAGTGAGAGATCATGAATGCGTGTACGAGAGATTAACATAAATAGGAACTACAAGAACTCTTATGTCGTGCCACATAGTACACTCGTCCTCTATGATACAGCTTTTATCCAAGTTCTCCAAGTTGTTCAAGTTCTCCAATGCCTTTCCACTCGACCAACCAAAGCGAGCTCAACCTTCCAGTCCCCAGAAGTCCAAGTGCATTGCGCACATGGCTCTTCGATGCCGAAACCTCTGATGACGATGATTCCAATATATCCTTTCCCAATAGACCTTTGACCACCTCTACTACGTCTACCAAGCCCGACTCTGAGTTTGAGTATCTTATTGATACTGATTCTGAGCCAGGCGTGGAGTGCAGAAGTCCTTCTCCTTGCCCCATCTCTAATTCCACAAGTCAGAGAGAAGTCCAAAGAGCAAATGGAGAAGCAGCTTCGGACTTGGAATTCGATCCTCAAAACAGTCTACGTTTTACAACTCCAGTTTCAGACCTTGGTCCTGAACCCGGACTGGCAACCTCCGAATTCAACATCCCATCTCTCCGTACTGAAGTGGATATAGCCCTTCGCCATAAAATCCGTGCACTCAAGCACTATGCGCACTGGCCGTATCGCCAAATTTCAGCTGCAACCGGAGTTGCACTCTCTACCGTATACTGCATTGCGCACCCTCCTCTCACCCCTACCCATAGCAAGTTGCGAGGCCGGCACGCTATTCTCCGCACCCCACACCGCAAGAAGCTTATTGATCTAGCCACCTCCTCAGCGGAGAATCGTCATAAGCCTTATCTTGAGGTTGCTCGTATGGCAGGTCTTACGGCCTGCGACCGTACCTTACGTCGCACTATGGCTTCTGCGGGATATCATCGGCGTGTCGCTTGAAAGAAGCCCTATCTTTCCAATAAAACTCGCCAAGTAAGTATTCTTCTCTCTACTTCTGCTCTTTAATCTTACCTAGAAACGATCCCTTGGACGTATAAGACTCTCAAACCCCTTGCAAGACTTGTGCGACTTTGCTTTTCTTGCTGATAGGAAATCATTGGTAAGAATTCCTAATCACGAACTAGCTGTCCTCCAATCAAGTCTCTGTAAAGGGTAAGGGTGTATGCAAGCTATGCCATAGATTTGAGTGTCTTATTCGTCTGAAGGATACCGGGATGTCATGAGGTGGACGGAAGGGATAAGCTGTCATAGCTTCTATCACTTCCCGGCCTTATACCTGCCAAATTATATCCCGTGTTCTCTCTGTCAGCTCGCAGTCGGGAGCTGTCGGCCCGGGTGCTATGTCGGGAACACAGATATGTTAGAGAAGTATATGTTAGTACTCAATACAAACTCAAATATCCAGAGTAAGGTGAAATGCTAATTCTTTACGTACAGGTACTGTGTATGTTTCTTCCCGACATTACACCCAAACTGACATAGGTCCTATCTCGAGTTTAGTATCTACTCCTAGTATTCAATATCTCCAGCATCTCTGATTAGTTGTCTATATACTAGTTAAAGGTAAGAGGTGACCGAAAACATGAGTTCAGAAAATATATGGCAAGCTATCAGTGCATACTGCAAACTCACTACTCATATTTTCGGTCACTCCTTGCTGGTAACAAGTACCCGAGTAAAAGAGGCAACTCCTACTTCCTAGAACATGGCCTGTTTATCCAATAAAAAGCTTTTCTTCGTCTTGCTTAATAAAGACTAACAGATCATTATCCTACAGGCACGCTACTCCTGGGCCGACACCTACAAAGTATGGAGTATACAAGACTGGTCCAAGGTTATCTGGACGGATGAATGTGCTTTCAATGTTGGCGGAGCACCTGGCCGGGTGTGGGTCACTCGAAAAGTGGGAGAAGAGTTTGAAGAATCTTGCCTTGTTCCGAAGTTCAAGAAGCTGGAAGCGATTATGGTTTGGGCCTGTTTTGTTGGCCGTCGCAAATGTCCACTTATCATATGGGATAAAGCCGCCTGGGGTAAGACTGTAACTGCCAAAGGGTACCAAACCTACATTCTGCCCCATCTTGATCGATTCTGGCAAAATGAGTCTGCCCGGACCGAGGACTATGTTTATATTCAACATGATAATGCCTCTCCTTATCGAGGCCGTACTACAGTTGCTGACCTGCAAGACCGTGGGCTTTATAACTATCTTCTTCCTTGGCCTGCTACCTCACCTGACCTTAACCCAATTGAGGTCATCTGGAGATTAATGAAGTCACGCATAGGCAAGCTTCACCCTCGACCTCAGAACAACAAAGACCTGATTGCGGCAATTGAGAGTCAGTGGAATGAAATTACCGACTACGAATTTGGTCAGATTATTGATACCATGATTGATCGTGTCGATACCGTTCTTGCCGCCAATGGTGGCCACACTAAATACTAGTTCTCTCTCTCTCCCACTCTTCTACACTTTTCATATGCTCTGTCTCATGTCCTCGCTCTTACTCGCCTTTCTTACTTGCTTGCTGACCAGCTCTTGTACTTTGTCACTCCTTTACTCTATCCGATATACTCTCCCCTACACTCTCTTCCCCACCCTCTCTTCTGGTAGCCTCTCCTCCGCGCACTCTCTGCCCTCTCTCCTCTACGCTCTCAGGCACTTCATCACACCCCCTTCCTTCTGCTCACTTGCTCACCCTCACACTCACACACACCCTTTTTTAGCCTCTCTCACTCTCACTCTCACTCTCACTCACTCACTCACGGTCTCGATCTCTCACTCTCTTTCTCACTTTTTTGCTCTCTTTTATACACAATTTTACTGCAGGCTAGTCTTCTACCACAGAATGTCGGATAACCAACCCAGCATCTGGAGCTACCCAAACCTTCTCCGCAATATCAACATCCTTGCCGATGAGATCGGAATCCTACCCTCCGCAACCAGCCCGACAGTTAGACCTTCGCGACCTGTGCTACAGATGAGAATCTCACATTCTGGATGTTATATGAGATGTGTCCTGGTTCTTTGGTGAGCGCTGGTGAGGGGTCAAATATTACTGGAAAAGGGAATAAGATGGCGGAGCAAATGACTATTCAGTAGCTTGTGAATAGGCACATGGGGCAGAGGAAGAGGGAACGGTGAATTAGCCTGGAGAAGGATCATGGATGAATCTCTTTCTCTCTCTGTCTCTTATTCTCCTGTTTTTTTCTCTTGTAGTGGAACTTTCTGGCTGTTATTTTACATGTTTTTCTTAATTGTCAATGACCTTTGTGCGTGTTTTGATTTTCTGAACCCTTTCTAGGTCATTTTATATTGTTATTTCCGTATTCTTAATCCCAATTTTGATTTATCTTGGATGAATTTTTGTTTCCTGCAGCTGTGTCCGTGAAATGGTGAGAAGTGGGGCCATACGAGGCAGAGATAGACTGATCCTGCTCTTTACCCTACTGGTATCAATGGTATGATGGCTGAGGAAAAGGCAGGAAACAAAGGATAATCAGTAACGTCTAGCTATAATCATGATATGTTTAGTTCTTTAGTTCTCACCTTGTTGAATTTATTAGCTCTGATTTGGACAAAATTATGGTACACACTTGATAGGCGCTGTACCACTACTCTCTAACCTCCTATCCCTGCTCTGTACCATGAATTCATGGTATACCCTTGTACTCGTTACAGGCAAGAAGTATTCGAAAAGAGGGATAAGGCAGGGATTCGCGAAATATATGGTAAAAAATCCGTGCGTGTCTGAGCGCCCATATAAACTCGCGGTTCGTATTTTCTTAACCTTGTTTTCATTCATTCTACACTAATCAACTGAATGACACCAAGTGCGTCCAGGGACACTGTCCCCTGGTCTGACCCCCCTTAAAGAAAATATCCACCACTCCGCCCTACGCCTACCACCATGGTCCCCTCGCCCCATTTAACAAAAGAAACTCCCCCTCCCACTTCCTCTCTCCTCAACAATTTATGTCCGTCAACGGCGGAAACCCACCCCGTCCCCTCTGGGCCCAGTGGTCGTGTACGTTATGAAATCCTCCAACAAATGAAACCCATTCCTGCGCCTCCGCGCCCCATGGTAGTGTACATAAAAGTAAATAAATCCCACAGCTACAAAAGAAACCCATACCTGCCCCCTTCAGCCCTATGGTTGTGTACGTTATGAAACCCTTAAACAAAAGAAACCCACTCCTGTGCCTCCGCGCCCCATGGTCGTGAACGAAAGAAATTACAACTGCTGGTCATTACGCCCACCAGCTACCGGGCGACCGCCGCTCCTCTTCTCCCCCCCCCGGCCCTAGCGCCTGCCTTGTGTGTCTTGGCATGGTTTTCCCTCTCTCTCTTCGTGTTCTCGAAGGTCTTTGGGCATAGTTGACATTGGATGTACCATCTCCCATTGCGCCATACCCTGTTTTGTGCGATTGGTTGTGAGGTTGGTAAGTTGATTGAGGCTTCCGAGGTCTGGATCCTATATTTCGCCCTATCCGTGGTTTTCCCATCTTGGTCCTTGAGGTCGTCCGGCCACGCTTCGACCCATTCAACCAGCTCTTTAATCGTCTTGTTGTTGTGGAGGCCCAGTTTACTGGCCTTAACCGTGCCACAATAGGTCATTAAATGGGCGGGCGTGATTGTGTCTCATCTGCAGGGGCATTTCCTTCTGACTCCCGTTGTTGTTTGATATAGCCATCCGCATGTCGCCCGGATATATAAAATGCTCTTGAAGGAGGCTCGTGACATATTGCGTAGGTGGCCATATTTCGCTTGCGGTTTGCCTTTGTATCTGATGTCCTCATGGTCGATCCGTTCTTGCCATTCCCGTGTCATGCCAGACTTGATGTCGTTTATGCCCCCCCCATTTGCAATAATTGTGGGGAGGTTTGATGTTTCCAGCCATGCGTTAGACATTCGGGAGTGCCGATTCAATATATAGGCACTGAGCGCTAGCCTGTCTTGTCTCTGTTTTACGTACAGGTCCAGCGGGGGGACGCCCAGTTCCGTATCGATGGCTAGGGTAGGCGTTTTGATTTCGAGTTTAAAGGCGCTCCTCATGGCTCCGTGTAGAACCTTGGCCGCCTCTTTTATATGGGTCTTTTTTGACCAGACTTCGATTCCGTAGGTCAGCTGTGGTATTATGAGTCCTTTGATCAGCCTTTCAGTACACCAAGCATTTAGTTCTCCTATTTGGTACCGGGATATGAGGGCGCCAACGGCCTTGCCTGTTCTGGCCGCTTTGTTGGTCCATGTCTTGATGTGGTGAGCCCAGTTCCAGTTTTCGGTGATGAAGTATCCCAGCTATCTGAGCTCCTCTTTTTGCGGGATGAAGGCTCCTTCCATCATAGGTGCTAGGTGATCCTTTCCTCTGGTTCGGATGTGGATTCCTTCACTTTTGAGCTTTGAGAACCAGTAGTTGCTTTCGTCTGCTTTTGTGCGTAGCCGGTCGATGGTGTCTTGGTGTTCTGTTTGTCCCTTGGTCTTGGTCGTATAGGCTGTGGCGGTTAGGATGTCGTCGACATAGGCCAGGATGATTGTGTCCTTGCTTGTTTTGATCGAGACCATATGCTTAACGCTGATTAGGAAGAGCATGGGGGATAGTGGCGAACCTTGTGGAGTGCCTCTGTCCGTTTTGAAGGGTTTTGAGGTTCTTCCATTAAACCGGTAAACTGTTTGGCGGTGGTGTCCCCAGGATTTTATCCAGTCTCCTAGGTGCTTGTCTTTTTCTCCTATCATGTTGCAGGTCCTATTTAGGTCTAGGTTGTCGAACCCACCTTCTACGTCTAGGGCTGTGATGCATACATTTTGGTCTTTGTTGCTTTCGATGAAGGTGTCCAAGGCTTGTATGGCGTCGGTGGTGCCATAGTTTTTCCTTCCACCATACATATTGTCTGGGAGGAGGTCGAGGCTGGTCAGCTTGCTCGTGATGATCCTTTCCATTACTTTTGCCAGGATCGATTGTAGCTGTATTGGTCTCCAGCTCTTTGCCGTCGTGTAGGTGGGTTTGTTCGCTTTGGGTATTAGGATCGTGGAGCTCGTTTTCCAGGAATTGGGCATGCCTTCCTTGTATACTTGGTTTATGATTTTCTGGAAGAGGTCTGGTCTAAGCCTCCATAGCGTTCTCAGCATCCTCGTGGGAATTTGGTCTGGGCCCGTTGCAGCGCCGTTGGGGGAGGCTTTGAGCGCTTTCTGAATTTCACCGTCCTCGACCTGTGTGTTGGTGGGGTTTATTGTTGCTGGTGTGTCTCTTCGGTGTTCTCCGCCATACAAGGAGTCTTGGAGTTCTTTTGCTATGTGATTGTGGTCGGCCGCTAATGTGCCATCGGCTCTTTGCAGGGCTGGGATGGGATGCTTTGTGGTTTTTATTTTCACCGCTCTGAAACATTCTGGGTCTGTCTCCTCTTGCAGGGCTTTTTCGTTAACTGTCAGCTTTGCCTCAAAGATGACTTTCCTGAAGTTTCTTCTGGCTTCCACTAGTTCTTTGCCCCTCGTTCCATTTTTTACCATTTTGAGGAGTCTCTTTCTTATCAGGGTGAGGTCCTTGTTCCAGAACGCCTTCGCCTTTCCGGAGGCTCGTGGAGTATGTCTAAGGATGATGTTTGTAAGCTTTTCCTGGAGCGATGAGGGATTTTCGTCTTCCCTCAAGAGGTGGATTTCGGTTTCGATTTTTCCCCAGTCTGCCTTGTCATATCTTAATGGGTTTTCTGACGTGCTTCTCCACACCAGTCCTGTTTTACTCTCTAGCGCCCTATGTTCGGTGGAGGCGATAGTTCTGTGTTTTACCCTTACGCTACATGAGGCGTCTGCGATGACCAGGTCGATAGTGGAGCTTGTGTGGTTCGGATTTGGTGGTATATATGATACCCCGTGTGCGTTGACAACCCCAAGGTTTGGTCTTGTGTCCAACCACCTCCTCAGAATGCAGCCTTGGGTGTTCAATCTCCCCATCGACCATGAGTCGTGTATGGCGTTCAGATCTCCGATGAGGATATTTTGTGTCCCTTTCAAGTTGTGCCAGTTGTTATTTGGGTCCCAGGTTTTTAATGTAGGTCTCTGGTAACCTATCGTGATTTCTGTACCGTAGGTGTGCAGCGTAACGTAAGAGGTAGATACTCGTTCCATTACAAACATGTTTACGTATTCATTTTTAATATATGTGGCACAGCCTAGTTTTTCTGCCGTTGTGTTGGCATAACATGTATATCCTTTTATTTCCATCCAATCTTCATTTTCTAAAGGACATTCGGCCAGCAAAATGATTTTCGGTTTAAGTTTCAGGGAGGACTTAAGTAACTCGGTGACCACGTTCATCGACCCGCCGACGTTGTGGTAAATAATATCAGTGGTCGCCATAATTATTTATGGGGGTTGGGGTTGGCCGGCCCTGCCGGTGCTTTGCCTTTCTCTGCTGCAGTGGGGCTGCAGGCCCTGATCCTTGTGGGGCAGTGTCTATCCCCGGTGAAGTGAGATGTCTCGTCGCAGTTTACACATCTCCTGATGGTGTGTGAAAATGGTTTTCCCTTGCCTGCGGTGCAGTATAGGGATCCACACATGTGGTCCTTGGTGTGGTGTTGGTTTCCACAGTATTTGCAGATTGAAGGCATCCTGCAGTGGGCTCTGTGGTGTCCGTATTGTAGACACCTCTCGCAGTGGGTTGAGGCGTCTTTGCGGATGTATTTCCGGAAGCTTCATCTTAGTCCGTAGATTGCCATTGCTGGGTGCGGCTTTTTGAGTTCGTTCATGAGCCAGTCGTTTGCTTCTACCGCGACGATTATGGAGGATTTTTCTTTGTTTTCTGCCTCCAGGGCCGATACGGACTTGATCCACTTGGGCCTGTCCATGAGTCTGAGCTCGGGGTTGAAGGTCGTGAGCTCGTTTTCCAGGTCATTCCAAGCCCGCGCGTCAATGTTCCATTCGTCGGTGGTCCAGTGCCTGTCCCCTGAGGTTGCTAGGGGAATACTGTTTATAACGATGTTCACCGTAGGAGTGTCTAGGCCGATGTTGAACCCGAAGATGCCAATATCGTTGAGGGCTTTCATCATACCCCTGATGTTCGCCAGGGCGGGTTCCGCTGGCAGGTCTTCGATGGTGGTGAGTACCAAGTCGTCGTTCCTATTGTACTCCGCGAAAGCGAACTTTGTAGTGTTCGACGCACTGTTTATTGCGTCTCTGATCTTTGCCGGTGTGCAGTCGCTGGCCCCAACTCATCTACCTTTTTCTACTAACTTAACGAGTAGTCGGCGTTGTCTGGCGTGTGGGGTGGAGGGAGCAGAAGGTGCGTTTTTCCTTCCTATTCCCGGTGCTGTGGGCGCGTTCCTTTTCCTGGTCTGTACCAGTTTGAAACCGTCCGTGTTAATCCCCGCCGCCGCGATGGCGGACGAGCCTTCCTTCTTCTTCTCCTTGACCGCCTCTTTCTCTTTTTCTCTTGGGGCAGGGGTGGTGCCGGGGTTCCGGACTGGAACTAGGGTAGGCTTTGGGGCAGTGGGTTTTGGGTTCTCGGCAGGGGGAGGGGGGTTGTTTTGTCTGGCTGTAGTTTGTGGGTTTCTGGCCCTAGTAACAGAAGCGATGATGCGTGTCTCCATTTCCATCATCTTTTTTTCCATGCTGTCTTCGAGGACTGCCATGTAGTTGATGAGGTCCTTGCGGGTGGCCGCCCCATTGAGGAAGTCCTCAGAAAGTCCTGTATTCTCCGGGGTCGCTCTTTGTTTCTCTAGGAGTTGACACAGGTCTATCGTCACCTGTTCCTCCTGGAGGTTTGTCTGGATGATGCTGCTACTGGGTTCTGAGAAGGTGTTCGGGATCTTCTTTGGTGACTAGATCCTGGCCAGGGGGGACGAGAAGCGAACGCTGCGGGTTGTCTTTCCTCCTCCGATCTGTGAGGCTGTGCTTGACCAGGAGGATGCAAACCTGGTTGGGGGTGGGAGGGGTTCCGGTGATGTCGGGTATGGTAGCGACGGGTCGGAAAAAGGGGTGGGGTTGGATGAGGGGGAATCTGAGTGGGCGTGTTGGCTATCCCCGAGCCCTGTTCTTTCCATGTTTTGTCCGTTTCCCATGTCCATAGGGAGCTCTGGTACGGAGGATTCCGGCACGAAGGGGATTATGTTAGGAGCACGGACTCCCCGCAAGGATTTACAGGGCAAAGTTACCCTACCTTGATGCACACCAACTTCGAAGGAAAAAGATAACACGCCCCTCCAGCCCCGGCGTTGGGACAGCGCGTTATCACTGGTCGCCTGGGTAGTTGCGTCCCAACACCAAAGACCACGATCAACGGAACACATCTTATAACACTGTATACGTCGCGGCCGTCTGTCCGACCGGATCCTGTTCGCAGGATATATGAGGGGAGACCTCCGGGCACCTTATGCAAGTGGAAGCAGGTGAATCGGACGACGGCGCATAAAGTTACAGACACTTGAAGACAAACAGTCGGAAGAGTGGGTCGAAAGTAACGGGACGTTTCGCACGAAAGTTAGTCCCCTCGTACCTACTAAGTCATGTAGAGTATGAAGGAGGTAACTATGCCCAGTAAGTGGATCGGGCGCATCCACAAAGGACAAGTTGTTAAAAGATGGAGTCCGAGGGAAGAAGCCCATAGGTACGATCCCGAGGACAAGTCGTGTAATGCCGGAAGACCAGAATACGACATGCAGTCGCGTGTCGAATTCTCGACGGAACCAACCAACGAAGAATGGCCATCTTCGGTCCAGCAAGTTAGACTACCCCCGGCGAGCACGGTGGCAAGATAATTCGTAACCATTGTTGTCAACGGATAAACGGACGAGCTGACACCTGACGTGGTCTCTACATCATCAGGGATAACAGACGCGCAGACCGATAAGTTGACCATGGCAGCAAAAAGTGTGATAGAGAGTTTTCAGGGTCTACGAGTATTCGCACTCAGGAGAAGCTTGCAGAGTTGCGGGCAAGGTACTTAGTTAGTATAGAGTTAGCATGTATACCGTAATTGCTCAGACGCGGAATATAAATATCGAAGCATCTTCACTGCTATTAAACACAACAAGCACGGAGAAGAGATCTTATCAATATAATAAGTTATCTACACTTTTATATCGTTACCAATACTCCGACGATCTATATCGAAGTGAATCATTATATCTAGCCTACATTACTCGTGTCTTCTTAACGAGTTCTCCGATATAATTACGATCAAGGTCCTAGCTGTCGGAATACCTCACGCCGAAGCTACCACCTAACAGATTAGTTCCTGAGAAGTTGGGGCAGGGGTGTTTTCCATGACCGTGTCTCCAGCTGTTTGTTAGTCTGGTATTTGTACAGTGGTCTGGATTTCTGGGGAGGGTTGGTAGGTGGAGGCCATTGCTGCAAGTTCTGCTAGGGCCTGGGCATCGACAGTGTTTACTTTTTCATCTCCGAAAATAGAGGCCACAGCCGTTTGAAAGCCCATGGGGCGGGGGCCCGGGGCTGGTGCGATGACGGGAATTTCTTGTCCGGTTTTTGAACCTAGGTGTACGAAGCACATAGTTGTACAACCCAGTTCCAGCCGGACGTCAGGGAATTTAGTCCCGGGGAGAACGGTGGGAGCGAGGATGTTGATGCCTTTGTTCGGGCACTCGGAGGCGTGGAGAATGGAGGCTCCAGCAGGGAGGCAGCCTCTGAGGGTCATGCCAAATGGTGATCCTGTGTTGAGGACGCGGGGTGAGGCTGAGCCAGGTCCAGGGGAGGGTGAGTTCTGAGCCCTGGGTTGCCCCTGGACTCTCTTGACGGGAGAGGTAGACATGGCGAGGAGGAAACAGTCAGTTACTGAGGTTTGCAATTGTTTCCTTGGGTGTTTGGAAGCCTTAGGATAAGCAAGCCTGATTGGCTGCCACACCCAAGGGAGGAGGGTGGTGAGAAAAGCGGGGAGTAGCAAAGTTCAGGAAATTTCTGGCTTTACCGGAGGGAGTGGTGTGTTGGCAGTGCCAAAATGTGATATGTGAGGAGAAAGTATGCGGTGTGTGTCCGGTGGAAAATTTTCACGTTGGTTGTAACAGATAATCTCAAGAGGTTCGTATTTTCGAATACTTCTTGCCTGGGACAAGTCCCGTACTATCATGTCTCACTTTACGAACCAAAATCTCAGCCACTGGGATTTGGGGTAACGCAGGTGCGGCAAGCACCGTACTCGGTATTCAAAGTGATGAGAGCTCCCTGCCAGCGCCTTTCTATCTCTAGCTGCCGTACTCTGCTAAGGCACCGCCTCCACCCCATTTGACCTTATATTTTTGTTAAAGAACCAGTGGGACTCCAAGACTTCAAACATTGCATCTAGACCTCGACCTCACCAAAAGGCTTTATATCAATGCAACTTGCAAGTAATATATATGATGATCATTCCAACCAGAAAATTGACCAGAGTTTGCCGCTCTTTCTCCTTTTTATCAATGCCGATTTTGTCGCTCTGTGACAAGAATTGAGTCGCTAATCTTGTATGGTAGTGACCGCCCCCTCAGCTCTTAGTTACCGTATATGAACTTATCTGGTAGCATTGGAGCTCTCGCGTATCCCTATCCTAGTAAGGTCCTCGAAACCCTGCATATAATATGGGTTTAATATGACCCGGACTTTCCGTGAGCCGGTACCTACAATTTTTCGTACTTTTGTCTCACATTTTAAGCACTCGATAAATCAATAAACCACAGGGCGAAGAAACGAGTACGGTAAATTGGTAGCCATATCCCCCCCCCGCCGGCTATCGTTAGGTATGATATCTAGAGGAATTATTTTCAAGTAATAACTCGATTGCATACCCCCTTGCTGCCATTATAGTTATAAATTAAGTGTGAAGAGTAGGCCCATCGACGCATTTCCCTAGCCTGATCCCATGCGAGCCTCTGAGAATTAGCAGGTATACCTACAAGGAGGTGATTACCGTGGGAACTGGAATAATCGCACCTTGTGTTAGGGCGTTGGAGTTGCCTCTCCTAGTAAGGTCCTGGCGCTTTTTTCTTTCTTTCTTTTTTTTTCTGTTCCGGGGGGGGCAGAGCTTTGTGTGCTCTCTCTATCTTCCCTGAGGAGGAGAAAATTTGGAGCTACATAGCACATGGTGTGATTATTCGAGTTTGTACGGTATGATACAGCACCGCACTAATCTATGTTCAAGGGGGGGAGCTGGTGTAAAGGAGGCAAGAGAAACGAAAGGAAGGTGGACAAGAGAACAGAAGAGTGGAAAAAAGGTTAATACCGCCTGCCAGGTGAGAAAGGATAAAAGAAACAAAAAAGTAGGCAAACCCCACCCCCCAACGAAACAGAATGACCATAAGCCACTGTAATTGTAAAGCAAAGAAAGCTAGCTAACCAACGATAGGCTCACATCCATCCCGGTTCTCCGGGTTGGGTTTGCGTCTACCGCAACAACCCACTAAACGCCTGAGCCCGCCCTAGGCACCCGATAGGAGAGCATCTGGTCTGAGGGTGTGGCATTGGAGTCGAAGTGCCATAGTGCCCATGATCCAAGAGCTTAAACGAATAGCTCAAGCCGCCGAGACGAGCAGGCAAGAATCTGGACTGAAAAGTCCTTTTAATCACTCTCGTGTGATGAAAGAACAAGAAATCTTGGATTGGATTCTGAGATGGGGTTGTTGTAGTCAATGATCGTTTTGACTGGTTTTCAAATTAGACTCCAAGTGACTAATATTGTATAACATATAAACCAACAAAAAATGTATTCCTAAATATTACTACAAATTCACATATCATTGCTATGAGATATACTACACTTTCATATAATTTCCCTGCTGTATCCAATGAAATGAATTAATGGAGTCAATCTCCATTTATTTGTAAATTGTAATGTGCAGAGTCCTGTTCAGAAAATTATGCCTCTTACTAACCCCGGACCATGTTCAATATCAACTATGTAGCCAACAAAAATGATTATATAAATGTCTAATTAAAAGGTATGTGGAATCAGACTAGAAATGCTTCCGGTATAATAAATATTAGTAGATTGTCTCTATGGAAAAAAAACCTCTATAGAGATCAAAGTACTCGCTGTGAGAATAAGTCCTGAGACAGCAGGAACAACCATGATCCACCGCAAAACTCAACCATCATCATAACCGCAATTGCGATTAGAATTGCAACCACAACTACTCGGGCGTGAACCAAACACTCGAACATGAGGGCCCGACAATCATCATTCCTCATCAACTATCATACTACCACTTTGCCAACCTCGCCACTGCCACAACGACTACAACACCAAATTCTCCCAGCATTTTTTTCCCACATTTGTTTGGATCTAGAAGTAAGATCACCTTGCAGAATAAACATTTTTCTTATCTCTTTCTAGTATTGGGTTATGTTACTTTTCACTCGATTAATGATGAGGACAGTGTTGACGAGTGGCGGCCGTTGTCACTATCCCTTCGAGTGCTTAATTGCGCCCAAGTGTAATGACTATTACCACCAGAGCCTGTTTATTTGTGTCCCTCCCTCTCTCTGGGAATAGCATCTAGAAATAGGACCTTTCATTTTGACTGGAGTTGACCTGAGTTGTGGTACCGGTATTGTGACGGTTAAGTGCTGTGAGGAATCGTTGTTGCTCCCGTTGTCTCAGGACTTATTCTCGCCACGAGTATTCAAAATCCAAATATTGCTAGTGTAAAACTTAGGGCGCGTCTGGTTGCCATCAGCTTTCCAAAGTAGTAAAATGACAAAATGTAGGTTGCACCCTACAAATGTCGTTATCTCAAGTTAGTATAATCCATAAAGATAGACGTCAGAGTGACCTGTCTGGTTGACACATCCACAAAGTGTGAAATACGTCAGTATATTATGTAATCATATATTCAACTGGAAGAGTTATAATCCATCGTTGTCTCAAATGAAGATAATATCAAGTTACCTCTACGATCTCTCTATTTCTTTTCCTTGAATCAAGAATCAGACCAATGGCGAAAACAAAATGGACTGAGGCAATGGTAGAGACGTTTCTCAGGATCCTACACGACCAAGTACTGCGTGGTGAGCGGGCGGAAAATGGCTTTAAAAAAAAAGCATGGATTGCGGTAAAGGAAGGATTGCGGGCTACTCACCAAATGGATTTGGAAGCAAGTCAACTAAAGACCAAATGGGCAAATGTATGTTAGCAGAGACACTTTATTTATAAAACAATATTAATATGTTTCGATATACAATAGATCAAAAAAGATTATGAGATATATACAGCGATCAAAAACAACTCTGGATTTGGATGGGACGACCACAAAGCAGTTCCTACAGCACCAGATAGTGTTTGGGAAGCCTACCTTAAAGCTCGTCCAGAAGCAGAAAAGTTTCGTAAACAGACCCTAATGCATTATGATATTTTGCATGAGTTATGTGCAAACCTATCAGCAACAGGGAAATATGCACTTACAACAAACCTTTCCTTTCAGCCCGCATGGTTGTCCATCCCGAACCAAACCTCCGGAAGCCAATCGAGTCTGTCAACAACGATGCAGTTAGCAGTGAGCGATAAAGGAGATGTGCAGGAGGAAGGTGTGGGTAAATACGTACCTACGGGAAGCAAGCTCATTACTGCATCCAAAGATTGTGAAAACTTCAAAGGGCAGTGGGTCCGGGAGGAAATTGTGTGTCTGGATAGCCAGAGTAGGAAGTTAGCTTATGATCAAGGGAAAAGAAAAAGGGGAGGAGCAAAGCGAATGGGGCAGGATATAGAAGAGAAAGGAAGTGAGGGGGAGGAGGAGGAGGAGGAGGAGGAGGAGGAGGAAAGTTTACATACACCAAAGAAGGTTCGACGAGAGAGAAATACAACAGGACGTGCAATCACCCAAGCTCTCGATCGACTTGGAACTACAGCACAAACGATTCAACGCCCAGCAAGGGAACTTGCAGTCGAACGAGTACAACAAGATTATTGCTTATCATTTACGGCAAATGAGTTGGTCAAGGCATTTTTTGTGTGATGGAATATGAAGTAAAGGCCTCTATTTTTATTGCTCTTCAACCTGGAGAGGCAAGAGACCTTTGGTTACGAGAAGCTATATGTAAATTATAATTTCTATTTTTTATTTTAACCTCTTTGTTTATGAAACCTTCATTGTTTTTAGTTATTTATTTATCTGTTTATTTTGTAAGAGTAGGGAATAGTTATTTGTTTATCTATTTACATATTCAATATAGTCAATCCACATCTGCTCTGCCAGCCTGTCATGAAACTCTTTCATCCCACTATCATCAGTGACAGGTTCTTGTACAATACCATTAAAATCCAGTCTTCCTTCCACTCGTTGACTATTTCTCTGAGCCTCCTGATCCACTTCGTACTCCTGTTCCCAAACTGCACATTCCTCTTCCCCATTCCGCTTCAGAATGAAGTTATGTAAGGCAGCAAGAGCTAACAGTAACTTCACTTGAGATTCGTAGGGGTATTCGATTCGTGATTGTAGGATTGAAAAGCGCTTTTTCAGTATCCCAAAAATTCGTTCGATGCAATTACGAGCTTGAGCATGTCGGAGGTTGAACAATTCCTCCTTATTCTTTGGTCTAATTTATTATATACATTTTGTATCATTAGCAGCTTATATAAGTAATATTAAATATAAATATGAATATTATATAAAATATATATACAAACCTGAGCTTGGAGATTGCTTGCTCACGCAAGTGATAGCGTACTCCACGAGATGGGGCTAAAAAGCCCTTTCGTAAGGCATAACCGGTATCACCAAGGAAGTACTTTCCTTCCGGTACTTCAAGACCATTTTGTAGTGCCCATTGGAGAACTCGTCCATCATGGGCGGAGCCCTCCCAGCCCGGAATAACACAAGCAAAGAACAAACCAAATGTACACATCGCAAGTACATTTTGACTGATTTCCCCTTTCCTATTCCTAAATCTAGGAATATTATCACTGCTAACTTTGGCTAGAATATGAGTGCCATCGGCTGCTCCTAATGCATCCTTAAAATAAGGATAAAGGATTCCTTTTTTCCTCCAGATTTCCCGTGGAAGTTCCTCAGGATTTGGAAGTACAATATTGTTTTTGGACAATTGTACCAATCCATTAAGAATGGTATTGAAAACTCTGTAATAATAATATTATTATTTATTAAACATTATGTACATTAAATTTATTTTTAAAATATAATAATACAAATACTTACATTGTAACTGTGTATCCGCTGACCTGAAACCTCTCCTGCACTTCACGATTTGTGCTGTGGTGTCCGACAATAGCAAGAAACATCGCAAGTTGTTCTTCTATTGAGATCTTTTTGGTTTCATGTAGGCCTGCATGCATGACCATCCAGTCACACAAGTCGAGAAAGGTTCCTTTTGGCATTCGGAAAACCTCGTAAATCCGGCGTTCGTTAGACGTGAGTAACTCGGCGACATACTCCCTTCCACTCAACGGTGAGGTACGACAGGGCTCTTTGTCAAACTGAGAGCTCGCATAGATACCGACCATAAGGCCTATATTGCATAACATTATTGGAGTGCATAGGGATGGAGTTTGATAGACAATAGAATTAGGCATCATGGGTATAGTAGTTTTTTGAATTATTTCTACTTATAATTGGCGATGGACATTATGTTTATAGTGTGGGCAGGTTAGGGTTTTTTTTCATTTTACAGTTTTGTCAAAAACAGGTTTGACCCGTTTTTTGGATACCTTCATTTTGAGCTGATTATGGTAACTTGGCTATCCTGTTTCACTGTCAACCAGACATGCCACTTCAGCGCAAAATAGAGTTTTGTGGCAAACCTCTAAAATCAGGGCCAAGATACAGGTTTGGTGTGGCAACCAGACGCGCCCTTAGATATTTCTAGGATAATTCCTATTGCAATGTTTTGAAATATAACTAATATGCACACAAGATGTAGGATAGTGCCAAGAGAAGAAAAGGAAACTAACTTGGATATAATATTATGACGATACTATGGTCTAAAGGTGATAAAAATTGCATAGTGTTTTCTATATTTTTGACAATAATATTATACATAATAATAATATTATAATATTAATTATTATACTTGTAATATTAATTTTTACTATGTGTTTTTAAAAATTATCTTTTTACCTCTTTGTCATGCTTTATTATGATAGAAGGTTGTATGGTAGACCTATTGCTACTATAGGAAGGGGCATAATTATTTTCCAGACAGGGCTATACCGGAAGACGAGTGACTTCCCCGTACTATGCACCATACATAAGCTTCCGCACAAGTATGCTTACACATGAAAACACAACCCCAAGTGCTGTTAAATTATTTCCAGTATCATACCTTAGTGCAAACCCCCACCCAATATTAGGCACAGTTAGAATACGCTAGCAATATCTCAGCTGAGATAGGCTTGACAGCATTTCGCTGTGAGAATAATAGGAAAAGATCATAGTCCAGGATCTCAAACTTGGTGTTGCTAGTTCAGGGTAACATCTTTGTGTAATGTCGGTAAGTTGACAAAACGGGGTGCTAGTGCTAGAGCAATTGTATTATATGTAGCGTTGTTGACACTTGAAGTGCCTTGTGCCATGCCAATGTGCCCAGCAGTGCACTACGAAATGCCAGTGTGTGGTGAGCTTAGCTGGTGGCACGACCTGGTACAATTCAATTATTGCAGGTTGGTTTCTGTTATTGAAGCAAATATTCATGTTCTTCAGCACAGTGATAACTCAGAAGGATGGGAAATGGGGGATATTCAATATGAATTGAGCTTGTAGATGGTTTCTTTGTTTTTCTTCTTAAGCCCTGCACGGGCGAGCGCACATTAATTTGAAGGGTTGTGCCATGGCATAAACTCTGTCGACTTAGTACCAACACGCTAATGGTATTCGCAAGCTTCAAACCCTCACCAGCGAACGAAAGCCCAATAAGACTTCACTTCTTTTTTGCACCTGCTAGTCCACAATCAAAATACCTCTACAAAATGCCAAAGAAACCGGGACCAGTGGTCCGATCAGAAAGTGAGAAAATGATAACTAGAATTGCGCCATGATTGAAGATATGGGACCCCCGAGCCTAAGAGCCAACAACAGGAAAAAATTGCTAACACGCCGTTCCCTGCTCCATTTTTCGATTATCCCACAGCAAGGAACAGTAGAACAACAAACAACGAAAATAAAATCTCTCCAATGGGGCCCAACCTTCCGCTTTCCGCCTATCTACCAGCAGCCGGCTCCCCGCCCATTTTCGAGTGTTGTGGATAGCGAAGGCCAATTTTTGAGATTTTTTTAACTACAAATTAAGAAGTCTATTTCTTCTTGTCTTTGCCTGCCTTGGTCTTGGCAGTGCCTCTCGACTCCTTGGCCCTATTCTTGCGTTGTTTGCCTACACACGACCATCAGCACATGCCCATGTCCGTAACGTCTGCATAGGGAAAAGAAATATATAAAGACTCAGGTTTGACATACGCTGTTGACGGGACGCCTTCTCGATCTTGGTTGCCTCTCCAAACCTAACGAGACGGTAGTGGGGTTCGAATTTTTTAAGCGCCTCATAAGAGTCGTAAATCAGAGCGAAGCCAGTGGACTTGCCACCACCATATTGTGTGCGGAAACCGAAAACAGAAACTTGGTTCTTATCGGCCTTGTACATCTCGGCGAGCCTAGTCCTGAGATCGTCCTTAGAGACATCTATCAATCCGTTAATTTCCTTCGCCCATAACCCCCGTTCACAACATAATCCAACGCGCAAAAAAAACACTGATATCGATTCGGCACGAGGAGGGGGCAGTTACTGGGCTTGTTGGGGTGGAGGACATCTCTAAAGGAAGCCCCCCCGAAATAATATCAGCCATTTAAATTCCACCCCCGAAACCTCGAATCTTCTAGCCAGAGCAAGAGTGAGGGTAAAACATACACAACCATTTGCTTCCTTCCGAGAAGGGCATTGCGAATGAACTTGCGAGTTCTCAAAGTAACTTGAGAGTCAGACATGGCGGGTGGTGTTGATGACTTTTTTTTATGTTCGCGGGCCTGATGTTGTCGCTCGGTGTCGTCGATGAGCCGTCTTGAGGGGCGTTGAAAGTTCGTGGGTATTCACGATGCAAAGGCTGGGCGTACCGTGTGTGTGCGGCGAGTCTCAATTGTGACCGTTGGTTATTTTGATTGGTGTGGGGATAGGCTAAACCCTAATCCGCTGTGGGACCTATTTTGATGCAGAGTTTCTTGGCAATCTCTAAGGGCGCGTCTGGCTGTCCAGGGGGTTTCAAACTCCAAGAAGTGTGCCTGTCACCAGGATTCAAAAAAGGTCACCCAAAAAAAGACAGAATAATTATTATGAGAAACACATTAGTATAATATCTGTATTACAATACATATTCTTTTTACTTTTCTTATTCTAAAAATTCATAGTTGTAGCAGGTATCGTAGCCTGTGCGCACAGTGCCAAAATGAGAGTTTGTGAAACACTAGCTACAGTAGATTAGTATTTTAGAAGCCTTCATTTTCATATTAATTTGCATCTCGATTATCAAGTTTTTGTGCCAATAAGACATGCCACTCGAACACAAAATAGAGCGTTGCGGCAAACCTCTACGATCGAGGTCGATATGAAGATTTGAGGTGGCAACTAAAGGGTCCTAGCAATTGAAGCTCAAGATAGTCCTGTCCACGGAGAGGTTCTCTTGTTATTCTAAATACGAAACTCCAAGCTTATGATTAAGAAGCACAATCCAGTATACCTCATCCCAAGAAACAGCCCATCCAAGCCCATCATGATTTGCCGTTGAAATCGCAATCACTCGCCCGACACGCCATAGTAATTACATTTTATCATTCGCCGTGCTAAGAAAAAAGAGAATCGGGCAGAACAGAATGCAGGAAGAATCCAGAGAATATCAATTAATAGGAATGAAACAGATAGGAGAACTAAGAAACCCCAACTATTTGCTGTCTGAGAACAACTTTGTCAAGATAGGGCCAACATCCGCAACAGCAGTCAATAAATCCATTTCCCTGACACAGGCAGAGATCCTCTTGTCCTCCGTACCACCAGAAGCTCTTCCCCTCTTGCTTGGTGTGCCCATACCTCCAGCCATCATGTTGACCACGCCGGCAACTTCGAGCGAGGCAACAACATCACGGAATTCAGTCGATGATAATGGATGTAATAGTCGCTCTTTCTTGCATAAAGCTGTATAGACATCAAACAATTTTCTGATGGTAACACTACCGTTGGACTTTTCGGTCGTAGCAAGACAACAGAGGACGGCCTTTTGTTGTAGGTTGAGCATCTTAACACGAGTGATGGAAGATCCACCGAATGACGAAGAAGAGACACGGGCAACATGGGCGATCGTAGCCCGTGGTGCTGTCTCGACGCTCAAGGAGGAGAGAGTGCTAACAGGAACACGTGGAGAGTTTAGGTTCATATTTTCCATTAGTGGCTGACGAGCTGGGGATTTCATCATCTCGGCCAGTGATTTTGGCTCTTCTTCCTGTTGCTGCTGTTGCTTCATCTTTAGCTCCTTCTGGCGAGTCTCCGATTCAACCAGTTCAACAGCCCTACGACAGATGTCGAAAACCTTCCGGAGGTCTCCTGTTGCGCCAGCAACTTTGCGAGCTGCTAGTTGGATAGCGGCGGGATGCATGAATGGAACGAAGTCTCCTAGAGTTTCATTTCCGTCCGGAAGTAAAGAACGGAGACGAGAAGTAATCACTACTGCGATTTGAGGTGCGGAGTATGGTAGGAACGGGAGTAGCTGAGGTGTAAGATTCCTGGCTTTCAGGCGGGGAAGGAAACGATCAGTGAGATCAAGCGCGTTGGCTATTCCAAGGAGAATCAACCGTGAACCTCGCATCAGAGACCACTCGAAGATGCTATAAAGGACTTCCTGGTCTTTGGTCAAGAGATGGTCGATCTCATCGAGCACAACTACATAAACATTACCAGTCGTCTTCTTAGTCTTCTTGTTGATAAATAAGCATTCCAGATCCTCCATTCCGGTAGGAGAGCTCAATGTCTCCTCTGCAAAGAATTCCTCAAGCAGCTTGGAGTATATTCCCTTAGGATCCTTGATAGCCATGCAGTTGACATAAGCCGTCTTGACTGTCTCTGATGTACCAGTTCCCAAGTCTGCCATGACCTCAGAAAGTAATGCTGATTTTCCACAACCTGGAGGACCGCTGACATAAAGGCACCCTCCTGAGCGGGAACTAATTCGTGGTTCAAGAAATTCTGTAAGCTGTTTCTTCTCATCGTCGCGACCGATCAACCGCCCAGGGGTGGAGCTACGTGAAAATAGTGCTTTTGCCGTAGTCAAGACGCTGGTTGGTGTCGCCGTCACGGAGGTTGGGGAAAACAATTTTCCGTGCCTGGGGGTTAGAGGCTTCCCAACTGCACTGACACGGTGCCTAGGGGTAGTGACTGGTTTCTTCACCGAGTCTCGGCGCCGAGGTGTTTTTGGACATTCTGGTTGTTTCGGTTGTTCAGCTGTGGCAGTCAGCATAACGCTCTGTATACTCACCACCGCCAAACGATGAGCTCGGCTGGGGGATTATTACCAGACACCTTGAGGGGTTTAAAGAGAGTATTTAGCTTTTGGGGAGAAAGTGGTTGACGGCCAGTTGTAGGTTGTGATTGTTGAACTGAATTACGCCGTTGCCTTTTGGGTTTTTTTGCAACAGTTGCTTCCTCATCTAAAATGGCATCCAACATTGGTTGAATGTCGTTCAGAGGAAGAATGTCATTTTTCGCTCCAGCGCATTGCGGAGTGTCCCTCTCGCTACTGGCGCGGGGTGAAGAAATTACAACTGCGAAGCCCAGAGTTAATATAGACGCATGAGTAGAACATAGGAGAATTACATACTGGCAAAAGACGTGGCCCTAGACCTTTTACCAAGAACAATGGCCATTATGGGATGATGTCAAGTAGTGAGTAAACTCAAGAAAAAGAACGACTGAATGAATAAGTGAAAGAAGATATGTATGGGTCTCCAAAAAGAAAGGGAATGCTGGTGAATAAATGTGGTGAGCGTGCAAGAGAATTGAAGGGGACGGGGCAGTAATTGGAAGGTTGAAAGTAGCGCGTCGCGTGCGAGGTGTGGCTGGCCTGGCAACCAGCCGAGGACGCGAAAAAAATCTGCTCATAGGGCTTTTAGATCAAATCTTGGCATTTTCGTGTTAATTGGCGTGCTCGACGCGTAAAGAGCACCAAGTTTCTGTTTTTGGGTTGCGCACACAATTATGCTTGGCGCGTCCCCTTGCGGGCTTGCTTTGTTGATAATTAAAGGCATACCGTATCAGTGTACCGTATTATCTTGAATAAGAGAGAATGTCTTATCATAGGGCGTCTGAACACCCCTATTAATTAAGGCGGCATTTTGTTTTGTTGGCATCCCTCGCCCCCACCAAAATAGGAAACTCAGACGTCCTCAGTCAATTCTCCCTTATTCAAGATAATACGGGTACTGTACTAGCAATGTACGCTAATCGAATCACCGGGCTACCGTATCTACCGTAACCCGTACTCAAGTGAGTGCATACAGCCCCTCAAACTGCGGGCAAGCTGGGACTCGGATGGAATTTTTTTTGCTTTGAAATAAATTATCCTGTCAAACTCAGACAAGTTGTCGGAGGGGATACCAGTAGTACTGTAGTTAGTATGATGCTAAACATGCAATAGTTGTTCTCAGAAACTCCCTGCCACACATTCTTATTCTTGAGCTGGTATCATATTATGTATATCATATTATGTATATTTCTTGATTTACCATTGTCTAAAGGTTAATATAGACAGTTGCCTTCTAAAAGATGAGGTACGGCGTACCTCATCTTTCTCAATTCAACTCCTCTATTTACCTGAATATTTGGTTGCAGCTCAGAATATATCATAATAATATTATATTCTCATGCTTAGTTTGCATTTAAGTTATTACCTGTACAAGGCATAGGGATAAAGTTTCCGAACAGTTAATTTAGGTTAACCCGCAAAATAAACCCTGCCCCGTACAAAACCTTTTTTTTTTTATAAACTTTTTTCGTATTAGGACTCTAACCTACATACTTCGGTCATATAGCTACTCTAAAGCGTCGACCGGTTTCAACTAGCTATGCGCAAACCACCTATCGCAACATACTCCCTCACCACCTATAGCAACGGCAAACAAACAACTAGTAACCCTTTACACTAAATCAACATCAAAAACACCAATCCGACTTCCCCCCGTAGCCAACCACACCCCGAGCGGGTCACTAAGCCGAATGAAGAATCTGTATCATTAGTAAAACAACAATAACAAGGTGAACTTACGTATCCGAAACCCCAGTGCTCACACACCAGGCAGGCTCCTCCATCAACTGGTTAAGGGGAAAGGCAAGCCCTAACCACGTGGATTCGCAACAGACAAACGCGGCCCTAGTTAACATCACCCTCGCCACTCAAGGTTACCTGTATCCTCCACCGCGCCCCGCAGGCAATTTTCCACCGTCTCCCACAAACTGTCGGGACTGGTTGAAAAACAAAGGAAATCTGGGGTTAACCACACCCCGCCCACTTAATCCAGCTCCTCTCGGCCCAACTGGGGCCCACGCCACAACAACCATACCCTTCGGCTTCCTCGGAATCGAGGTCGCCACAATTATTCCCACCCCATCATCCCTCTCAACAACCTCCACCTCACTCTCCTCTGCCTCACTCCCCTCCTTCTCACATGTTCTCCTCCTCTTACCCTTCGGCAGCCTCACCAACGCCACCTCAGGTTCATCCACAACTAACGCCACTCTTGACTCAGCCACCGCCGGCTTCGCCACAGGCGCCACCCACACATCCTCCTCATCCTCCGCCATAATTGTCCCACTCATCCGTACCTCGGGCTCAGCCACCACTTGCGGCTCAGGCTCCTGAACCCTCACGGGCGAAGCCACCTTAGCACCATCATCCTCCCTCCTCTTCTCCGCCTCTTTCTGCAACCCATCATTCCGTTTCGATAAAACAGATACATGATGCCTTAATCTCGACACCTCCTTCTCCAACTCCAATATTCTCGTCAACGCGGCCGAAGCCGCCAACCCCGCTTTAGCAACTTTCGTTGCCGAAAAAGTAGTAGAACCTCGCTTAACCATAATGTCCAGATACCGTGGAGTTAATGGAAGATGAGGGAGTAAAAATAATAGATGGAAGAGATAAATCTATCTTCCAGTGATGAAATTAATTCAAGAGTAGGATACTCTTAAACTAAAGACTTGAAGCCGTCGTGAAGAGGGGTCCAAGGATCTCGATTGGTCAAAAACCGGAATGTGATTGATCACACGGAGGTGCAATTTCAATGACTGTGGTTGTAAGCGACGTGGTGGATGCCATACGAAACCTTTATCCCTGGCACTTGTACACTGCTTACATTACTACAGCTAGGAGTATATTATATTATTTTATACATATTTCATGATAACTATCATAGATTTTACACATATTTTTCATATCTGGTATTCAGGTATTTCAGGATATTTCAGTAGTTATTTATGCATATCTTAGAGTCTTTTGATTTACAATTATCTTCTAATAATTTCCTTATATCATACTATCTCAGATTTATGCATATTTGATTAGGATTTTCTTAGGTAGTTTTTAGAGTCAAACACAGTTTGCACTTATGTTTCTTACTATATTTTCCCTTAGGTTTCTTTGCTACTAAATTACTAGTATGGAGAGTGTACTTTTTGTATAAATATTGGAGCTCTGATACATGCTGAACAGGGTCTAAATCTGTTGTATAATTTTAGGTATCACACAAGCTTAGAGGGTAGCCTAGTAGTAGCTGTTGCATGCGGAATGATTCCATGGCAGCTAAGAGTCCAAAACAAAACCAAAGCAACCGAAATACCGTAGTCTAAAACTAAACTAATAGTTATGATAACTACCCAAACAAGTGAACACTGGTGCGAAGTCTTGTTCCTATATAAGAACTTCGTAAAATAGTCACCCACTATCAGGAAATGATAATTGAATTTTTAGTACCCTTTGTAAATGGAAAAACCTTTACAGACAAAGGAAAATTATTACAATTTAGAGGAACAGATGAAACCAAATTCTTCATCAGCTCTTATTCCTTCCTCTTCTCATTTCAAATCACTGACAAGGGTGGAATATCAACAGAATCCGGTAGGTCCATACCTTGCTCTTACTGCAGAAAGAGCGGCAGGTACTCTTGCTATACCAACCTTCCGCCAGCTATAATGAATCACTACCGGGCCACTGCCAGAGGCCGGTCTCCCAACCAAACAAATGTAATCCCTCACAATTAACCTAACACTTTCTGAGCAAGTTTACCAGTAGCTGACTTGCTCTAGAGCGCTAGCTGCTAGTTTGGCTGTTTCACATGCCAAAGAATAATGGACATAGTTACCTGGCATGAATATTTTTCTTGTGCTGTTGCTGCCACCCGATGCCTACTTGACCGACCGTTAACATTGTTAGTATGATACCAGGTACTTGAAGCGCCTTGTGCCATGCCAATGTGCATGGCACGGCACTACGAAATGCCAGAGTGTGGTGACATTAGCTGATGGCACTACCTGGTACAACTCAATTGTTGTAGGCTGGTTTCCATTATTGAGGAAGCAAATATTCATGTTCTTCAGCACAGTGAGCACTTAAAAGGATGGGAAATGGGGAATATTCAATGTGGATTGGGCTTGTAGATAGTTTCTTTGTTTTTTCTTCTTAAAAAGTCATTTTTTTGTACATATATTGCCTGGGCACTACATGTGCCGTGCCGGGCACAAACTCTGGCGACTTAGTGCCAACAACGCAATCCTCCGTACCTCTCCCCCCTTATCAACTCTGATAATATAAGTATGGTATGATAATTATTATGATAACATTATTATGTCTTCACTGGTTCTCGTAGCCTTAAATAGCTGAAGGATTTAAAAAAACGAGTGCAGTGCACAAGTGCTCGCGGGGCTACGAGCTCTGCACATTGGCAAGAGGTATATTATGCTATGAGGTGAGAGGGACAGAATGGAGGTTACCGATACCGTCGACCAGGATCTATTGGCGAAGAGCCTCGCCTCTTATGATATCAGGCCAAGGGGGTTTAAACCCTTCGTTAGATCTGCTTGCGGGATAACCTTCGTAATCACAAGTTAGCCTCTATTACTGTCGGAATAATTTTTTGTATCATACGCCCCTCCAGAATTTGTTGAGCCGAGTTGTGGTCAGCAATCTTACTTTTGTTCCTCCGATCATCAGTTACGTATGATAAGTTATGTGTTGTCCTTTGTATGCAAGGCGGGCCTAGGGGCGTGAGAATTATTGTATCATGGCGGAAGTGTATATTAATTTTGAACCCCCAGCTGCTACCTAGTTGGGCATACAACCCTGACCCCGCAATCCTCGTCATTCAATTTTTTTTCGTAGTTGATTGTTGACTGATCCGTTTAGTGGAGCATTGTTCCGCAGTACAAGTACTCGAGTACAACCACACACCAGCAGCACTGATCACTTCAAACCTCACCCCGCATCTTTACTAGTACCAGTGCCATCCCCTTCGTCTGCACTATCATCCTCATCTATATTCTCTTTTCATTTTCACTTGGCTGTTGCGCACGTTTCTCCCGAGCTACAAGCCACCACCCTGTTCGCGATCAAGCGTCTAATTCTCCTCCTCCTTGTGAAGGAGCTTGGACACCCTTCTCCATCTAGGAAATATCTAGCAAATTTGACCACCATGACTGGGACTCATTTCAAGAAAACTACCCAGTTCAAGGCTGACTATGCCCCTAGTGTTATCACTAAATACGAGTCTCAAAGAACTGGTATGTCAGCGGTGGTAGTCGACCGAGAGGGTCCAAAAGTTCTTGGATATTTTGCTCTGGCTACGGAAATTTTGGATGATTCAGGATCCCCGCATACCTTAGAACATCTATGCTTCATGGGATCTAAGAACTACCGTTACAAAGGAGTTCTAGACAAGATGGCAAACAGGTATAAATTCCCGCCATCGTGTCTCTCCAATCTTTCTCTCAAATAAATTATTGGCTATGTCCCTGAAGCCCTTCGTTGGTTAATTAATTTATAGGGCATACTCTTATACGAATGCTTGGACCGCCACGGACCATACGGCATATACTCTCGAGAGTGCTGGCTGGGAAGGTTTCGGTCAGATTCTGCCGGTCTACCTTGAACATGTCCTCCTCCCTACCATAACCGACAGTGCATGCTATACTGAGGTCCACCACATCAATGGTGAGGGACAGGACGCAGGGGTTGTCTACTCCGAGATGCAGGGCCTACAAAATACAGCAAGCACATTGACCAATCTTGAGGCCGTCCGGAAGCTATATCCAGAAGGAGTTGGCTTTAGATACGAAACTGGGGGGATGATGGGTGCCTTGAGAGTTTTGACAGCTGATAGAATAAGGGAGTTCCATAAAGATATGTATCAACCGAAGAATCTGTGCGTTGTGATAGTGGGGGAGATTGTCCATGGAGAATTGTTGAAAATTCTGGATGAGTTTGAAGATACTATAATGGATGATATCCCAGACCCAAATGCTCCTTGGCGAAGGTTTGAACTTTCTAGTTTTACCAGCGTGATCGGATTATGCTAAACGTTTCATAGACCTTGGATCGAATCGAAGCCAGTTCCACAGTTAAACAGTTCATCTATATCTACGGTTGAATTTCCAGAAAAGGATGAGTCTAGGGGGGATGTAATCGTTGGTTTCTTGGGCCCTGACTGCACTGATCCTAAACTGGCGGCAGCCCTCGAAACTCTCGCTACATTTCTCACTGGTTCATCGGTTTCTGTTTTAGAGAGTCAATTGGTCGAGTGTGAAGATCCTGTTGCCTCTGGCGCCATGTTCTACGTAGAGGCTAGACCGGATTCTTTGATCTGGCTCTCACTTTCTAGTGTTTCTACAAAACGTCTCGCGGAAGCTGAGCAAAAACTCTTCGAAGTGCTGAAGAAAACGACCGACGAGCCTTTAGATTTCAAGTACATGCAGGAATGCTTGAGACGCACCAAGCGACAGAAGAAATATGGCTTCGAGAACTCGGGTGAGTATTTTGCTACCCCAGTCATTACGGATCATCTATTCGGGAAGCGAGACGGCAGTACCTTGAAGAACATTGAAACTCTCTCCTGGTTTGATGAACTTGAGAAATGGAATGAGAAGGATTGGAGAGAATTCCTGAGAAGATGGTTTGTGGAAAACAAGCACGTCTCTGTCTTAGGTCGCCCATCTGCAAAGCTAGCCAAGAGTATCGAAGAGGGTGAGAAGGCAAGGATAGCTGCAAGAAAGAAGGAGCTAGGTGAGGAAGGTCTTAAGAAGCTTCAAGAGAGGCTAGATGAGGCAACCGCAGACAATGAGAGGGAAATTCCAAAAGAGCTCCTGGGGAAATTTCCAGTTCCCGGCATAGAATCAATTCATTTTATAAAAACTCTTGTAAGCCTTTTCTTTCTCCGTGCAACATTGGACTTAGACTAATTTAGACCAATCCTTTCTGAAGACCGCGAGAGCCGGACTGGCGGCTGAAGAATGGAAAACGTGAGTGACGCCTTGTGAATCAATCTCCGAGGCTACTAACCAGCCCTTATATCTACAGGGATACCGAGGCCCAAAGAATCGTTGACAAAGACTCTGTAGGTATTCCACTATATTTGCACTACGAGAACGTTACCTCAAATTTCGTCAAAATCGCCCTCCTAATCTCCACGGAGTCAATCCCTGTGGAGCGGCGCCCTTTGCTAGCGGTGTATCTCGAGAATTTCTTCGATACCCCAGTAGTGAGAAACGGTGTGAGAATTGAATTTGAGCAGGTCGTGGCAGAGCTAGAAAAGGATACGGTGCATTATGATATTGGCTCGGCTGCTTATATGGATGCTGCGGAGAACATTAGAATTAACTTCCGGATAGAGCCAGAAAAGTACGAGATTGCCATAAAATGGCTACGGGAGTTAATATGGGATAGTGTATTTGACAAAAAGGTACCTGATACCATCCCACTCGGAAGGATATCGGGCGATTTGTTGACTTAATTACTAGCGTCTTGCTACCACACTGACAAAAATGACGAGCGACATTCCCGAGGAAAAGCGGTCGGGGAACCAGGTGTGTCTCTGGCATATACTAGTGCCTTTGCTACCCTCTAATGTTTGCTGTAGATGAGCTGGTCTGTGGCTCGCATGGTTGCTTATTCTCGCAGCTCGGTTGCCCGGGCTCAAGATACCCTTACCAAAGCATTGTACCTCAAACGTATTAGCAAGCTTCTTGAGGACGAACCGGAACAAGTTATAAAACAGTTCGAGGAGTTGCGCCAAACTTTTGCCAAACTTGACAATTTTCGCATACTTATAGTTGGAGAGTTGGCGAAACTAAAAAATCCGGTCTCAGCCTGGAAGGTTTTCACTTATAATCGGCCATTTGTAGGTCTTGGAGGAAACCAAATGTTTTCCTTAATTTCTGGGAAGGATTAGTGCTAACTTGATGCAACCTGGTCAGAACGGCAAATTATCACCTATTGACCGCAGGGGACCACGGCTCACACCCGAGGGCACAAAGCCGGGGAAAATCACGCATATCGTCCCACTTCCAACGATTGATTCCTCCTTCTCAATTCATTTTGCTATTGGGCCTGATAGCCCGAATCACCCTAAACTTCCGGCACTCCTTCTGGCTATATCATATCTCGATGCCGTTGAGGGTCCGCTATGGAGGCAAGACATTCATATCCTTCGATATTGTCGGTCTGCGCTAATGCTTGAGGGGAAAGGGCTGTTCGAGGAACCGGATTGGCTTACTCAACCCACTTTATGAAGGATCTGGATGCCGGTCATTTGTTTTACACCATTTACCGTTCTCCCGACGCTTACAAGGCATGGGAGGCGTCGAAGAAGGTGATAAGTGATCACATAGATGGGGTTGTTGCATTCGATAAACACGCTCTAGAAGGCGCGCTCAGTGGGATAGTTGTCTCGTTCGCCAATGATGAATCCACTATGTCTGCTGCCGCCACTATATCCTTCGTCAATCAGGTCGTTCATAACCAGTCGAAGGACTATAACATGCAATTATTGAAGAAGGTGAAGGAAGTGTCAGTAGATGATCTGAAGAACAGTCTCAAAGAATTTTTGCTGCCAATATTCCAATATGATACGAGTAACAATATAATTGTTACTGCGCCGGTGAAAACTGAGGTGAGCTTTTATCCTTATCCTTGGGGCGGTCTAGTTGGGGCAAGAGACGCTTACCATTACTCCCAACGGCAAAGTCTATCAAAGCGGCATATGAGAAGGATAATTTCACTGTTACGGTCAATCCCTTGTCATTCTTCCAAGATGATTATGGATTGAAGTATGGCTTGAAGGATGGACAAGAGGTCGAGGACGATGATGATGATGATGATGAGGAGGAGGAGGAGGAGGATGGCGATGATGATGAAGATAGCGGAGACGAGTAAGATCGAGTTCCCAAGAAGGTAGAGGGGTAGGGGTACTAGAGATTTGCTAGATTCCTGGGCAGAATCACGGCCGGATGTATCTGTGTAAACTAGAAACGTAGCTGAGGGCCCTCGATTGAGCATTGCTGAACCTTTTCTCCTCTTGCTACCCTCGCCTTCCATGTGGCTCCTGCATGCATCCAATCCCTCCTCAGTCCAGCCCAGATTATAAACCCAGAAATCGAGTAGCACCATAATATTATGTCCTATATTTAATTGGTTTTCGGGAGCCCAGCCAACTGAATACAGCAGGTCCTCCTCTTTGCTCCTGGATAAGTCGTGTTACCCGACTGGAATATTTCTACTAGGCCCCTAAAGCAGAGAAGGCAGTGACGAGAGTAAAAGGATAGTATCATAGCTTAAATTCCCTTTTTATTGAGTAATGAGCACAAGTGGGCCATGACATGCCTTTTCGAGAGCCACCCGCGAAAATACGGTAAGAACTACAACCGCTATACAAGGCCATTAGCTGATATATGATATCATCGACCTGCTGGGAACAATGCCCTATTGTTCCCGGTAGCTATTGGGCTACGGAGCTGTCTTGAGAAGATCAGCCTAGCCCTGTCCAGTAAATCCATACCATTGTCCCTCGCGGCACACTACTTGAGCGCTTGCAAAAATCAAAAGTTTTGGCGCAGTTCAGGCCGAAAAGAACGCCATTACAGTACTTTTTTGGTTTTGGCAAGTATATACAAGTACTGCACAAGTACCGCACAGCGCTAACCGTGTTACGCGCGACATCTACGGTACACAACAGAGGACTAGCCCTACTCTCTCGGTCTGCCCAACACTTGCACCTACTCGAGCACTGTAGGGGGTTTATAATACCATAGTTGGTAAATAAACACGTGTATAGAATGATATTAGGAGTCCGAGATTTGGAGTTTTTGAGGGGAATGCGTGATCGGTTCAGTGTGGTACGGTACCGTGATGGTTGGCACTCGGTAGCGAATACGGTACGGTGCTATATTGATCTAGTAAAGGGGCGGTTGGTGCTCGTAATGTGGAGTTGAGGTGGCGCTCTGGTGATGCCCTGTAGGACACTTGTGAGCACTGAATAATGTGGTGCCGGGAAGTATGAGGGAGGAGGGGGGAAACTAGTATCATAGCACGGTGTCTATTTTATTGAATTTTTATATGATAGCTCCTTTTGCTTTCGGTATTTGAGTGTTCTGGGATATGATACCGGTACAGTACTAGTACGCAGATTGATTGTTGGTTAATCTGACGATATCTTACTCGTGTCTGGACAGGCAGGAGCCATCTTACAGCAGGAATTGCAGATCCCACCCGAAGATGTCACACGTATACTGGAGAAATTTCATAAAAAATAAAACTCTTTATAGATTCACTGAAAATAATGGGGAGATTATCTTTCCATAATATTATGCAAATATCCACTCAGTCCAACTCCTCAAGAGTGGCATGCAGCTGGACCTTCAAACCCCGCCAAGGCACAGTTTTCTGGCCAGAAGCCATGGTCTTGGGGTGATTTTGAGGATGGTTCTGTTCCCCTACTGCCACTACTCGTTAGAGAATTTAAGTTTGTCTGAGGTTACAATACTCGTAGAAGTCGAGTAGTCTGCATCTTTTCCGAACGCCCTATGAAGCTACCATATCCCATTTTTAATTCAAGTATTGGTGCTTGGATAGGTGTGCCAAATTGGCCACTTTTGGTGCAAGGCCGGTCGGTTCTGTTAGCCCACTTGTGCTGGAATGGTAGATGGTTTGCTCCGGTGAGATCGTAGCATAAGCTGGATGGCTTTTGCTTGACTTTCGACCGTCTTCTTTTGTCTCGCTAGGCCGTTTGCCGGCACTGGTAGGCGCGAACACGCGCTGATTGCGGAGTGGAGGGGGAAATGGAAGAGGGGGCCCAGAGTCAATCATCACCAATCCGGCTAACCACCTTTTCTCCTGACACCGGTTACATCTCTTGTATGGAGTTTATATTACTTTATTACCCATTTTCCCCACTGCTGACCTTATTCGACTGCTTCCTGTGAGTGTTGTTCAGTGGACTGGAGATGCTCTTCTTAAGGAGAAAATAAGTGTAGGATGCTCTATCTCTTTGTACGGATCTTTGTTCCTGCTTTTCCCTACATGCAACTTAGATCTCCCAGCTCCCCTCTATTCCCCCACTTCTTTCAAACCCTACCCCCCACTGATACATTGAATTAGCCCCTCTTCCACGCTGACCCCCGCTTCACACCATCGTCCTATTCATCCACTTCTCTCCGCTGTTTGTAATCGTCTCCTCCCTCTTTCGCATACTTCCTGCCTCCGAAAGTCTTCACATTGCCCTTCGGACGATCCGGAAAGAGGGTCTCACCTGTTTCCTTTCATTCGGACTTGGCTCTGACAAAGCACCCGTCTACCGGTAACTGCAGTGGACCCGGCAAGAAACGGCATCCCCGAATAGTTATTCAAAAAAAGAAAATAAATCATAAACCCAATCAAAAACGAACCGTGCTTCCGAGGCCCCCCTTCCCACAACCATGGGTCTCCAATACGATTCTCCCTTACTGGTCTCCTCCCCCCCTCGCATTTTCCAGCCGATCCTCCAACACCCCGTTCCCCACAGGACACTCGCTCGAAACCTCACCGCCTTCACAAACAAATCCACCGCCACCACCGCCACCACCAATCCATTGTTTCCACTCGCCCCCTGCCTAGAGTCTCTCTTTCTGCAGACTTCCCCACTCCCAATGGCATACCAGCCGCCGCAACCACCACCACCGCGGCCTTCACCCTCGCCGCCGCTATTTGCTGCCGCATCGTCCAAGAAGAGGTCTCCGCAGATTGCTTTCGGAGACGATACACCGCCATCTTCGAGACCGCCCTCTCGCTCGCACACGCAGAAGAGGTCGCGTGCGAAGAGGGCTGCGGAGAGGCCCGGTTGGGTGTCTAGTAAAGACGATAGTATTGGTCTGGATGCACGGGTGGAAGCAGTTGTTGTGGATATGCTCTGGCCTGACGCTGAGAGTTTGGACTGTGGAAGGAGATTGGGTGATTTTCGGCGGAGTGGGGGGTTTACGGTGTTGTGTTTCCTTGGGTGCACGATTGAGCATTTGCAAGGTTTGGGGTTGGTATCTCTTTGCTTCTCGTTTGCCCCTTCGTGGTGAGTTGGATTGTGGGTTGACAAGAAACATCTCCGTCTAAACGAAAAACAGTCAAGTCGCCAGTCTCTTAGGCAACTTGAACGCAGATGTATTCGGGGTCTCCCTATCCGCTCCTCCACCGCATACTTCTTCGTTACCAATCAGTAAGCCTCAATGCCATCATCGTGAAAAAATGAAATAAATCAGAGGCCAATTCGCCTAATCCATAGTTCACGACCGCACCCGTGCACTAACGCTCTCCCTCGGTCTTCTTCACCCCCTCGGTGGTGGTCGGCAAGCTCTTGACGCGATCGTCATTCTCGACCGGGACTCTCGGCAAAGGGTAGTGCTCCCTGTAGGCTGGGGGCCGAGACCGGTTCCGGGCCAGTGTGCCGCCGATGAGGAGAGTAATAGTATTGACAGTCTTGTTGGGCGGTGCGTGAAGAGTGTTGAATGGCTTTGTAATGAAGCTTTGGACGATACGGTTGAGGATGTGGAGATGGGGATGATGGATAACGAGATTGTTATGGCGGCTTTATAGGTCTGGGGGTGTGCAGGGAGAGAGATGGATTTTGGGTACTCTGGAAAACCCCCGACCAGTTGTCTTGTTCCAGTCCGCTTATTTTCGACCTAGATATCGGATGGGTATTTCTTTCTCACGCCTTATGAGAAGTACTTCCCTCTCCATTCTCGCACTCTCTACTACTAAGTCTATTAACCTATTTGAATCCGTTTAACTACTTTTTTATGCCTACGCATATCTTCATTGCCAAGAGCATCATTTCAACCGTCGTCGTCCTCGTTCTTTTATAAACTGCTTCCTTCCTTCACTATTTCCTTTATTTTATTTTCATCTTTGTCACTATCTTCTATTCACTTAAGTCTTTAATAGTCTGGGTTAGGTGTAATGTTAGAATATCTTTAATTATCCCTTTTCTTTCTCTTCCCCTTTCTAATGGGGAAGTATTAGGGCATTGGTCTTGGGGGCGAGCGAAGTGCAATATCTGATTATTACACCGTGCTCGTAAGAGAATTGAGCGAGCTTAATGGTTGGAAATACGTGGTATTACCGTACTTAGCTCAAGAATATGCGGTATTTGCACACCCGGTTGAGGTGCGAGGTCATACTCGGAGTTTTGAAAGAGGCTGAAGTAAAGTTTGTGGAATTTTTTAATTCCGCTAGGATAGAACGGTATTGAGAGCAAGTATCGTACCAGCATATATATATGACGGACGGCACAGGATGTCAATTCGTAAGTTCTTCCCCTTTTTTCCCTCCATCGCGGTGATACCATACCGGACGACCGAACACCAGAACCACTGTTAGAGACGCAATCAACTTATGATATAATACGGTACCATCAATCATCCACTTCAAACAACCACAATCCACCAGCTACCAAACCCCCCTCCTCTCACGCTATGCTATGCCATGATAATATGATACCTCACCACCAGCCACCCAACACCTAACCCACAATCCCAGCGCCGGTACCACCACCATCACTTTGCCTTATGCACGCTATCATACCCCACACACAAACCCCCGCCAAGCCAAAACATCCTCGCCAAGCCAAAACCGACTATAAATCCACCACATCCCCCCCCTTCCTTCCTTTCCTTTCCTTTCCTCCCTAGATCAAAAAAGCAAGAAGACAATTGTCACGTCTACCGTACAAACCTCCCAATTACGAACTAGATGCCAGGGATTTGTTCATTCGAAACCCAAGTCTTCGAGATTAATTTTAGGAAACCGGAAGCACCCATTTCTTTCCATTTCATTCGTTCGTGGGGTGGGTGGAGGGGTGTTGGGTTTTACATTCTTTTTCTGTAGGAGGAGGAGGAGGAAGAGGGGTGTTTGTTATCGTAGTTGTTTTTATAATGAGAAAGGTGTATGTTGTGCGCTGTGGTTACTTTTGGGGTGTGTTTGTGCTGGGTATGTGGGTGGGTGGGATCGTTGGTGTTGGTGCTGTCGGGCCGTGCCTGGATTCCCCCCTGGTGGCGCTGCTGTGCATGTTTCCAACCGTGATATTGGGATTTCCGTCGACCCGTGCTATACCGGTGCCTCGTGGAACATGATCGATTGGGGCTCGGAAAAATTTTCATGCGCTGGCTAAGCATAGCTAGAAAACTATTCTTATGTGCAAAGGTGAGCAGTTAAACAGGTCCAGCGCCAGTGGTCCAGTGGTAGGATAATTGCCTTCCAAGCAATTGGCAGGGGTTCGATTCCCTTCTGGCGCATTGCTTTCTCATGTTTTTACGATCACCGAGAGATTCTTTTTTCGCGGCTGAGGGCAGGTTGGTTAATTGAGTTGGAGGGGGTGGGTAAGGTGTTGCGGATGTGGGACATCGCAGGGTGATGCAGCCTTTTTTCACTACGGGCATTCTGGGCATTCCCCACAGGGCAGATATCACTACTATATCACACCGAATAACTCCGCATATCAACCTGCTAAACCATCTATATTCGCTCTAAAAAGCTATTCTAGATGCCACCGAAAAAAAGAGGTACAAGCACCAAGGCAAGTCTACAACTTCTCAGCAGGCGTATACCCATTTGCCCTCAACCAAACCCTGACATCATCAGCGTCCCTCTTGACCCAAGCAGCCTTGGCACGAATTCCGTCCAGGCTTTGGGCTAAGCTCCTATCAAACCCCTTCTGACTCTTGTCCTCGAAGAACTTCTCAACATTTGCGATGGCCTCCTCAGAAGTGAAGCCTCCTGTGCAAGTGCCAACGACACCGCCGAGCATGGAGAGGCCAGGCGGAAGCTTCTTGACGAGGATGTCCCAGTTCTTTTGTGTCCAGGTCCAAAGGGCTTCCGTGCCAGCGGCATGGGCGCGGAGGCCGCTGATTGGTTGGTAGATCTGGATGCGTTAGTAGGTGGGTGGAGAGTGTGGGATAAGGGTTACTTACGTCTTGTTCCTTGACTTCGCCGTTGAGACAGAGATCAAGAGTCTTCTGAATGTTTTCTGCATTCTCGGAGCGGCCAAGGGTGCGGAGAGCTACGTTACGCTCATCGCCGGTACGGCCGTTCAGGTATGCGTTGTGGATGATATCCCACTATCACAAAGTAAGCATCAGGGGGGCCATTTATGGGAGCGAGCAGAACAAACTTCCTTCTCGCCATTATTATCGCCGTGTTGCAACACAATATGGTAAACCGAAGAGCGGATGTTGGGGTTAATAGCATCAGCATCACCATCAGCAAACTTCTTGAACATCTCCTTAGCAGCAGCAACGACCTGTTCATCACCGCCATACCCGGCCTGACCGAAAGTCAATGCCTTGAGCTGCTTGAGGATATCGCTGTCCTCAGGCTTGAAATCCCAACCGATTTCGTGGGCAATGGGTGCAAATAGGTCCTTCTGGAACTTCTTGAATCCTTTGAAGACTTCTTTGGGTTCGAAGAGCCAGGCAGCCTTGATGCTACCAATTCTAGAGGCGATCTCGGTCCAGACAATGTACTCCTTCTCGTTCTTGAGGCCGACGAGGAGATCTAATAGGCTGGAAGTCTTCTGGTATCCACTTGTAGCAAGGGCTCCGGCATCTCCGAGTAATCCTGCACGGTCCTCCACAGAAAGAAGGTCGGCGGCCTGGCCAAGCTTCGCAAGGCGTTCTGGAGGGTACAGTGTACGGTAGACACCGGTGTGATTGGCATTTAGTTTGTAGAATTCCGGGTCGTCAAGGTTGATCGTAGTATCTCTAGTCTTGAAGGTAAGGTTCTCGGCAACGCCGCTCTTGGTGCGGAGACCCAAGAAAATGGGCCACAATGTCTCGTCTTCCTCAGGTTTGACATCTGCCGTTCTTAGATAGCGGTTTTGGGTCAGGTGAAGCTTGCTACCGTGCTCCTCAACAGTAATGATAGGGTAGCCGATCTTCTTGGTCCATGTAGCCATATCGTTCTCGACATCCTTTCCGCTAGCATCACTAAGAGCCGCCCATAAATCACTAGTCTTGTACAATTAGCCTTGGGCAGAAAACAAAATGGGAGGGGGGCGCAAACCTGGGTATTCCCATATGCATGCTTCTTCAAGTACCTCCTAATACCTTCCAGGAAAACATCCTCACCAAGGTAGACCGAAATCATCCTCAATATAGAACTTCCCTTCAAATAAGAGATGTTATCGAAAATCTGGTTAATCTCAGAAACCTTCTTCACCGGCACCTCAATGGGATGGCTACTCCTCAGCCCATCTAATCCCAGAGCCCCTGCGTAACTGTCGGTAACATATGATTCCCAAACCTTCCATTGAGGGTAAAACTTATCCCCAGAGTACCAACTCATCCAGGTAGCGAAACCCTCATTGAGCCACAGGCCTTCCCAGAAGTCCATAGTGACCAAGTTTCCGAACCATTGGTGAGCAAGCTCGTGCTGGACGACCTCGGCAATCCTCTGCTTTCGGTCCAATGAAGCGGTCTTTTCGTCATAGAGCAAGTCGACTACCCGGTATGTGACCAAACCCCAGTTCTCCATGGCACCTGCCGAAAAGTCGGGAATGGCAACCATGTCCATCTTTGGCAGTGGGTATGGGTAATCGAAGGTCTTATCGTAAAATTCAAGAGTCTTGGCCGCGAGCTTTGCTGAGAAATGACCAAGATGTTCTGAGCCTGGCGTAGCGTAAACTCGAATGGGGACTCGGAAGTCGTTGTTCTCGACGAACCGCAAATCTCCGACGATGAATGCAAGAAGCTGGAGATTAGTTGTAAACGAATGTGACACTAGGAGGATGTATGGAGGTAGTTACGTAAGTAGACATCTTGGGGCTTCTGTTAAAGGAAACGGATTTCTTTCCATTGTCGAGTTCCTTCTCTTCCTTGACGTCCATGTTTGATAGGGCGGTTAGGTTCTTGTCACAGATCAAGGTGACATCCCATGTAGCTTTAAGATCCGGTTGGTCGAAGCAAGGAAGAGCCTATTAGACCTTGTAAGCATCATGTTCACCATTAAGAACGATGAGCACCATCAATCTCACCCTCCTGGCATCGGTAGGCTCCATCTGAGTAGTAGCCATGTATTTGGTGTTTCCTTCCTCATCCTTATAGGATGAACGGTAGAAACCTGGGATGTCATCAGCTAATACTCAATGATTAACCACCAGACCAACTCACCAGACATGTTATCATTGAGAAGTCCTTGGAACTTGATTGTAAGATTAGCCTGGGTACCCGCAGGAATAGTTTTTTCGAAAGTCCAAGTGATAGTTTGGGTTTCCTCGTCGTGGCTACCAGTAAACCAATCAGCATCCCCACCATCACGCTAAAAATGGGGTGGAGAAAAAATAATACTTGGAATTAGTAGGGCTGTGAGAACTTCCATTATATTCCACAGAGACTTCCTTGATATCAATATCGATAATATTGACAGCAATAGTGGTGCTCTCCTCTACCACCTCCAAGCTATCATCGCGAGCCCATCAGCCTAACGAACTCTGGAAACCACCAACAATCGGAGATCATACTCAATTGCAACAGTCCCGTCATATTTGAAGGTCTCGAAGCTCGGCTCGAGCTCAAAAGCGTAATTGGTTGGCTTCACATTCCCGGGTAGGACTTCCCTCCCCTGAGTAATGTCGACCGAGCCAGAAGTATCGTTACCGCGACACATTCTGTGAGCAGAGCAGCGTCGGAAAAATTGACGAGAGGTTAGGGAAGACGCAACAGATCTATGCCGGCCTTGTAAATACGAAGGTGAAGTAACAGCAGTAACAGTAGTGGTAGTTGTTGTAGATGAACGATATAGGGAGATGGAGCTGTAGTTTCTCAACCGACTTAGAGAGCGGGGGTGTAGGAGACTCGATCGTGTGATCGGGGCAGCACGGAAAAAGGCTCTCATTTAGCTGAAAGGGGGAAGCGGCATGGAAGGCGAGGGAAGGCAATTCCAGATCTGAAGCGAGAAAAGATGGGTTATGACTAAGGTCTATTGGCCTATGGGTTTGAGGGGTGATGCTGGCGAGATGCGCATTTCTCTGCGGCACATGCATATCGGTGTGGGATTCGAGGCGATTCGCCCTCTGGCTCGGTCCGCTTCGGGGCTCATTTTTCCCTTCCCGTCAATTTTCGCTAAGAAGGGTTTAGAAACTAATCGAGGCCTTAGAGATGATAGATTTTGAAAATACATGAAATCTCCGTCGACGGATGCTATATATTTGATGAGTAGAGAAAGAATCAGATTTCTCAACTGGAAGCGGCCCTGTTTTCTCGGGAAATATTCTAGCCTCCCAGGAGCATGCATGCTGCTGCAGTCATGGACGCGCACTCGGACAGTTAGGGTCTATCGGATCGTGCAGCGGCCAAGACCTCCACATAAAACACCCCGATGATAATGTCCCTTCGTTTGTACTCAAGTATTGTCGGAACCAAGCTCGAGACCTTCTGCCTAAAATTATAAGAAGGCTCCCCATTCAAGTAAATTCTCCGTAGCTCCTCGGGATCAAAAGACCTCCACCACACCCCTTCGGCCCGAGTATCCTCCAGCTAGAATTCAGTGAAATTCGGCTTGCGAACGAAGGGATAGCCCACCTCTCCCCACCGCACAGGTACCTCGAGAAGAAGCGCAAAGTGCAACTTCCTTATTGATAATCCCTCGTGATACCGAATTAGTTTCATATATTGCTAGCAACGACTCCAAAGCCGGAGGTTTCGGGTATTGATAGCGTGGTATCGTGTTTTGTGATCCGATCTAATCATATTGCGTCCGGCAGTGGACGGTCTTCGCAGGGCTTCTGCCCGGCCAGTTCACCAGGTCATTTAATCTCTTCATCCCGGGGGTATGGTAAAGTGGCAGTTTATAAGCCACGGGAGGGGACTTCTTAAATATTTTCCTACCTGCTAAGCGCCTGAAACAGTGTATGGTGGGGGTTTATTGCGCCTGACAAATGATGAGTGGAGACCCCTCATTTAGCCCGTAACCTGCTAACCCCACATTTAGTACGGGTGAATCCGCTAGCATTTCTATCGCGGGATGAGTGCATTTTTTGACAGTTTTGCTCTTTCTATTTCCAAGTCCTGACTAAGGGAAGCTTCCGGTCAACACCTCTGTATTACTGTGGCTCGACCGGCGAGCGAGATTGGCAAGGAAGCTACCCCCTAGAATCAGATTTTGGCGGTGATTCGTCACAGTGCTATTTCTGCCAGGGGTTTCTACTTTTTGAAGGGGAAAGAGTTTCTGGAGAGGCTGACCCCCACTCGCTTATTGAGCCACACCCAATTTGATTGCGCTCGCGCCATTTCCAGTTTTCCCGGGTGATGCGGTATTTGTATCCTGCGTGCTCTTTGACGAAATGTTTCTACAGGTGTGCTTCCACGGCCGAGTTGGAGTGGGGGGGGGGCAAAAGCTGAGCGCCGGTGGGCCGATCAGGTAAATGGGCTTGCCTACAGATCTATAGCTTAGGAGCTTATAACTGGAGGAGTCTCAAGTTGGGCTCTGAAGCATACCGGATGACAGGGAGGTCTTTGCGTCCACTGGGGATAGGATAGGCCGAGAGATCGGGTTGCGCAAGCCAGCGGGGGGGGGAGGGAAGGCAGCAGAGGGCGCTCTTGTCAAACCGAAGACCATGGAGGCGCCGAGGACGCTGAAGCTGGAGCCGTAGAGGAAGAGGTTAATGGAACATTGGAATGTGCGGGGATATGAGTTTCCAAAGAGAAGGCCTGCGCTTATGCGCTGTCAGGAGTGGTTTACGGAGAATAAATTTTGCCTTGCAAAAATCTGTTCTCCGCCCCCCAGCCTCTTGTATTGTATGCTATCATACGCTAGGCTAAATTCCAAAATCCAAACTTGCTCCTTGTTGGACTTAGTTTTATCCGCCGTACAGGAGTAGTTTCTTTTACTCTTGTTTGCTTCCTTAGTCTCCCTTTACTTGCTTAATTTCTAAGCTGCGCATTGTTGAAATTATACTCTCGGATATGTACTCTCTATCTTCTTGAGTACGACAGCACTTCCTAGTTCATACTAGTTTCACTTCAATGCCGTCAGAGTCTAAGCTCAATTCGTTCGTTTTGGATCTTTCATTTATTTTCGCCGCTCAATCAGTCAATCATAGATGTAACTCTATGCGCATTAGATTTTTCTTTTGTCTTCTTTTTGTTTCCTTGAAGTTCTTTTCTACAGTGGATATGTATTCTTGTTGCGCAGCATAAATAGCACGCTCTCCGCTTCCTTAGAAAATCAAGCTTCTTTTCTCTGGTCCGGGGGAACACATATATTAACACTCCTCCCGAGTGATACTACATGATCCCAGTGCTGCCCAAGCCCCACATACTGCTGAACCCGTGAAATTGTTCCTCTCTCAGTCCCGAATTCTTAATTGCCTTCCGACTCCGAACTCTATTTTACTATCCATAGAAATTGCTACATAACACTTATGGTTGCCCCCTCCATGGTGGAGCGTCATCAACGGCCGTCTACCCTCACAGCCGCATACGCAGGACAATCCTCCACCTCTTTTACCCTCTGTTCACACTTGGACCTTTCGCTAATATGATATAGCTCGATGACAAAGCCCATTGTCACCTACTCTTTTTTCACCAAAAGTAGGCAATTCTGTTACCACTTGGCAACACCATTTCCGTCCCAATTGATTGTTCACCTTAAGATGTAGAATCTGGCCCGGACCTTATAAGGCCAGAATTTTAGCAAAGGCCCTGTTCTGCGCTCTATTTTTATAGCATAAAACTGGCTTTTATGGCATAAATTACGGCAACCAAAATATTTTATATCGGTGTGTGTTCACTACATGCAAAAATATCACAATATATTTTTATTTTCGAAAAAGTTTTATGGCATATATATGAGAACAAAGTATCGGGCCTGAGGGCTAGAAAGTAATAACCTTTCACAGTGTAAATTTTAAAAAACCCAAAGCGAACACTTATATTTCTGAAATAATATTATGCCATATATTTATTTTAGAACATATGCCATTTGAAACTTTTATTGTAACATTTATATTATGACACGCAGAATAGGGCCTAAATGATTTTAGTAATAATCGCTGGTGGATTTTTTTATGTCCACCTTTAATCGCTCATGTTTCGCATGCCCGAACCTTACTCATAAAATATCACTTAGTCAAGATTATCCTTAAGAAAGATGAGTGATGACGGTTTTGGTAAATTAATACATAATATTATTATTGTTATTGTATCATACTGTGAGAGGTAAGAGGATGACAGAGGGATAAGGAGTAAATACAGCGAAACTGGCAGATTCAAAGAAGCACTCCAGTATGATACACACTTCTTCTCCTACCATAAATCTAGCATCTAATCACCCGGACGTCGGATGTAAACTCGCGTCTATACTACACCTATTCCCTCCCAAAATTTATCATCCCACATCCAACCCTCCTTTTCCCCACCTTCCTTTTTCAGAAAATTTCCTTCCCTCCTAACCTCACCGCAGCCGCAGCCCCCATCTCTCTCCCCTCCGCATCCCACACCCTCCCCACAGGAACAACTTGTATACCAATTCCATCACCCACCCACTCGGCCCACGCCGCGTCAAATTGCCCCATGGACGCCACCCCAGCTGACACATACACAGTAGCATTTCCTGCTTCCATCTGCTCTGTGCTGATCCTTCTTTTTATTTGGATAGCCAGGGCGCCGGGCAATGAGGGGGGCAGACAGAACATCTGTAGCCCGCCTGTGGGGGAGTGCGGGGCGTTGGGACCGTATGTTGTACTTTGGGGAGTTACATGTAAACGTGTAAGGGAGGACGAGGGTGGGGAGAGGGTTGAGTTATAGGCGGTTTGTAACTTGTGTAGCCAAGGCCCATCGATCGCTATACCGGCCCATTCGGAAGTTGAGGAGCGGGGGAGGGTGGAGGTTTGGGCTATTATTAGGGGGGGGCTGAAGCCCGCCTCTTCCTCCTCCTCCTCTTCTTCCTCATCATCCTGTTTCATCCTAGAAGATGACTGAGAAGGGGATGACCAAAACCCCTTCCACCCAATCTCTCCCTTCCACCCTTTCCAAGCCCCTTTCCAGGCTTCAATCACGGGACCTACCGCCTCAGACCTAGTGACAAACACAACGCAGCCTAAAAACCCTGCCACGTCGGCCGCTCTCGCTACCCTCCACATATGCTGCAATCCCAGCACCGCCTGATCTGCTAGCTCCTCTCTCGTCTCCGCGTTGTTAAGTAGCTCCATACTCGCCGGCACTAGCGGGATCATCCCTGCCAGCGATGTCCACCCCGTGGAGGAAGTGATAGACTGTGAATAGGGACCTATGTTTGCAGGTGCCCAGTATGACCTACTCTGGACGTGTAGCCCCCGACGTAGCTGGGATGAAGGGAAGGAAAGATCAGCTACTACGCTCAGCATTATGTTCACACCTGGTGGGAGGAGGTCGCCGACGGAGATGCAGATTCGGGAAGGGGGGAGGGGGGTCGTGAAGTAGGTGGAGTAGGTGGAGTTGACTAAGGGGAAGTGGGACATTTGCCGGAGGAGGAGGGTGCAAGTTACTATGTGCTTGAAGGAGGCGCCATAGGCAGCGAGGAGGGTGGAGAGGGTTTGGAAGAGGGAGGAGGTTTCGACTGCTATGCTTTGGTGGAGAGAGGAGGGGGAGGGAGGTGGTGAGGTGAGGTTGTTTATAAAGAGGTTTTGAGAGAAGGTTGACACCGAAGGTTTTGGGACAGGGTTGAGACGGGAGGGAGTGTGTGAAGAGAGAGGAGGCTGTGGGGGGAGGGGTGTTGTTGGGAGTGTAGAAACGATAGTTTCAAGAATCCTTTCGAATTCCGCATCCCAGACACATGGTATCCGTAGATCTTTTGCCCAACCTTTTTGCTGTACTTCCTCCATCGCCCCCTCCACAGGCATAAAGTTAGCCTTCGTAATTTTCAAATGCCCAACTCCACCGCCGCTCCTGACAATCTCCCTCCCCTCCTCTGGAACTTCAATCCTCCCCCTCCACCCGGGTCCCTGGACAACCACAGTCTCATACTCCCCCCCCTCCCCCGCAACATGAACTCCCCATTTCCTCTCCAACCCATCCAACATCATCCTCCTCCGCGCCTCAACCACGTTCTCCCACAGCCACCCTTCAGGATCAAGTCCCACCGCTGCAACCTTGACAATCCTAGCATCGAGCCCTACGGCTTCCATATCTGCTAGTATCTCCGCCTGCTCCCGCTGCCATAAGTAAGACAAGGAGACTAGACCCAGGCGCTCGCAGACACTTTCTACCCGAGTCCTTTGGTACGTAGATAATATCGCCCCTGTGCAAACCGCCTTCACACCCGGGTGCCGGGCGATAATGTATTCTAGCAAGGGCACCAAATCCTCCGTTTCATCTCCGCGCTTACCGGAGTGTGCGTATGAGAGGTTTTGGTCAAGGGATGTGCCGGTTATGGTCCCCCTGTATAGAGGAATTCTGAGGGCATGCGGGTATAGTGGGAGCACGGTATGACCAACGGTTTGGTACATAAAGCTGTCGAGTTCATCTTTCGCTCCTGGGGCGCTCGGAAGCAGGGCTAGAGGGGTGGTGCTAGGGAGGTGAGTGGTTATGGGGTCGGAAGCAGTGGTAGGTGGATGGAGGTTTGCGAGGGCGACTATTTTGTGCCCGTTTGCGATTGTGTGGAGGAGGGAGAAGAAGGAGTCTTTGCCGCCAGATATTAGGGCTATTACTTCCATAAGATCTGCTCGGTTCGGCAGAGCACGGTCTTGGTGGTGGTAGTCGCAGTGGCCGAAATCGTGGTGACAGAGGAAATGTCCGTGCAGAATCTTAGGAGGTGCAAGTCAGATTGAGCTCATATTGTGGCGAACTTGTAAACATATCAAGCAAGAACTTGGAAACAACATTCAATTTAAGTTCAAACGCACTTGTAAGATTCTTGTGATAAACACGATATAACATGTTCCCATACAACTATGGCTAGCATCCCACAAAAAGAAACGAAAGCCTCAAACAGACGGATTTTAATCTTGCATGGGGTTTGGTTTCCTCGTGAAGACCATAGATCTCCACCAAGAGTCTTTCAAAATTGCCATGTAGCATTTGAAACATTTTGAAAAGATCACCTGCATTTTTTTCTTTTCATTTATAAGAAGAAGCAGGAACAGCTTACATTGAGCGTCGAGTTTATTGAATTATATGACGATAAGACATAACGTGAAAAGAGCGGTGTATAAATTATCGAAAAGGAGATTGATGGTGGAGACGAGAATCGATGTCAGAAGAGAAAAGGAAAGGGTTCAGGATGGTCTGGGTTGAACCTCCTCGCATCACGTGATGTTAGTACCGTCGAAAAACGCCAGTCACAACCGCCAAGACTTGCTCTGCCCACACCCACAGTTGACAAGTTTACTTCACACTGTTTCTAGTCAACAGACGATCCCACGACAACACCAACCATTCCCTAGACGACTAACCAAAGAACTTCCGACGGCTTCCACACACACGGCTCCTTAATTCCACGTTAGGTACGAATGGATCTGGCGATCCCTTCCGATTTTTTCCTCCAGCTAGGGAGAGGGATCTTTGAGGGGATATTGATGAAGTCTATGGCTATGGACTTATCTCCAATTTCTCAATCATGCTTCTCTTCCGCCACTCCCCCTCTCCATACTCCCCACCCTAACATTAGTACTAACTATTCGACAATCCAGTCTAGTCAGCAGCCATGGGTATTTCCAGAGACTCCCGCCACAAGCGCTCCGCAACCGGAGCAAAGCGCGCAACCTACCGCAAGAAGCGTGCCTTCGAACTCGGCCGCCAATCTGCCAGCACTCGTATCGGAACCAAGCGTGAGTCTACCTGACTTTCCGCGTAACCCCTTCTTCGGAAGGAGACCCCCGCTCTTTTCAGAGTGGGTGGCTTTATCATTCGATCAGTTTTTCAACGGAACGAATAGAAAACTGATCATGATCGAAAATTGTAGGCATTCATATTGTCCGTACCCGTGGTGGAAACCGCAAGTTCCGTGCTATCCGTTTAGAGGCCGGAAATTTCTCCTGGGGCTCCGAGGGCATTAGCAAAAAGACTCGTGTCATTGCTGTCGCTTTCCATCCTTCCAACAACGAGTTGGTCCGTACCAACACCTTGACCAAGTCCGCTATTGTCCAAATTGATGCCGCACCCTTCAGACAATGGCAATTATTCCCTAATCTCTGGATTGTGCTACGAGATGGAAATTAATATATGTTGTAGGTACGAGGCCCACTACGGTCTTCCTCTAGGAAAGAAGCGTGGTGCTGCCGCTAAGGCTGAGGCCGCTGAGACCACCCCCGCCACCAAATCCAAGTCTGTCCAGCGCAAACTCGCCGCCCGTGCTTCGACTGCTAAGGTCGAGAGTGCTCTCGAGACCCAATTTGCCGCTGGTCGTCTATACGCCGCTGTTTCTTCCCGCCCTGGTCAATCCGGTCGTGTTGATGGGTACATTCTTGAGGGAGAGGAGCTCGCCTTCTACCAGAGGCAGTTGAGAAAGTAGATGAATTTCTTGTATTTGGGCTGGGAACGGTTTCATGCATGATGGGATTGGAATTTTTTTTTAAAAAAAAACTGTCCTTTTATCATTAGGCAACGGAGTTGTTGGCTTTCTTCTACACCTTTCGAGACATTAAACCGTTGAATCTGTGATTATGGCCCTCCTTTGGAAACGTCGAAGTTATCGCGGGCCAATATGGCCAATGTCGGCAAGCTTGAGCGATACAGTGTAATATATTGAAAGTTTTACAGTGCCTCTAAGGGCAATACATAAGCGCGGGTCTTCCATCTCCACCCGGCGCATGCTCAAGTAGTCCACGGTAACAGTAACAGTGGTGCAAACGGTCCTTGCTTGTAACTTACGGAACTATACCGCAGATTGCTGTGCGCGCACCCAAGGGTCAAGAGACTCTGAGTCTTGACCTGGCATTTGTCGACCCCAAAGCAAGTCAAGATGTTAATAATCCGAGCGATAACACACGACAACTACATCCCGAAGACAGCACCACCCATACCAGGGCAAACCAGCAGCCAATACTAGGCACTCGGGGGCACAATGGAGGTGCCCACTACGGGGGAAATCCCAAGGAGGAACTGTAAACCTGAAGCTATGAATCCACCGCTAAGAATGGCCCGCTTGGGAGAACACATTCCTCTGACCTGACACTCTCCAAGATGCTAAGCACTTTCTTCCAGCACGAATCCACGACATTTCCGGTAGCCCACTCCGGCCCATCCCCCCTTCCCCCCCCGGCGATATATGTACATATATGTACAGTATTAGTAAGTTACCCTATTCCGCCTCTCTATGAACATTTGGTACCGGACGATATACGAACATATCGACAGGGCCCGTTTTACGATGACTCCTCAGACAACTTCAAGTAGCATTAGCGAGAAAGCCAAAGGTTTTGTACTCGTAGACAGTTTGTTGGGACTTGGGAAGAGACAGTAGGCGTCACTATGGGTGCCGTCGCGGGAGTGCGCGGTGTAGGCTGCTTAGGTGCCGGTAGTTAATTACCCCATATAAACCGCAGCGGTCCATTCAGAGAACCCATACCACCCCCTAACCCGCTCCATGGCCTCGCAAGCGGCCCCATCCCCATATCCACCCCCTTCCAACCTCCCTCCATATCAGAAGCCATTACTTCTTCCCCCCTCCTCTTCCTCCCCCTCATCAAGAACAACCCCATAAACAACCCTCACCCAAAGACTACACCCAACACACCCAACCACCACCTGTCCTCCATCCCCCTCACCCTCCCCCTCACCATCCTCTAAATCCTCCTCGGTAAGCACAAACCCCTTCTCCTCACCACACCTACACCCCCTCCACCAAACCCCCTTCCCCTCCTGTCCCTCTTCACAATACTCCATATCATCCAAATCCACCGTCTGCAGCACTTTTCCAATAGCAACTTCAGCATTCACATTCCCGAGCTCCTGATCGTACCTTTTCCGCTGAGCCGGGTCGGAAAGAACGGTAAATGCTGTCGTAATTTGGTCGATGGAAAAAGTAGGTTTTGATTGGGTCTTCTGGGTGAGCGAGGAGGAAGGGAGGGGAGATTTGTCCGGATGGTGGTGGAGGAGGGCTCTGTGATAGGCTTTTTTGACAGCGCCCGGGGTGAGGTTTTGGGGTGATGAGGAGAAAGAGAGGATCTCGTAGTGGGTGGGTTGTCGGGGGGACATTGCTTCCTTTCTCCGGTACTTGAGTAGTGGGCGTAGAGGGTAACTGGTTGGTTGGCTAGTTGATTGGTGGGGTGAAGAATTTCTTTGGCGAGGGGGGAGGGGAGTCAATCTGATCACCCTACCGTATCTTGCCATGGATCTTATCTAACCTATCGCAGATCCTGAAACATGTGATACCGGTACTCGAGGTCCACAATCAAACCTTCACTCCCAGCCAGGCACTCTTAGAACTCTCTTTCTGGGCGCTTTGCCGCCTGCATTTATACTCATACCCCGATTGCTGTAACCAGGCCTCGGTAAATTATTTCGCCTTACATAACTCACCACTACAAACGGAGGTTTGGAAGGAGCGAAACGAAAGAAGGGAAAGTCGATCCCCTGCCCTCGGTCGCTGCTGACACAGAAAAGCCGTTCTGGGCTTCCCACTTCATCTCACCCTCGTCACTGTCTGTAATCTACTCGAGTGCGACGGATGGCAAAGGAAACTGAATTACCAACCAAAAAAGCCCTTACACGCTTGTACTGGTACAGGTACTGTGCCCTCCTGCCACCCAGACCTGATTACTACCATCACCTGACCAAATCACCCCCTACCTCGCAACCCAAGTGTTACAAGTACCGGTAACAACATGCCATATCAGTTTGTCAGGAATCCAAGTGGTATCTTTTACGGTGGTTAGCATGGAACACACCAATACCAGCATCATAGTCTCATAGTAGTGTTAAGAAATGCTGTGCTGCTGGACGGAACTGTTGGAGTTCCCCTGATATGGGGATTTTCATTCAATATTATTACCACAGTACAGGTACCGGCACTCTCCATGGCTCCAAGGGGAGAGGGGGAGGCCAGCAGTACAGGTACAAGTACTCGAGTAAGCAAAAGTCTGGGGTAAGAAAAAAGAATGTTGCTGGAAAAGCAAATTGGGATAAGCGGAATCACGCAGCGGCATTAGCGCGACTTTAGCGACGGGGGTAAAGAACGGTCTTGAGTCTTGGCTGGCCACTGGATGATGCGCAATTACTCAGCGCTTGAAGAGAGGGGAGGGCGAAAGGAGACGCGGGACCTCTTGTCTGATCATTCGGTAGCCATTGGTGAGGGGGCTTCTAGAGCCTTTTCCTATGATAATCGATTGAGACTTTTTGGCAATTAATGAAGATAGTTTGGAAGAAGGGGAAGAAAAGGAGGGAGACAAAAGGAGCTATTTTGTAGACTTTCGAGAGCTCTGCTATTATAACTGCCCCACCATCCCCTGGCCCTAACCCTTGTTCCGGTGCATTCTCGTCCTTCCAGGACTTCCCTCCTCTTTCTTCTCCCTCTCCCTTCTCCTCCCCTTAACCCTTCATCACTCCTCTCCCTCCCCCTACCCTCTTCCTCCTCCCCGCCATCTTTCTCGAGTCTCACAAAGGATCCTCCCGTTCACCCCAACATACCACGTGCTTTCCCCTCTATCTTTCTTCGTGAAGGTATACCATCATAGACCACCCGCCCCACCCCAATAAATAAAACGACACACAAACACACACCCACGCACTTTTTCACCATGACATCCGTAGCCCACACTCTCACTCGCGCCTCAAAGCAAGCGTCCTTCACCCTCACTCCCCTCCGCCGCCATCTTACAACGGCAACCCGTGCCCGCCCAACTACCTCTATCACTACACCCATCAGACAGACTCGCCGCCGTGGATATGCTTCGGGCAGCTCAACGAGTGGGGGTTCTAGCAAAATTGTTATCCCTCTGGGTCTTGGTTTGATTGGTGCCGCCGGTTACTATGCTTACTCCAATGATCTTCTTGCCTCCGCATTTGCTGGCGCTCAAGCCTCTGGTTTGAAGACTGGAGGTGCATTTACTCCCACTAAGGATGACTTTCAGAAGGTCTATAATGATGTTGCAGAACTCTTGGAGAACAATGATTACGACGATGGTTCCTATGGGCCTGTGTGTATCCAATTGCCAGCCCTCTAATTTTTAACGTTCTAACTAACTATGATGTCGTAAAAAGGTAGTTGTTCGCCTTGGATGGCACGCATCCGGAACTTATGACAAGGAGACCAAGACTGGAGGTTCCAATGGAGCCACCATGCGTTTCCCTCCTGAGTCAGACCATGGCGCAAATGCCGGTTTGAAGACGGCCCGCGACCTTCTCGAACGTATTAAGCAGAAGCACTCTTGGATCTCGTACTCCGATCTCTGGACACTTGCTGCAGTCGCTGCAATTCAGGAGATGGGTGGTCCTAAGATTCCGTGGAGACCCGGACGCAAGGATGGAGACGTATCTGCCTGTACTCCCGATGGTCGTCTTCCCGACGCCACCAAAGAACAGAAGCATCTCAGAGCCATCTTCTACCGTATGGGTTTCAATGATCAAGAGATTGTCGCTTTGTCGGGTGCTCACGCTCTTGGCAGATGCCACACGGATCGCTCCGGCTTTGATGGTACATTTTCCGCCTACTTCACTGCTCCACTACTCTACCTCATTATAAGCTTTGATACTAACCTACTGTTACCCTTATAGGCCCTTGGACTTTCTCGCCAACGATGGTGACAAACGATTACTACAAGCTCTTGCTTGAGGAAAAGTGGGCCTATAAGAAGTGGAATGGGCCAAAGCAATTCGAGGACGTCTCAAGTAAATCTCTTATGATGCTTCCAACCGACATGGCACTCGTCAAAGACAAGGAGTTCAGGAAGCACGTTGAGAGGTACGCAAAGGATAATGATCTCTTTTTTAAGGACTTTGCGGACGCCTTTGGAAGACTACTCGAGCTTGGCGTTCCTTTCGAGAAAGAGGAGAAGTTTGTTTTCAAGTCCACTATCGATTAAGACACTGCTATCGGGATTGGGGTGATGGATGAACTATAAGGGGAGAAACAGAGGAGGTTTCAGCGGCAGTGATACCATTTTTCTTTTAATCTGGTTTCTTTCAAGTTTCGGTGTACCTCACGGCGTCTATAGCACTCAATGAAAGCTCTTTCCTCTTCAATTTTGACTTTTTCCTTTTCCCTTTCCACCAGCAAGCGTTTACTTGCCATTTCCATAAGTATCCGGATGCCTTGGCGCCAAGATGTCTAACTTTCCATCTGAATTCTCCAACCTTGATGCCAAGGCATCCGGATACCTATGAAAATGGCAAGTACTGCGATTCAGCCAAACAAACGAAAAAAGGAACAAAAAAACAGCGAGCTTGTGAAGTGCAATTCCAGATCACTGTTCTGGGGAAAAAAGCTTGCGTATAGAATACACCCCCTTCCTACCCCCACCCCAGCCCAGTCCTCAGGTATCGCACTCCACACGACGATGCATGTTTGAGCGGATCATGATATCTGATTCGTTTTCCAACAATGGCCCAAATGACCCAAAACATAATTCGCCGCGTGGGGCGTAGTGCGCAAAACGGGAAAGGGGGGTAGAAATAACCAGCGATGCTCCCCTCCTCTCAGACCATCTAGGCCGACCTCATAATGACACGACACTCCCGGCACCGCCAGAAAAACCATCAGATCAGGACAGCAGCCTGGGATACGCTTAAGATGACGTAGGTAATTTGAGGAACCTCCCCAACCTGTGAAGTTGGATCTCGGTGGATTGGCAAGGGAGGATCGTGGAATTATATCTCGCATTATGCGAAGTGTGTGGTCATAAGATGGAAGGAGTCCAGAGAGGCCCAAAGGGGTCGAAAGGAGTTGGATGAGGGAAAAACAATAGGCTTAATCGATACAGTGCAAAGAACAGAGGATCCAGGGGGTTCAAGGCAAACGAGAAACAATGATCCTGAACGTCACGATATCGGAACACGACATAGATTGCTGATGGCCGAAGACGTACACCAGGTTGCTCGACGGGTCCAGAGTGAGGGAAGGATAGTCCGAGCATGGACGCCAACAGAGTTTAAAGGGGTTAGTTGGTTGAGAAGCGGGGTGGATGAGGTATTGTTGATGGGACACTGCAGCAAGGAATTGGAACAGGGTCGTCATAGATACAGCACGTCGCGAACTCCTGGCGGGGGATTAGGCGCTTCGTGGTTTTTTTCCGTATGATATACAAATTACTTGCTTGTTCGGGATGGTATCATAGTGGTTTCCCTGACAGGTATCATATGCCATATTCAGGGTAGGAGCTGGGAGGGCTGTTGTGATTTGGTAGAAGTATGATAAGAGTACTTAGGTCCTGCGCATGCTGGGGTAACTACGATACTACCGGCAATACAATAAATTCCTTTAATTTCGTCACCCGGCGCTATCTGGAGCTTTAAACTGGAGAATGAAATATATTCAAGTTCTTTACCATACCGGTACCAGACTCCTCGGAGGCCACAAAATTTTAAGCTCCTTCTCGTACCTCTGACCTATATTTTATGCTCCCTTCTTTTCCCCAAACCGGCGGATCCGAGTTCCCCCTTTAGTAACGGTTTATGCATCTAAAGCTAGCTCCGGGATTCGGGAACGAACGAGGGGATCCAGATAATCCCCTGTTCCAGCCACAGTAAGCTACGCACGTAATTACAGCCCCTCCCGGACGCCCCCTTCTTCCCTCTCTTGGGCCTTAGAGCTTACACGCTTTGAGTTTATAGACTGCTACCATCCCAATTCGGGACCACAGATCTATGGACCGCTGTGTGTGTGAGAGAGGAAATAATACCACAACCCATCGACTAGAAAATTAGTGTCCCTTCGCAAGTCCTCAAGTGTTCAGGCCCTCCTACTAAAGCGCAAGCATTCCCCTACCGTAGTTAAGATATCCTTTCTTACTCCCTTATAGACAATACATCAATTGGTCCGATTACCAGGTTGATACATACTCTTTAAGCCTAGCTTCTGCTAACTGAGAGCGTCACTTGCTGGCGAAAAGTGTGTGAAAACCGAGCTAGGCAAAGGGGTTCTTTTTTTTCCCTCCTTCCCCTTTGCAACTTCCGTGGAGGATAGTACCATGAGGTACCAAAGACATTCATTCCCCCTTCCAGTATAACGCCTAAAAGTCAAATAGCTAGGGAATGGAAGGAGGGTGTTGGAGCTAGCCATAATACTCCGGGTACTACTCGAGTAGAGTTGAGTTGATAAACATCAACAGGGATTTTCAAAGGCTGGGAAGGAGGTATGGATAGAGCGTTATGCTACCCATTCCAATACCTGCTCGCAGAACTTGGAATTGGAGAAAAAGCCCTCCTACCATTTCCGCAACACCCATCTGACTAACCATCCGCCCACCTCGAGAACTCTGGCAACTCCAATAGCCCCATACACACACACACGATCATTTCATCCTAGTCTACCTACCCTACTCACTAGCCAATCCCACACCCGCTGGAATGATGCAGTATGAGTTACACAAGTATCACATGTAGTTCCAAGCCAGTCAGCCACCCACTTGCATCAAATTCCTAACGCCCACAGTCTTAGACACTCGGCATTGTATTGTGCAGTACTCGAGTACTGCACTGCGCCCTACACGATACCGGCCACGGTACTGTACCTCCTCACCCACATACATATTCCCAAGCCCAGACCGCGTCGGTCATAAGCTAGCCAACCAAGTAGCATACCAAAATGGCCCGATTGGCAACCGAACCAGGGATGAGTCCGAGGTACTGCAGGTCCAAAGCGCCCTCTAACTTTGGTTGGCGGGTTATGAACGGACCTGGAGGAGATGGGGTTGGGATATATGGTGCTCCGCATTTGAGAGAACTGGAACTCTAGCTTGTAGGAGTTGGTGATGATGGCGATTGGGGGAGCGGGAAGGGGGGGAGGGGGGAGGGGGGCTCTGTATTTGTTTTTTTGTAAATTGAGATGAGATGGGTCTAGGGTGTATTGTAGGTTAGGTGGGTAAGTTGGGCTGGGGAGATGGATAAATAAATGCGAGGATTGGCCCGGGTTATTGGTATTGAAGAAGGAATGGGTTAAAGAACAGGTCGATTGCATCTCTGCTCCGGAGGGAATGTTCGGAGGTAGTGAGAATCCGTGATGCGAGGTGGGATGGATTGATTGATGAAATGGATGGAGCACCCTCTCCTTCTCCCCCTTCTTCGGGGGCTTTTTCCAACCGGAGGGCAGGCAGGGCAGACCAAAGCAGACCAAGGGATGAACTAAAACCTCGTACATACCATTTTCCATTCCAAAGTACCAACACTTGCACTACAAGTTACTCACGATATAGAGGTAAAACTTCGAGTCAAGCCCCTGAAACCCCAACAGCCCATCTACACATTCATTCATTAATTTAATCCCAGGAAAACATTCCCGGGGCCTGCCTGCCCCCCCCCCCCCCCTTAACCCCGGTCAGCTAATACCCAGTCCCGCAACATGGAAGCGTTCCTACAGAGAAAACGCAATTGCATACCACCCAGATCTGAGAAAAGAAAAAAGTGCCAAATTTTGGCGGCATGCAATTGCAGTCCTTTTCAAAAAAAAACACTTCTACATTGCGAGTGCAGGATATATAATATAACACATACATACACACACACATACCCCACTCCCTCCCCCCCTCTCGGGCGAAAAAAAAACTCGACCCGAAACCCGGTCCTGCAAAGAAAGAAAGAAAGAATCACTCCCAACCTATCACCACCACCACCATGGTTACCACTCGACATACATACTCGTAATGTCCAAGCGCCTCCAAAAAGAGCTGCAGTATTATACCACCGCATACCAGATTCGGGGAAAGGAAAAAAGGAGCCAAGTTCTGGGGGGTATGCATGCAATAGCAGTCCTTTCCTAAAGCACTTTGACACTATGAGTAAATATAGATGGATGCACTAGTAGCTCCGCACATCATCGGATCAGATCCAAAAGTGCATATCTTGATACAGGCCCGTAACGGAGCTAGCTACTCGAGCACTGTATCATGCCATGCTAGGATGCGGCCAATCGCAACGAACGGATTTCTAAGGTAGATGGGTATAGCCAGTGTGTATGGTGGTGATCGGATGGGTGAGGGTGGGTGGGTGGACGGAGAAGGGGGGAAGGAGAAGAGGGAATGAGGAATTCCGGCACCGGCACACCCGTTCCGAAGAGGGAGGGGGGGAGGGAGTGTGCCCGGTTGCGGGGAGCTAGCTAGCGAACAGGGGAAATCTACTTCGGGGGGATATTGGGGGTTGCCAGCTCATCATACAAATTTCTGAAGCTAAAGTGTGATGTGCAGTATGATAGGCTTTTTTGATCATTGGCTTGACGGGTCATGGGGGATCACTCGGTGTTGGGATTACGTTGTGCTTGCTCGCTTGCTGTGTTGCTAAGTCAGTGGTTGTGGTGCTCGGATAGATGGTTGGATGGATGATTGATGGTAGGGGTGAGGGGGGGTTATAGAGATATTCCGTCGATCTAGATGGGGGCGCTGATCATTTATGGTGCCTGGGGAGGGAGGGTTGATGAGGAGCAGACACGTATGTTATGTGAGTGCATATCACGGTGGGTAGGCGAGTGTTCGAGTACCGTACTGTACTGTACTCGAGTAGGTCCGGTTTATTGTATCATCCAAGATATGGAGGGAGGGAGCCAGCGATTAGCCACTACCCCTTCTTTTCCACTTCTCCCCCACCGCACAGTACCGTACTCGTGTCGCTGGATTGAAGTCACACCCCATTTGGTCCACCACCACCAAAAAAACCCCCCGAGAAGGAGTGGGTGACTTCAATCCGCCGAAATGAGTGCTGTACAGTGCCAGTATATCAATTGACACGTAACTTTCAGCCAAATTGCGAGCATAGTGACTCAACGAGTGTTATGTCCCCAAATCATGTAGAGAAACCCCCCTCAAGCCACAAAACAATATTATCTCTCTCCCGAAATAGAATTTAAAAAAAAGGCCAAAGAAGCGAATTCTGACAACACCAGAAATTCTAGTAGCCAGTGGCTATACGAGTATGATACCAGTGCTGGTATAGGTACTGTAGAAGCACTTGGGCACATAAGTTGTGGATACATCCACCGATGCATCACTACGTGCATCCCACACTGGCCGAGCTAAGACAAATCCATCACACAAACAAATTAAACACCCGATAGGCAACCGTAATAGCCCTCGCGATAACCCAATATCGGTAGTCAAACCCAATTCAACTCATCGATATAAGGTTCCCGCATCATATCCGTAACCTTACCAGAGCGAAGGCGCGCGAACGATTAGATAACGATTGCTCGATCTTCGATGCGGGGTTTGGTTGTTATATATCCCGAGGAGCTCTTTCTTTCTGGCCCTTTTTATTTTTTCGGGAACGATAGATAAGAGTGCTGATTGATAGGATCTCTCCGTTTTTTTTAGACTTTGGGGATTTAGAAATGGGGGGGGGGAGGAGCCCGTTGATAAGTGGGATGCGGGCCGTCGATCTGCTGTATGAGGACGTTACCGGCTGGATTGAGTTGATACGGTATAGTCTGGCTTTGGCTTGGCTTGGCTGGGAGATAGGGGATTGAATTGGATGGAGGTGAGTTGGAAGTGCGATAGCTTGACTGACTGAGTAAAAAAAAGTATGATAGGGGGTTAGATAGAGGGGAGTTGGTGATGAATTGTTAATACGCTTTCCTACTAGTAGTCGAGTAGTTGTAGTAGTGAGTGTGCATGTATGCATTGTAAAGTAGACATCATCGATAACTAGAATGGTGAGATAGATTGTGTGATTTGGAGTGATTTTCCCTCCCACCCTCACCATAAGGTACCGGTCTCTCAGAACATCTTAACCCAGCTTAAAATGGTGCAAGTCTTGGGCCGTTTGAATGGGGGGGTTTTACTTTTTGCCTTTTTTTTTTACGATGCGGTGTTTCTGGTCTTGTGTCTGACTGATCTGCAGACTGCAGGCGATTCTTCATTTCATTCCCCAAGCAAGAGCAAGGGAGGCGAGGGCGAACGAGCGCGGGAACATACCGTAGCGAGTGGCTCCGGTCGGATCTTTCTTTCGTTCCTTTTTCCCCTTCTTTGTTTCCTTTCTTTTGCTATGTACTCGTACTGCGGTTTGGGTTTTTTCACGCAAGCAAGCTGAGTACGATCCAGGCAGCAGAGCAGCGCAGAGCAAAGTACCGTAGACTGTGGCAAGTAGACACAAGCAAGCCAGTGGAAGGCATCTACCGACCAGCAACCAAAACGGGCTGTGTCTCTTGCGCCCATTGCCGCTCACTTGTGCTGCTGCATACAAAGCCTTCCGCGGATCAAGCACCGCTTTTTGCATGTTTGTTTCATTTTTTCCCCCCCGCAGAATCACAATATTCACCATTGTTCCACTGCTTCCTCCTTTAGAAACTTTTTTTTCTCCTCCATATACCGTCCGTGCGCAAACGTGCTGCCTAGAAGATGTGCCTCTGCGCTGCGACTCCGCCTGGTCTGGTTCCCTATCGAAGCTCAAAGCTCGCGAATCGTCCCAATATCGCACCAAACGAAAAAAGTCGCACTTCACCCCACTTACTCACAGCACATCACATATGACTGGCTTGACTAATCCCGAGGGGATTATCCCACAAGCGGCCATCGACGAGATACGGCACTTTTGTCTTTCTGCCCCTTTCGGATGTTTGCTTGCGGTGGTAGATGTTTCGATGTACCGGGATGTTTGCTGGTACCAGACTGCTGCTTTCCCCGATTCCGGTCAATGCGGGAAGCGTACAAGCACTGCTTTTATTGGAAAGTCTCGTTGGGGTATGGTACCCATTATGAGTATGAAAATCATTCTCCGGAATGGAAGGCAGTCGTTAATTGCGACAGAATTGTTATTTCGACCTTCTGTTCCTGTTTCGATGGTCCAATCTGATTAGATTACTCACCTATTGGCGCTACGATAGCTGATGGCACCAGGCAAGGAAGGAGGAAAGAAAATAAGAAAGCGCACCGGTGCCGGTTCTGGTTGGGGCCGAACCGTTCTCCTCGGATGGCGGAATGTTTGCTTTTTTTCTTTCTTCTCCCCTCGATGATGATAGCTGCCTGCAGACTACCCCTTGTTGCCTTGTGACCTGGAGAGAGAAGGAAAGACAGAAAGAAGCCCGTTGTCGCCTCGGAAACCCAGACTCTGGCCAATCTGGGGGCACGGCCTGGATGTACTCGGCAAGGTTTGTAGGTAATGGACAAGGTTGCAAAGATAGTCGCATAAAAAGGAAGGAAAAACACGATGGCCGAACTAGAAATGCGAGGACTACTCTTGAAAATCAAAATCATAGGAACGGCGGTATGACAGGAGTTTCCTATCTTTAACTGTCATACTAGATTGTCAAGCTGATTATCACAGCTACACAGTCAGAGACGAGCCTGAGCTATGAAATTAAGACCGTCTGCTGCAAGAACAGTGAGGAGCAGACTGGAATATCAGGATAAAACCCAAATTTCGTAACCAATTAAAAAATATCAGTATAATATAATTCTTTCAATAAATACAATAATAAAATAGAGAACTAGTATTTTTATATAAATAATTTCTTTTTAGAGACTAAAGTAATTACAAATAGCTTAAAAGTAGTAGGTTATATAACTATTACATGATTATTAAAAAATCCAAAAAGTATACCTTTGGTACCTATATTACTAAAGACCTTATAGTATAATTTAATTTAAATTTAAATATTATTCAAGAGTAGAAAACCAGCTGTTTGAGCAATTGGTCATTAACTTTAAGTTAATACAAATTGCTCCCGAATGATAATAAAAGCAGGTATTACAATAATAATAATATTATTATAGTTTATATCTTCTCTTTTAAAAATCTCTATATCTTCCAATTACTACTCTTTCCATTATTGTACATCTTTTATTTTTCAAAATCATTTAGTACAATCATCATACTTCAAGAGTAGTGTATATACAAGACCTTTCTCAGGCTATTTCTTGAAAAAATGGCTTTGGTTAAGGAAAGAAAACTGGAGTAACAAGTATGAAAGCTATATCAGATTGATCGACAATCACTTCTCCTTGATTTGCGCCCCCTCGTTTGTTTCCGGGATTTTTGCCCTCAAGTTGTTTAAACTCTTTTGGTTGAGTTTTCCGCTTTCTGGGTTGGACCTTTTGTGCCTTGGCGCATTTGTGCACTGAGGTGTCCCTGGCCAATCAGAGCCGTATTCCCCACGTCTCTGCGCGCACATACCACAAGTGTCTCCCACACCATGCGAGTGCTGCCGAGCTTCCCCCAGGCTCCCTCCCTCTCCCCAAAGGATTTTGGTGTGCGGGTCTGGGTTTCTGAGGCTACAGTATATGGCAGTACTCCAGCTGGCTATGGTAGGTTATTTCTGCCTAAGCAGACTTTGATCTAGTCTAGCCTGCGGTGCCAATACCCCCCCCCCCCAATGCCCCCCCCCCCCCCCCCGGATCCTTTCTTTCTTCACACCGGTCCTACGTCCACCAATCCGGGGGGTCTCATCCCCCTCTGCCCTTGCAAGCCTCTTTTCTTTTTTTTCTTTTCCACTTTCTTCATCACCTGGGTTTGAAGCCTGCATTCTTAGGAGATTCTTCTTTGGGCAATTTACCCTGTGGTGAAGGGGGGGGGGGGGGGGTGGGCCTAGGGCCTAAGTTTACCGTTTGCATCTCCCACCCGGATTGAGGGCGGGATCGCCTTGGGAGCTAAGGTAGTGAGT
>Ga0307517_10000353_pt1 | contig 79311 bp, 90 predicted proteins | sample 23_EM_MG_FD_194515 | JGI IMG/M metagenome (GOLD analysis project Ga0307517, IMG submission 194515) | Populus trichocarpa ectomycorrhiza microbial communities from riparian zone in the Pacific Northwest, United States - 23_EM | ecosystem: Host-associated > Plants > Roots > Unclassified | place... | reverse complement strand
ACACGAAGGCGTGAAGGGGTTTCCAAGTTGAAGGTAAGCATGGATGCGTATGAATGTAACTGAAGAAAAGTGAAACGAGAATGGATGCAGGGGATTTATATCGCAACGAGATTGGAGAAGAGCCTGGGATAAGTCTCATCTTGACTGAAACAAGGCTGATTTGGAATCGTCATGAACACAGTCTGGATTAAAATGTGGATATGACAACACATGTCAGGTTTTTGTAAATGGCAACCATTGTAAGCGACACAGCGTTGAAGTTGACAACTATTAGCCTTATCATTGAAGTCTATGAAGTCATGTCATCCTGTTCCGTAGTGAAGACCAAACACAGCCCATCGTCTCCAGCACTGACAACAACCGAGCCATCCAACCCCAGCGAAGCGCCCAGCACAGCTGCCCGATGCCCTGTATGTGTCTTGATCAATGCACCTGTGCGGGCATCCCAGGTCTTTAGTGTCCTATCTGCCGACGAAGAGATGAGAAAATGCGATTTTGGAGCTGGATGATTGAATAAGGCGGTTATTGCATCCTATAGAATAGGAATCAGTGGGCTGCAGAAGACCATAAGCAGAAATTTCTACCTCATGGTTTACTGATGCACGCAATCGCATTGTACTGAGATCCCAGATACAAGCCTTTCCATCAGTAGCGCCAGTAACAGCCACTCCAGGTCCTGAGTTGCTGCCCCCGCTCAGGTCGACGAATGTAACGGCTTCGATACTTTCACCTTCGGTATGCCCACCGAGAGTGGCGATAATTTCTCCTTTGCTCAGGCTGACGACGCGGACCCCTCCAGCCGCGCCGCCTACCACAGCTAGTGTGGAAGACGGGTTGACGCCGAGAGATGTGACACCATCTAAGTTGAAGCGAGCATCGTCAGGACTGATTTTGAATACAGGAGTTGAGGATCTGGGATCCCAGAGGATCAGAAAGCCTTCTTGGTCTGCAGAGACAATCCTTTTGCCTGGAAAAAGGTTAGAGATGGATAGTTTTCATTAAGGTTGAGCCTACCATCAGGTGTGAATTCACCGCAGTTAACAGGGCCACCGTGTCCCGCAAACACTTGCATCGTATTTCCTGAAGGGACTGGAAGGAAATTTATTAATCGACAATATTTGAAAGAATGAGAGGGGAAATACGCTGCCATAGCCAAAGAGTCGAATCATTTGAACCAGCTAACAGGACATTTCCTTTTGGATGCCATCTTAAGAACTAGAAAACCATGGATAATATTTTTTAGACCGAAAAAATGCGTACTCACCATAACTTCATCAGGACCTTGAAGCTCTGTCAAAAACTCCCAGATTCTGTAGTTCTCTTTTCCGACTCTCCTCCATAACCGTACTTTTCCATCCATCCCACCTGTTGAGACCAACTCCCCATCAACGCTCCAAGCGGCACATGTTACACTATCGGTGTGCCCAGTCAATTTTACGATGACTTCACCATCGGTAATATCCCAGATGTAGCCAAGATCGTCCTCTCCGCCTGACACGGCAAGGGGTTGAGTAGGATGGCAGGAGACGGCAAAGACGGAGGCAGTATGGGATGTGAAGTGTTGGACAGAGTTATCGGTGATATGTGAGGAACCTTCGCCAAATTCCCCGACCGTATCTCTTGCCTCGTCGTCGTCTTCTTCATCATCCATGGGAGCATCTCCATCTACTTGGATTTCTTCGATGATGTCCTCCGGATTGATATACTGTTCATCCTCGTATTCTTCATCAATATCTTCTGCTTTAGTTTTGCCAGAGGCCATTGTGGTTGTGCAATGTGAACAATGTTCAATGTTGACCAAGTCCATCCACGTGAGGTGTGTTTAAGTTTGACCATCATGTCAGACTTTGAACACTCCTTGAATCACCATTCGACATGCTTAGGCATGAAATATCATCGTCCTTAAGATGCACTCATCGACTTGCGCAGTACTCAGCCATTGCTTCTGCTAACTATGCAAACTTTAAGAAACTCCGAGGTTCGAATCTTTCTTTCATTGGAGAGTCTGGCGCATGATCCCTGCCGAAGCATTTCCCTTCATTGTTACTCCAGACCAGGCAAAAAAAGCGATGGCGGGCACTGCATCGCTCCTTTGTAACGAATTTGGCTTTCCTTCAACTTTCTTGGCAGCACTCTTTCCATCCTTCAACTCGTTGCAGCCAATACGCTTCTCTGCAGCGTACTTCCCTGCCTGGATCGTGAACGCTGAAGTAGAGGCCGATATAACATACGGTGATGAACGGGTAAACTTATACGGCCGCTCACTCTATAAACGCCGTTGACATGTGCGTTGCAGCGAAGGGGGACGCTCATCTTCGGTAACAGGTATATATTCCACAAGCTCCATTTTGTATCCTCCATCTGATCTGCATATCGTAAGCTATCTTCCGGGCTCTCATACCCCAACATTGTCTGCCGCACCTCTATTTACAGATGGACTCGACCGTCAAGAAGCTCTCCCCTCAATAATTCAGCACTCCCAGCTGGAGGATTCCGTCCAAAAGGAGCTCCCACAAAACGAATTGCACTCATTTGACCCTTCATTGCTCATGCAGCATGGCGAAGAAGTCCAGTGTATTCCATTCACGATATCTCCTTTTTCCCTTCTAGATGTTGCAAGAAATCTCCCCTGGACCGAGGCGGCCATTAATAGAGATCTCAAGTTTGCACCGTCTTCTCTGAAAGTGAATCTAGTGGGTAGTTTTGTCATCACTCGAGCCTCGGACAAGTTCACACAGTTCTCAGTTCTCAGCATACCCAGTATTGCTGCCGTTATATATTGCCATGTATGAAATGAAACGCTCAGATGTGACACATGGCAGTACACTTACTGTGTGGACCCAGGCACACTCTGATTGGGCCATAGTATGATTTGGATTCAAAATTTCTGTTTTTTTCTTCTCATTTCAATTGCAGAATACTATGACAGACAACTTTATCGTCAAGTTTCGTAACAAATTGATGGCAGATCTATACACCAAATTTGAAGTTCTCACTTCCACATCACCTGGATCTGGTGAGCTGCTCTGTCTGCCTCATTGACGTTGCTAACCTTGGACTTCATTTCTCCGAAGAGGTATTCTCTCTCTTACCAGTTAATGATCAAGTCAATATCCGCATCAACACTTTCCCTGCCTCCAGAAAAGCTACGGAATCCATCGAACAATGGTTGCAAAATGCATTGGGATCGTCTAGTAATATCTCAAAGCTCACCAGCACAATTGACAACGACGATGATCCTCGAATTCGTCCCATGACCCAGAACGAAAAGGTGGCCATTCGCCAATATATCGATAATGAGATTGAAATCCTTTCAATGAAAGGGGACATCGAGGTAGAGAGCATATGGCTGTTGTTGCATGGCGAGAATCTGAGTTTCGACTTCCCAGAAATTCAAGCGTACCGTGAAAGCCGTAACTAACGAAGAACCTCCTTCAGTTGGAAGAACTCTTGGCATTCTTCAAATGGAATTGGACTCCAGACTGGCAAGGAAAAAGGAATTTAAACCTCGATGGTGGACTGAGTGGGAGTCGAAACAGTCCGAATAAGAGACACCATCGTAAGTGCGCTTTAGTGTGTAATGCAAATTTCGTCGATCCAGGAGGATTGACCAATTGACGGAGAGTGCTACATAAATACGCTTCAAGGACGGCTAGTTTGGCTTACGTCAATCGACGGGCTTATTTAAAGCATCCTGAGTCCTGACCGAGTCATGTTGGCAAATAAATCTGACAAGATTATATAAGTTTACATCTTCAACTCGGCAACCAATCCAGTCATGTCGTATTCTCGGGCTCTTGTTGTGATTGATCTTCAAAACGAATTTCTCGGGTCAGAGGGTCGCTTTCCCATTCTCGACTCCTCTAAGGATGCACTCCTGGCCAACCTTGCTCAACTCCTTCCGAATTTTCGGAAAATAGGCCACATCGTATGGGTCAAGTCGATCTACGACACCACTGAGTATGAGAGAGCTCAGGCGGCGGGTACAGCACAAGTGGACTCCGATGAACTTGGCGCACCGAAAGGAACCAAAGAAGCTTACCTTGCGGGAACTCATCGTGGCAAAACGCCGTGCTGCCCAAAAGGTACTATCAATGCAGAGTTATACCCAGAGGTGGCTGCACAGGTGTTGGAAGATGACACCGTCATAATAAAGACTTCTTTCTCGGCGTTCACCAAGACGTTGCTCTTCGAGACATTGCGAGACAAGTCCGTCAAAGACGTTTTTATTTGTGGCTTGGTCAGCGGTGTATGCGTACTTGCTACAATCCTGGATGCGGTTCAGATCCCTGGCTTCAACATTTATGTTGTCCAAGATTGCCTTGGATGGAGAAGTGACAAGTCTCATACGCGAGCAATAGAGAGAATGCATGAACTTGGTGTTCGCGTCGTTGATTGCCGATTTGCCACACAAGAGAACCTCACTCCGCCCACGCTTACCATTCCCCAGCTTTACTACGTCAATGGTAGCATTCCTAGCTGGAGGGTACATATTGCGCTCTACGAAAAGGTCAGTTCCCTTGACTATTTTCCCTACACTTTGACCAACGGATTGACAGGGTATTGAAGTCAATCAGATACGGATGAAAGTCATGTCATATCCGAAGCCCACCCGCCTTCCCTTTTTCCTTGCCCTGAACCATCGAGGGAAAACACCCGTTTTTGTTGATACGGATCCAGAACACACGACGATCAACGAAAGCTTGGCCATCTTAATGTATCTGGAAAGGTACTTTCCGCAGACGCCCCTCTTGCCTCCAACGGAGCAGAGAAAATCTCATGCGCGGGTGCTCAAACTTGTACAAGAGACCGAGAACCTTCACAATGCATACGATGAACTGGAGGAAGCCTTTTTCGAGGCAAGAGAGAAGGATACAACACAAAATTTCCGTGATTCCACGCGGCCTGCCATTCTCAAGACCCTTTACAAAGAACTCCAATTTTGGGAAAAGTATGCTTCTGAATCATCAGGCTTCATCGCTGGTGGTCAGGGCATTACACTCGCTGATTGTGCATTTTATCCAATTCTTGGCTACATGCTGAGAAGAGGATTTGAGTTCGACGAGCGATGGAAAGGTTTGAAGGGGTATCACGAACTTATGTGGGAGAGGGATAGCGTTAAAAGGGCACAACCAGAAGGATGGGAAGGAAGAGGAAAGGCAGATACGTTCGAAGGCATTTGAATATTTTAGAAAAATTATCGACATTCGTTTTCGGAATTTATTCAAGTACCGCGACCATGACACGTTGCCTCCAGCGGGCCGTGATTTTGGTCACCAACTATTCCTCTTCCTCAACAATGCGCATCTCTATATCTTCTTTATTGTCTCTTTCAGCGCTGTTGGTTTCTGTCGCAGCAACAGAATCAAAATCCAATGTGCTTGAGTTGACTCAGGATAATTTCGACTCTCACATCGGCAAGGAAACGCCTGCATTAGTTGAGTTGTAAGCACCTTTGTTTAGAAATTATGGCACATAGTCTGAAGCCTTCAAATTTGTACCAGCTTCGCACCTTGGTGGTACGTTTTCCACAACAATTCCCTTGTATATGGCAGAAAGATGATGTATATTGATCCTCTTCCGTAGTGGTCACTGCAAAGTGCGTGAACCCTGCTTCATACGATAGAGCAAGGAAAGTTAACCGAAATAAGTGTAGAATCTCGCCCCAGTATACGAACAACTGGCCGATGTCTTCGCTCATGTGAAAGACAAGATTATTATCGCCAAGGTTGATGCAGACGGTGCGGGGCGTTCACTAGGACAGAGGTTTGAGGTTAAAGGCTACCCCAGTGCGTCGTATGCTTTACCAGCTGAAGGTTGCTAAATACGCGCTATTTTAGCCTTGAAGTGGTTCAACGGCATTGGCAAGGACGAACCATACGAAGGTGGTCGAGACCTCGATACCTTTATCAGCTTGTGGGTCTAAATTCTTCATTTCCTGGTTATGTATATTTATTGTGCGCCTTTAAAGCATTGAGCAAAAGGTTGGCGTCAAAGCTAAGATCCCTGCCCCGCCACCGTCGAACGTCCAGATCCTTGACATTCACAATTGGGACTCCGTTGTTGGAAAGTCGGACAAAAATATTTTGGTTTCGTTCACGGTGAGCTATGGTCACTGCTACACTTTCTCGCTTGCTAATGTAGTTGCATAAGGCTCCCTGGTGCGGACACTGTAAAAGCCTGAAACCAATTTATGAGAAAGGTTCCTTTTCGCAGTACATATATCTCACAACAAGCTGACTATTCTATTCAGTGGCAACAACTTTCAAATCCGAAACAGAGGTACGTCATCATGATCTGGTCCAGTTACAACTATTCTATGTATTCGCTCATATTCAATTGTCTGATTACTATCTTTGCAGTGCATTGTGGCAAATGTAGACGCCAACGATGAAAAGAATTCCGCCCTGTCCAAAAAATATGAGATACAGGGTTTCCCCACTCTCAAATTCTTCCCGAAAGGCCAGAGTGAACCTGTCGAGTACCAAGATGGACGGACAGAAGAGGACCTTGTCAAATTTTTGAACGAAAAATGCGGAGCTCAAAGAAAAGTTGGTGGCGGATTGAACGAAAAGGTGAGCTCGGCTTTCTATAATACAATTACACTTTTTGCAGGCTGTGTCGCCTCGTATGGTTTGCTCTTTTCGGATCAAGTGGAAAACTCTATGTGCCTTCTCGATTTGCATAGAATGGGAGCTTGCAAAGCATATGGGCAGCCTCCATATGTTTGTGTTCGCACATAGCGTGTGGACAGAATTCTGTGACGAATCTTCCGATTCAATTCCCATTTTCATGCTTCAGATTCTCTTCATGTGTGGTCGGCCACTCGATTTCACGATCGATCTTCATGAAGGCATCCAGTCTTCTCGTCTATGTATATCCTAGGCTCGTGTGCGTTTTACCTGCACCGCCGATTCCGTCTTCACCGGATAATCTTTCTCTCGCTAATATTTCATTTAATTTCAACTTCCTATTCGATCAACCTTTCCTTCTCGGTTTCCCAAAATAACTAATTCCTTGACTTATCTCCCCAGGCTGGGCGCCTACAGCACCTTGATACTCTCGCACATAATTTTTTCAAATCAACATCCGATGCCGAGCGGTTAAATTTCGTCGCTGCCACCCTTAAAGCCGACACTCCCAAGGGCGAGGCCAAGTATTATGTATATGTCATGAATAAGATCGTAAGTGGAAAAGGCAATGAATATGTGGAGCACGAGGGCAAACGGTGCGTTTGTTTCGATCGTCTACTAAACGTTTGGGTAATAACTGATTTTGCTTCTTCTCAACCTCTTAATCCGTCTTTGCATTTCCTTTTTCATGTGTGATGTCCTGTGATACATTCCGGGGACCTCTGGTGGCTGATCGTCTTAAACGGGGACCTTTTGGCGTCCACTTCGCTTGCACAACCTCATTTCTTGCATTCCGATTGATGTCACATGCTGATTCTCCATTCCTTATTTCAATCTCACCTATCGTAGCCTGAGCAAGATCCTTGCGAAGCAAAACATTTCAGTCAAGAAGGCGGATGAGATCCAAGTGAAGGTCAACATTCTCAAGTCGTTTGAGGAAGGCCCGCTGGAAGTTGGAAAGGAGAAGGCTAGGGATCCTGCTGAGCTTTGATAGCAGGTTATCATGATGGAAGTATGAGAAGGTCGTTAGACTTTAAAGCTTCATGTTTAATTGCTCTTTTGTGATCGTATTGCTAATTCAACCAAAACGACACACAGAATGTACATTCTGACTTTGCCTCGAGTCTTAAAAAATCTTGATCCAGAGCATTCAAACGTCACAAATCGAAAGGAATCATGAGTTGCCGACTCGCCTCGTGTAGACACGAGGCATCAAGGTTGGTCACTGGGTTCCTTTGGACAATTCGAATGAGGGATAACATTACCCGTCCTACATCCTTGCTTGGAAATGCTAAGGATGTATCCGTTCTGTCGGTACGGCCTCCGAGAAGGACGAAGTCATGAAACCACGACAAAAAAAGTGGACATGGAACGTGTCGGACCTTGTGCTCTGCGATCAATTAAGCAAATTGTGATCTGCCCACAGCGATGCCACACGGACGGAAATTCGAAAGACATGTTATATTGTGGGTGGGGATACTTATATAATTTCGGGTATATAAAGTACCCCCTTGGCGCGCACCTTTTTCCCCTGCGTCCTTTGATCGACAAATTGACGCTTCGCTCCCCTTTGACAATCTTCTTGCTTCTGACCTTTCGTAACTTGTCTCTTAATCCATAATAACGATTTCTTGACTATATAGGGGCTGATCGAGATCATACCTCATCCTATCACTCGCACGCGAGAAAAATAACGCGAAGTAAAAATTTCCACAGGTTGCGATCGAATAACGATGTTCTCTCGCCTCGGTTCGTCGCTCCCGTTTGGACGACCACGTCGTCACACGACAGTGCCCGCAATACCGATGCCGATGCCGATGCCCGCTCACTTTAACGAGCAGCCCAATCGTACCAAGGATGATGATGATTTCTTTATTCCACCAGATGACGACCATGAAGGAGGGACAAGCTCATGGAATGGGGCGGTAACAGGAGGACATCCGATGCCGATGGTCAATGGTAGAAAGGAAGAGATGAGACAGTCCGCTAGGAGCGACGAACCTGATCGCGACGAACCGGTTATCCCAAACAGTTTACTAAGACTTCGACCGTACCGGTTCAGGGCTTCCAAGCAATCATGGAAGCACATCGTTACGAGAGGGTTGAAAGAGAAGGGCCGGGAGATTGACTACGATCGGGACTGGGACTACGAGAAAAGAAAGGTGCCTTGTTCAGCGGTCAGGATAATCACTTGGAACATCGACATGGTGTCTGGTTCGCACGAAGAAAGGCTGAATGCCGCACTGAGGCATATCCAGGTAGACGTGTTGAAGTGCGGCAAAGAAATGGAGCGGGCGCCAGATCCACCGTGCATAATCATGCTGCAGGAAGTCCGGGACACGGTATTGGAACGTTTACTGGCAGACGAGTGGGTGAAGAAGTGGTTCTGCATCGTCCCGATAACGAGAGAGAAATGGCCAGAAGACGCTCAATACGGCAACATCACGTTGGTTTCTCGGACGTTGGACATTGTCGAGTGCCAGATCCTGCATTTTGGACTGTCTAGCATGCAACGAGCGGCGCTGTGTGTCAAGGTGCGGTTGACACAGATAGTGACGAATGACAAGTACGTTCTGTCGTTCGTGAACACGCATCTTGAAAGTCTGGGGCAAGGCGCACTGGCAAGACCGAAGCAACTGGAGATGTGCAGTCGGTTTTTAAGGTTGAGGGAGGTGCATGGGGGTGTAGTTGCAGGTGACATGAATGTGATCTCGGAGGAGGACCAGACATTAGGAAAAGACGTGGGCCTCGTGGATGCGTGGAGGGGTGGGCACGACGACGGCCATACGTGGGGGTACCAAGGTGGGAATGAAGGGGGAAAGTACCCACCTGGGAGACTGGACCGAATTTACTATCTGGGTGGGATGGGATATAAAGTGGAAGAACCGAGAAAGATCGGGGTTGGTGTAACGACGAGGGGGGGCGGATGGGTTAGCGACCATTACGGTCTGGAGACTGTGCTGCACATCGCAAAGCCCAGGTCGAATTCTGCTTAAAGTAAGTACCTCGTGTCCTGTCGTCTAATAAATTGATAAGATTACAGATTTAAACTACGCAGCACTTGTTGTCCCATGTTTGGTTCCTGATGATTTATAAATTTGATGTTGGTTGGTTTCCTGGCCTTCACTCACGACCATGTTCATGTTCAACCACGTCCTTCCCCTCGCCGTCGCTGCGGCCACCTTCTTCGCTAATGTCCACGCACAGAACTTCACTCTCAATACCCCGTGCGTCTCGTCCAACGAGACTCCTTTTCTTTCTCACCTTCACCCCCAGCTCCAACGTTTTGCAATGCCGACCCACACTCCTCACTTGGACTGGTCCAGCTTGTACGTCTTGTGTTTCTTCTGTCTTATCCGCCTCACTCTTTGCTATCCAGCCTCTTATTATCTGGTTCGTTATCTGATTTCCTATCTATGTCGTAATCCTAATCGCGACATGTGTCCCCCGCAATGCATGTTCCTTCCCACAGTCGTGTGTTTAACTAGGCCTCACACGTTTGCCACTCCCTTAATGTTATTCTCTCTAGTTTAAATCCCGGTGGTCAAACGAACTCTACCCTGTTCGACTTCGGCACTGTAACCGGAAACAATTACACATGGATCGTCAATTATCCCGCAGGTATACCTTACTTCATATTATTGCATCCCCTCCTCATCCCGATACCTAGATACTAAACTCGCATTAACGTTGCGTGATATGACCGGCGCATCGTCGCAAACTGCTGTTTTTACTGTCCTCAGCTCAAGTGCGTCTTTTTGTCATTAGAATTTGCTCCCAACTCATTTCTTTGCGCAGCCGATTCTAGCTGCCTCAATGGTACTAGCACGAATGGTTCCACGACGATCTCACACCTCAGTACGACGACCACGCCAGTCTCAACGTGAGTTTTGCATGTTCTCGAGTTTTATCGCACCCTGATATGTTATAAATAGTAGGCCTCCCACTACAAACACTGGCACCGGAACTTCCAAGTCTGTGACCCCTGCGAGCCCAAGCCAATCGAGCTCATCAAGCACCTCGTCTGCTAACAAGATCATTGCCAACTCTGTGATAGTTTCCATCGGCGCCGCCGTCTTTGCCATCTTGGCTTGAACAGTTTCCTTGGAAATTTTCCCACAGTACTTGAGTATCCGTAGCTTCTTTGTTACACTTGCTCATTTCGATGGAACTATTTCTAACTTTGCCTCTTGAGTCTTTTGAGAACTTTAGTTTGACTGACCCGAATCGGAAACACTGAACTATTTTTTTCTTACACCGTTTCTGTTATTTTACCACTTCATACATAACGTTAACAACTCCAAGTGATCTTTGATTTCTGTCCCCCTTGTACTTCCGATGTACAAATTCGATTTGATTTTGATCTAAGTGTCAGCTGTCTGGCCTCCAACTTCTTCGACTGCGACTTCTGGAAGTTTGATCCATACTTGTACTTCGTTAGCAAAACATGTGAACGTTCCCCATCCTTGAGCATCGATATCGACGACACCATATTTGGTCATAAAACTTCCATACTTTCTGTGGGCGTTTTCCTACAAGTGTGATAAGCAAAGAACAAAAAAATGTACCCCGGGAACATACCATTCCGACATTCATTCGAAGTTCATGTACGAAGGCTGATCGGCTTTTAAAAAAATACCAATTAGAGAACACTCCATGGGACGCTGGGCAACCTTACCCTTCTTGTTCTTTATTACTGAGAATCACAGCACATCCTTCACGCCCAAGGCTTCCATCACCCTTCCTCACAAACCCAACACAATTACGGTTCTGATCCGAAAAGTAATCAACTGTCGGTCCATTGGCGTAATCCCTGCGTGCTTCAAGAAGTCGCTCGAGCTTTTTTGCCGTGAGCGGTTTGACTGTTCCCTCAGTTGGGTAGAGATCTCCGTAGAAAACGCAACTTGAAAAAAAAAAGCGTGAGTGGGAAAGGATACAACGAGGGGACGAAGAATAACATCGTACGGAAGACCATATCCTCTGAGGAGTATAAGAGCGTAGGCTTGGATCTTGAAGTCCTCGCCAACCTTTGAGTATCCGTTAGATCATTCACGCTGGAGTTAAATGTCCTGCGTACCCAGCTTTCTAGACTCTGGCCCTCAACCTTACAGATTTCGATTAAGCTCTGGTTGGGTCATCAAGATGTTTGGATGGACTCACTGTGCTGGAAAGAGAAAAAGAAAAATAGCCGCGTTTACAAAATTGAAGAAATTTTGACAATCGAAAAAAAAAAGACCTCACTCGTGGTTGTCGACAAATGTGACCGCATCCCAAGGTCTTAGTTGAACAACAGTAGATTGAAATATCCTTCGCAAGTCGAACCGTGTTCTGTCCCGGCTCGCTTTGTGGAAGTTCATATGGAGGGGGACATCGAAAAACGCGGTCTGACAGAAAAACCATGGGTGACTAATAATTGATTTATGAAAAAAAAAAGAAGCTTACCTCGCCTTTGAAGGCCTGGATGTAGTTCAAGATATTTTTTATGCTAGGAAATCCCAAGTCATTTGGGATAAACGAATACAGAGTTCGCTTTCAAGTAACAAACTTTTGTGACCAGTATTCAGCTTTGAAGTTTTACTTTCAGTGCCTTGTTGTGGATCAAGGAAAAGGGCACCTACAAACAACGAACATGTCTGGCTTTCCAGATTGACGACGAGTACTTTGAATCTATATTCCATCTGACTGTAAGCAGGGGTCACAAGTCGAATAAAGGATGCTCCCAACCCAATCAAGCAGAAACACGCGGTCAATATGCTTGACTGCGTCTACTCTAAATCCAACGGCTCCAGTGGTCTTTAAATTCGTAATGTGGTCAGAACCTGGCACACATATAAAGTGTCGAAATGACCCACTTCCAGAATCCACTTTCCCCACTCCATCAGATCACTCTGAACTGCGGGATGCCGAAAATCAATCTGCTTTTGGTTAGTATCAGCTTATCGTCGAATGAGAAAAAACACTGACATCGCAGCCAAGCAAATAATCGTAGTTGCCCAGCTCCGTATCGACATTTCGAGACCACCCTTTGTGTCCCGTTCCTACAAATTTGAAGATGGACTTGGTTCTCGTCTTGTGATCCCAGTCAACACCTACTATTGACTTAGCAGTCCGATAGGCATCAGAAAAGGTTGAAGTTACCAGTAAAATGTTCTTGCGTCCAACGCATATCACTATACTAGAGTTGAAATTCCTCGTGAATCTTGATTTAGTTGGAGATAGGGAAAGAAACGTACGGTATTCCCTCTGCCTGGGAAGTCATACCCAGTCCACGTCTGTAGGTAAAAATATTGATAAAGTCCAATTATAGCAGGAATGACAACTAACTTCAATCTCCCTTGACCGACCAGATTCCTTCAGGCGATTGTCCGGACGGACTGGAACAGCTCGAACAGTTTCTAGTCGATCAGCACCCAATTTATGCTAGTTAAAAATAAAACCAACTCCAGAAGATGGAAGAAAATGAGACTGACACCCAATACGGCGTCCACGGTGATTTGAATCCCGTGTTCTTGGGCAATTTTACAAGCGCTGAGGTATTCTTCCCTTGTTCCCCATCTTGTTTTCACTGTGCCCTTTTGGTTGAATTCACCGAGATCCCACTGATGCAATCGTGAGTGGGGGTATATTGCAAGGTGCGAAGATACGTGGCGTAACATACCAAGTCATAGGCATCGTAGCCGCGACCGCTCTGTGTGACGCTTAAGCTAGAGGTATAAGAGTTCCACAGTTCATGACTTACAGGTTTCGCAGCCTTATTTGGTGGAGGTAGCCACACGTTCGTAAAACCTAACTCGACCAGTCGAGGGATTTCGAGCTCAAAATGTTTCCACCAGCTCATGCCTTCCTGTAAATGATCCCAAGTAAAGAATTGAATCTATAAAAGTCAATGTTGTAAATCCTCCCCTAATGTTGAAGCCGATAATAATATTCACCATCAATGGATTCTTTGGCCCAAGGTCCATGTAACGGAGTGGTAAGGGTTCTGTTTGAAACCATGACTTCACTTTGCCGAACATCGCGACTTATATGCCACTCTATCGAATACCAAGGTAACAGAGCAAGTTGTTCAAGCGCCGACCGTACGAGAAGAAATGGTTTTGACTCAGTTTCGATGATTGAGCTGTCGTGGGAATCTTCTGAAGTACATTAGCCCTTATCTAAGCAATGCTTCTTCCACTGTTCCTCCATGCACATATCCCATTATTTCCTGTTCATGTGGAATATGGATTCCAGTGCACTTTTGTTTTGAAAGTATGTTGGTAGGCAAGACTATAAAGCCTCTTTAATCACTCCAATCACACTTTTTGCCACGTTGAGAGGAGTTTCATGATGACGGCGACATTCAATTCTTTGGCCTGTATATATACAACCTAGTTCTTGGAAAAGTTATCTGTGTACCTCCTATGAACATCTTGAGCTGATCCTCGGAAGAGCTCGAACTGTATGATGTACTTAATGTGTACTTTTTCGTAGCCTACTGACTACGCATTTCTTTTTTTTTCTACCAATCTAAAGACCTGTCTCCACAATTGCTTGCGATTCCAGGTGCACAAGCCGGTGCCTCCTCAAATGTAAGCACAGTTGGCTCAAGACCGCCATTCGCGATCTTCTTGGTGACAATCGTTTGCGCGGTACCCAACGCCTGGTCTATGACACTGACAGGTGGCAGGAACAAGTAAACTTCATCATCTTCGATCTTTACTTCGAAGGTGCTCAGTTTGTACTTCTCCTCTTCCCCAGCAACGAGACATTCTCCAGTCTTGATATCAAAGTTTTTCTTGTGCATCGGACAAGATACGTATCGCCGCTTTTGCTCGGTCATACCAAGAATACCCGACGCAAGAACCAGTGCCCGTTTATGGGGGCACATGTTTTGAGTTGCGAACCATTGATCGCCCAAGTGGAAGACAGCAATTTGAGCTTTGCCAACACGGACGACCCGGCCCTCATCATTGGGGAAGAGACCGGTAGAACCGACACTGATCCAAGACATCTTGAGATCCGAATCGTCGGCTGCGTTGATAACATCGAGGTTAGGAAGTGGGGGTACCTCCTTGGGCCACTCGACAGGGATTTGCTGTCCGCGTTCTTCCTTCATTTCAATAAGTGGACCGTCCTTTTCCGCAGTATTGACGAACTCTCCGAATAATTTTCTACGGTCTTTGTCCCGGACAACCGTCGTCCATTCGCATTGGTATGTGTTGATAAGTTGTTGCATGTGCGCTTCGAGGTCGTTCCCAATGCCCAGATGGTCTTCGACTACCACTTTTCGCAGATACTCGATGCCTCCTTCTAGCTTCTCGAGCCAACGTGCTGTACGCATGAGCCTATCCGCTGTCATAATATAGTATATGAGGAAGCGATCGAGGTACTGGATGGCCTTCTCTTCCGAAACGTCGGCAACGAGCAGGTCTGCATGCTTGGGTTTCGAGCCCCCATTTCCACACACGTAGACATTGTAACCTTTGTCCGTGGCGATGCAACCAAAGTCCTTGCCCTTTACCACTAGTCAGATACTGCTTGAGGCATAGAACGAAAAGTACTTGCCTGGGCTTCAGCACATTCACGTATGCATCCTGAGACGCCTCCCTTAAGCTTATGGGGCGACCTTATTCCCTTGTAACGGTTCTCGAGTTTGATGGCAAACCCAACCGAGTCTTGCTGCCCGTATCGACACCATGTCGTCCCGACACAGCTCTTCACAGTACGTAATGACTTTCCGTATGCGTGTCCACTCTCGAATCCCGCATCTACGAGCCTTTCCCAGATGGCAGGCAAGTCTTCCTTCCGTGCGCCCACTGACATCAACAAGTCAGAAAACGTGCGTTCGATGACTCGATTTTACTCACTCAAGTCGATACGTTGACCTCCGGTGATTTTGGTATACAGACTAAATTCTACTGCGACTTCCGCAATGACGCCGAGACCCTGGGGAGTGACTTCGCCTCCAGCGATACGAGGGATGACACTGTATAGACCACCTCGTTGGATATTGGCCAAGTATCTATCGTTAGTGTCCTGCAGAGCACGCAGTCCAGGGTTAAGGATATGTTCGTTCCAGAGACTCGCAAGAATGCTGGCAATTGCAGGCTTGCATATTTCACAACCAGAGTCGTTAGTGGGATCGACGCTCGCATATTTTATGAAATCCTCAAAGGTCTTGAGCTTTTTTGCTTTTCCAATCGTGAATATTTCCGTGCGGCTGTATCTGAAATGCGCACACATCGCATTGTTGATGGTCTGACCAGTCGATCTGAGTTCTGCCTCAAAAATCTAGGTAGAGAAAACCAGTCCAGTCAATCAAATGCCCCGTCACTTAATAGATTCACTGACCTCCTGGACTTGGGGCAGACAACCACCACATCCGCTGCCAGCTTTCGAGAAGCACTTGACCTGATTCACATTCTCGCACTTCTTCTCCCGAATGACTTTACGCAGCTGACCTTTGCTGACATTGTTGCAGGAACAGATTTGGGTCTCATCAGGCAATGCGTCCGCGCCTTGCACACCTTCTTTGGCCGACTGAACGCCGAGGATAAGTTCCGAGGGGGGAGAGTGGAGAACCTGTCCGGACCGAACCAAAGATAGCAGCTTGGAATAGTCGTTTGTATCGCCAACCATCATCCCACCCAGTAAGCGCTTGCCTTCCTTTGTAAAAATATACTTTTTATAAACCCCACTAAATGGGTCCCGGTAGACGAGAGCGTGCGTTTTAGATTCATCAGGGAAGTAATCGCCGAAGCTTGCGACATGCACACCAAGGAGCTTGAGTTTGGTCGACATATCGGACCCCTTGAAGACTGCCTTCCGGTCATCAGAAAGACGGGTGGTCAGATTTCGAGCGACTACTTCCGCCATGCTGCGAATTATGTTAGAGACCACGTTCGTATCATGTTGGAAGGTAAATCGACTCACTCGTAGCCTGGTGCGACCAAGCCGTACGTCATGTCAGAGAACGATGCACATTCTCCAATTGCAAAGATATTCGGCAACGACGTTTCGAGGCGATCATTCACCGTGAACCCCCCGCGGGGTGCCCTCAGCAGCCCCGGACAGGAAGCAGAAAGTTCATCCCGGGCACGAATACCGATCGCATAGATCAGCATCTGTGTTTCCATATACTTGCTGCTCGTCATTTCAACTCCCTTGAGGTGACCATCATCGCCGGCATCCAATTTTTGTGGGCAGTCCGCTATGCTGGCTGTCAGCCCCAATTTGGTAATTTCCGCCTGCAACAGCCGTGCACCCTCCAGGTCGAGTTGCCGAGACATGAGGCGTTCAGAACGTTCGCAAACAGTCACCTCCAGGCCGAGATCTTTTGCTGCTTTTGCTGCTTCGAGACCAAGCAGACCTCCACCGACGACGGTAGCGTGTTTGACATGAGTTTCCTGTGACCAGTTGATGATATCGCCAAGGTCGTTGAGTGTGCGATAGACGAATATGCCCTTCACAGAATCCACTGGAACGCCAGGTGGAAGTGCGGCAGAGGAACCGGTAGCAATCACCAAAATGTCATAAGGGACCCAGCCCGAGAGACGGGTTCTCACTCGGTGTGACGAGTGATCGATTTGCTCGACAGGATCTCCGAGTGAGAGATGGACTTTGTTGTCGTCGTACCATGAGCGAGGTTGCATGTATTGCTGCTCGTTGTCTCTATGGGAGAAGAATTGGGTCAGGCCAACGCGGTTGTATGCCACTAAAGACGACAGAATGAGCGTAGGCCCAACTCGAAAAGAAATCTGTTACCGTGGGGTTCCTCTGAGAACACAGAGATAGTGTAGGCGTCACCTAGGTCATATTCTCTAACCTTCTCGATGAAAGAGAGGGCGACCATTCCCAGGCCAGCAACGACAATCGTGCGGGATGCAACATGCTCGTCCATTGTCCACAGAAACGGGGGATTCTGGGGCAGGACTTTAGCTTAGAGGCCACCGGCGGAATGACGGACAAACCCCCGATGCCTTGTCCTTATCTTCCAATGCTCAACGCTCATTGCAACATATTCAGCGTGGGAGGCGATAAGCCAAGTGCCAAACGATCGGAGTGATCGAGCGCCCAATCGACGTTTATCGACTCTCCTCAATTCATCGAACCAGCTCAGATCGCAGGCCTGATTAGAAGATGCACAATTATTCCATACTTGTCCCAAGTCAAGAGCGGCGGAGAAAAAAAAAAAGATAACAGAAAACAGGCTCGGAAAACGAATACTAAAATACGAAAACGTTGTCCAACATAAATTCGGCTCCTAGCACCTCCGAAATTAGCGGTTTGCAGCATTTTGCGATCATATCGTCCGATGCACACAAGAGAACGACCTTATCGCCAACCTGAGCACCGGTGTCAGCGAATGGGAAGAGGTTTTCAAACACCTCCCCCGCATTCAGTCGTCCACGTCCACCATCCCATTCGTCTGCTGCTGGTGGCTTTGACAATATGTAGCGTACTCGGAGTCGGTGTGGGATCTGTGCCTGCATCTCGTTGATTTCTTCAGCAAGCACCAAGTCTGCTCGATAGCGGGCACAATATATCAGGGACACGAATGGCAGATCCTGATCATACTGTAGGGCACAGAGTATTTGCCACATAGGCGTTATTCCTGTGCCTCCTGCGATCATGCCAATATGTCTTGCCTTCCGGTTGGGTTCGTGCATAATTGAGTATTGACAATCGCCGAGGTACTCGTATTCCCCAAGAGGCCCTTTGGTATCCACAGTCTCGCCAATTCGGACTTTGTCGAGTCGCTGAGTGAATGCTCCGCCAATGGAATGGGATCCACTCTCGGGGAAGTAGATTTTTACAATAAATTCAACGAATCCAGGTCCGGAGTTGCTCGGTGTGTACGCTCGCATAAGAGACCTGACAGACATATCCTTGTACAATTTCTCTTGAGGTAGTTTGAGATAAACGTGTTTCCCAACCGGCAACCCAAACACCATGCTCGAGTCAAACGTAAACCGCAGTAGGCGAATGCTGGCTGATAGCGACTTTTTGCTTTCCAGTGTTATCTTCTTCCATTGCCTTTGGTCTAGGAATGGAGACGCCTCTTCTAGGGCAGTGGTGAAAGACCGAGGTGAACTTGCGCCTGAACTAGCTGATGACATAGACCACTCTTCCATACTAGGTTCTGCTACCCTGGTATTGTCATCCGACGCAGTGGAGGATCCCCCTGGAACCTCTCCAATTAGGTAGTCGCTCAACATATTCTGCGCCTTCTCTGAGTGGATAGCGTCGAATTCCTCGCTGCAATCGGTGGCGGCGGCGATCATGATACTCTGAACGCCTCCAGGGTGGTCCTTGAGGAAGCGTGTGCAATCGTAAACAAGGCCATGAACGACGATCCAGCAATCGTTTTCGAACGCGTGCTTCTCAACCTGGGCCATAGTGTACGTCTTCAAGTCGGCCTTTGGCTTTTCTTGTACAACTTTGGCTACCGCCGCTTCCAACGCCTTTTCCTTTTCCAGCCATCCAGACGCTTCGGTCGGCGCCACGGTTGTTGGATGTTCACAGAAAATGGTAGGAAGGTCGGATTGACGTTCATGGGAAAGCTTGACCCTAAACCAGCAATTGTTCATCATACCCATCAGGTTCCATGTCAGGTGCGGTGGTTGCGTATTTTGGGACTCGTCCCAAGCGCGCACGACCAACTCCTTCGCCTCTAGCAGTTCGGAAATCGATACACCGAGACTCCATCGCACCCAGGTCCAATTACGCGATCGCTTGTAGTACGGTGTGCCCACGAGCTCCCCATACATGCTTGCCAGTCGTTCTGCGGGCACACGTTCTGGGTCGGCGAGATTCCATGAGTTGCCGCTGTCGAGGGACACTTCGACGCGGGTTATACGGCGGTTACCGCCACTGTACGCGTATCCCCGAAGTACATACGTGTCTTGCAGACTTTTGGGTTCGATTCGTTCGCAGTGCCCAGGTGTCGTAATGGCACTGTTGATGTTGAGGTCGTAAAGAATATATTCCGGTCTTTGCCACCACCCTTCTTCAGTCGCCTGTTCGGCAGAGCGCAGGGATGTGGGAAATACTTTGTTGTCTTCCAGATGGAAGACGTTGGTCGAGTCATTTTCGCTGGCTTCGATACGGGCGAGCCACTTGACGCTGCGTCCCCCGATGCATCCAGGAATGATAACCCGGATCGGGAAGCCATGGTCGGGTGGGAGAACTTCACCATTCATTTTGTATGCGAGCATCACGTCGTACTGGTCCGACATGACACGATTGGCAGGCAGTGAAGTACCGTAAGGCCCCTAAGATTTAAATGATTAGCATGTTTCGTGCGAAAAAAAAAGTAGGAGTAACGTTACTTTGGCAGTTTTATCGGAGCCATCGAAGCAAATAAAGTTGCATTCACTTTTAAGACCACCAGCAAAGTTTTCAAGCACGTCGCGTAAGAATACGCCAGTCCAGCACGCTGTACTAAGTGCTCCAGCACCCCTAGGTGGCCCAATCAGCCAGTTGCTATGAAGGGGGTGAAAGGACCTACCATGCAAAACCTATTGATTGTTTGTGCACGTTCTGTTCCTTGCGACGGTTACCTGCACAGGCCATAGTGATGGGGAGAGTAGTCGGTGGCATTGAAAAGATGTCTCGCATGCTGATGGAGACAGGGCGGTTAACTAAGCCAGATATCTCTACCCTGTGGTCGTCCCACGAGAGCTGAGGGACTGGTCCATGATTTCGGACAAAATGGAGCTGGTTCGGTGTGACGAAGCCAGCGCTTTCCAACGCTTTCAGGGGCGCCTCTACGAAATGTATTAGCATGGTGGACTAACGGTGAATATATTATTACCAGCATTGAATGGATGCCTTCCAGTTAACCGCAGCATAGAACAGTCTCTTTTTACAAGACTGTCTGCGGTGTTCGCATCGCGTGCGTCTACGCATTCGACCGGTATGGGAAAGGTGGTGTATTGTTGCAGCAAATCGTTTGCGACGGTAGCCATGGTTGGATTCAAAGAGACACGATACCGGAGTGCTTATCGGTTCCAAGATATCGGCAGGTCTAGCGTCAGAGGGGTCGAAAGCTGAACAATATCTTCCCGTCGAAGTCCGAAAGCTCGGTTTCGAACCCATTCGGGTCTGAACCCCGATATCTAAGAACCATGTAGCCATCATTGGGAGATAACCGATTTGTTTGTTTTGAAATTGTTATCGAGTTTCCAGAAAATTTTACGCCGCTATGTTCGAAAGTAGCAAACTTGCCCCAATTGGAAGATGCAAATCGAACCGGTCTATATTTGGTAAAAGTGACGCCATCAACCGACATTTCCTAAAGGTGTTGGTGGATGCGTTGATAGGATGACTGTATTCTTGGGAACGAAACCTGAATGCCACAGAAGACGTAGTCAATCCCATTTGGCATTGTGAAGGGTATGCTCCCGAATATGTTGTGATATGACTTTCAGGGACTTGACAATCACTGTCTCAGAGATAAGGGCCACGAAGGAGTGTCAGATAAGGATGAACGACACATGGAACACCTTAGATCAGATCTGTTCATTGTCGCAGGGATGTCTTGTGCCTTTAATTTTCTCAAGTTTCATTGTTACCGTTTTTGGACGGTCGAGACGAGAGTGCTATTTTAGAGACAGAACCTACCCCAGGTCCCTTGCTACCTCGCCCTCTGAGTTGCCTGCGTACGATAAGATGCTGTTCTTTTCAAAGGAGATAATCGTCGACCAGCATGGCAAGGCCACAAACTTTCGTCTGCACTCTCTACAAAAACCTCACATGAGAGCGCTGCATTTGGTACGTTGAGTTTGATCCTCACCAAGATAAAAATTCTGATAATCTTCGCGAACACGTAGGCATGGATATCCTTCATGACTGCCTTTTTCTCGTGGTATTCGATACCGCCGATCATGACCCGTATCTCTAAGGATCTCAAAATTTCACCCATTCATGTCTACGACTCCAACGTAGTTGCTGTTTCGTCGACTATCGGTTAGTCGTACAAAACTTTCCTTCTCAGAGTTTAATGCTTACCAACGCTGGACAGCGGCCCGTTTGGTTATTGGACCCTTCTGCGAGCGTTTCGGTCCCCGTCGTGTTATGGCTAGTTTGCTATTGATCGGCGCAATTCCCTGCGCAATGACAGGACTCATCCAGAATGCTGGAGGTCTCATTGGTTTGAGGTAAAGCTCCATGGAAATTTACTGGAATTGCATTAATTTTTCTTCGTTAGATTCGTCATTGGCATCCTAGGAGCCACATTCGTCCCGACGCAGCTGTGGGCAACTCAGATGTTTTCACCATCTGTGGTCGGCACTGCCAACGCATTAACGGGTGGTTGGGGTAACATGGGAGGCGGCATTACATACCTCATCATGCCTGCGATTTACGACGGTCTTCGACGCCATCTCCCGGTGTCGACATCCTGGCGTTTAGCATTCATTTTTCCCGCAGTAATTTGCATCTTAGTGGCAATTGCTGACCTCTTATTCGGCACCGATACTCCTCAAGGGGACTGGCTTAAAGTGCGGAAGAGTGCCATTGAACCTGAAGTTGCTTCAGTTACGGTACTATCCGAAAAAGAGGAGCTTAAAAAGGACAACGACTCGAAGGGTGACAAGGACAGCGTCGAGGTGAAGGTCGTACGAAGCGATGACGAAGCATTAATCAGAGATGTCAAGCGCGACGAGACCCCGTTAATGGCATTTATCGGCTGTTTCAAGGTGCTTGCCAACCCCGCAGTGCTTATCATGGTCGCCGCGTACGCTTGCTCGTTTGGGGTCGAACTTGCGATCGACAATGTCATAGGGAAGGTATTCGAGACCAAATTCCATCTCAATCCATCCACCGCAGCATACATTGGATCCATTTTCGGTCTCTTGAACCTCTTTTCACGCCTGACTGGCGGTTTGTTTTCCGACTTCCTGGCACGTCGGTTACACCTACCCGGTCGTATCCTGGCATTGGGGCTCACCATGTTCCTTGAAGGCGTTTTTCTAATCGCCTTCGCATTCGGTTTCGTTTCACTGAAGGTCTCCATCACATTGATGATATTCTTCAGCTTCTTCGTCCAGCATGTATGCGGATCCACGTTTGCTGTCGTCCCCTTCATCGATCCGATCAACAACGGCAAGGTCATGGGCATCGTCGGTGCAGGGGGCAACCTCGGTGGTCTCCTCTTCAATCTAATGTTCCGCGGTTTCGGTACCAAATACGAGAAAGCGTTTCTCTGCCAGGGAAGCATTACGGTCGGTGTTGCTATCATCACTTTGGTTGGTTTCCGTGTTCAGAAAAAGTCCTTTTGGGACCTTTTCCGCAAACACACCTAAAACGCTTCTCGTTTCTTCTAACTCGTCTCAAAAATATGTCATGTAATCGTAGATAAGGAAATTGGAATATATTTCACTGGAAAGCTGGGAGCCTGAAACCTTGAGCTTGATGAACTTTTGAAGTGGAAGAGACGTACGCGTGACACGCGTCACATGCAGGTATAATAATTAGTAGTAAATCATGATTTAAAAATGTCGGCCGTGTCAGGTTCTACAAGTACAACAGCTTTGAAAGTTCGAGAGAGGGTCGACCTGGATTTATGTAAAATTTTTGGGCATATCGGTGAGCCATGGAGGAAACTCTCGAGCAACCTCCTCATTCTCTGACTACTCATAGGCGTATTCCTTCCAAGCCATTGCCGTCTTCGATACTGCCTTTCCGGTCTTTGGTCAGATCATCAGATCATGCGATACCATCGGGCTCATCTTTGCAGGCTTCAAGACCGTCGAGTCCGTGCGAGGTCTCAACGCCCTACTTGACTTGGGGCCCCTTCAAGTGTGATCATCACAAAAACGAGATGAGAACAACAGCTAATGGCGTGCCAATTCAGTCATTAAGGCGCTTGAATTTTGGCATGATGTGAATCTAATGGTAATAAGAAGTTCAAATTTACGTGGACTTTACCAAGACTCTTCGGCATTGGCAAAAAGCCCTTTGTTTCCGGGGCTTGTCGTGCGTTGGGGATTCTGTCTCCGTTTACTGCAAGTATTTGATCGAAAAAGGATTTGGTATCGTTGTCGCTTTGGTTTTCGGGTGAGATGAAGAAGCTAGCTTAAAAATTTGTATTATTAAGGGAGATTTGCAAAAAGGTTTGTGACAGTGTGAAGTGTTAATAATACTTAATATGCAGGTCCTAGCATTATATGGTAACATTGGATTATTTGATATATCAAGGAGACTTGCAAAAATCTTCCTAGCGCTGAAAAGGATTCCTCACCAGACTACTTAGGCTTCCGACAAGGCTTAATGAGCGTTGCGGAATAGGTTCGTCATGCTTGAGCGGCGACAGATATGTAGGTATATTCAGTCCGCTGGCCCCAAACTGGTGACAAACTTAGAATTGCCAAAAGAAAGAAGATAAGGAAACTCGTACGCTTGCCAAGACCGATGCTGAACCCTTCTCATCCTGGAAGAGATTGATTTTTCGTTTCTTTCTGGGTGCAGGCTGCCCTTCCTCGATTTCTCCATTTTCTCCAGCTTCGTCTTCAGCCCCTGGTTTCGCAGAACGCTGTCTGCTCGCAGCCAGATTATTTGGAGGCCTCGATCTTCCGCGACTGACACCAGCCGGACCATCATGTCTTGCCTGGCTCGCAGCCCTTGCCCCTCTCTTAGCCTTCGGATTTTCGATAATCTCCACGGAGTCCTGGTCATCATCGTCAGGACTAGCCTGTCGATTCTTGGCTCTTTTCTTTTCAACAGGGGGCTCGACTTCTTCCACCTCGTCCACTTCGGTGGCCTTTGCTTTCCCTTTCCTCTTCCTGCGCTTTTCAACTTCTTCCTCTTGTTCACGGTCTGAGATCTCCTCGACGTAGCTGTCCGGCCTGGATAAAACAGGTTTCTTTGGAGGAAATTTACCAGTCCGCTTGCGTGCGACTTGTTGTTTTGATGCCTCCGCTTCGTGATCCACGAAATTGTTAGATAGTCCCGCTTTCACTGTCGCCCTTCGTTTGGAACTTGGTTTCGCAGCAGCGGCCCCTCCTTTTGTAGGGGCTTCCTCAATTTCAACTTCGTCAGAGACTGGATCATTACCTGGACTCGGTATGTGAGCTTTCTGGAAGGAAAGGTGTTATTTGGTTTGGAAGAGAGGGAGACAATAGCCAACGCATACCTCGGGTGAAGTCGGTCTAACTCGAGCACGTTCCACTTCCAATTCATCCCGCAATTTTTCTATCTTTTTCTCCAACCTCTTGACTGAGCTATTAGCTTTGTCCGCTTCTTTCTTGTTATTCTTTGACTCCTCCTAGAGACTTATTAGCACTCAAATAACAATCTCGAGAGACAAACTTACTTCCAGAATATCTTTTTCTTCCTTCATCTTCTCTCCGCGTTCTTTCTCCTTCTCCAACGACCGCCGAAGGCGATCTAGTTCCCGTTCATGTTTCTCTGTGAATTCTTGTATTTGTTGTTCCAATGCCATACGCTTTTTCCGCTGGCTTTCGACTTCAGCACCTTCGCTATGTTCGAGCTTCTGCCATTCGTCCACCTGTCGCAATAGGTCCTTGATCTTTCGCTTCGCATCATTCAGCTCCTTTGTGAGCTCCTTGTTCATGTCTTGCTCATGTCCGAGATTGAGTTGTGCACGCGTCAGCTTCGCCGTGAAAGTCTCCTTCTCGGCGTCGAGGTTGGCGTGTGATTCGCGCATCCTGTTCAGTTTCGACTGTATGATCCGGGGGGTTAATCACAACGATGCAATATATATATATAAGTTCGCACCTCCTCATCTCGCTTCTCGTTCTCACTCCTTTCCAAAGCTTCCTGCGTTTCCTTCAGCCTCGTGGTATAGTTGGTGCAATGGTCCATCCACTTTCGCATAATCAAATCTTGCTGCATCTGTAGATCGTATTTTTCTTCTTCTGCGTCTTCCAATCTTCTTTCCAGTTCCTCATCGTGCATTTGAAACAACTTGATCTTGTGGTCCCTTTGTACTCTCTGTAACTTTTCCTCCCTGGTGACTCCCATCTCCGCCAAAGTTGCATATCTTTCCTTCTCAAGCTCGACCTCGAGTTGTTTTTGAACAATTCGATACGAAGCTAGCACGTCTTCACAACTCTCCTTCCATTGCTTTTGGTTCGCTTCATGCTTGTCCTGTATCTCTTTGACATACGCTTTGCTTCTATTCGCCTCCTCCGCTAATTGCGCAGAGAGCTTTTTGGTTGTATGCTCGAGGGTACGGTTTCGTTGAATAAGGTCATTAATTTGCGATTGGTTGGCGGCTTCGATTGAGGGAGCATTTGTGGAGAGGATGGGTGTTCCTCCCAGTCGAGTGGCCATGAACCAGAGTGAGCCAAATCACAATACCTGAAGAAGAAAAAAGTTTCATTATCTGTTCATCGAAAAATAAGAAAACCTACCTGACTTCTAAGAACGAAAGACAAAGTGAACGCGACTGTCGCGATCGTGAGAACCCTGAATTGGCTCTTCACGTGGACGTGCACTTTTGAGCAGGCGGTCATGGCGCCAGTCAAGCAAGCAAGAGATATCAAAATCACTGTTCCTAGACACAATTCCCAGAGGATAAGCACGAAGCTCAGCACTGAACTAAAGAAGCAGGGTAAAGCCCGGGGTGTTTTACTTCAGACAGGACAACCAAGTTCACGTCTGGCACAGGCTATCGTATGTGTTCCTTCCTGTGGTTTCAGCACTCGCTCCTGCACTGATGAAATCCTGTAAAGTAGGAAAGTGCATCGGAATGGAACTCGTTACTAATGACCGCAAGAGCGGAACGGGGGCCACAATGGGATGTGGGAACACAACAGTCCGTTCAACATCTCCAGAATTGCTCTTTTCTCACTAATGTATTTTTCCTGTAGGTTCTTGGTAGACAAATACTCGGGTCTATACTATGATCCTACACCACTTTTCGAAGCCGTCAAGGAAGAGGAGGGTCCAGAGGATTCTCCACTTCCACCACAGATACAGAGACAACCGAGCATGCCACAATCAAGTCAGCATATATTCCAGATACAGCAAACGCATTCGAATACGTCTACCCGCTCGCATCATACACCAAGAAGAGATATACCAGGTGACATGGGTATGCCTCCTGTACACATGAGAGAACAATCACCACATCGACCTGGAGGCTACCCTGGTTCTCCTGCAGGAATCAGTCCGATGAATATGAATATGAATATGGGCATGAATATGGGGATGGGGATGGGGATGGGGATGCGAGGTCCGCCTGGCGGAGGAGGTCCATATCCCGGTGCAGGTGGTGGGCCACCGTTTAATCCAACAGGACACCAATTTATGTCAGGTGGTGATTTGACGAGTGGCGGTTCGCCCATGAGAATGGGTGGTGGAATGGTTAATATGGGTATGGGAGGGGGGATGCGACCGAATATGGCTGGCATGGCTGGCATGGGGGGGCTGCCAGGCAACATGGGTGGTGCTGGAATGGGAGGAATTCCGTTGGGTGGAGGCATGGGAGGTCCTGCACTTGGTGGTGGTATGGGCGCTCACGGTATGGGCGGTATGGGTGGAGGTGGTATGATGAACATGGGAGGAATGGGACCCAATATGGCAGGAGGTATGGGTGGTATGGGTCCTGGAATGGGAGGCGGCATGAGTAATATGAATATGGGTGGCCCTGGTATGGGGATGGGAATGGGAATGGGGAATATGGGTGTTGACATGGGTCTTGGTATGAATATGTCTCCCAGAGGTATGCGGGGGGTACCCGACGATGGAGGCTTCCCTCCTATTCACTGAAACTAGGTTGTTGCGACGACAAGTTACTTATGCTCATAAATTACATATCGCGCTGTTGGCTTATAATTGTCTATCAGTCGTCCTGTAACGATCTGGCACACCGATTTGTTACATAATTTGTTATTGGCTTCTAAGCCAAACAAGCATGTCTTTCTGTTTTTTTTCTCTTCTTCCTCCTCACTTACTCATCGTCGACTGTACGGAGAATTCCACCTCATACTGCGGTTAGTATCGTTCTGCAAAGTTTTTGGATATGATGCTCAAACGTGCTCTCCAGCAGCCAGTGTTATGACTCATTAATAGTAATCTCAGATTGACCAATTTTCGAACGACACTCATAAGGTCCTTCACACTTTCTCATTGAAAACAAACTGAACTCTAATTATTTGGACTTTTTAGAATACAATGGCCGTGCGTGAACTACAAGTAACAGCAGAAGATGACGACGATTCTCTCTTTGGTTCTCCTCCACCGCCTCAATTTGAAGGTAGGGCAGAATCCCCCGCCCTGGCTTTGCCCAGCGCAGCAAGCACGTACAAGAGCAGTTCAAGCGCATTGAATTTACCAATTAGCGTTGTTGCGGGCATACAAAACGTGGGGACCATTGCACTTCCTGGTTCCCAACTTGATTCTGAATTTCCAATCCATCCATTAGCCTTGTCGTTGAATCATGGTATGGTTCCTCGGCCTCCGGCCCTGCCTCAAAAGCAATTCCAAACGATTGCAGCATCCACAACCCCAAGTGCTGTTCGGAGTGACGGCACCGTTACTCCTTTCATTGCTAATCCTTCAAGGTCGTCCGCTACTGCTCCCCCAACTTCATGTGGATCTAGCTCATCTGGCAGAGCGAGGAAGAGGAGTCGACCGTCTCAACCCCGATTTCAGAGTGAACCTGCCACGGAACCTGCCATGGAATTTCCCCTTCCCGACCCTTCTGCACCACCTCCCGTACATTTCCTTCGTAGCCAAGAAAACCTCCTAGGTAAAGCAGGTCGAGTAGGTGGAATCACCACCACCCTGCCCCAGCCGCGTGGTTCAACGCCATCCAATCCGATCTTGATCGGTGACGATGATGACGCTCCTATCATCGGGCGTCGTAATGGTTCAAAATCACGCGAATCTTCAATTGACCCAACGAAACTTGCACAACCTACTAACGAGGAAATTGTTTCGGTATTAGTCGGGCAGAGAGACATATTTCCTGTATTGGAGAGCATTTTGAAACTCATCGCGAAGGGTGCCCAACCTAAACCGAGACCTACTGGGTTTGAAAGGCGTCTTCCTGGATCGCCAACCCGTGAATGTAGCATGGGTCCCCCTTCTAAGAAACGAAAACTTAACCGCGTTCCAGCCGGTGCGGCAGATTGGGATGTGCCCTTCCCTTTTGCCGATGGCGAAGGCCCTAATGCGTATCACCAAAACTGGGAACGAGACAGAGGGAAGCAGCTCGTTGTGGAGTTGATAAAGCTGATCAAAGTCGCCTCGCGCAAGGCGGCTGCTAAGAAGTATATTGCACAGCAAAAGCCTGGGTCGGAAGGTGGTGAGAAGAGGAATATCCAGGGATATTACCGGCCAGAGACTGCCCTATATGATCCGCAGGGTAGTCAAAATGGAATTATGTTGAAGGGTGGAGATCCACCACAACCAATGCCGGGACAAAAAACCACCTTGGATTCATCGCTTGAACTCGCCGTTCGGCCCTCAATCCCTTCACAGGAGGAAATCCAGCAGTCTCTGGATCAACTACTGTCTTCTATCATGGAATCATCAGTCGAACGTGCGGACTTAGGGTCGACTCGTGAAACGACCGACATTTCTCAGCCTCCCAACTGGCCAGTTCCTTCAACTGCCATGTTTGAATCATGGATGAACATTTTGAACAATTTCCCTACCGATTCCGATGGTACAGGAGCTGAGGCACAACTTCTGTCCAGTGAATCAAATATGACCACCCCCTTGTCGGTCCGGTCAACACCAGGAATCGATGACTTCGGTGTGCTCCCAATTCCCACAAACCTAGAGGGTTCCACAGTGGGGACACCACCTCCGGTACCTACTCCATCCACAAGCACTTTGTTTGACTTTACCTCCATTTCGCCGACACTACCAAGCACTTCCGTCCAGGATTTACCCTCCCATTCAGTCGAGTTCGATGAGTTCGCATTCGACCCGAATCCAGGTGTTGAACCTTTGGATTCTTTGTTCCTTGTACCCGCGGCGACGGGTTCTGGTACATCTGTAAATCCAATCCTTGCTATAAGCAAAGACTCCAGTCGACCTTCGCCGCCGCGTTCGGCTGGCTCGGAAAGTCTGGCCGTGACACCCACATCCCCTGGTTGGGAACTTTCATTACCCGATATATTCAGTAGTAACAATGATGGGGAAGGACAAGGTATGTGGCGAGATTCGTTGTGGACTATGTTCGATGATGTCGCTCATCATGGGCCCTCTGGCAATTCAGGTGTGGATCTGGATCTGGGAAGGGATGATTTTGGCGAAAAAGACCTGAATGTCGACTTCTTGAGTTTACAGCCTCCAGTGAGAAATAAGGGAAAAGCGAAGGAAGTGGTAGAACCCTCAACGACGACAAAGATGGTTGAAACAGTCTCCCAATTTGGTTTTGTAACCCAATCCGTGTTCAATGCGCTTCTCAGCACAAAAACAAGGGACGAACTCGTGGCATGTATAACTGGCTCCGCTTCTTCTTCGACCGCACCTTCAACCGCAAAATCAATGAAACGAAGCAGCGAAACTGACAGTGAGCGGTCTGCTCGACAACATCGGAAGGAGGATATCATACGGCGGGCGAAGGAGCGACGGCAGGAGATACGAGAAGGTCTGAAGGATATTAAACGCCAGCTTTGGGAAACGACTGTTGAACAAGCTGCTTTGATTCACTTGACGAAGAAGCTTGAGGTCGAGGGTAGTGAAACGTGATAAAAGATCCATTTTTTTCAACTCTATGTATTTGAATAATTTTCATTGAATGAATCAGAATCGTCAATCTTGAGTCGTGACACTAAGTGAAAAGTAAAAATTGGTCAGGTTGACTTCGTGCCCCCATCCACATTTCTAGATTGTATAACCCTATTCTGTGACGACAAAAATTACCTTGAATTTCAGGTAGATTTTATGGCCTCAAAAGAAAACATGAGGCCCGCTAGCACCCTTCAGTTAAACTTAAAACAAAATGACCTCAACAATCTAACGGTCACGTGAAGAATTTATCGCGACAACGCGATGAACTAAATAGGGCCAAACATCAGTTCACTTGCACATTGTAACCTTCTCGCAGCATACTCTCAATGGCGCCTCGGGCAGGCAATGCGCCATCTAATGCGGAAATAGAACGCGAAAGAAAAAAATATAGAACTCGCCTTACTTCAGCTCTGACGGACGACGATGATCCTCTCGCTGCTTACCACCAGTTCGTTCAATGGACAATCAAGAATTATGGGGAGAATAACCCCAAATCTGGACTCAAGGACTTGTTGATTGAAGCAACCTCTCAGTTCAAGGATGATCCACTGTATAAGACCGATCTGCGATATTTGAAGTTATGGGCGCTCTACGCGAGGCAAACGGATAAGGCTGGTGCACTGACGATCTACGCTTCGTTAGTTGCGAATGACATCGGAACCTCGTATTCCGCTCTATACGAGGACTATGCCAATCTATTGGAGGGAGCAGGAAGGTATGTCGCTACTAGTTCATGATGCACCGGATGAAGAAACTGTATGCAGGCGACAAGAAGCAGATGCAGTCTATCGTAAAGGAATCCAGAAATCAGCCAGACCTCTAGAAAGGCTGAAAACGCGTTACAAGGAATTTCAGAATCGAGATTCACGAGCACAAGGCGAAGCTAGCACTCTCCCCCTTGCGACGACTTCGAGCACACGAATAACTACGACCAAAAATCCAACAAAATCGAAAGACAGTCCCATTTTAACATTTACAACGACCGACACATCGACGCACCCGAGTACAATATTCAAATCCACAGCGGCTTCTCGATATGCGGTGATGCTCGCTCCCCCACCACCTGACAAAAAACCGGAAAAATTTCGTTGCGATATGTCGCTGCTGTTCACCGCTGAAGGTATTGAATACAGTACCCAGGAAGTTAGAGCTCGCTCGATTGGACTCCTGGGCAAGAAATGGGGCCCTCCACCTCCATCTGAGTTCAGTTATTCTTCGGCTTCATCTTCATCTTCGTCTTCGTCCTCGTCAACCACTACAGTAGACTTCAATTACAAAGGGGAGAAAACCTTGCGACAAAAGGACATTAGGAAGAGGTTTCTCTCCGGAGCTGAACCTACTGTTACGATCAATACGAAAGAAGCACTGGCCGACGTGTTTGGAATGTACAATTCCCCAGACAAGACGACGAAGCTTGCTTTACCTGGTAGCAAGCATGCACCTTTAAAAAAAGTGGAACCCGTTACGCCCCTTGTTCCTCCAAAGGTGACAACTCTGAAGGAGAACGAGAACTCGCACAATGCGAGAACTCCCGCATCTGGTCAGTCATTACTCCCTCCACTGTTTCTATTATTATTGTCGTTGAGACTTTTTATAGCTTTCAGGCCATTTGTGGACGAAAATTCTCAACCAAACCGAACACCAGGAGCGAAGGTAAACGAATTTGACCCAAGTCTTCAGAATAGCAACTGAACCACTCCAGTTTACTCCATTTGTCGATCCAGGACCACAAAATAAAACCCCATTTACTCCCCGCACAGTCCTTTCTATTAAGGATACTGCATCTTCGACTAACCCACGATCTGAAAATGCCACTATACCAAATACTGATGCAAAGAGCGCAGAACTGGTATTCGCCAAAGTTTTCACACCCGCGGGCACGACCATTCCACTTGCGCCGCTCAGAGATGTCTTCACAGATGACCATGGAAAACCTTTGCCAAAACCCAGAGTACTTCTGAAGCACGAGCGTGCCAAGTCACAACACGATGTTGTAACAAACAGCGAAGTCGTCCCTCGTCCCTCCTTCACTCCTTTCAAGGATGAAAATTCTAGAACACCATTCAAAGTCTTCACCCGCCCACTGGACCAGGAAAACTCTGTCGGCATACCCACGCCAAAGCCTGAAGCCGGATTTATACCCTTGATTGATTCCAAACCTGCCTTTACGCCTTTCAGGGACGTTCCGCCAATTAATGGCCCCTTCATTGATGATCAACAACCCTCGCCAGCAGAATCGTCGGAAGAATCATACTTCGACGAAGCTGAGAAGTTGGAAGCATACGTCCCACAGCAAGAGGAAGAGCAAGAAAACGACGATTATTCTGACTCTTACGAAGGTGAAGACTCGCCAGCCGATCAGCACGACGACCCACTGCCTGAACTTACTCCACAAGAGCCAGTTTACGACGAAGAAGTTTCTTACGAGGAGGTGCCTTTGGGTGGCCGTTTTGGTCAATTCAACGTGCTAACACCAATAACGGAGCGTACCTTCGAGTTCACTTCAAGTACAAAGGGTAGCAGCACGCCTAGTGACATATACGGACAAATTGCCCCGGAAGAAGCTGCGGAAGTTGCTGAGCGTCTCGCTGCAGAATTAAGACAAGACGATGAAGAAGTATCGGACAGATCTGTTGAAGAAGAGCGTCTTCGACACCGGCCACGAATTGAACCATTCTGCCTCACTGCGGAAAACATGCCCCCTCAAGGCGATCCTGGCGTTGTTGAAATTGAGGAGAAGGCTGGTGCCCTCAGCCTTCTTGATACCCTCACATTAGGCTCAAAATTTCGCCCAAGCAACCCATGTAACCCTTTCGACTCTGCTATTCTGTCATCGTTGCTATCTAGGATTTCAACGGACCCCCACTTCTACGACTTAAGACATGATAACATCGCTATGCTAGCCGATCTGGAACGTTTCATAAAGAAAAGCAGGAAAACAAGCTCAGGGAGCAATAATACGGGGATTTTGGATACTGGCACCTTTTCACTTACCCTTCAAGAACATAAATTCCTTGTTATGGAGAAGTTGGGCGAGGGCGGATTCGGGTCTGTCTTCAAGGCTCGCGATGTGGGCATGAAGATGGCCGAAGATGATGATGATGACTTTGAGGATGACGATGACGAGGATATCTCCATGGTGGCCATTAAAGTCGTCAAGCCGAGGAATGTCTGGGAATACCACGTCCTTCGAAGACTACACTTGACAATACCGCCAGCCCTACGCAAAACCCTCGTGCTCCCTCATGCACTGTACGCTTACAAGGATGAGAGCTATCTGGTTCTCGATCTGTGTCCCCAAGGGATGCTTCTCAACATTATTAACAATGCGATTTCTGCGGGGGTCTCACAGCCTGGTGCATGCCTCGATGAACTTCTCGTTATTTTCTTCTCAATCGAACTTCTCCGCTTGGTCGAGGCAATGCACTCTGCAGGGTTCATCCACGGAGACCTCAAAATCGATAATTGTCTCCTCCGCCTAGAAGAGGTACCAGGAGGCGCTGCGGGTTGGTCTGGAACGTATCAACCTTCAGGCGATGGTGGGTGGATTTACAAGGGTCTCAAAATCATCGACTTTGGCAGGACGATTGACACAAGACTATTCCCTCCTGGTCAGCAGTTCATTGCTGACTGGGCAACGGACGAACGAGATTGTTTTGAGGTCCGAGAGAACAGGCCGTGGACGTACCAAACGGATTACTTTGGACTAGCCGGCATCATTTATTGCATGCTTTTTGGAAAGTATATCCAAACGAGTTCGTTGACAGTTCATGAAGATCCGTCGGGACTTCCGCGACATAAGATCGCGACACCTTTTAAGAGGTATTGGCAGACGGATATCTGGAATCGGTTGTTTGATGTTCTACTTAACCCATGCTTGGTAAAGCCCAGTGGAGAATTGCCTATTTGTGATACCTTGGCAGGACTACGGAAGGAAATGGAGCAGTGGTTACAATCAAATTGCAATAGAACAAGCAACACACTGAAAGGACTGTTGAAGAAAGTAGAGCTTTCTTGTTACCGAACATGATTTTCTCGGTCAATATCTAGAGTACCTACCCGTTCGTTAAAGTTTTCTTATTTTCGTTTGCTCATGGATGTAATTTGCAGCATTACTTTCTCCGTCTCATAATTTGTATCCAACCATCATGGAATTTGCCCAAGGATAATGTCAAACGACAACACAAGAGGAATTCAAAACGAAGTACACGACTACGGGTAATGACGGTGGACAAGCGGATTGGTAGGGTGGGATACAAAAGAGTGTAGGACGCATACAACGATATGTAGACAGAGTAGTGAACAGCTACAACCGCAGCAAAAACGATCGACTAGAAGGAGAACCGCGTTCCACCAAAAATAGACCCATAATGGATACTATGCATGTCCTCCCATGGGAACCGGGGGAGCAGGTGCACCATCGTAGCCATGAGGAGGGCCAGAAGGTTGCATGTTAGGAGGGGGAGGCATCATCATCGGATACGCGTGAGGCACTATATCATGGCGAATATTTTTAAGCACCATCTATTCGGATAGAAACCCAAAACTTACTTTGGGGGCTGTGGTAGTATGGGTGAGCGTGTGCCGGAATTGGAGTAGGCGGCATTGAGGGTCTAGGACCAGCGCCATTAGGAGGCGGATAGGCGCCAGGGTGTGGCGGTTGCATGTAGGCTTGTGGTGCTGATGTAAATGGTGAATAAGACTAAGTGCTTAGTACGATGAAGGATGACATACGTGGCATTTGACCCATTCCAGGGTTGTACATGGCCACTTTCAATGGACGTCAGTCCATCAACAAATTCTAGAAAGTGTAAAAGACATACTATTCGGAGGGGGCATACCGGGAGGATAAGGCATCGGTTGCATGTAGGGTCCAGGCATGTATGCCCCTGGTGGGCCAGGAGGCCCCATTCCGGGCATCATATGCTGGGGGGAAAAGCATCAGTTTGAAGTCAGATGTCCTAACAACCACCTCGACATACCGGAGGCTGGTACCCGTAAGGAGGGTAAGCGTATACGTAACCACGAGCTGCCGCGGCTTGAGCTGCAGAATCTTCTTCATACGACGGAGGTGGAATAGGAGGGTGGATGGGGGCCACTATATGCGAGGGCGGATGTTGTGCAGGTGGATGAGGAATGTGAGGATACGACTGCATGTATCTCTTGCCGTTGTATGGCCATAAGGCCGCTTTGAAAAGTTTTATAAGAGCATGAATGAAAGGGTGATAGTATGTAAAAGATCAACATACAAACTTGAGATGCATCAACAACTTTGTTGTGTTTGAAAGGATTGAAATCATCCTTGACATGTACTGGCGTACTTTTCTTGATGGGGCGACCAAAAAATGGATTAGTCGGGATAGGTGTCTGCAATAAAAAAAGTTTAGCTATAGCACCGTGTCATTGTGCAGCATGTCTACTCACTGATTCCTTGGCTTTCGGTGAAGACACGGCGCTTGCAACAGCACCAGCAGGTTTCGGTGAAGAAATAACCTAAAAAATTTGATATACAAAGAGCATAGAACACAAAGATATGTCAGAACCCGAGCACAGCCGTCAGCAAAAAGGTAACAAAGATTACAGGAGTAAAGGCATTTGCCTTAGGGTTAGGTCGGAACGACGTCGCGTTCACATTAAGCCTGTTCGCTGTAGCCGTAGTAGGTGAGAGGGGTACTGTTCCTGTTATAGGACTCGTTGATTTGGTCGCATTACCACTCGATGTTAAACCTGGAGCAGGCAGAGTCCCATTAGAAATCGTAAGACCAGGAGCTCTTGGTGTATTGACGGTAGTTTTTGCTTTTCCTGCACTACCTCTGAAGGGTGGAATGTCCTGAATGACCATCGGAATTTTCTTCGACACAGTCGACCCATTGGTTCCCTTGGTAATATTAGCAACAGCCGGAGTGCTGCTCGAACTCGTCTTCTGCGCCGCACCAGTACCACCAGATACCATGGGGGTTGAGGAACTCCCACTGGCGTTATCCATTGTAACACCACTGGGTTTCAATGCAGGCTTCGACATTTTGGTACCTGCAACGGCAACACCCCGCGAAGCTGTGGCGGGTGTAGAAGCACCAATGGCGCGAGCTGATGTCGACGTTGCGTCAAGCAGAGACTTTTCTTTAATCTTCTGCTGCTTATCTTCGTCCTTGGCTAGGATAGGAACGAGATCGTCAGGAATAGGCTTGTTGAGCTGGTGAGAACAAAAACGGTTTAGTATTGGGACTTGCGAGAAGGTCTGAAGTACCTTGAAGTTTAAAGAGAATTTGACAAGTTCAGCCATGCGTTTGTCCATCTCACTCTTCACGAGTGCCTGCCTCTTCTGCGTGAGCCTGTGCCTTTCACCTGCGACGAAGTCACGGAAAGCAGGAAGGGGATCTGCTGGGGGCTGAAACAAGAACAAACGGTTTAAAACCCTTGAATAATTCTATAATCAGTAGAACAAACCTTGGTGGCGGGAACAGGAGAAGAAATTTCGTCCGGACCGTTGACTGAAACCTTGGGGGGCTCGGATTTGGAAGGTGTGCCCGCTGAATTAGAATCATCTGCAGTGGCATTAGGGGTCGTGGATTGACTATTATTTGATGCCACAGTGGAAGCAGGACCAGGGGTTTTACGTGCACCAGGAGGAACATATGAACCTGGTTTCCGAAGAACGGCCCCGTATCTGATGTGAGGACTTCTTCAGTTGCTGCCCTAGAATCAGATTTGGAACGCACTTTTCTTCCTCATTCACACCGCTACCATCTACTAAGCCACGTTCCTCAGCGATATGTGGATTGTTTGTAGCGGCGCCAATAATCTCATTGGCTAATTTCTGTGCTCTTCGTTCACGATCCTTAAAGTCAGGAGCGCTTCGGTCAAGTTTAGTAGTATATACATCCTCGTCAAAGGTAGCTTTGACACCGAAAAGATGCTCGTTTGCTGTGAATTGGTCCCAAGGGGTACTGCCATTGGCACCTGGCCCGAACGTGTCCTCGTCTCCTGGGGCAACCGCGGTGCTACTGGGTGCAGGGGGGGCATCTGTGGGTGCCCATGCCTGCAATTCGCGCCCTCGCACATTCACGCCTCTCTTTTGGGTGATATCCGTATCTGTACGGAAAGCTGCAACGGGTAGATGTCAAGGTTGGGAGTGGGAGTATCGAAGCAGTTCAATAACTCACAATCGCCGGTGGAGGGTTTAACTTCGGCAGGTCCAGGGGTGTACGATTCGATATTAGTGGATGCGATGAAGACCGAGTCCTTCAGTGGCGCGCCGGGGATGGATACATCCTTGGCATCTTTGAGGGTCACTCCGGTGGTATCACCCTCTGTGGTGGTGGAAGCGAGGAGTGCCTCGTAGCGCTGGCCTGATTTTGTAAGAAGTGTGATAGTTGAACCCTGTTGCATAAATAAGGAAACGACGAAATGAAGAGAAGGAACTGGCTCGGCGTACTGTGAGAGCGGCAAGAGCTTGAAGGACGCGGTCGCGGGGAATATCCGACCGAGCACCATTAGTCTGGGAGAGGGGCGGAAAAGTCATTGGGGTAGCTGGTGTAGAAGGCGGCTGTTGCTGCTGCTGCTGCTGCTGGCGAGCAGGACCAGGCGAAAAGGTTGGTGAGGAGCGTGCGCCTTGTCCCCAAGCTGGAGGACGCCTAGGAGAGAGGTAGATGAGGGGAAGTGGACTGGAAGAAATACGAGCAAGTGCATACCGATTTGCAGGCGGATCTGGGCCAGGCTTTCTGTTGCCCTTGTTCTGACGGGACTGAGAGGCCATGGGGATGAAGAAATAAGTGAAATTAGAAAGAAAAGGGAAAAGAGAAAGATGGTCGTCCAGACACCAGAATGTATGCGAGCACGTCGCTGGCGGCGATGAATGCGATACAGAACTCAAGAAAGATTTCTGTATGATATCCTGCAGCAGGGAAGGGTCACACTCGCAACTAGAATTGAGTATTACCCGGTCCCCGATCACTCTGTCCAGCCTCATCGGATTCTGTTCCTCATCCTACATTCTGCTGTCTCCGCTGTTCTGCTGCTCTGCCTGCCACTCCCATGGCCGCTTCCCAATTTCGCAGACATTTACCATGCATTTTCTGCGATTTCTTCACGTTTGTGCGGAGTTTGAATCCATGTCGGGGTCCTCATGCTCGAACCATGGCAAGCCTGATGCGATCAATGTGTCCGTGCATAACGACCACTACCAGACGACTCCGCAAAGAGGACAACGTATCTACTGGTATTGTGCATGTAAAAATTACTATGTATGCTTAGCCATCTAAATTCTACGCATCTGTCACATCCTTCTCCTCAGTACCAAATGCCATGTGCCACAACTCTGGACCATCTCGTATAAGTGCCTGCATAAAAACAAATTCAGTAAAGTAGAAAAAACTGAAGTAAGGAAATAAAACCTCACAATCACGACCTCGACCGCAATAAGCGCAATAATAATCAGTTCCATCGAGTGCGTAGATGACTAGTATCGGGTAGTTCAGACTAAAACGCATACACCCAATCATTCAACTCACTTCAGTCAACAGCTGCCTCAACATCGACTGTGCCTCTGCAGCATACGTGATTTTGTCATTGAAAGACGCCGTACGTGCTTTCACCTCTAGCGCACCACTCAACGACTTGAAATATCCTAGCATAAAATTAGCACTAAAAAGAAAACCAGGAAACGAATCATACCCTCAAGCTCAGGTTCCGCCCAATAAAAATCCGGCACCTCACTAAAGTTCTCCCGATTCAGATTCAAAAGCTGCCTAAACTTCATCAACTCTCCAAGCTTCTTGATAAGCTGCGTCCGTCCCATCCGCGGTTTGCCTGTTTGAGCAAGCGCATGGGGAAGAAGCGCCATTGAGGCCAGGTAGCTCTCCAGCTGGACCTCCAGAGCAGACAGGGCCGTCGACCGAGAGAGTGCCTGCGAAAAGGCGTACCGTGCAAGAAGAGTCTTCTCAGGGAATACCATCGGAGGAAGGTTTTTGGGCAGCAGGTCTTCCTCGTTCAGAGGTAAAGTCTGTCCTAGAATAATAAGGTCCCCTTGCAGTCTCGTTTTTCTACACAACAGGGTCAGCCTCTGAAAAAAAAAGTCAAGAACCATGTTCTCACTCGATAGGATCCACGACAAATTCTAACTCTTCAGTCTCCACTTCTTTAAGTGGAGAAACCTGCATGCCTCTCGCTTTCTCAATTACCTCATCCGCAAACTCCTTCGCGTCTGCTTCACCCAAACCCCAGCAGACGATGCTTCCATTCGAAAACACAAATATTTCGCCTTCCTTACCCTTTTGACCCCACTTGGGAATCCACCAGGACTCATGTAGCGCTTGAGATAGTGGAGGTAGGTCAGACGTACGGAGTCGAGCCAAGATGTATCGTTCTGCGGTGGCTAGTGTGAAAATGGGCTGTATTACGCCTCGAGTAGGTGTAGGATTCGAGCGAATTGGTAACGAAGCGGAAGCAGATCGACGGAGGGGTGTAGTTTCCTTAGGCTTTGCTTTTGCATCGGAAAGAGGGTTTTCTGACTGTGCTGAAGACGAGGGTCTCCCTGAAGAACGGCATCGACAACTATACCAACCAGGTCGAATGAAAAACCAGGTGTTTTGACGAGGTGCAAGTCTCCGAAGAGCGGACATGAAAGAATGGGTTCAAAAGTCACACCATGAGAAAAAAAAAGCATCTCTAGTCAAGTAAAAATAATCTACTCGACAATACATGTACCAACTTGACAGTACGCGGAGACACAAAGATGACCTGGGGTAATTAATTTGCAGTCCAACAGACATACACCAATGACTGATCCCGAAGAGCGCGTGTCATCCACCCGAGCCCAGACCGAACAAGCATCATCTTAGATGCAGACCAACACGTCCGCCATGGAGGGGTACCCATTCTCACCACGGCAAATACGTTGTCATCACGTCATGTCACTGACGGGTCGCCGGCTCTTCCCCTCGAGGGTCGCGTAACTTCATTCGGCATCTACATCGGCATCCTTCTTTAACAGCCATAGGTCAGCCGACGACGAGAAAGGAAACGGCGGGTACGCACAGTTGGAAACAGGCGCACAAACAGGGCAGCCCGACAAATCACCAGTCCAAAAGACCAGCGACAATTCCGAAAGTATAAAAAAACTCAGACATGGCAAATAGTCCTTTTGCCAGAAATTAGCAAGGGCGATACATTCGGAAGAAACAACGAACCCAAACGTTCCCAACCTCTTCCAAGGTGACTGAGGAACTAGCAGCGGAACTCAAGATGCACGACTCGACATCCCAAATACAATCGGCCGACACCACCCCAGCCTGAGGATGCATCAGTAACCAACCCCACCGATCTGCAGACAAGGGACGTACCAAGGGATAGTGGGGGTCAAGACCAAGGAGACGAAACCAGTCACGTCAGCCTTATATAAGATCATGGCACTTTCGGGCAGGTCATCAGAAATTGTCCAAATATAGGTATCTTATTATCCGAAAATCATCAAGGTCGTAAATTAGTTTTCAAACCAGCCAGCCTGGGTCATCTCTTCTGCAAGTCCCGCCCAATACCAAGCTTTCCTGCGCCCTTTTCGTCCAGAAAGTTCAGTTGCAAACCTATGAAAGCATAAGAGGAGAGACGAAAAGCAAAATATAAATTACTTTAGACATTCATCCAACCTCCACCTAAAGCTTTCTGGCGTACTCCCATTCACCTCTTCACCACTCCAAGCAGGGGTATAAGGTAATCCCGGGCAAATCCTCCTAGTCAGCGCATATATCATCCCTGCGATGAACGCATCCTGTGCTCCCACATCATCAGCCATGGTCTCGTCCGAATCCTTCCCAGTCTCCGTGCCTTCAGAATCATTGTCATCGTCATCCAAGGAGTAATCTCCGCTTTCATTCCCATAACCGTGACGCCTATGCGACCCTCTGCCTTTGAAGGAATGGCTCTTCTCGCTATCTTCATAGCTCATGAAGTGACTCGCATGAGACGTAAATGCGTGAGACGAAGGTGTTCTGCTCCTTCCATCCGCCCAAAAATCGCTTCCACTCCGGACAGATCGCACTTCAGGAGTTTCTCCAGAGTAGTTCATCATTCCTGGACCGGACATAGGTGTGCTTTGCGGAGGCGTCTCCTCGACCCATCCTGAACTCTGAAAATATTCCCTTGTCGGAAGCGAGAGAACTGCACCTCCTTCTTGGCCCCAATATGCGACAAGTAGAGCATGTCCAGGTGCCTTGGCTGCCATAGACAGTAGGAAAGCCCTGGGAGTAACATCGTAATGTGCTGAATGTGCTTGTGCATATTGCTTATTGAAAAACAGCACATCAGCATGCGGAATGAGCTATAAAAAAGCTTAAAAATGAATGAACCGGATTCAAGACACGGTAAACATACCGCCTCAACACCCTGCCTTCCTTTCCTTCCAATGTCGATGCTGAATACACAATGACTTCTCCATTTCCGTTCCCGAGCTAATCCATCTAATCCAGTGATATTATTCAATGTCGTCTTCACGGTCCTTCCCTCAAAGTGCAGCCAGTCGAAAGGGGCAGGGCTATTGGGATTCAATAGACTAGGGGATGTCGGTGGTCGGGATCCTGTGGATGGTCGAGGATTCGCCGGGGGCGTAGACAGCGATGCAGAAGATGTCAAATGCGGGTTTGTCAGTCCAGATGTCAAACCTGTCGAAGGGTAGTTCTCTGGTGCCAGAAGTGGTCCCAATAATGAAACGAAATCCTCGTGTGTGATATCAGGTAATGGATTGTGATGGACAACCATACGGGAATTGTCCTCGGCTAGTATAGAGACAGAGGCTTTGAGATTCTGTACTTGATATTCAGGCATGAAATGCAAACCTGATTGCAGAACCCAGGAATTGGGTACACCAGCCTCCCTCCAGATTTTGCAAAACTTGGTAACGACACCTTCATTCTCGAGATCTCGCAATATCCTTAGACCTTCCTCGTTTCCACCAAGAGGTGCAATCAATACTGGCTCAACGGATGGGAATTGAGCAAGTAAGGAAAGAATCTGTCAGGCATTGAATCGAACGATAAATTCAACAGCATGAAATTGCACTTACCGTGTTGGCCGAACCTCCCCTGACTTTTTCCACAGAATGGGCCCGAATTTCGCTGGATGGTATAGGATGACATGGCACAAAAATGGTATGCTTTAGAAAGAGAGTGCCTGACGCAATAATTCGCAGCGGTTTAAATTGTTGAAAGCGCTGGTGTTGATTATCGTCTGAGCGTTCGCGTCGTAACTTGTTCATGCTGAAGAATAACAGGGTATATGAGACTCAGAGAGAGATAAAGCAAAGGGCAGACGGGCAGAGAAAAAAGTTCATCGACTTCTCGACATTAGGTCGAGACTCAAATTGTTGTCCAAGCGGGATCAATTTCAAACCATCCCAGATAAGATAGTAACGCACATCTTTTTGATCATATATTTGTGAGGCTGAACTTCAGCTTGTTGACAGTCAGTTCACAGTGATACTGTTTGCTCAGAGAATCTGACACTCCATGACAGCGCGAGAAGGCACGACGAAACGTCGGGACAGGAATCATATTAATTAACCGGGCTCCCCGTGAAAACTAATTTCATTGCATTTCCACGTCGCCTTCTTCGTCCGTGCTCCCATCGATACTTTCCCATCCACCTGATTCATCTCCGTCTCCATCTGTTTCGTCACTAGGTGTGCTGGGGATACCTAGCACATCAAGTTTTGATATTAGCTCTTTAACGTGGCTAAGTAGTGGTCTATCTGGATGTTCTTGGTTTCCGTGTAGCTGCGAAGAGTGTACTCATCAACGACTGGCGAAGGGCAGTAGAAAGTCGTAGCAAACTCACCACTTGACAGGTTTCTAGACAATCCCTGGAATCCTTCGCGAGCTCCTGCCAAGTTAATTCGTCCAATGTGCCTCCATTTTCTCGTGCTTGTTCTGCCATGAGGTAGAAACACCATCCTTCAAGATACCAAGCCTCGACTTCTTGGTCATCCGTTGACATAATACCCTGCAGAACGAGTAAAGCCGGAGTGTACAAATCCAGCTCAATAAAAAGTTTCACAAGAGCCAGGCGATTCGGTATTGCGGGCAAGTTGGGGTCTTCTGAAATTGCACAATTTGGAAAGGTGTCTATCAGCGAAGACGAATCTCACCAAGATCGAGATCTTTCCAGGCTGACCATGCCTGCTCCAGGCATTTTTTTGCATCATCTGGACGCTGCTGAGATAACCTAACGGAAGATAGTGTCTGTAGCGCCTCGGGATTTCCGGGGTCGGTTTGCAGGGCAAGAGAAAGAAGATTCTCGCAGTTTTTCTCTGCATCTGGATCAAAACTACCATGTGAAGGAGTTGGCTTAGGACATTTATATTAATAACTGATCCATCGACATACCATAAATCGTAAGAAGGGTCCATCCATATTTCTACTTGGCCGATGAGCGCTCTGATGATATTACTTTTAATTTCATCCTCATCGTTTTTCGAATTTTCGTCCTGTGCGCGAACTTTCCCTTTCAATTGGCCAAGAAGGATATTAACGGCTGCCTGATAGTGCTCTAATGCCAGCTTTGGATCATCTTCACTCAGCTGTGCAAGATACAGGTGAGCAGATGGGGGTGGGACAGCAGGAGCATCAGGGTGAGGGGGTATCAGAGATTGGAAAGCCTGTGGACATTCGTCAATTATCCTGGTGCAAACTATCGGACTTTTCACATACATCTTTCGCGGTTGCTATGTCCCCTGTCTCCAGTAGAGCAACTCCAAGAATTTCTTTAGCCTCGGTATTTCTACGATCCTTTTCTAAAACTCTCTGGCTGAATCGCAACGCAAGTTCGTAGTCACATTGCACAATTAATGATTGAGCTTTTTCCAATAATGCGGAGACGGATGGACCTTGCGAATCTGCTGACTGGGTGGCAGTCAAAACCGTTGCCTTTGTCTGCTTTTTCGTTCTCGTTCTGCCCATGATGATTGAAGTGCAAGATTTTGATGATCACAGCCGGGCCGACTGACTCGGAATTCAAAATTTAAACTTCCCTAAGACTCCCTTCAAAGCCATCTTCCTTTCCATGAGTGCCACCCAGAATTTGTTCGAATTCCAATCTGCCGTTGGCCCCCCCACTGACGCGCTATTTCTTGAGCGTTTGGAGACATTTATGGAGAAATCCTTATCTGACATTAAAGCGTTTGCAGAAAGAGAATCCCAACCGTATGAAGAGGTCTTTATGGCCTTCATGGGTGAATCCTCCAGTCTCTGACTATTATGATTAGACAAGGAGATATGTTGCTGAATGGCATGCTAAGAGTCTCTTTCTACCCGCCTCAAATTCGGAGTCGATGGAGCCGTGGAGCCCCCGTCTATCTTCAAGTGCGTCTGATTTGAACTTTTCATATTAACTTTTTCAAATTTTACGTTTCGACAGTCCAATCTGTCCTTCGCAATACATCAAGGATTTTAGAGTCTTTTTCGACATCATCTGGGGTACAATCGTTTCTTCTAGCCGTGGACCCTTTCAGTCCTTCCGATGGAGGGTTTTTGGGAGGGTCTCTAGCCGGACGCGAGTTCTGGCGAGGCTTTAGGGGTGGAGGAGAAACTGGTGCTAGGTCTTTTAAGACTCATTGCACAACTCAGCTCAGATCCAAAGAAGAACGCATAGGCTGCTCCTCAACTCAGACAACTGTTCCTTCTCAGCTTTCTGCTCCTCCTGCCCCGGCAAAATCTTTGAAAAATGATCTCTACGAGAGCGTCCGCAGTGCACTTCGGTACGTGGCCCTTCTGTCTTGTGGCACCTGTCTCTCAAATCTCTGCCAGTTCAATCAGTGGTGTTCGAACTGCCGAGATGAAATGGACGAACCCAGAGCGACTGGATGTATATGGAGTTCGCCTCGTAGGATGGCCAGAAGGCGTTCCGTCCCAGAATCCTTCATCCCTGAAGGCAGGCCAAAATAGATTACTACTTGATGCGCTCCAGAAGGGTACAATGCGCTTTGAACCCTTAGGTGTTAATTCAGGGGAGGGCAAAAATGCAGAAGATGTCAGCAGTGCGAATGAGACAGTTGAAGATTTCTCCTGGGCCTACGACGCCGATGCTGGTCCATCTTCACCTATCCAAGATCGCACCCCGAATTCAGCAAGATCGACAACATTACCCTCTTGCTCTAGCAACCCCATTTCTGGTGAACCGCCATCTAGTTCATTGGATGAGTGCGGGGAGAACCCGCAGGAGACTTGGAACCTGGAAGACCACATCATTGGAAGCGACGTACACTATAGCACGGATTATTCATGGGGGGATGAATTACATGATTCTACGAATTCTGTAGATGAATGGGGTGGTGCTGACGGAGGATATTTAGAGTCAGAGAGACCACGCAAGCGATTGAGAAGCGAAGAACCACCTGCTGATATTGTGGATGAATTGTAATTCTGTCCACTGCCTGCACGACTCTAATGATGAATATTTCATGTGGTTTGGCTTTCAAATACGCAAGTAACATATCAATATGAGTTATGATCCGCTGAGCCCTAACGACAAAGATGGAGAAGCGAACAAAAACGTAAGCGTCCCTCTTTCTACAAACTACAACAATATGTTTTCCTCTTTCCTGTCGTAAGTCTCCTAGATTCGTTTATTCTACCTGTCTTTTCCGAACATCTCTCCTAGAACGAAACTTATTGACCCAAATGCGCCGAACTTCCATTCTGCTACCTCAAGATATTCTGATAATGACCTCCTGGGTGAATTAGAGCCAACTGATACAGAGTGGTTGTGTTCTACGAACGGTTTCATAACGGAGACCCAAACATGGTATATTCTCACAGAAGATGGGACATGGATTTTGTGCCAGGTGATACATTCTGCTGTCGGGTAAGTCTACTGCACTCCACCTTGTACGATCTCCTGAATTTCAGTTCATCAGCGTTTGGTATCCGACCATCCAATTCAATTGTAAGATTGCCAACCCCACCAAAGGGGTGAAAGTCTGGAAATCTATCAATGCTTCCAATTTTGTTACACCCCTTCCCGGACTTGATAAACGCTCCAGCAAAGCAGATGAGTTCACCATACTCCACACATCCACTCCAGATCCGGAGTATCCAGAATCCTACCTTATCACTGCCAAACTTGGGGATGACCTCCAAATCTCGTTGAACGTCCAACGGCCAGCCTCAGTCCCTGGATGGAAGCTCGGAAAAGGTCCAGCGGGAGGGTATTCATATTTTGGGACAGATACGAAGAAGGCCGACGGATATGTTGTCCATCGTTTCTGGCCTCGAATCCAAGCAACAGGACAAGTTACTATAGACGGCAAAATCCAAGCAGTGAAAGGCAGTGGAATGTTCGTCCATGCCATCCAGGGCATGCGACCGAATCTCGTTGCTTCTGCTTGGAACTTTGCAACCTTCCAGAGCGATGAACAAGGAGGTGTGTCTGCGATGCAGATGGAATTCATTACGCAGGAAAAACATGGCAAACATGGTCCGGGATCTGGTGGGGTTGTCGTGAATATTGGTTCTCTCGTAGTAGGGGGCAAACTTGTTGGTGTTACCGCCGAGACGAAATGGCCTGGTGAAGAATCTCAGGGGGCCATCATTTCGCGGGCGACGCATACGAAACGGCTACCCGATCCCGACACAGGGTATTCCCAACCTAGCGAAACCCTCTTCGAGTGGAAAGGGCCTTCTGTCGTTTCGAATGCCCCAGGCGAAATTGAGGCCAAGCTCGAAATAGACCTTGGTTCCGTCCAAAGCCCCAAGGGACTCATCGACAAGGTTGACGTTCTCGCCGAGATACCTTACGTCCTCAAAATGGCTGTCAATTACGTCGCTGGGACGAAGCCGTACATCTACCAGGTGGGTTCCGGCGATGTCTTAAATAAAAGATTGTAACTCATTAGCTTGGCTAGTTCTATAACCCCGCAAAGCTATCAATCAAAGGACCTGAAGCGCTTTGCCCTGGACTTTCCTCAGGACTGGATGTTTCAGGCACTTTGTACAGTGAGGCGACATTCATCTCTGACTAGAATCTATAACACCTAAGACGTTTGTATACTAATCTAAGAAGTGATAAGATTGAGATATCAGTTGCACGTGCATAACGAGTCAATTCAGAGTTCAGAAGTCTCCGTAAACACACTATGTGCGATGGCGTTGCGCAACATCGTACGCCGCATTCCACCTCGTCTTTCTGGCTTTCCCGCTCGCCGCTTGTCTTCTGATCGTCGGCATCATCATGCAGCTTCAGTTCTACTCCTGTATAAGCGAAATGTACTGGACTCTGCTCAGCCTCGATGTTTATCAAACCCACGACAAACAGCAGGTTTCCATACGACACCGCGCAGGCAGTACCTTCCTCTCATACAAGTCCTGGCGACTCTTTTCAAGGTTCATAATCCTGTTTGTGATTATTATCATCATTGAATACTCCTCCAGACCTCTGCAGGATTGGAATTGACGCGGACTGCAGGAAGAATAGCACTGACTTTTTTCCCAATATTATGGTTAGGAAGGATGAGGGAGAAAAGGGCTATACATTATGCCGCAATTCATGGCATACCTGTAACAGAGGAGAAGAAACAGAGACATGCTCGTAACTTTCGCATCAAGACACGCATCCTGCGGCTCTTGATCCTAGTTCCCGTGACGCTCTTCTGGTCCGCCATCCTCGTAAGCCTAGAGAGAACGCCGCTCACAGGAAGGTTTGTTTGCAATGTCTATCTATCGGTGCTGAGTTAAAGGTGTAGGTCATAACTAGGTGGCGGGTGATTCTATTGTCTCCGGAAGAAGAGGATGAGATCGCGACACAGCTCGCAGGTTCCGGTTGGTACAAAGCCGTAGGAGAGATACTGGCCTCTGAAGGTTCGCCCAGGATACTTCCCACTTCCGACTGGCGGTATCATTGGGTTCTTGATACACTCCGACGATTAGAAGCAAGTATTCCTGTTCTTCTACGGGAGCCGGAACTTGTTCCAAACTGGATGGAAACAGGCCCCAACGAGCATCCCCTTCCACCTCCTGCCGAATATCCATTACTGCCTCGACCCAGAGCATCCGAATATATACATTGGGTATGTGACAACATCACAAACCAACAACCAGAGGCGGCTATCAGACCTGCTATAACTATACCGGGTCCTCCTTATTCCCTGCTTGTTGTCGATAAACCAGGATCGTCGAATGCCTTTTCTTATGGCTTCGGAGCGAATGGTGGAAGTGGCATAGTGGTCTACAGTGGATTTTTGGACGACCTATCCCACAGGAATCCACCGCCTGAAGAAGTCCAAGTGAAACCCTCTACCCTATCGTGGTTATTTGGCGGTTCACTCTCGAGCCATACAGTTCAAACACACCCTAAGCCAACAGAGGAACAAACAAACGAACTGGCGATTCTTCTGGCACATGAAATGGCGCACCTCATTTTGTCCCATCATCTGGAGAGCTTGTCCTCTTTCGAGGTCGTAGTACCCGGGGCATTGTCAATATTTTCCGACATCGTGCGCGTGTTGATCTTTCCATTCACTGCCCTACTGGGTCCCTTTGTAAACGATGCTGTTGCGCAGTTGGGAAAAGTCGGTTCAGGAGAGCTTGCCAAACTCGGCGAGTATTGCACGACGAAACGGCAGGAACTCGAAGCTGATATTGTTTCGGCAAGGTAATTTTTTTATCTATTGAATTTTTTGGACTTTTGACGACATTTCATGAAAAAGGATCCTTGCTCATGCCGGATTTGACGCCCGCAATGCGATTACATTTTGGGAGCGACGTTCTGAGGAAGAAGTCGAGTGTGCTCGAGTAGGCAAATGTCAAGATGAAGACGATGTACAGCATCTTGAAAGAAAAATAGCAAGTGCTGCCCATCCTATTGGCCAACAGCGTGTATGGCATCTTCGAGACGAACTCTTCCGATGGGAGCAGGAACGGAGACAGGCGATTGAGCAGCGCAGAATACAGTAGGTGTGGTGAGAAGAAATTCTTTGTTCTGCTTTCACTGTTTAATATTGAGGATATCATTTCTCCATCTGTTTGTCCTTTCGTATTTATCTTGTTATCGATTTTAGACTTTTATAACATTCACAATGCACACCAGGAGTCTGTGGAACAAATAACCAGCTCAATTCCGTCGACTTGCACGTAAAGGTGGCTGAGGGTTTGTTGGCAAAGAAAAAAAAGGAAGGATAGACCTTCGTCGAAATTAATGCACATGTCCCAGAGAACTTGGAATTTATATCTATGCACCAAGATTACTGGGAAAAGTCGGGTGATTAGTGGTGATGAGCGTCATGGTGCTCCTCTCCTTGGAAATCAAGGGCATATACTGTCAACAGAGAGAAGGGTGAGATTCTTCTCATCCACAGTAAACAACGACTAAACGTTACCTGAACCACACTCCGTACAACGGGCTTGCTTATCCTTCTTAACATTGAACCAGAGGACATCGTGCGAGTCGGCCGGAAAGCCTGTGCACCCTATAATTCTCTCAACATCCTGCAGGGAACAAGGTAATAAGAAAGTGAGTGAGATAGTTCCCAATCGGAATTGGTAAACATACATATGAAGGAACCAAAACTGGCTTTGCCTTGGTGCCAAGATAGCTTGAATCCAAAGGGGTATCGTCGAAAACATTGATGCCCTCGATGTCGCCCAACAGTTGTAAACGTTCGAGACCGGTGGCTTGTTCAACGTCGGTTGGGACTGTACCCGGTTTGGCACCCTCACCATACAGTTGAGGTTGAGGTGGTCCACCAGACAGGACGCGAACGGTAGATGAAAAGGCGCGAATGGAGGATGGCTTGGATCGTGCCGCCAAGACAGCAGGCCGAGCTGCGCGTACTGCGTGTCTGAACATTTTGTTTCGCAACAGAAGAAAGTAAATGCGTGATGTCACGGTCACTCCGGTTTGCACCTGATGAAAATGGGTTTACAAAAAATTGTAATTTCGATGCATGATATATTTTTAAAATATAAAATATCATAGCAAAGTAGTAGTATCAATGATTACTCTTGGTTTCAGTTAGGTGTGTATTCGGGTCACAACTTACATAACCTTTCTTTCATTGCATTTGGTATAGGAGACTTTCAAGAATTTGAAAAATTCCGCAGCATGACATATTACGGCAATGAAAAAGCCAGGTTAAAGAGTCAAGGCTCTGTGGATAAGGATTTTTCTAATTCAAAAATAAAAAACGAATGGCGTCATTTGAGAAAGTCCGAAGAAGCATTTCGCCCGACAGGGGTCAATAAAAATCAAATCAACCGACCAGTGCGAAGGTAACAGCGCCAACGATAGCAACAGTTCCAATGTGGAACTGGGAATTGGGAAGAGCGTCACCAGTGCTGTTGGATTTAAAAGAATTGGAGGTGGAGCTACGAGAAAAGGTAAGGTAGAGACAATAAAAATTCGAGACTGACGCACCTAGGAACAGAGCTGGACCCGCCGGAACTAGTAGGTGTAGAACCTGACACAGAGAGAGGTTGAGTCAAGCAAGAGGTATCACCTAGAACGATTGCCCATTAACTATACATTGGTATGTTTAGAGAAAGGAGAGAAGCTGACTGCTATTCCCGATGATGAAGGAACCAGACTGGGCAATAGCACCATCGTTGTCACGTAAGCTAAAGGAACAACCCGAATCTGCAAGATGAATTTTTGGTTATTACTTGGGTTCAAAGGGCGAATATAAATAAATCTGCACTGAAAGGAAGGTTGACTAGCCACGTCAAACTGGTGCCATCCTGCTTGGGAAAATCCAAAAGAGATACGGTTTGGCCAATAGGATTAACGCTTGAAGTAATTAAGCCTTCAATATTTAAACAGAGAGAAAACGACAGAATCTTACGTCTAGTGAACAAGGCAGGGTTTCAGACTAAGAAACACGGCACAGCGAAACAAGGAGAGCATACCAAGTAGTACGGTTCTGGGAGAAGAAAGGTCTAGATCGTGTTGTCACAAAATTCCTGAATACACAACTTACTATTTCCTCCAGTCCAGGTGATTAAAGTGGGTTTGCAGACGATAACATTGGACCTGGCAGTGGTAGTCGCATGACAACGAAAAGTTGATGTAGGGGCACGGGCTTACGGAGTGATGATAGTCATATTTGTGTTTTGGGCAAACGCACCAAGAACGGCGAGAGCAGTGACAACAAATCTGGTAAAGAACTTCATAGTGGGGATATACACAAGGGAAGGGTTGGGTACAAGAAAGAACGGCCCGGGCGCCGAATCGCCAGGCCATGATTGGCATCAATTCTATTTTATGGTAAATTTTGGAATGTCTCGGAAATATACTTTGCAACATGTATAAGCAACCGGCTTTCTTCCTGAGGCAGGCATGCTTCTAAACTACATAACTACATATAAAATATCGGTGGTTGTGTTTGGGGGAGTTCCTTACCGGAAAGGTGGGTTTTTTTAAAGATTTTTGTCACATCAATCACCCATTGTCACATTTCTCAGTTGCACCTCTTGACAATCTTTCAGTTTTCTGTCAATTATTCAAAATTTCACTTAGTTTGGTGCAGAACTTGGTGGATTTTCTTGACAAGCATACTATTCCAAGAAGCCACAGGTGTGAGTTCGTAAATATTCCATTTTCAAACCCAGCAGTAACAATATGAAGCTTCTCAAAGGATTATATGTAGTATCGATCACCTTGAGAGAAAATCAGGTTCGACAATATATATATAAAGTGGCATCAACGAACCAATCTGACCCATCCCAGGCTTCATAATCCAGACCTGTCGACCCAAACCGTCAGGATTACCTTCACCCTTGTATCCTTCTAACCAACCTTCTTGCATCTCTTCGTCCACTCCACCACACACAATCTTCACTTTGGGGTATGCTGTTCTCAGAATCGAAACTCCACCTGCGCGGGCTACGAGGAAAGTTACGAAAATGATATGACCTTCGTTGACTCCGTGATCTAATAATACCCGAATAGCCATGAAAGCTGCTGCTGCAGTGCCTATCTAGGAATAGTGATGAATATACGTCAAATTTTTGGATAGGCAGAATAAACGATAACCGTACCTGCGAATCTAATAAGACCACATAAGCTTCTTGTGCTAAATGCCTTAACCGCACGTAGTGCGGTAAGTTTACTTGAAGTAGAAGTGGTTCACCAGTTTTGCTGTCCGACTGGATTAATAAGGAGCCCACGGGAGCATCATGGATCACTCTTCGGAACCCACGTTCTAGAGCTCCGCCACTGGAATCAAAGAGTCAACCAAGTTTTACAGCAAAAATGTTTCTTGTGACGCACGACCTGAGGATGGAGACCCCACACAGGTACTAACATATTGAAATCAGACAATATCTGCCAGAAAGAGCAGTAAGAGAGACGCACTCGAGCATCCGATTTCTTTCCATGACATTCAACACCGACAGGAGTTACCACGGTCTTTGGAACGTAAGGAAGATGTTGGAGGGCATATTCAACGAGTAAAGTCGACAACCGATCGCTGAAGAAGATAAAATCACGTCGCGAACAATCTTTATTTCTCAGGATAGTATGAATTCCCTTGGTGGAGATATTATGAGCATCCAGGCAGGGAAGGAGTCAGAGGGGAAACACGTACTTGTACTTGGTGTGTCTGGGGAAGGACTGTTAAATTCAGATCTTCAGCTTGCTCTCCTGGCTTGGGCGACCCTGAGCGTGAAGGAAAGTATCTGTGAGGAATAGCAATCTTTGGCCTGAATGCATTTGCGCGTTCTTCGAATTTCTGACGGATATGAGTGCATATGAGGTCGATTGCAACTGTGTTATTTGAACCAGGAACGATCTGATGTCAAACTCAGAAGAGATGTGGAAGTCATTCATATACAACCCACAATGTCAGCATACGTAGCCGTGGGCCTCACGAAGTTATCGTAAGAGGGCTTCACAAACCGGAGATACCTAACATTTATTAACTCGAATTGACCATGACATAACAAATAACGCTGGACTTACTGGTCTAATATTCCGTTTACGTCTCTACTTCTTTCCTGAACATCTCGTCTCAAGCGTCTTGCTAACATCAAATCCGTATCACATTGCACGAAGAGCTGGAAATATGGCATTCATCAATCAATACGAGACGACATGCGAGCGCACCTTGAGATCATAAAGGTCCCTGAGGCTCGAATCAAAGAGTGCCATAATACCCTCAGCTAGTCATAGTCAGTACTAGTGTTCAATGTAAATGTAACAACGCGCACCGATGATGATCGTGGCACCATAGAGGTACTTCGTTTCTTTCATCCTCTGATGTTCATGAAATGAATACACTGGAATATTAGATTGTTTACAAGCTTTAAGGTCTGCCAGGCACTGGAGAAATTTTCGTGAACCAAAAACTCAAAGAGAGGACTCGAAAGAAGTCAGTTTACAGATGTGAACTTGTCCATATCGAATGCACTAGGGTTGTCGAAGTCATGCATGTTGGCATGTGCACGAGTATGTTCCTCAGGACTCAGGGATTTGTAGAAGCTATCCTGTGTGTTAAATGAACATCTAATTTTATTGGAATCAAATGCTGCTGACATACTTGAGATAGAATAATGACAGTTGGGACTGACCCCAACTTGTGGATGATTTGTCTCGCGACGTGCGTCTGGTTGGAATACATTTTAGGTCTGGAAAAATGAAAAATGGATATCTCAGGAAACTTACCTTACCGCTTCCTGAACCCCCTAGAGCATGCAATTCAGACACTGCTTGTAGCCAAGGAAAGAGGACTCAGAAACGCAGACCTGCGACGCCGATGACGAATGCATCAGAAGTTCTGCGTCCGTCTTCTGAATACCTTTTTAAAATTTAATAATAATAATGATTCTCCACGCCATCCGACAGACAACCGACATATTCACCATGGGGGACGCCCGTGCGATATAAGGACTGTGTTCTTCTGAGATGGTATAGTAGGAAGGGGCCCATCAGGAATACTCATGATTTCGGGCCCAAAACTTTCTGAATCCTTGACGAATTCATCAGGCATCGCAGTAACTTGAAAAGGAGCAACCAGTCACGCTAACGCCGATATGTCGAATTTTAATGGAGATGTGATCATGAGCCTGAGACCAAATATGTGCATTGGAGTATTAGAAAGGGAAGAGCTACGAATACAGGTAAGTATTATGCAGGAAAGTGAGTATGCCATGGAGCAATCTACAGGATGAGGGCGCTCAGCGCTGAGCGCTGAGCATGAAAGGTATATACAGCAGCAAGGCATTGTGGTCAGCAATCCACACTCACTACTCTTGCCTCTAAATTGTCACTGAACTTGTATAATGAGTGAGACTTTTCGCGGGATGTACCATCGCCCTCTATTACCTCTCCGCCAATGATAAGAGCAGATAAACTCCTTCCGTATATCTATAACAGGGTCTCAGCCTCAGTCTAAACGAAATAATCAAATTCACTCACACAGCCCGAATCAAGGCCGAATGTCCAGCGGTGGATGTCAAGGCCTTTTGAAGCTGTGTGGCCATATATCGTGCTGATAGGAAAGCATGGTAGTTTTTGGTGCTTTGAACTGCCAAAGACATTCTTATCAAATCCCGCACAGTTATCCATCTGTTCCTGCCAAATCTTTGTCCAATATCTCCCTTTCTTTCCCTTCAACACTTTGTCACCCAAGACGCTTCGCATGTTCAGGACAACCCACGGGTCTGTGTTTTGAGGGATTTCATAAATCAAACTCAGTTCTTGGAGCCGACGAAGCTCCTCCACGTTGTGCTCGTGTCCTTCCAGTTTCGGAATACGGGCCAGAGGCTGTCGCTTCTCGTCATCCGGAGGAAATTTCGGATCTGCTGGTAGTAGCCCTGCGTGAACGATGAAAGCATGGACATGCGGGACGTATAATCGAAGGGGTAGCTGTAGGAGATAACGGTACTGGGCCTCGGACATCGCCTTTGCGATCCGGTAATGATCGCCAAGTGGTACCCACCCCTTTGGAACGAGTTGCCACCATGCGTTCCCTTTGTCCGCTTTCCGCTCCTTCTCCAGCCAAAGTTTCAAATCGATATGAGAGTCCTGCTCTTTGGCGGCTGACCATTTCTTTTCTAGATGCTCTAACCAACCCTGACCACCAGATAGAGATGCCATCCAGTTAAGCCATCCACGCCACTCTACAACTTTTTGGTCGTGATTGCCTCGGACACCAGTGGCGTTATAGTGTGACAAAGATTCAAGAACATCTAATGAACCATTGAGCGGGGCCTTAGCGATGATGTCGCCAACGGTAATGAGAATGTCTCTTGAAGGAACGTAGTCCACTTTGTGAAGTAGATTTCTGCGCTTTTGTCAGTAACATGAAATGCATTTAAATTCCCCAACACACCTTAATGGTTGAATCATACCATGAATATCTCCTACAATGATCACTCTTCGTGAAGGTTCGTCTAAACGACAGTAAGGCCACATTCCGATATTCAACAAGGACAAACCTATGGGGAATTCATGGCGATTCAGAGTCCGTAGTTCGTTGTATTCACTGAAGTCCGGAATATTGATTAGAAATCCGAAGACACTTGTCAGGGTGTCCACGACGCCGGAGAAGAGAACATATATAAGGAAGAAGGCGACGATTCCAAAGGCGGCGACCGCCCGAGGTGGGTACATAACCCACGCAGACAAATGGGAGTAGAAACGAAGGGAAAGGGAGAGCAGCGCTCTTTGTGACCACAACCAGTGGCTGTGTGATTATCACGCCTTAACATTGAAGACGTCGTTGCTGTCGAATTGGAACACTATTGGAAAGGACAAATGGGAAATGTGCAGGTCTGAGGCGATTCGTCTCGGTTCATGGGTTACGAATACGAAACATTTCACGAAGTTAGTTACCAGCTGATCATGATCTGGAGAGAACGGTAAAGCGGACCGTCGAATCTCTGTTCACTTACCTCAAGATGTCTTCATGTGGGAACCCCAATACAAATGGCGACACACTTATGGCTCGTGAGCATGGCGTAGTCCATTTTACTGCATTTTTTGACGTCCAGCAGGCCGCGTTAAATTTGACGGCAAAGCAAAGATCTGCGTAAAATGCAAGGAAACAAAAGCCAGCATTGTAATAAGACACGCCATTTACTGCAAGTTAGCATTATTCCTTCCGTTTCGTACCCGCTTTCTCACATAGAATACAGATCGTGTTTCGTTTCTCTCGTGCAGACCCGGTTCAAAAGGTCGTTGGAACCCTTTGTGAACCCACAACCAGATGGTCCCCGTCGCAAAGCCCTGGAGGCTGCGGGATCCCTAGTCATCGGATTTTCTGGCGGAACGTGCTCAACCGCTTTGCTTGATTTGGTAGCAAAGACATATTTTGCTCCTCGGTCACCTGCAACGAAACCCGTGAAAGGAGGCAAAAGCCATCCTCGAAATGCAGAAAGGCGGGTGTGGAGGGGTAAGCCGGTCGTATGCTATGTCGAAGTATGCGGTGCTTTTCCTGATGTGCGTTTTTCCATTCTGATTTTGAAAATAGTCGGTTGACCTTTGTAGGACAAAGACATGACGGAGGAAATCAGGGCCACAATTACAAAGTACCCTGGTTTACCATTTGAGTTTATTCCACTTCGGTTGGAGGACTCGTTTGATCCTACGTGGTGGAAGGGTCTTGGAAGAGAGATGCCAGTGGATGGTCTAAGGCTAAATATGATTGACGAAGGTCGGTGTCTTTAAACACCAGATTTGGTGAAAATGATTCATGATGGATTTTTAGACCTGCCATTATTCACCACCTCGTATCTTTCATCAAACGCGAATTCACCACTTGCATCTTTGAAGCAGTACCTGGCAGCATTGCCTACACAAACGGCCTTTTTCACTGCCATTCAGACCATTACTCGCCTGCTGCTCCTACACACCGCCGCCTCCCACCAAGCCTCTCATCTTCTCCTCGGGACATCCCTTACATCCCTTTCCGTGAATCTGATATCTAATATTGCTCAAGGATCTGGGTTCGCAATCGTTGAAGAGATACAAGAAGAATGGGCACCTCAGTCACCACCTGGAATACCGATACGCGTGGTGCGCCCTCTGCGAGATATAGGAATGAAAGACTGTGCGATTTGGAATTGGTGGCATGGCCTACGTTCGGTAAACCGTCCACCGCCTACATCTGGTGGTGAAGTAAATTCGATAAACACATTAACACGAAGTACAACTCCTGCCCTTCCTTTCTTACGTTGTGGTACTAAACGTTGTTCTAGATTTTATTTTTGGTCTGGAGACTGATTATCCTGCGACAGTATCGACAATCGCCCGCACTTGCGCTAAACTTACAGCAAAAGAAGAATCAGACTTCGCCTGCGTTCTGTGTGGAAGGTAATCAATCACTTAATTTTGCGGGGAAGATAGTTCACATTCGTTAGACCAGCCCAGCGTGATGTACAAGAATGGAAGGAGCGGATATCTATCCGTTCCTTCTCTGTCTCCTCTCCTGGTTGTGAAGACCATTCCTCACCGGTTTTTTCCCAGGATGAATTCTCAATCCCGAATTCAACGTCGGACGACGTCTCTGGTCCGTTTTCACTCACCCCATTTCTTTGTTATGCGTGCCATACGACTCTATGCAGCCGGAGCAGTCGTGGCTCATCTGCAATGTCACTTAGCGTCTCCGATTCAGCAAGCAATACCCCTCTCCCAATTTGGGTCCGGCCTATAATTGTCCCTGTCGATTGTCATCTTCCTAGAGATGATGGTCTTCAAGTTGATGAATACGCATCAGGTGTTAAACTATCCAGGGAGGTTATGCGGGAGCTGATTGAAGATTCGCTACTTCCTGATGTCCCAATTTGATGAAAGAAATTATTTATGCCGCTTGTTCAGAGAATCCATCGAGGAATCAATTAAACTAACAGAATTATACTGGCACTGTAAGCCAATTCGCGGTTCAGAGTTATGCCTCTTGCTAAATGAAATTACAAGTGTGACTGAGATTCACGACTTGTCACATCGCGTGCACTTTGATGAATACGCCTGGCGCCAAGAATACGCGTCTCGTTTGAACAAATCTGCATGGTTCTTCCTTGACATGTCTCCAAACGCGAATGAGGCAGAGACTGACCCTGCAGAGGCGGAATTTCCTTTAGTTGACTTGGAAGGTGTCTTACAACATTTAAACCCAGCCCAACTTCTCGGTACTCACATTCCTGGCTTGTTTATTCGTCCACTCTTGTGCTGATTTTTATCTCAAGCTGTGAAACATGATCCCTCAATACCGCTTCAGATACTAGCCGGTCCTGGCAGTGGGAAAACGAAGGCACCTGTTGTTTCTTACTTTCCTGCGGGGTACTAACGGATCGCTGTTCAGGTTCTGACGTGCAGGATCGCATATCTCATTCTTGTTCATGGCCTTAGTCCATCTTCGATATGTGCCGTTACCTTTACTAACAAGGCTGCAAACGAAATGCGGGATCGCTTATTTCACTTAATTGGACACAAGCGGACAACGGCTTTACAGATGGGTACCTTCCATTCTATTTGTGTCAGGTACCTGCGAATGTACTCCAGCGTCGTCGGACTTGATGACAACTTTACCATATGCGACGCTGATGAAAGGTATGTCTGTCTGTGTTGAGGGTTGTGACGTACTCACAGCATATATATCGAGTAGTAAAAAGCTAGTACTTGCCTTGTTAAAGCCATACACCGAATATGTCAAGAAACACGACATCGAGGTTAAAGAGGGTCGTGTGGCATTTTCCATTTCTCGAGCAAAGGCAAAAGGCCAATCCGCTGCTGAATTCCTTAAGGAAGTCGACGAGAAGGAGAGTGCCAATCGACGTTTCTTTAAGCCAGGCGACCCAAAACAAGACCTTAAAACCATGGAAAAAATAATTGCTGAAGTTTACATCGGATATGAACAAGTCTTGCAGGACAATAACGCCCTGGATTTTGACGATCTGTTGGTTTACGGAGTACGACTCTTCAAATCTCATCAGCAAGCTGTTCTTTGGTGCAGGCATATTTTAGTTGACGAATTGTAAGCTAGTCTGTTTCCATTTCATCCAAAAATTCGTTCTCAACATTCTCGCTTAGTCAAGACACCAACATTATCCAATATGAGCTTATGAAATACATCGCGGTTCGAGGACGTGTTACCATAGTGGGCGATCCAGATCAGTCAAGTTTGTGCCCATCTGGCCACATTCTAAAGATACTAATATAAATTCCCAGTCTATGGATGGCGCTCCGCTAAAGTGGAAAATCTGGAAAAAATGCGTAAAGGTACTCCACACACCCAACTCGAAGAAGTTGAATTGATGATTTTCATAGATTTTCCTGGCACGGAGGAGATTTTCTTGGAAAAAAACTACCGGTCCACTGGCTCTATTTTACGCAGCTCTCTCGCGATTGTTGCTGAAGGTGGAATTTCACTTTCTCCCCTGATCAACTACTGAATTTCTTTCAGATAAAAAACGTATTCCAAAAACCCTAAACACATCCCATCCTCTTGGATCAACCCCTTTTCTTAGTCTTAATGAAAATGAAAAATATGAATCCGAGTTCATCGCACAAGAAATCAAGCGCTGCACTGCCAATATGGGTGGAGTGATAAAATGGAGTGATTTTGCAATTTTGCGTACGCAGGCACCAGTAGGAAGCTTGTCTCTCGTGTTTGACTTGCCCTACAGTTCGATTCAATGCCCTTTCTCGGTCTATCGAGAGCGCCTTACAGAAGCAGGGCATACCATGCAAAATCCTTGGTGGGCACAAGTTCTTCGAACGTATGGAAGTGAGCTGTTTCTGCATTTCAAGGTGGATTCTCATAACGATCGGCTTAGGTCAAAGACATTTTGGTGTACTTGCAACTTGTCGACAATCCACAGTTCAATCCTGCCTTCATTCGAGCGGTCAAGGTTCCACCACGAGGTGCTGGTGAAAAGGCTAGTTGTTCGTGGGTCATATCACCGGACACTAATGTTGGTTATAGTCTCTAGAAGAAATTGCTTCGCAGGCGGAGAAGGAAAAAATATCACAGCTCGCTTTGGTGGAGAAAATTGTTGACAACACTTTGCCTGATATAAAGCCCTCAATCAAGAAGAAGCTGACTCCTTTCGTGAAAGTCATCAGGTCGTTGCGTTCGTTGAATGAACAAGTGAGTTATTCTCCTAAACCTAATTGTTGATTTTTTGACAACTGTCACATAGGAAACACTACCATCTGAAATGATTGGGAAACTCGTGGAGTTGATCGAATATGAGGAGCACCTAAGGAAAACGCAGCAAGATTGGCAGAGTCGATGGGAGAACGTGCAGGAATTGATTACGTTTGCAAGTGAGATCGAAGCAGACGTCGCGTCAAAGGCACATCAGCAATTGCCTGAAGAGGGTGAAGCAGAGTCCGAACGCCCGCCGGAGAGGTGGGTCCTTTCGGATGTTGACACATACTGGACTCAATTACTTTCCATACAGGTGTACCCTGCGGTATTTCCTCCAATCCTCGATGCTGTCATCTGAAGGAGATAGCGACACAAATGAGGAAAGCAAAAATGTTCGTCTGACTACGTCATAGGTGATTCTAGAACAAGCTGACGTTTCGCAGAAAGTCACCATTTCAACCTGTCATTCAGCCAAAGGATTAGAATGGCCTATTGTCATTATACCTTCAGGTGTGTTTCTGTTGAATTCAAATATCCTCGTGCTCAAGACTTGACAGTGGATCAGTCCACTTTCCCTTTCTATCGTTCGGAAGACATTGATGAAGAGAGGTCTTCAATTTCCAGTAAATATATATTTGATGCTAAATTACCTTTGAAAGGCGGCTGCTGTATGTGGCCTGCACACGAGCCCAGTGCCTACTTTATCTCCTCTATTCGGAGAAAAGACGAGTAGCGGGCAAGGCTAGAGCAAGTGGTCTTTCTGAGTTTATAGATGTACCAAGGGAGAAGAATCCAGTAACCATTGTTTCCTTCCGAAGTGAGACACTGAATCCACAGGTTTCTTCAGCAACTTTTCGCGTCAGACGTACCCCGTTTCTTACCTTGTGACCGTGCTGTCATCTGTGGTGTCCTCAATAGGGACTTGCCTGATGAGGCGGAAACTGAGAGAAGGCTAAAAGAACTGTAAGAAACCCCCACACTTGTCCCCCGTCTTCCGGGAATTAACGAGTTTCAAGCGAACTGGCTGGTGATTCTGTGGACCCGATCTATCGGACATCAAAGGGCGGTACAGCGACTGTGGATCTAACTGGGATTAAATCTTCTGTGCATAATGTATCGAGTGGTGATAATGGTAGGTTGCCTAGTGGATTTGTCACTGCATTGAGCCTGAGATATCAACAGCAAATCTTACTGCACTATATCCGGCACCTGACGCACTTACGTCGATATCTGCGTCATTTTTGAAGGATTACAATCCAAGGGTTCCCTTCAGTAAGCAAGCCAGGCTTCCAACACGTGCAGAACCTTCACCGTTTATGCCTGTGACTGTCGAGCTTCAAACAGCATCAATGGATCTGAATGCAAGATTACAATCCAGAACTCCTGTTCCGCCATCTATCGCCCAATCTTCCCAATCACCCTCCTCATCCAACGCGTTTGCCAATACTCCCCTCAACCCAGTAACTCTGACCCAGAACAATAAATCTGACCGGCGCCTCTCTCATGATGCCCAGCAGGAACCCTATGCCCCTCATGCGAAGGAACCAGTAATACGACCATCTGCCCCGATCTCATTGTCTGGTCCATCTGAGAAGCTGACGTTACCCCGCTATAGAGAAACAAGGCCGATCATACAAGCCGCAGCAAGCTCTTCAAGGTTGGATTCAGCTCCATTGACTCCGCAACTTCAGCCTTCCCACTTTCCGAACGATCAAAGATCTTCACCAATAACTGCCACTCAAACTGTTGTAGTCAAACGTCGTTTGGGAATGGGCAGATTAGCGAATGGCTACTCTAACAAGAAGTTTAAATCCCTCATGTAATATGTACGTGTGCTTCGTTTTTGGTTGTCGAAGTAATTGGTTGACGATGAACAGATTGCGTTCATAGACGACATAGTCCTACAATATCACTTTTTAAATATAGAATATTTCTGAACACACCAAACCCAGACGCCAGTTTCCCAATTACACTCCAGATCGCTAGTGAGCCGATAATGGAGCCTAAGTAACGTGAATGTCAGTTAACGGACATCAGATAGTGCTCCCGGATTGTTGAAAGACGGATCTATCAAGACTGAGGGTAAGCACAACTCCAAACCTTGACAGCAGAATGAATCAGATCAAAATTTGGTGTGTCCGCTCCTCCACTGAACAGTGGTGCATTGGTAGTCTAACATTTGGCACAAGGCCCATCATGCTGGACGACAGGAAAACATCGACTTACATGTTCAACGTTCAACGCTCAGTCACACCGCGCAAGCGCTCAACACCCACTTGACAGGATTTTGTGATACGGTAAGTGCCGGAGCTTTCCATATGGGGAAATAGGAATGTACTGATTGCTTAGTTTGGAAGTTGTGCATGGCAAACTTGGCTGGCCTCATGTTTAACGCGAGGCAGCTGAGCATCGAAAGACGCAAGTTTCCAGGACGCTTTCCCCATTGCGGACAATAATCACTATTTTCATCAAGAGATAATCACAGTATATTGTGTTTCGATATTGCACGATCCTTTTCTGTGAGGTTTTAAATGTTTAGCTTTCGAGACTCCTCACAATTGTGGCAAAAGCTTCGTGTTTGGGACGACCTGAAATACCTTTCATTGCGGTATCTCCGTGTGCAGTGACGCACTGCTACAGCCTTCCCGAGAACAATACCTCGTGAGTGACTTCCAAACATGCGTCTCTCCCACTAACCCTGTCCTTTTATAATCCTGGTCCAGACATCTAAGCGTCCCCATACTCCACACTACTCAGCATGCCTACATACGCAGGGAACAGAAAAGATGATAAGATCAACTCTACCCCCATAACCCCTGTGGTCACCGGTATCGATTATCCATCAATCGAGGATGCCTCAACAGCACGCGAAACCTATCGGCCTCCTCGCCCCAAAGGCAAGGGTTTTTACAACCACCCTAACATAGGAGGCTCTACGATTGAAGATGTTGAGCCCCCCGCCGATGCTCAATCACTCGATCTAATATGGGGCACCATTCGTCAGGAGAAGGAAAAGAAAATGGCAAAGGAAAAACCCAAAGTTCAGTCATTGGAGGAAATGGTTCAGGAAATGGTGATAGAACAGACACCGATGGCAGTGCCCTTGGAGTCGCCTCCGGTATCTGCTCCGAAGACTGCAAGGAGGCATAAATCGATGTAGGTGTCCATGGCTTCCTCACAATGCACTCAACTGAAACAATGCCCTACAGATCCGATTTTCGCGAGTCGACGGACGGACGCGCTATTGTCGCAACATTTGAGTTGCCCGAGGTTGCAAAGGAGGATATCCATGTTAGCTTTCAGCGCAACAGGCTTGTCCTCGCTTGGGAGACACGCGAACTTTATGAATGGGAGGAAGACGGGGTAATATTGAGGGAATTAATCAGAACCGTGCACCATCGAACGCTACCCCTTCCTGAAGGAACACGAGTACGTGGGATGACCGCTTACCATATTCAATCACTGATTCTGTGTTCCAAGTTCCAAGAGATACGAGCACAAATGTCAGGCAGAGGGTTGATACTCAGATATCCGAACATGCGATGTTATCGGGTCGATGGTCAGTCACGATCGACTGAATCCTGAGTTCTGAATAGCTCCGATGGGCAATGGAAGTAATTTATTCACGTCCTCAATGCTTTTTAGAATGTCGCATCTTTGATTATCATGATAGAAATTCTCCTAGTTAAACGGTGCATAATGTCAATCGAAAAGGACAGAGTAAAGGGGTGATACAAATAGAACGGCAGAACGCATTAAGACTTGCAAATTTCGGGTAGTAAGAATAAACTTGTACGTAATTTATGCGAAGGAGAGCTGTCATAACTGCATGGGACTTCAGAATAAGAACTCCGATTTGAAAAATTTAAATAAGGACCCTTCCCGCGGCGGGGGTCCTGCAATACAAATGTTGATCGTATTCAGGGCAAAAGTGGGGTGTTATAGTTTGAATTACGTTTAAGGAGTTCATTGACAAATGAGCCTAGGGATCTGAGAGGTTTGTAGCGGGTCTTTTCATTGCTCACCATGTCGTTTTGGGTGTCAGAAACCTGGGAAGGCCTACCTTCGAGGGATGGTGGTCGTTCCTTCTGAAGAAGAGTAGTCCAAGCGCGACCTGCTGCAGACGACTCTCCGGAAATAGGATTGTGCGACAGTAGGTGAGGTTCATGAATGTTGACATTACCCGACACGACTGAAGCCTGCAGAGAAGTGACGGTGGTGAGGTGGACACCAGTCCGAACGGTAGAGATTCCAGGGCGTATGCCAGGTGATGCAGTAGAGGGTACCTCGGGCTGGCTTAAGCTACACATTTTGGGGTCATCGTCAATTTAATTGATTTTTTGAGAAAAATAGATGGAGTTAGAGACCAGCCGTGTGCATTCCTCTTACAGTTATCAACTTCAGGTGCAATGGAAGGTGGGGACACTATATTTGCCGAAGTGTGCGGCTTCAGAAAATGCCCATTTCTGTTGCGGAGATCAAAGAGAAGCAGGGCATACATGCACGATGTGACACTCACCCCGCTCCTGGAAACATGGTTTTATAATCCTTCTCGGCTTCCTGAAACGATACAAAACTTAAGGGCGGATAAGCAAAGGACGCTGTATCTCCGGTCGTTCTGCTCTCCTTCCGTTTCGGTGCCGATTTATCGTGCCGACCATCATTCAGAGTGAGATTCCATTTGGATAACGGAATACGATCCAGAGTGTGACTGAGCAGCCCACTGTCCGTGTATCCCCAGACTGAGCGACAGACCAAGCTAGCCGTTTGAATTGCCATTGATTTTCGAGGGTCGACAATCAAAGCCTTAGGATGTGTCGTGGCAGCTGCACGATCATGGGAGGCAGGTTCGTATGGAATGAACAAAAGGGCTGGACGATTTGATGCCATATTCTCGGTTGCCTCAGGACGTGTGTAGTAATCGTCTGGGTCCCCGTGCGTCAAAATAGCAGCCTCATACAGGCGTTCCTTTAGAGGTTTAGGGTTTTTGCGCAGCCGGGTTTTCTTCGAACTACCTTTGCGTCGGGAACCGTTCTTATCTTCACTGTTTATGCCAGTAGAAGAGTGACATGATGTGGGGTCCTTCCTACTGGATCGGATGCTACTCCTGCGGTCATTCAAGTTAACTTGGCGTTTTAAAAATTTCCTATGTCTGTACGTTTTGGTCGATCTTTCTTTGCTCGAACTTTGCAGGAATGCCTCGACAGTAAGGACGTCCTCTTCTTGTAATTGCGTCCGATTGCGTCGACCATCTTGTAAAGAACCATTGACATTCTCTCGCATAGTATTGTCGCCAGATTTGCAACTTCCTCTCGCAGCGTCGGTGTATTCTAGCTCCACTGCCAGCCGAGAGGTGATTCCCGTGTGAGCAGTTCGCTCTTCGTCGGCTAGGTCAGAGCAAGCACCAGGGATAGACTCTCCTCCACCATCACTTGAGGGCGCATACATATAATACCCGAGGCAGGGATCGACAGCATATCGCTTCCGTTTCCTTGTCACCTTTCGGTGATTCCAACGGAACACGATCAACTCAATAAATTGGATAGGGCCGACAGGCACACCTACCACATAGTCAGCCATTTCAATCCCTGAAGATGGACGTCGGGGGTGATTTTTGCACTGGGGTGTCGACAGTCAGAGTTTGAACTCTTGAAATGTGAGTCTAGATATGGCATTTTTGAGGTCAGCGGTGGGAATACCAGCCTTGTTGGCAATATGGACCAACACCACAGCAATTCCGTCACGATTAAGCTGCAAAAGGCCTCGACCAATCCTTTACTCGATGCAAGACTCGATGCTAAGTGTTGTAGGCATTGTTTGCGGTTGTTTTGTTTGTACGACCGACATGTCTGTGGGTAGCAGTTCAAGTTGTGTGGAACATGGGAGATATTTATGTTTGTCATTGGCGAAACCTGGTATGAAAACCTGTTAACTCTTGGAATGCCTTGCTGAGAAAGTAACAGCGTCTGTTGACTCTTGAGTGAACAGCTCCCATTGCTGCCCTGATTGAAGGCTAGCCTTGCCTAGAAATTTGGTAACCGTTTGGGCTATGTTCAAAAATTCCGTAGGAATTTGATTCACCATTTCCTTTCAGTTATAGCTGCTTGACCCGTTATATCTCGTGCTCCGGACACCTTTTTCGGGATTCTCAACCACACTGATCGAGATTAGGCTATATCTCATCCACAGCTCGATGCTGATCTCCCTACGCATCTTCACTTTTGCCGTCCTGATGTGTCCTGCCTGCTAGTGAGGAGGCGCCTTTGATGAGTCTACACGCAGGTGAAAAACCAAGTTATTGGGCGACATTGCTTGAGGCCATTGATGCTTCCTGATGGGTCAAATAAATATGCTCTCCTTGTTTCCGTATCTCAAAGTACCCAAATGGTGAACGTGCCGTACAGTGTTACAAGCAAAGTAACCTAAAAACATATCCATGGTGATGGTAAGACAACTTTTTCTTCTGTGTCCAAACGGAATCAACCTTTCCAGAGTCAGGAGTTCAAATGCTTATGGAATTTGAGTGAAGAGTACATGCGTGTTGGGGTAATGACGCGTGGTTATTAATGTGTCATGCAGAGAAGAAAAAGTATGTAAAGCAAGAGAATTAATCAATAAAAAAAATCTGCCATAGTCACTGCAAGATAGGAACAACTGAAAGATATTATTATTGAACACAACAAGGCGGGGCTTGATGCAGCGATGATGGGAAGTGGCACAAGTCTTCTCCCAGAGCCCGGAGAAAGGAAATAGACGCGGCCAACCGCGATGTCTCAACCTCGATGCAGCCCGCCTGCAATCAATGTGCATGCAAACAGTGGCAACCGCCAGAAGTCGCTCCGGATCGACCAAGTTCGAAATGTCCAGTGGTGCATCATGAAAACATCGTGTTGTGGGGCCCAGGACGGGGCCCTTCCCCCAAGACGGATCCAAGTTATCCTCATACGCCTTGAGGTGTGGGTTGTTGCTGAACATGTGCGGTGACATCTCTAGCTTGTCCTGACATATCCTAGATTGAGTTGAATGCGTCAGCGGTGAGAGAAAAAAGAAAGAAAACAAACAAACCACCCTCTGTTTCTTGATCGGTCTCGGGCGGATATTCCCAGTGCCTGCTTTTGCATTTAATGCAATAGCAGGTTGCTTTTGCTGCACCAGCCCGTTCGTGTTTGACAGGCCATTTGGGACTCCATTCGCATATCCGTTCGTAGTCACCGCCGGGACAGCTCCTCCATTCACCACAGGCGGACCTTCCTCTCGCTCTCTCTTCTTCCCCCGATGCTGATCTACCTCCATGGGGGTGCCCCTCTTCATATTGGCAGGCGCTCCGGCCTGTTCTTGAGTCGGTGTGGCAGATTTTGGTGCCGCGGATTCCGGCCTGGAAACCGTAGAACCTACTCTGACAATCGGTCTTGTTCCAGTACTTGATGACCCGGGCCGGGGTGTCCCTACTGTTTGTTTTGGGATGCTCGTCAATCGATGGAGTGATTGAGGGTGAGCGACATGCGTTGATGTACTGGGAGATATTGGAGGCACTGCTTTACCAGGTAGTTGAACCATTTGCGCCTGTAATTTTGCAGCCTTTTTAGCCTCTTTCTGCAATACGAAAAATAAGTAAGCCTCTGCCACAGAGAAAACCGACGAACCCTTTTCTTCCGATCTTCTCGAGCCTGGAGGGACTCCATTATTAGAGTATTTATGTTCCACTTCCGGGTAAAGGATAAGAATTTAAAAGATCCAAATTCAATATGCACAGAACTTACGCTTTTCAATCCCTCCAATGTGACCGAGAATGCATCCTCCTGCGTCCTTTCATCAAACCGTCGTATCCGTATCCTTTGCTTTGGAGGAACGAGCATCATTTTTTCTAGGTAGTCGTCCTTTTTCAAGGAGTGTTTCCCTAGTCAGAAAAGTAAGCAAAAAATACAGATAACACGATAACACGACGAAAGTCCAAAAATCCATAAGACAGCGGACCAACTTACCAGGAATACCCTTAATAAGATGCTTATAGTTATTCCGCTTCCTCTTTTCTCCCTTTCCACCCATATCATCCTCATCTCCATCATTCGGATCGTGGGTGTCCACTTCCCCACCACGCACAGGCACTTCCCTTCCCTTTCCCTTATCGACATGAGGAGACATCGGATTGGGTATTACCCCAGAAGACAGGGTATTCGAGTTCAAGCCTCCGTCAATGCTCATCTTCGCGTTTAACGACCCATCCAGACTGTTCTGCGGTGACCGTACATATTTATCATAGGCAGATACGAGCTGCAATCGCGAAAGGAGGTCTTGTGTACTGGCCAAATGCTGCCGTGGTGGGGATGGTGCTGTCATCAACGAAGTTGCGTTAGTGTGCACAACGACAATGAGAAAGAAAATTTGCGATAATAAAAAAAAACAAGAAGTCTGTTCCCTATGCCACTTTGGAAAGCGGGGACACACCTGGAGGTGGGAGATACAGCAACGGAAATGACGGCGAAACGGTCGATGTGTCCATAGCATCATGCGAATGAGCTGTAGGGACTGTAGGGACCACAGGGGTTGGTGACACCGGGTACGTCGGCCTTATATTCGAAGGCCCAGCGATGGCATTGTCATGTTCGCCATTCATCCTTTCCTAAGTGACGAGCGGCTCGGCGACAAGAAATGTGCCAGCTGTCGGAGGAGCCGTCAGATGGATTCCCGGTGGTGGTGGTGGTGATAGCGAGCGGTAACAACAACTGGAATGACGGTCAACACCCCCGTTTTTATTTGTTCGTTGTTTGGCCGCTGTGTCATACACTTCATTACGGAAAATCTCCGATGTTATACATACATACGTATAATACATGGCCATAATCTAGTTTCAAAACATCTATAACTTAGACACCGAGCGCACCATATGACTGTGGATTATATGGAATAGCCCCTCCTCTCAGATCTTTACTGACCCTGGATCGACCCCGTTCCGGCATGTCCGAAATGTCTCTCCTCCTCTTAATCAACGCCTTACCCTTGAAAATCCCGGCTTTGACAACAGGGTTTCTCACACAAGAGATCACCGCAAGTGCGAAAAAACACAACATCGCACTAATGACGAAGATGACCTTGGGGAATTTAGCGACTGTGCCACTATAGATCACCCCGAAAAGCATGGGCTGTCGGAAAGAAATCAGAGTTATGTTCAGAATTGTGTTTCAAAACAGGACACTTACAGCCAGGATGGTTTGGCCAACTGCTTGCAACGCAGCCAGCGCGCCGAAAAGTTCCCCTGTCGAATCGTCTTCATTGACCCCAAAACCAGAATTCCTTCCGTCTAAAGCTCTCAACTGAGTCAAAGACAATGCCAGACTGTGAACCGAAGGAGTCAGACCAGCGCCAAAAGAATTCAGCGCAGAGGCGAGTAAGAAAGATGCTTCGCTCAGGACCGGACTCGGATCGCAACAACCAGGTTTCATTAGCAAGACGATGGCCGGAGAGGGTGCAATCGCCACGAGACTGTGTGCAATGATGTCGATCAAGAGCGATAGCTTTGCTACTGTAATATCAAAGGAAATTTCCTGTCCGAGCTGTGCGCGGTTGAATTTGGGTTTCTTGCCCGACGTGCCAAAGGTTGACTGAGGAATAGTCACAGGCTCCTTTCCCTTTAAGCTTTGGATTGGCCTGGAGCTTGTGATACCCTTAATTGGTTGTTTGGGTTTAAATATTGCAATAATAGCTGTCGAATTTGTTAAGGAACCCCGGGTTTCGAAGAGACATATAGATCTGCTCACATGGTAGGAGGAGAAGTAAAAAGAGGGCTTTCAGACCTCCCATGAGTGTAATGTAATAACTGAGTTTGCGTACGCCCCAACCGTAAGTATGGGCCGCGTACAAATATTTCATCTGGAAAATGCCCTGCAGAAACGCTGATTAACATTCGGCCAATGGGAGAGGGATAATGCGCACGGTAGAAAGTGTATAAGCGAACAACCCAATGCAGAGCAGTGTAAGACTCCAATCCCGTCTCTTCCGAGCCATCCCAGGAGTTGCTACCATTGCGGGCAAAAATATAGCGAGGGGACCGAAGATCTGGGTTATGATGCCTCCTGCATCCCGGGAGCTTGTTACATCCTCATCCGCTCTACCAACGTAGTCGATCACAGGTCCCGAATTGCTGCCTATCCCCGACAGCACCTCATTATCATTATTTGGTGGAGCCATTCGAAGTTTCCCTTTCGCATCTCCTCCCAACCTGCTCTCCTCCCACCTCGCCTTTTCCCATTTCTCCTTCTTTAGAGATTCAGGAAACACGAATAACGCCATGACCAAGTTCACAAAAGAGCAGAAGATCGCTATCCAGAAAGGTGAAAGGTCAATGCGAGAGGACCCAAACGGAAGACCAAGCGCAATAATTTCGAAAGGATGCTGAACCAGATAACCTGCGATGGATGGACCGATGAAGAAACCGACGTAGAAGATGCCAGTGAAATAGGAGAAGATTTGCGAACGAGAGCCGGCGGGTGTGCAGTCACTGAGGTATGACGCCGTAGCAGCCTGGAGGGTGAACAAACCTCCAAGGAGTCCTTCGATGATGGGTGCAACAACGAGAAATTTGTGGGCATGAGGGAACCAGTGAAGAGCTTCTGTCGAAACAAGAACGAAAGTGAGGTCACTGTTGGTAACAATTCAAGAGCGATGATGAGAACAGTGCTAATTCAATGAATACGGAAGGAACCTACGTCAAAAGCAGGCCGAGAGAGGAAATGGCTAGAACCTTTGTGCGACCGTGGCGTTCGCTAAAAGTACCCCACCAACAGGATGTGGCCGCTGAAAGGAGACCCATTGTTGTGGTCATAATGGTTTGGAGTCGAGCTGCTCGAGCTTGGACTTCAGGATCAGAAGCACACCCAGAAGACGTCCGCTTCCCACCGCGACTCTTGCGAGATCCCTGACTATTGGGGCCATCGGATACAATCGCCGGGTCTGAAATTACATGATGGGGACGAAGTGCAGCAGGATGATGTGGCACGAAAGGGTCGACGGCTGCCAACAGAGTCGTATACGGTGAAAGAGGTTCCATTAAATGGGAATGCTGAGTGTGGTTCCAGTCATGACGTCCATACAGGTGGTTGCACGAGAGTTGAGTATAGATTTCAACGCGAGGGGCGATTGTCATACCACGCTAGTGACCATACAAAGTAAGGATTAAGCCATGGGATGTCAATTAATGAACTTACGACTACAGACGATATGATTGCAAAGGGAACGAGCCTGAATAAAAGTCGCGTAAGTAAATCTGAGGCAAATATACTTGGCTTTCTACGAACCATAACGGCCGTGCACGATAGAAAGGTTTCTTTCGTATTCGCGAGTGGTTAAGAAGAGGTATCGAATCGCCAGTCGGCAAGATGATGGTATTGCTGTTGCCCGACCCCTGAGGGGTTGATGCAACAGATCTGTCCATGGCTGTCGTCGCCCCTGACGAGCTAGAGGCAATCTGAATGCCTTGCACAAGCAACCGGCGGTATAAACAATGCTGAAGGGCTCAATTCAGGGAATACGGGGGACCAGTTGCATGCCAGTGGAACAGGAGTTGACAACGTGCAATAGGTTATTTAAGAGAGTTTGTGACAGACAGGCATTTCGGAATGCTTCCTTTTCGGGCATGTCACCTCGATTTTGTCCTCGTCCTCGTGTGCACCTGTCCACATATATGAAACGCTCAATATAACAGCACCGATTGCTTGATAATTATTCCCCACTCCATACAAGAGGTGGAGTAGCGCCACTTGACAGAGGCACTCTAAAACAGTATACTACATTGAATCCGATGTTTATGGCGGTCTCTCCCCTCCCTCCGGCTAACGAACATTCGACCCTCCAATTCCAGTACTGCGCCTCATTGCCCCAAGATTTGAGGTGCCTTCTCCCCGATCATCATCTTCATTTCGTCTCGTCTGCCTCGAATTAACTCCGCTGGTCCCAAAGAAAGAGGACTGGGGTGCGCGAAACCGTTCCCAGTCATAGCTCTGTCGTTGAGGTGCTTGATTCTGGTTGTTATTCCTATTCCATAGATGGTTCGCCGTTCCACCAAGAAATGCTCCGGTCCAGAAGCCTGGTTGCCATCCGCCTTGAGAGGTTGAATTTTGTTCAGTCTTCGTGTATGGTGGTGGTGGGTTAGTATGGTCATCCCTATAACCCCCCGGAAACCAGCCAGCGCCCGAGCCCGAGCTGGGTCGCGGAGTATTTCCCGACCGGTGTGGCGCTCGGCGTGTCGGGTCGGTATTCTGGAAACACGACTTGAAGAAAGAATAGAGAATAATAACCAAGAATCCGATCCACAAGGCGTAAAAGGCTATGTCTGACCAATTATAACCTTTTGAACCCATGGACAAGGTTTAGGGTTGTTCGACGACAATCTTGATTCAAATTTGCATACCTTTCACATTGAACACGGGATTATCCGTCCGAAGTAGAGATCCAGGAACCTGGACGAGTCGATACTCGAGCGAACACGACCCTTTAATGATAAGGACAAATGCGGTTGTTTAAGCTTATCTCGTATCGCAGTGGATAGAGTACCTTTCAAGACAAAGGGGTCCCCAGGTCGTGACCACCCTTCGCAATTGACCTCCACTCTCCCAAACCTCAGTGATTCTGGTAGATCGGCCTCACACTATGATGATGGTGGAGTCCACCAAGGACCAAAACCGAACAGATATCTTACCTTCCAGTCCACTTCGACACCAGTGCCGCCGAGACTTTCACATCGTACAACCTCCGGCTCGAACAAGCTGCATGGCTTTCCGATGCAGCTGAGCTGTTGTAAAGGCGAAGTTCGCCTGTATGCTGTCTGCTCTCCCTTGTAGAAGGTGAGCGCACGGATTTTAGCCAGCTCGACTTTTGACATGATGGTGGAGTGTGAACAGGTTGAGGTTTGTAGCGGATCGCGAGTCAGAGTTAGTGGACTCCATTATGTAGCACAGGATGATTGATTTGACGTGGAACTACGTGGCCTCCCGAAACAGGCCACAACACGAGGTACAGGTGTGTACTAGGCATAAAATAAGAACATTCATTCTCCCAGTTTCGGTGGAGGACACCCTCCACAAAACCCGTGTCCACACCCAAAACATGTAACGGGTCCGATGCCCAATAATTTCAGAACAAGCGTCACGATCCCCACAACACCCTCTCCCAATACAAATCCACTTGCGATGACAATCAATCGAATGTCGCTACCATCTTTTGCAAACCTCGTCCGGAAGATATATTCTATGATCCCACCAATCAGCCGAGCCATGGAGAAAGACGGCGGATTCAGGAAGCCAATTGCAAACGCCACTCCTGAAGGAATCCAGTGTGATATCCAGTGCCCTCTCCTTCCAGTGTATGATTTAACTGAAGAAAGTAAGGCGAATATAAGAGAAAATGCAGCCATGAACTCTGCACAGTATTCGGGTAATTCACCATCACCTGGGATACGATCTCAGTTTGATCATAATCTGACGCATGGAAATCACCTACGCAGCAACCGGGCTAGGCTCAGCCAGACGTAAGCCGTAGGTGCAGGGAAAGAAGGGCCTGGAATTTCGTATGCTCTATTGTACAGTGTGTAAGCCGATGCCGTGACAATAATAGAGATCGATGATCCCAGAAGCTGGCCATAAAATTGGGCTCTCGGAGAAGCATGGCAAAGATGACCAGTTTTCAAATCTTGCATGAGATCTCCTGCCCTTAAAAATGGTGATATCAATTCCTGCTCATTGGAGAAATCTGAGGCGACTTACTGTAGAGCACCAGCTTCTGCGACACCTCCAGCAATGATATTGGCCACTATGTTCCCTGGCTGAAGCCAAGCAAAAACTAGCTGGGAAACCTTTCCGAGCCCAGACACCGGATTTAGATCGGTTTCACCAAGAGCGCGTACCCTAGAAGGTTGTGGATTAACGCTGGCAGAAAAAAAAAACAAATACTTACCCAATGATACTCAGCAACCCACCAAGGATAAAGCCAAGGAAACTAGCCCATGGTTTGATCATTTCAACACCGAATACGAGACTGACCAAGAGCGTGCCAACGCAAACGCTGAGTGTCAAACCGATAAGCACCCAAGAATTCGGAACTAATCGATCATCAGTCTCAATTTCTCCCCGCCACTCCTCAGACTCGGATGCCGCCCCTCCACGTCGGCGTAACAAACGTTTGAAGGATTCAAAGGCAACCGGTAGTAAAGAGATCAATGCGTCGGTGCACATAATTGCCAGGGCTACCCACAAAATCCATCCTCGAGCACCAGCAGAGGTGTCCCGGACAGGTCCTGCTGCCCATCTCGACCGAGTGGCAAGCGGACTCAGGATTGCCCAGCCAACGAACATGCCCTGATAATAACTGTTTAGAATTAGGTCCTGAGTATTCGAAGATACATACAAGGTTCATGCTAACAGTGGTGGAAAACCCCATGATGATGCCTGTCAACTCGTCAGCAATGGGAGAAAATAATTGACCAGAGACTAACCTTGACCGACATAGGAAAGGCTGGGAGAGAAAAACCATAACCATTCCCTGGCTATGTGGTCACCCAAGATGGGAATCGCAAATATCACAGGGAAAAAGTAAGCGGTGAGCTGAAAGAATATTTAAAGTTAGGTTTGGTGTTTACTTTGGGAGACAGATTGCACTGACAGCTAACACCCCAGAAGAGACAAAACTCCAGATAAGACTGCGTAAACCGTTGTGCTCAACAGCATCTCTTTCCGCTCCGTCACTCACATCCTCTGTCTCTGCTTCGTGTCCCCCAGCTGTACTTTCATCGATTGGGCCGTCTACTGCCTCTGAATCATCTATGCGTTGATAACCTTGCCGGTGACGCAATGATGTTTCCGGTGGTGGGAGGTGATGCAAGACTGAAATGAGATGTGCAGTAGCCGTCCCGGACGGGAAGGGGAGTTTCTCTTCTATAATCTAGTGAACGCGAGTTGTCAGAAGAAACTATGTGAGTGATCTAGACGAACCACTTGTTTGCGAATGGGGGGAGAAAGGAAGACACTAAGACGATGTGAGAAGGGGTAAACGGTATAGTGACATGTATTACCCGAAAAAAGCGACAGCGCACGACCAGCCAATCATACCAGCCAAAGACAAGTAGATTGGAGGAGAACCGTCCCGCGCCTCGTCCAGAAGGGCGAGAGCTGGAACAATCCCAACGAACCCCGCAGCAAGTGGCATCGTTCCAGTCGCCACTGCCGTTGTCTGCACTACAATTATTTCTTGCGGAGTAAGAGGAGTGGGGAGAAGCCGCGAGATCAAAAACCCAATTAGAGCAGACTGAATAGACATCCTAAACTCAACTTTTAGATGTTGTAACACAGGATATTATGCGAAGACAGAACGTACATGGATATCCATCCTGATTGGAGTCCCAAGCTCAAATTGGTAAAACATATGATACTCCCGATTGATAAACCAAGCAACACCGCCGAAGGGGTAAATTCCGGCTGGATGACACCAGACCCATTTTCCTTTAAGGATCTGTGTCAGTGGTCAAGCGCTGCAGCTGGGGCACAATTCAACTTTCATACCTCCACCAGTGTCTGATCATAAGAGTCGCGTTTGTTTGGTTCTGTGTATATGCAACCACCAAAATTGGCAATGTTTGTATTTTTATCTTTTCACGGTCGAGTCATCTGCAATATCTTGGTCTGACGACAGAATTACATGGCGCAGAAAATCAGGACAGGCGATGGGATTTTGAGGGTCGTAGGACATCCAGGCCAAGCGATCCCGTATGTTGATCTTTCAAGATATGATGACCACTGTGAATTGATTAGTTTCTCGAAAGCCTTCCTAAGGATGGAGAAAAGAACGTTTTGGTGACCTCTGCGCTCCCGTACTGCAACAATGTCCCTCACCTAGGTGCGTATCTCACATATACCACCAACATCTCCTGACACGAACAAGGTAACATCATTGGTAGTACACTTAGTGCGGATGTCTTCAGCCGGTATAGTCGATCTGTTTGACCTTTACTACATCTGCTTACATCCCCTGTAGGTATAGCAGTACGTCCAGCGACATAAACCTATTATCGCTCTCAATGCTATCTCAGGAACGCGGAATATAAATACCCTATATGTTTGCGGCACGGATGAATACGGTACGGCAACAGAAACACAAGCCCTGAAAGAGGGGATTACCCCTAAAGAACTTTGTGATAAATACTACATTCTCCACAAAGAGACTTACGAATGGTTTGACATTGGGTGAGCTTGTTGGCTTTATTTTAAATTTCTGAAATTTATTTGTTTCACTAGATTCGATTACTTTGGGCGGACTTCTTCACCGCTTCATACAGAGTAGGCTAAATTCCTTTTCTACCTGCCAATATTCACTATAATTATTCTTCAGGATTTGCCAAGAGATCTACCGAAATCTCGAAAAGAATGGTTACTTGGAAAAGCAAGAAAAGGACCAGACATACTGCACTGGTTGTTCAAAGTATTGCGACTTTAATCATCAGTTTTCATCTTCTGATAATTTCTAGATTTCTCGCAGACCGTTTTGTTGAAGGGATTTGTCCTCATTGCGAATATGAAGACGCTCGTGGGGATCAATGCGATGGGTGCAGCCGCACATTAGATGCTGTTGAACTCATCAACCCCCGCTGCCTCGTTGACAAGACCCACAACGTTACTACTAGAAAATCGTCCCACATGTACTTTAAGATGAATGAGTTTCAAACCCGAACCGAAGAATGGATCAAGCGCTCGTGGAAGGCTGGTAAATGGTCGCCCAATGCAGTCATCAACAGCGATGGGGAACTTGTTGACGATCGATTGAAAGCTGGTTTATTGCCCACCCCTGTAACAAGAGACTTACAATGGGGAGTTCCTGTCCCTGTCAAAGGAGAAGATATACACGGGATGAAAGGAAAAGTGCTTTGTAAGTAATCACGACTTTTTAATAAATCATACCTAACTCGTTGCAAAAGATGTCTGGGTATGCCGACGCATCGCCTCTTGCCAATTTTCTGTACCCTGATTTACCCGCAGTTCGATGCCCCGATCGGATACCCAAGTATAACGGCCAATTTTACACCAGAGTGGAAACAATGGTGGTTTAGACCTAAGGACGTCGAACTCTACCAGTTCATGGGCAAGGACAATATCTATTTCCATGCTATATATTTCCCTTCTGTGGAATTTGGCGACGGCCGTGAGTGGACCTTGCCCCATCACATATCTACAACGGGTAGGTACCAATGATTTCCTTCCTCCTTTTCTAATAGTATTGCAGAGTATCTCAATTACGAAGGAGGAAAATTCTCAAAGAGTAAAAACAGGGGTGTGTTCGGCCCAACTGCAAAGGAGACCGGTATCCCAGCTTCAGTATGGCGATATTACCTTATCTCCTCGCGCCCCGAAACCGCAGATGCTATGTTCTCGTGGGCAGAGTGTGTATGTCAACAGGCGATAACCGTAAAAAAAATTATGGCTGACTATCCACATTAGATCGCGGCAAATAACAATGTATTGCTTAACAAGTACGTCAACTACTCCCACTCTTTATTCTCAGAATCTGATCATGCCACAGCTTCGGAAATTTTGTGAACCGTGTCTTGAAATTCGTTGTCTCCCAGTACAACAGCGTCATACCAGACAGCACAGACGCACCCGGATCCTATTCACCCAACGATCCACTAGATGGTGAATTTGTCACAGATGTCAACGACCTGCTTAAGGACTACATCAACGCCATGGATGTCGTCAAGCTTCGACTCGGACTACAAACCGTTATGCTCATTTCTAATCGCGCAAATGCCTACCTCCAGTCCTCCGGTCTTAACAAAGCGTTGATGGCGTCAGATCCAATACGATGTGCCCAAGTTATCTCTCGCGCCGTGAACATCATCCACACACTCTCCGTCCTTATTTATCCCTTCATGCCTGCGACATCCGAAGCGATTTTGTCTCAGTTAAACGCCCCTGCTCGTGTTGTCCCTGATGTCCTCTCCAACGATATTTTGGCAGGCCATACGATCGGGACACCAGAGCACTTGTTTAAGAAGATCGAAGAAAAGATGGCGGACACCTGGCGTGCCAAATTCGGGGGGAATATCACTCCAGCTCCAGAGCCTGCCCTTGGATCCAAGAAGAAAGGGAAGAAGGTTGCCCCTGTGGCAGGTGGCCCTAAGTCGCCAGAGACGAGTGCAATCGAGGCGAAAGTCACCGAACAGGGCAGAATCGTCAGGGAGCTGAAGGGGAAGACGCCGAAGACGCCAGAACTTGAAGAACAGATCAAAGCAGCAGTAGATGTACTGAAATCACTCAAGGCTGACTTAGAGAAGGCTTTATAGCGACATGTATACATTAGATATCCTACAGAAGAAGCGGCATGTACACTCTGATAACAATAATTTACAACCTGCGTTTTACATAAGGCATACGCAATGTTCCCAAAAATACGGATCAACAGGTATCAAAATTTCACTTACGGTGGTTCATTCCAGCAAAATCGTAATTTCGTCTTCCAAGAGCCATTCCGCCTAATTTATTTTTAGAGTCATTCCAAACCGGAGCCAGTACATTGATGAGTCAAACAGATTTGTCAAGCATTCTGATGTTGCTGATCAGGAGAATGCTATGATGCAGCTTACTTATAAAGGAAAGCCAAGCAGGCTCACTTCGAAATCTCAGTTGATAGAGTACTAGTAATCAGTATTCGGTCAGGGATATCAGCTAATACGATGAATCCTAACTTTCTAAGTTACAAGATCAACAGCAAGGGGGCACACAGATTAAAAAAAGGAACCGTGGGTCGATTTTTTTTTGGTTGGGCCAATGACCAAGGACTATCTACCTATGTAATCAGGCACCATTCCAAATAAGGTAATATGACATCATCGCCGTATCCGCTTTCCGCCTCTTCCTGTACCTGACACCTCACAAG